>Ga0316628_100000091_pt1 | contig 51137 bp, 42 predicted proteins | sample OWC_Aug_M2_C1_D5_FD_207648 | JGI IMG/M metagenome (GOLD analysis project Ga0316628, IMG submission 207648) | Wetland soil microbial communities from Old Woman Creek delta, Ohio, United States - OWC_Aug_M2_C1_D5_C | ecosystem: Environmental > Terrestrial > Soil > Wetlands | place: USA: Ohio...
GGGAGCCGTGCCGGCCCAGGGCGTGCTCGATTTTCTCCGTGACGCCGGTTCTTACCGCAGGGTCCGGACGCAAAAAATCGATTTTCTCAGCCTCCCCGATTTCGATTACAGCCGGACCCGGGTGATCGACGACAATTGGGGATACGCCTGGGACCGGGTCGTGGCCTACGTCAAGGAAGTGCAGGCTTTTGTCGTCTTCGACTTCCTTAAATCCCTTCGGGAGGAATACTTCACCGCGGCCAACCTCTGGCATACGCGTAAAATCTTCGCCGGCGGCGAGCACTGGTACGACACGGGATACGACATCCTGACGGCCGAGGGATCGACCGTTCCCATCCCCTTCCCCCAGGAGATGCGCCTCCTGGTGGCTTTCGCCGACACGAATTTCAAGATCGAGGGGACGGAAACCCAGAAGCGGCATTACCAGGAGGAACAAACGATCTCCCAGGTCGCCGCCCAGCACTTCGAGCTGGGGGAAACGATCGGGTTCGCCACCGTCCTCTGGCCCCATAGGGCCGGAGCCGATCCGAAGGAGCTGGCCGGACGGATCAAGCTCCTCCCCGTCGAGAATCCCAGGGCCGGGCTGGCCGTCGAGCTCGAGGCCGGCGGCCGGCGCTGGGTCGTCGCGGCCAAGGCCGACCTGCGGATGGACATGAGCCGCGACAACAAGCGGCCGAAGTACACGTACGAGGCCGGCCGGGTGCGCTACGGCGATTTCGAAACCAACGGGGATTTCATGGGCGCGGCCATTTCGCCGGGCCGTCTCGATTACACCGCCGTCAACCTGACCCGGATCTTCCATAAGGGCCGCCTTCTCAAGGAATCGCTGCCTTGGATGTCCGGGCTGGCCTTCGACGCCTCGCCCAATTCCTCGGAACAGGGAAAGTTGCGTTATTGGCGGGATTCGATCGAGATTAAATAGGCAATGAACCGCCGGCGCCGGTTTTTCGTATATAAAAGCGAAGTTCCCGGAGGAGGTTCCGCCATGCGTTCGGTCCGTCATTCCGTCCTCGTCCCTCTCACCGCCGTTTTGCTGCTCGCCGGCGCCGCCTGCCGGGAGGATCGCCCCGAACCGCGCCTGGAAACCCACCGGACCATCCCCTCCCAAGGCGAAAGCCGGGCGATCGTCACGATCAAGATGGCCGCCGGAGAAATGCGGATTCTCCGGGGCGAGGAAAGCAACCTTATGAAAGGGTCGTTTTACTATAACCGGCGCCCCTGGGAGCCCCGGATCGACCACCAAGTCACGAACGGGGTCGCCCGCCTCATCGTCGAGCAGCGGCGGATGGGCCCGGTTTTCGGCCGCGTCCGGAATAACTGGTCCGTCGAGCTGTCCCCCAAGATCCCGATGGAATTGCGGCTGGACCTCGGAGTCGGCAAATCCGAGATCGACCTGAACGGCCTCACGGTGACCAAGCTCGACGTCCAAGTCGGCGTCGGGGGGATGGATCTCGACCTCTCCGGCGACCGGCCCGAAAGCCTCACCGGGCAAATCGAGGGCGGGATCGGGGAAGCCAAAATCCTCCTCCCCGCGGACATCGGGGTCCGGCTCCGCATCGAGGGGGGGCTGGGCTCGATCGATGCCCCCGGATTCACCAAGGACGGGGACTACTTCCGGAACGAGGCCTGGGGAAAGACGGCGAAAACAATCGAATTGGATATCGAAGCCGGCATCGGCCGGATCGGTCTCAATCTCAAAAGCCGGTCGGTTTCGTTCTAAGCCTGAACCGGCCGATCCTTCACCGCGACCGAAAGGGGGAAGATCGCATCACGCTTGATTTCGTCGGGAGAAATGTGATATTTTTCGGCGGGATCCACGGGGAAGAGAGGAAGGGCGGCCGTCGCCGAAAAAGGGATATTCGGCGGCGGGAAATTAGGGGGAGCCATGACTTTCATCAAAGCGAAGAATTTTATCGTCGCCTATTTCGAATTCATTCTCGTCGCCGTTCTTCTCCTGGGGCTCAGCTTCATTCTCCTGTTCGTTCCCCACAAGTTCGGCTTTCTCAATTTTTATTTTTTGCCCGTTCTCGCCGCGGCCTACGTCCTGGGGAAACGGGCGGGCGTTCTCACGGCCTTCAGCTCCATCCTGATCGTCGTCCTGACCCTGATCCTCTTCCCCAAGCAGTTCTTCGAGCCGATGGACAACCCGACCCTGAACATCGTCCTGAACCTTCTGCCCTGGGGGGGATTCCTGATTCTCTCTTCGTTCGCCGTCGGATTCCTGTATGAGGAAAAACAGAAGCAGCTCCAGGACCTGAAGACGGCGTATATCGGCGTCCTGGAAATCCTGTCCAAGCTGCTGGAATCGGTCGACCGCTACACGGAGGGACATTCGATCCGCGTCTCCACCCTGGCCATGAACATCGCGATCGCCATGGGATTGCCCCGGGAGGAGGTCGAAAACGTTCGGGCGGCCGGCCTTCTCCACGACATTGGCAAGTTTGAAATCACCACGGACTTGATCCGCAAGGCGGCCGACTTGAGCCAGGATGAGCGCCGTGAGATCTCCGAGCACAGCCAGATCGGAGCCCATATCATTTCCCGGCTCGGGCCGGTCCTGCAGAAAGCCGTCCCCATCATCATCGCCCATCACGAATTCTACATCCAGGGTATCAAGGACGCCTCCGCGACCTCGATTCCCCCGGGCGCGAGAATCATCGCCGTCGCCGACGCCTATGACGCCATCATCACCGACCGCCCCTACCGAAAAGGGCGGCCGCCCTGGCAGGCCATCGAGGAAATCCGCAAAGCCGCGGGAGCCCAGTTCGATCCCCACGTGGTCGAGGCTTTCGAGCGGGTGAGCGCCGAATTCATTTCCCAGGAGCGCTGAAACGATCGCGCAGAGAGCGGGACGGCCTCAGGCCGGGCGGTATGGGTCCCCGGAAAAACGGAACATGTAGTCCGGATCGATCCGCGGGGAGTCGGTCCGGTGCCGTTTCATCAAGGCGATTTTCTTTTCGAGCAGCTCCGGGAAATTCGTCCCATAGATGAACGGGGTCTCCCCGATATCCGAAACCATCATCCATTCGGCGGCCGATTCCTTCCAGAGTTTAATCATCGCTCTGGAGTTTTCGATTTCGGCGTCGATCATTGTCTGGATGTCTTTTAAATACTTTGCTTTAGCCGAATGTTGAGGGGTTCCGATAAACCCATGGACGGCCTCGATCCAGACGGCCGCGTTCCGGAGCGTCGTGTAATGACAGCGCAGGGCTTCCGCCCGGACGGCCTGGTCCTCAAACACCCGGCACGCCGCGTCGTTTCCCGCTTTCGCGGCCTCGCGGGCTTTCGTCCGGAACAGCGCCCCGGCCGCCAGGAGCGGTTTCCAGACGCCGGCATCGATCCGACGGCGGGCGGTCCGGGCATAGGCCGGCGATATCAGCTCGAACAGGACATCCTTGCCCAAATCCACCCGGTTGGGATTGTGCGGCGGGCTGACCATCACCCGCTCGTAATAGGCCCTGTCGTCCTCGGGAATGCGGTCGATGTCCGGAACCAGGGGCCGGACGAGCAACCGGTTCCAGATCGATCCGAAACCGGAATAAAGCGACATCGGCATGAATTTGCGGATCGCCGTTTCGACAAGCCGCCAGCCCTTCACCAAGGCCGGGGCGAATTCCGGCCCGGCCCAGCCCTCGGCGATTTCGGCCAGGACATCGTCGATGTTCCGTCCGGCATCCAATTGGAAACTCCGGAAGACTTCCTGGTTGACGGCATAGGGGACGAAATCCGGAGGATGAAGCCCGCCAAGATGGGCCAGCGATCCGACCTTCCGGCCGGCGCACGATTCCAGTTTGTCATGGGTCAGCCAGGGGAAGGGAATTCCGAGGAGCGGCTCATGGTTCCCGTGGCTTCCGAAGAAATGATAGTACCAGCACCGGCCGCCGCGCTTTTCGAGGCTTTTGGCCGCGGCCGCGTCCCGGGGTCGGAGGGTGTTATGGAAGGCCGAGCCGAGGACCTGGACATCCGGATATGAGGGATGGGGATAGTTGTTTTCCCAGCCCGAGGTTAAAAGGGAGTTGCCCTCGACGTCGATTCCATCGCCCAGGAGAGGCCAGAGGTGCTTTCGCTCGCCGTAAAAGGACTCCAACCGGGTGATCACCCGGAAGCGGGGATTCACCGAGGCCGCGGCGTCGCGGAGGGTCCGGAAGAACCGGGCGATGTTTTCGGCGGCCAACCGCGCGATCTCCTCGTCATCCTTCCATTCCCGGACGAGGTACGGACCGCCGTTCCGGCCGACATAGAGCGATTTCGTGTGCTCGAATCCGGAGCCGCTGTCGTTGGACCAGACCGAGAGGAACTCAAGCTCCGGGACTTCCTCCATCAGCCGGGCCATCATTTCGGCGTAGTGCCGCCGGGCGGCCGGATGGACCAGGCTCAGGGCGAAACGCGGCTTGAAGCTGCGGAACGGATGATCGACGCGCGGGCCGCGGAGGGTCGGATACTTCCGGAAAAAGTCGTCGGGAAGCGACCGGGGCTCGAAACAAAGCAGCCCGGGCGTCAGGCCGTATTTGAGGGCCGTCCGGGCGTTGTTCTTGAGCCGGGCGAGGTTCGCCCGGAGATATTCGGCCGGGTAGGTCCCCCGGTTCAAGCGGCTTTCGACGAATTGGTCGAGCGCCGGGCAATAGGTGTAGAAGTCGGGATAAAACTCTTCGGGGACTCCCGTCTCGGCGGGAAAAGGTCCGGCCAGGGCGTTGACTTCGACGTGGGTGAATCCCAGCCGGGCATATTCGCGAAGATACCGATCCCGATCGAAGGGCCGGATCATTCGGGCGTACTGGGTGAGAACGAGGTCGAAGGTCGATTTTTCCCGGCCAAAGGCCATGGTTTTGACCCAGGGACAAAGCCCTTTAATCCGCCGATCCTGCAGATTTTCGGCGATCTCCGAATAAGCCAGGAACAGGAAGGCCGGCCGGCCGGAGGCTAAGACGCCGGTCCCCTCCTCGTCGATGTCGAAAAAGACCCAATCGTCGCCGGCCGGAAGGGCGGCCCCGGCGGCCCGAAGGCGATTTTTGAGGGCTCGGTCGGCCGCCGCCAGGACGACCGCTCCCCGGGGAATCCGGGCGGGAACGGCCGCCGTCCGGACCACCGCGACTTCGTTTGGAAGGCGAGCGGCCCACTCGGCGGCGATCGTCGCCTCGACCGGGTGGCCGTTCTCCGGAACAAGGAATCTCTTCGTTCGCGACAGGGCCAGGCCGAGCCGGGGATTCACGCCGGGTTCTCCTTCGACACGGCAGGGGCGGACGCGACGGACGGCGGGGTTTTCTGGTAGGACGGCCGCGGCGGGATCTTCTTCATCGTTTCGTGGGTGAACTTGTCGACGATGTAGGGTTTGGCCGTTTCGTAGTCGATCATCCCTTCCTTGACCAGACGGACGAGGCATTGGTCCAGCGTCTGCATCCCCTCGCCGGCCGAGGTCTGGATCGTCTGGAAGAGCGACTCGGTCTTGCCAGAGCGGATGTTGTTCCGAATGGCGAAGTTGGCGAACATCAGCTCGCAGGCCAGGATCCGGCCGGGCTTGTCGATCCGGGGCAGGAGGATCTGGGAAACGACGCCCAGGAGGTTGGACGCCAATTGCATCCGGACCTGGGGCTGCTGATCGGCCGGGAAGACGTCGACGATCCGGTCGATCGTCTGAGCCGCGCTCGAGGTGTGGAGGGTGGCAAAGACCAGGTGTCCCGTCTCAGCCGAGGTGATCGCGATTCCGATCGTTTCGTAGTCCCGCATCTCTCCGACCAGGATCACGTCGGGATCCTGGCGGAGGGCGTATTTAAGGGCGTTTTTAAAGGACAGCGTATCCGCGTCCAAGCCCACTTCCCGCTGGGTCACGTAGCATTTCTTGGAGCCGTGCAGGTATTCGATCGGGTCCTCGATGGTGATGATGTGGTCGTTGCGGGTGGAATTGATCTCATCGATGATCGCGGCCAGGGTCGTGGATTTGCCGCTGCCGGTCGGTCCGGTCACCAGGACGAGCCCGCGCTTGGCCTCGACGAACTCCTTGACGGAGGGGGGAAGGCCCAGGTCGCCGAGCTTGGGGATATTGAGGGCCAGGGCCCGGATACAGACGGCGACGGTGCCCCGCGTCCTGTGGACGTTGACACGGAAACGGCCGACGCCGGGGACACCGTAGCCGAAATCGAGCTCATGACGGCTATCGGGGTCTTTTTCGAAATGATGGATCTGTTCCTTCGTCAAAATTTCATAGATGATGTTTTTGACCTGATCGGGACTCAATTTTTCGGCTCCGGGGACGGGCATCAATTCGCCGTGGACCCGGACGGCCGGAGGCCGGCCGGCGATGATATGAAGGTCCGAACCCTTCAGTTCGTTCAGGATCTTGAATAAGTTCAACATCATCATGGGCGCTCTCTCTCCAAGGATTCTTATCTTATCCGCTTTCGGCCCCTTTTTCCATCACCTTTTTCGATGATTTTTTCCGGAGGAAAGGTCCTAAAATCACATCTTTGCGATCACGATCCGGTTTCCGCGGGATTTAAGGAATTTCATGAAATCAGGGGTGGAAACCGTGACGGTGACGGTGTTGACGTTGGGATGGAAATTGACGGACTCGGCCCGGGTCAGGTCCTCGTCCAGGACGACGATGACCTCGTGTTTTTCGTCGAAGAGCAGCCCGAAAGGCGAGACTTCTCCCGGGCGCAGGCCCAGGAGGCGGGCTAGGCGCTCGTCGGAAGCGAAGCTCAGGCGGCTGTCGCCGAGGGTATGGGACAGGGCCAGAAGGTCCAGGGGTTTGAGATGCCCCGCCACGATGAGGTAGTGGCGCTTGCCCGGCTTGTTCCGGACGAAGAGATTTTTAAAATGGGCCCCCGGGATCCCCTTCCAATGCTCCACGGCCTCGGCCACGGTGAAGGCCGCCGGGTGCTCGTGACGGGCATAGGGGATCCCCAACCCCGCCAGGATCTCGTAAACGCGACGCTCTCTGTCTTCCATGTTTCGGTGAACCTTTGCTTCCCCTCTTTCGTATTCTATGACGGAGGAGATAATCGGATGAAATTTCTACTCTGGCTCATTCTCCTGGTTCTGTGCTGGCCGCTGGCCTTGCTCGCCCTGTTGCTCTATCCCCTGGTCTGGCTGCTGCTCCTCCCCTTCCGCCTCGTGGGCATCACCGTCAGCGCCGTCTTCGACCTGTTCAAGGCCGTCATCACCCTTCCGGCCCGGCTCTTGCGCGGATCTCGTTAAAGCCGCCCCTCATACTCTCCAGAAGGCGGCGGATCCCAGGCGCTTCCAAAGCTCCCTGGGCCGAACGCACAGCACGGGCAGGACGAAAATCCCGAACTCCAGGCCCAGGATTCCCAGATTCCGGGGAGAAAGCATCACCTTCCAGGTCCCCCGCTGGAGGAAAGGGAACCAGGGCAGGTTGAAGAACGTATCGGACAACGGATAGAACAGGCGGATCCCGACCGGTTTGAGCGTGTCGATGACGATGACGTCGGCCGCCAAGTGCGACACGCCCGTCAGGACGAGCCCCAGGCGGCTCTTGCGGTCGGCCAGAAGGAACATGACTCCCAGGGAAATCACCAGGACAAACAACAGGTTGTGGGTGTAGTACTGATGGAGGAAGAGGGCGTGGCCTTTGAAAAGGGCATGGAGGAGGAAATCGACGTCGGCCGCATTGGCGATCAGGACGTACAGGACGAGCGTTCCGACGGTCTTTTTCCTGTCGAACAGCCGCCAGCCGAGGAGGCCGAGTCCCGCGTGGGCGACCGGGCTCAAGACTTCGCCTCCGCGCGTCGTCCGGCCGGCCTGGAATTCGTCGGGCAGTCCATGGGTTCGGGAGCTATTGTACGGGATTGCCGGGGCGAAAAAAAGCGGGAAAAAGGATATAATGCCGGGCAGGAAAGGAGGCCGCCATGAAACTCATACGCCGGATCCCCATGATGGCGTTCATGCTCGTCCTTTATGACATCCTCGTCCTGGTCAAGGACGAAACGCTCCTCGGCAATCGTCTGTTCACGATCAAAATGATGTCGGGCGCCCAATGGATGCTCGCCGTCGGCGACCTGCTCCTGGTGATCGGGCTTCTCTGCCTCTTCGCCGAGATCTACAAGTCCACCCGGACGAACGAGGCGGAAATCGTCGACCATATCCTCTCGACCCTGATTTTCGTGATCTACATCGTCGAGTTCATCATCATGAGACAGGCCGGGACGACGGTCTTCTTTCTCCTGACCCTGATGTCCCTGTTCGACGTCGTGGCCGGATTCACGATCACGATCAAGACCGCACGGCGGGATTTCACCATGGACCGGGACACATCGATGATCGTCCCGCCTGGGAATTAAGGAAGAACAATTATCCTGGATTATTCGCGCGCTACTTCCGGTACTGGGAGATAAACTCCTCGACTTCCGGGATGCCTCCCTGGAAGATGAGGTAGCCGTTGCTGGGCTCCCGGTCGGTGATCTCCCCGGCCACCGGCGTCAGCATGATCCGCTGGACCTCGGCCGGGTCGGTCGTCTGGCCGAGGGTCCAGGCCAGCTTGACGTAAGCGACTTCCGGGAGCATGTTGGCCGCGGGCACGACGCCCAGCTCCATCATGTCCCGGCCCGTGTCGTAGACATACATCTGGACAAATCCCCAAAGCGTCTGGACGGTCATGTAGACGGCGATGTTCCTGTCCTGGGCCCGCTTCAAGGCGGGATAGAGCGGCTTGTTCACATGTCCCAACCCGGTCCCGGCGATGACGATCCCCTTGTAGCCGTTGTCAATCAGTGAATCGATGATGTCCGGCTTCATGTTGGGGTAGTAATAGACGATCGCCACCTTCTCCTCGAAGGATGTGTTCACGACGACATTCTTATCCGGACGGCGGCGCTTGTAATCCTGGCGGAGGGGCGTGATCTTGTCCCGGCTGACCATGGCGATCGGGATGTCGCCGATCGTCCGGAAGGTCGACCGGTAGCTGGAATGCATTTTCCGGACCCGGGTCCCCCGGTGGAGCAGGCCGTAGAGGTCCGAGGTCGGTCCGAACATGCAGACCATGACCTCGGCGATGTCGCTCTCGGCCGCCGTCTTGACGCTGTGCATCAGGTTCAAGGCCGCGTCCGAGGACGGCCGGTCGGACGACCGCTGGGAGCCGACCATGACGATCGGGACCGGCGAGTTCTGGACCATGAACGACAGGATGGCCGAGGTATGGTGCATCGTGTCCGTGCCGTGGCCGATGACGATCCCCTGAACTCCTTTCTCGATCTCGCGGGCGATGGCCTTGGCCGTGCCGATATACTGCTCGGGCCCCATGTTTTCGCTGAAAACGCCGAAGAGCTTCTCGGTCTCGAGGTTGCAGATGTCGGCCAGCTCGGGCACGGAGCCGTAGAGCTCGCCCGGCGAGAAGGCCGGGATGACCGCCCCCGTCCGGTAATCCAGCCGGCTGGCGATCGTTCCGCCCGTCCCCAGCAGCTTCACCCGGGGCTTTTTCGGGTCGTAAGGAAATTCCTTCTCCGGGATCTTGTAATGGGCTTCCTTCCGGCCGTGGATCTCGACGGCCTGGATCCGGTCGACGGCGACGCCGATGTTGTAGCCGGAGCGGAGCTTCAGGACGACGTGGAGGGGGTCGGCCGTTTCCGAGCGGGGCAGGATGATGCCGACATAGGAGCCGTCGGCCGTGACGATTTTCGCGTCGCTCCAGACCGGGGCCTGGAAGCCGCGGAGGACCTCAAGGGCCCGGCCGCGATAGCCTTTGTATTCGCTATTGCCGAGTTCGCTCATGGCTTGACCTTCCTGAGTTCGACGGCCACGATCCGGGCGGCCTTCGCCCCTTCGATCCGGCCGCGCCAATCCGCCATCAGGAGCCCCATCGCCCGGCGCGTCCGGCGGCCTTCGTTTTGAAAGCGGCGGCCGCGGAGGTCTTCGGCGATCCGGCGGGCATCGCCGGCCGGGTCGCCTTTATCCCGGGAGGGAGGGAGCAGATCCTTGACCGATCCTTTCCCGGCCAGGACGGACTCGAGAACGGGCAGGACGCCTTCCCGGCAAAGCGTTTTATCGCGGAGGGCCTGGAAAACATCTTCGAAAACCAGCGTCTCGCCGGCCGGGAGGGAAAAGCCCTTCCGTTTCAGCCGCTTGGGATATTGGATGAGGATCACGGCGGCGGCGACGGGATCGAGACCCCAATCTTTAACTGACTTCTCGAACAGACCGGCCGCGGGCGAGACCGAAAGCCGCTCCACGAGGTCGGCGGGGAGCCTCAATTCCCGGTACCACTTTTCCCGGTCCTGGATCGAGAGCGGAAGGCCGGCCCGGATCGAGGCCAGCCGTTCGGGCCCGATTTTTTTCGGGGGAAGGTCGGTATCCGGGTACATCCGGTCGGGGCCGGGAAGGATGCGCTCGAACCCGTTCGTGTCGTCCCGGAGGGCCTGACGCGTCTCCGAGGGGACGCCCATCGTGGCTTCCTTGGCCCGGGCGATGATTTCCTGGGCGCCGAGGCGGGCGTCCGATTCCTGTCCCCAGACCAGGACGACGGTGTCCTCGTCCTGGGCCCCCAGGGTCCGCTTGACGGCCGTCCATTCCGAGCTCGAAAGGGATTCGCTCGGGCTGTCGGAATGAAGGATGTTGGGCAGGACGGTGAGACAGGCGATGACCCTGACGCGGTCGGAAATTTCCTGGCTGAAGAACGTGTCAGTCTGGGTCGGCCAGCGCAGGAGGCCGCGGAAGCCGCCGAGGCGGACGCCGAAGACGACCATCCCGGCCTTGACCGCCGTTTCAATCGGCATATATTTCGTGCGCTTGAGGTGCTTGGTCACATCCTCGAAAGAGGCGGCGAAGGCAGCGGTTGTAATTCCCCGTCGGGACAGTTCCGTCCTCAGCCGGAGGAGGTTCCACTGACGCATGGCTTCGTTGTAGGTCAGGCGGGGAATCCGCGGGATCCGGGGAACGCCTTTGATCTCGATCCGGGTTCCGCCGTTCACGCTGACATTGACATCCTCGCGCGCAGCCCCGATCCCCGTCCGGACCCGGCCGGTCGAACGGACGATCCGGCGGAGGGTCTGGCCGACCGCCGCGACTTCCTGGGGCGTGCGCATGTCGGGGGCGGTGACGGTTTCGATCAAGGGCATTCCCAGCCGGTCGGTTTTATAGACCCGGCGATGGCCGACGTCGCTAACCTCGCGGCAGGCGTCCTCCTCGAGGCCCAGCTGGACGATCCGGATGTCCCGGCCGTCGTAATCGATTCGGCCGTCGACGCCGACGATCGTCGTCCGCTGGAAGCCGGTTGGAATGCTCCCGTCCAGGTACTGTTTCCGGGCGATGTGGAGCTCGTCGACCATGACGCACTTGTAGAGCATGGCGATGCCGAGGGCGATGTCCAGGGCCTGCTCGTTGATCATGAACGGCGGGGTGTCGTCCATCTCGTAGGTGCAGACGCTGTCCCGGTTGATCCGGTAAATGATCTCTTTCTTGGTCTTGAACTCCATCAGGGCGGTGCCGTCGTATTCCCCCAGCTCCGAGAGGGTCGGGCGCATGTGGCGGAGGATCTCGGCATGGTAGACATCGCTGTACCTGCCGGCCGGGCAGCGGCAGAACAGCTTCTGGTCCGTCAGAAGCTGCTGGTGGATTTCCAGGCCGGATTTGAATCCGACCTCGGCGTAATCCGCCGGCGTCATTTTCTCGAACGGCTTGAACAGGAAATCGGTGGTCATCGGCATCGGGTCCTTCGGCCCGGAAGGGACATTTTCCTCGTTGCCCGGTTCCAAGTCAAGGAAGCCGGCGTTTTTTTGTTGACAAAGAGGCCCACGGCATGATAAAAAGCTCCCATGCTTTTTAACGGCGGAATCGAAAACGACATGCGCCTGCGCGCGTCCGCCGCTTTCTATTTCTTCTATTTCTGGGCGGTTCCCACCGCCTAAAGACCAACACCCCCACCTCACCCCTATTTTGACCCGGGTCGCGATCCGCTTTGCGACCGGGGAATTCCCTTTGAGGAGGAGTCATGGACATCGCCAATCTTTACGGCCTTTCTCAAACCCACGGCCGGCGAACCCTCATTCCAATCGGTCCGCTGGAGGTCGGAAAGGAATTCCTCCTGATCGCCGGACCCTGTTCGGTCGAAAGCGAAACGCAGACGATCACCACGGCCCGGGAGGTGAAGGAGGCCGGAGCCGATATGCTCCGCGGCGGGGCCTTCAAGCCGCGCAGCTCCCCCTATTCCTTCCAGGGGCTGGGACTTCGGGGGCTGCAGATCCTGGCCAAGGCCAGGGAAGAGACGGGCCTTCCCATCGTCACCGAAGTGATCGATCCCCGCGACGCCGGCTGGGTCGGCGAGTACGCCGACGTCCTCCAGATCGGGGCCCGGAACATGCAGAATTATTCCCTCCTCAAAGAGGCGGGGAAAAGCGCCCGGCCGGTTCTTCTCAAGCGCGGATTTCATTCCACCCTGGCCGAATGGCTGAATTGCGCCGAATATATCCTGGCCGAAGGGAATCCCCGGGTCATCCTTTGCGAGCGGGGGATCCGGACCTTCGAGACCTACACCCGGAACACCCTGGACCTGAGCATGGTCCCGGCGGTCCGGGAAATTTCCCATCTTCCGGTCATCGTCGACCCCTCCCACGGCACGGGCAAAGCCAGCCTCGTTTCGGCCATGAGTCTTGCGGCCACGGCCGCCGGCGCCGACGGGCTGATGCTCGAAGTCCATTACCGGCCGGAGGAAGCCGTCAGCGACCGGGATCAAACACTCTCGACCGGGGAGTTTCGGACCCTGGCCGGAAAAATCCGGGCCCTTCGGAGCTTTCTGGCCGGAAATGGAAGTCCCCATGGAGACTGAGATCCGCTCCCTCGAGTTTTCGGCGGTGTCCCGGACGAGCCGCCTCGTTCTGGGCGCGAAGATTTCCGAGCTCCCCGGCTGGCTCCCCCGCTCCGGGCGAGTTCTTTTTGTTTGCGATCCGGTCGTCGAATCTCTTTACGGCCGACGGCTTCCCGCCGGCGTCCCCCGGATTCTCGCCCCCCGCGGAGAAAAACGGAAAACCCCGGCCTCAGTCAGACGGCTTCACTTGTCCTTTGTCGAACACCGCTTGGACCGGTCCTCCCTGGCGGTGGCCGTCGGCGGCGGAATCGCCTGCGATGTGACGGGATTCGCCGCGGCGACGTTCATGCGCGGGATCCCCTTCGCCTTCGTTCCCACCACCCTGTTGGCCCAGGTCGACGCCGCGATCGGAGGCAAGAACGGCTCCAATTTCCTGGGATACAAGAATTTGATCGGAACGACGGCCCAGCCGCGGTTCGTTTTTTCCTCTCCCGAATTTCTCGGCACTCTTCCCCGCCGGGAATGGGCCTGCGGCTTCGCCGAGATGATCAAGGCCGCGGCCATCGCCGATATCGGGCTTTTCCGGTTCCTGGAAACACACGCCGAATGCCTTCTCGACCGGGATCCCGAAACCTTGGGGCGGGCCGTCAGCGCTGCCGTCAGGGTAAAAGCGGAAATCACCGTCGAAGACGAACTCGAAACGGGCCGCCGCAGGCTGCTCAATTTCGGCCACACGCTCGGCCACGCTCTCGAGCGGGCCGCCGGGATCAGGCACGGTGAAGCCGTCGCGATCGGCATGGCGGCCGCGGCCCGTCTCTCGGTCCGCCGGAGCGGCCTGGAGGAGAACGACGCCGAACGCCTGATCCGGCTCCTGGAAAGATTCCGCCTTCCCGTCCGGCCTTGCGGCTCCTGGCCGGAGATCCGGGACGCCCTGCTTCAGGATAAGAAAAAGGCGGGGGACCGGATCGATCTCGTGCTGCTTGAAGACCTGGGAAAGGCGGTCATCGTCGGAGTCGGTCAAAAAGAGCTGGAAAGGGGGTTCCATGATCTGTGTCAGCGTGGGTAAAACGACCTGTCCCGCCTGCCTGCGTCTTTTGCGGTCGGTCGATTGCGCCGAGATCCGCCTGGACTTGAGCTCCCTTTCCGGGGAGGAAATCCGCCGGATTTTTTCCCGGCCGAAAACTCTGATCGCGACCTGCCGGCCGGGGCGGTTTTCCCCCGATACGCGAAAGGCGCGGCTGGCGGAGGCCATCCGGGCCGGAGCGTCCTATGTCGATATCGACGGCCGGGAATCCCCCGCTTTCCGGGAATTCATCCGGGCCGAGGCCCGACGGAACGGCTGCCGCCTGATTCTCTCTTATCACGATTTCCGCCGAACCCCGCCGCGAAGCCTGATGAAACGCCTCATCGACCGGTATTTTCAAGCCGGGGCCGATATCGTCAAAATCGCCTGCCGGGCCCAAACCCCGGCGGAATGCGCCCGTCTCGTTTCCCTCTATGACCGGAAGGATAAAAAAGGAAAATCCCTTCTCGCGTTCGCCATGGGAGTCGAAGGAAGCTGGACCCGGATCGCCGCCCCGCTCCTGGGAGCTCCGTTCACTTACGCCGCGGCCGGGAAAGGCCGGACGACCGCGCCCGGCCAGTACGACAGGCACACCGTGAAAGCGATCGAGAGGCTGATCCGGGAGGGAATATCATGAAGCTCTTCGCCGTGGCCGGACGCCCCGTGCTCCACAGCCTCAGCCCGGTCATCCACCGGGAGCTTTTCGACCGGCGGAATATCGACGCCTCATATCTCCGCGTCCGCGCCGACCGGCCGGAGGATCTCCTGACCCTTTTTGAGGAAGCCGGATTTGACGGGATGAACATCACCGCCCCTTTCAAAGAATCGCTCTTTTCCCTTCTGGATGAAAAGGACGATTCCGCGACCGCGATCGGCGCGGTCAATACGGTCCTGGCTGAAAGCGGGGGCCTCCGCGGCTATAACACCGATCCCCAGGGAGTCGTTGGAGCCCTGCGCCGGGCCGAGATTCCCGTTCGTCATGAAAACGTCCTCGTCCTGGGAGCCGGCGGGGCCGGCCGGGCCGCGACCCGGGCCCTTTTGCGGGAAGAGGCCTCGGTCACCGTCATCAATCGGGGACGGACAAGAGCGGAATCGCTGGCTCGCGATTTCGGTTGCGCCTGGATCCCCTGGGAGGATCTGCGGACGGCGCTCGCCGGCCATCGCCTCGTCGTCAACACGATTCCCGCGTATCCGGCGCCTTTTCCCTCGGGATGGATTCAACCGGGAACCGCGATTCTCGACGCGGATTACCGAAAGGCCCCCTTGGAAGCCGCCGCGAGAGAACGGGGATGCCGATACGTCCCGGGGACGGAATGGCTTCTCGGACAGGGTTTCGCGGCTTTCGCCCTGATGAACGGCCTCCGGCCGGACGATCCTCCGGAAGAAGAACCGGGCCTGATCCCGGATCTTTTATCCCACGCCGCCCGGAAAAAGAAAGGGACCGTCCTCGTCGGTTTCATGGGATCCGGGAAATCGACGGTCGGCCGGCGGCTCGCCGACACGCTGCACTTCTCCTTCCTCGACACCGACGAGTGGATCGAACGGCGGGAGAACATGACCGTGGCCGAAATCTTCGCCCGCAAGGGGGAAGCGCATTTCCGGGCCCTGGAAAGGGAAGCCGTCGGGCGGTTCGCCGGCCTCGAATCGCTGGTGCTGTCCTGCGGCGGCGGAGCGGTTCTCGATCCCGCCTCCCGGGCGAATATGCGCCGGCACGGCTGGGTGGTCTGGCTCTATACGCCGCTCGCCCGGACGGCCGAGCGGATTTCCGACGAAACAAGGCCCCTCTGGAGGGACCGTGAAGACGACGTCCGACGGCTTTTTTCGGAGAGATCGGCCGCTTACGCCCAGGCGGCCGATCTTATCGTCTTCAACCTCAAACATGTCCAGGAGACTGCGGATGACATCAGAAACGAAATCGGTCCGTTCCTCGCGCCTTGAAGGCGTCGTGGACGCCCCGCCCTCGAAAAGCCATATGCAGCGGGCCGCGGCCGCGGCTCTTCTGGCCGAGGGAATAACGGTTCTCCGCCGCCCGAGCCTTTGCGACGACGCGAAAGCCGCCCTCCGGGCCATCCAGGCCCTGGGCGCGGATGTCGACGATTCGGGGCCGGACGTCCGCATCCGGGGAGGATTCCGGCCTCAAACCAGGAAGATCGACTGCGGCGAGGCCGGTCTGTGTTTCCGGCTCTTTTCGGCCATCGCCGCCCTGTCGTCCCGGACCGTCGTCCTTTCCGCCCGGGGAACGCTCCGGGCGAGGCCGATGGACATGATCGAAGGCCCTCTGCGGCGCCTTGGCGCCGTCTGCCGGACGGAAGGCGGCTTCCCGCCGCTCGAAGTCCGGGGACCGCTCCGGGGCGGCGAAGCGGACGTGGACGGCTCGGTCAGCTCCCAATTCCTCAGCGGGCTTCTGATCGCCCTGCCGAAAGCCGAGACATCGAGCGTCCTTCGCGTGGCCGATTTGAAAAGCCGGCCGTATATCGACCTGACGATCGAAGTCCTGGAAGGATTCGGCGTCCGCGTCGATCATGACCACTACCGGAGCTTCCGCATCGAGGCCGGCCAATCCTTCCGGCCGGCCCTTGTCGAAATCGAAGGCGATTGGAGCGGCGCTTCGATCTGGCTTGCGGCCGGAGCGGCCGAGGGAAAAATCGCGGTCCGCGGCCTTCGCCGCGATTCCCGCCAGGCCGACACCAAAATGCTTGAAGCGCTGGACGCCTGCGGCGCCCGGGTCGCCTGGGCGGGCGGCGTTCTTTCCGTGGAACCGGGACGGCTTCGGAGCTTCTCCTTCGACGCTACCGACGCGCCCGACCTGTTCCCGGCCTTGACCGCCCTGGCCTGCCGCTGTCCGGGGACGAGCCGGATCAAGGGGATCGGCCGGCTGGCCAACAAGGAAAGCGACCGGGCTTCCGTTCTCATCCGGGAATTCGGGAAAATCGGCGGAGCGCTCGGCCGGAACGGGGATTGGCTGGAAATCCGCGGCTCGCGGCTCCGCGGCGGGGAAATCGAATCCCACGGAGACCACCGGATCGCCATGGCCGCGGCGATCGCCGCCCTCGGCGCCCGGGAGCCCGTTCTCATCGCCGGGAGCGGATGCGTCGCGAAATCCTATCCCCTGTTTTTCGAAGACTTGAAGCGGTTGGGAGGAGACATCCATGAATAGCTTTGGACGCGTGTTTCGCCTTCATCTTTTCGGCGAGTCCCACGGACCCGCGGTCGGAGTCGTCATCGACGGCTGTCCCGCCGGACTCCCGCTCCGGACCGATGATTTCCTCCCCGACCTGGCGCGGCGCAAAAGCGGCGCCGCCGGCACGACCGCCCGCCGCGAAACCGATGTCCCGGAAATCCTGAGCGGGATCCATCGGAACAAGGCGACCGGCGCGCCGATCGCCGTCGTCTTCAAAAACAGGGACGTTCACTCCGGCGATTACGCCCGGTTCCGCCGGGTCCCCCGGCCCGGACAAGCCGATTTCGCCGCGGAGATGAAATTCGGCGGAGAACAGGATCCGCGCGGCGGCGGCCATTTTTCCGGCCGCCTGACTCTCGGGCTGGTCGCGGCAGGCGTCATAGCCAAGAAGATTATCCGGCCGACGCGGATCTCCGCCGGATTGATATCGGCCGGCGGGGAAAAGGACGTCTCGGCCGTCGTCGCCCGGGCCGTTCTCCAAAGGGATTCGATCGGGGGATTGATCGAGGCCGCGGCCGCACCGGTCCCGGCCGGGTTGGGCGAGCCGTTCTTCGACTCCCTGGAATCGGTCCTGGCCCATATGTTATTCGCCGTTCCGGGAATCAAAGGGGTCGAATTCGGCCGCGGCTTCGCCGCCGCCTCGATGCGCGGCCGCGATTTCAACGATCCTCTCGTCGGCCGCGACGGTAAAACCCTGACCAATAACGCCGGGGGCGTCAACGGCGGGATATCCAACGGCAATCCGGTCATGTTCCGCGTCGCCGCCCGTCCCACCGCTTCCATCGGCCTTCGTCAACGGACCCTCGACCGGAAAACCGGCCGAACCGTCGACCTGCGCGTCGGCGGCCGGCACGACGCCTGTTTCGCCCTGCGGCTCCCCGTGATCGTCGAGGCGGCCGCAGCCGTCGTTTTTGCCGACCTCCTCCTCCTCGAGCAGCGGATTCCCCGGGTCTGGACGTATCGCCCCGGCCCGGGACATCGCTGGGCGGCCCCCCGCCCAAAATAGCCTGACCGGCGCGTTTATCCCCTAACGGTTTTATTTTTCCAAAGGAGGACATCCATGATCATTCCCGATAAAAAAACGTTTTTACGGGACGCGGCGGAATATTCCGTCATTCCCGTCAGCAAGGAAATCCCGGCCGATTTCGAAACCCCGCTCTCCCTCTTCCTGAAAAGCCGGGGCGTGTTCCTGCTCGAATCGATCGAGCGCGGCGAGCACGTCGGCCGCTATTCCATCGTCGCCCGCGGCGCGAAATGCCGGATCACCATCGAAGGCCGGAAGATCGTCATCCGCGAGCGCAAAGGCGAAGGCACGGAGACCGTCGCGGAAAAAGAGCTGCCGAATCCGCTGGAGGAAGTCCGGCGGTATTTCGCCGGCCTGAAATCCCCCGCCTACGAGCATCTCCCCCCCTTTTCCGGCGGAGCCATCGGTTATCTCGGATACGAGGCCGTCCATTATTTCGAGGATATTCCGGCGGTCGGGGGCGACGGGCCGATCCCGGACGCCTGCCTGGTCATCCCCGAAACCGTCCTGGTCTATGATTCGGTGAAGCGGTCGATCACCCTCATCGCCTCCGTTTTCCCGGGGGACGATCCGGAAGCGGATTACGAAGCCGCCGCGGCCCTTATCGAAAACGTCGAGCGGCTCCTGGCCGGGACGATTCCCTCCCAACCCCTTCCCGGCGGAGGGACGAAGCCGGTCCTCAGGCCCGAAACGGACCGGGAGGCGTTTCTCCAAAGCGTCCGGACCTGCCAGGAATACATCCGGGACGGCGAGGCCTACCAGGTGGTTCTTTCCCGCTCCTTCGCCGTCGATTCCGGGGCCGATCCTTTCGCCGTTTACCGGGCTCTCCGGATGATCAATCCCTCGCCCTATCTTTTTTTCCTCGATTTCGGCGAATTCAGCCTGATCGGCTCATCACCCGAAGTCATGGTCCGGGTTCAAGGCAGAGAAATGCTCGTCAAGCCGCTGGCCGGGACCCGGCCGCGGGGCGAAACCGTGGCCGAGGACGACCGCCTTGCGAGGGAGCTCCTGGCCGACCCCAAGGAAAAGGCCGAGCATATCATGCTCGTCGATTTGGCCCGGAACGACCTGGGCCGGGTCGCCCGTCCCGGCACCGTCGACGTCGTCGATTACATGAGCGTCGAGCGCTATTCCCACGTCATGCACCTGGTCTCCGCGGTCAAGGCGGAAATGGCCGAGTCCGCCGACGTCTTCGACGTCATCCGGGCCGTTTTTCCGGCGGGAACCCTGAGCGGCGCCCCCAAGATCCGGGCCATGGAGATCATCTCCGAGCTCGAAGGCCGGCGCCGCGATTATTACGGAGGGATGGTCTTCAACCTGGGCTTCAACGGGAATTTCGACTCCTGCATCACCATCCGGACCATCCTCCAGAAAGGGAAAACCGCGTTCTTCCTGGCCGGCGCCGGCATCGTCGCCGATTCGCGGCCCGAAAACGAATTCCGGGAAACGGAACACAAAGCCGAGGCCCTGTTCGCCGCGATTGAGCGGGCCGCGGCCCAAGGAGACTGACATGATCCTTCTCATCGACAACTACGATTCGTTCACGTACAACGTCTATCAATATGTCCGCCGGCTGGGGCATGAGGTGGAAGTCCGGCGGAACACGGCCGTCACCATCGCCGAGATCGAGCGCCTCCGGCCCAGTCACGTGATTATCTCGCCCGGCCCCGGCCGTCCCGAGCGCGCCGGAATTTCGATGGAGACTATCCGGGCGTTCCAGGGAAAAATCCCGATCCTCGGCATCTGCCTCGGGCACCAGGCGATCGGGGCCGCGCTTGGAGGGTCCGTCGTCCGGGCGGCGGCGCTTTTCCACGGCAAGGAGAGCGAGATCTTTCATGACGGCCGGGGTATTTTCAGCGGGATGAAAAACCCGTTCCCGGCGATCCGATACCATTCCCTGGCCGTCGACCGGAGCTCGCTGCCGGCCGATCTCGACGTCTCGGCCTGGACCGAGGACGGTGAGATCATGGGCCTTCGCCACAAATACTACAGCGTCGACGGCGTCCAGTTCCATCCCGAATCCGTCGGCACGGACGGAGGGATCGAGATCCTGGCCAACTTTCTCAATCCCCGGCCGCGGCCGTCGTTGATGCAGGCGGCCATCCGAAAGGTTTCCGCGCGCGAAGACCTGGAAATGGGGGAAGCCGAATCGCTGATGGAGGAGATTGCCTCCGGAAAAGCGACGCCGGCCCAGATCGCAGGCCTGCTGACCGCCCTGGCCCTGAAGGGGGAATCCGTCTCGGAAATCAGCGGATTCGCCCATGCCCTGCGCCGGAAAGCCGTGGCCGTCCGCAAGCCCGAGGGACGGCCCGTTGTCGACACCTGCGGCACGGGCGGCGACGGGAGCGGATCGTTCAACATCTCCACCTGCGCGGCGTTTGTGGCCGCCGGCGCGGGAGCGGCCGTGGCCAAGCACGGCAACCGCTCCATCACCTCCCGCTGCGGGTCGGCCGATCTGCTCGAAGCGCTGGGCGTCAATATCGCCGCCCCGCCTGAGATCATGGAAAACGCCTTGCGCGAGATCGGCCTGGCCTTTCTCTTCGCCCCCAAGCTCCACGCCTCGATGAAGCACGCCGTCCCGGTCCGCATCGAACTGGGCGTCCGGACGGTATTCAACATCCTCGGCCCGCTGGCCAACCCGGCCGGCGCCGACCGGCAGCTTGTCGGCGTTTTCTCCGAGGACCTCCTCCCAAAAATCGCCGAAGCCTTGGCCCGGCTCGGCGTGACGCGGGCGATGGTCGTCCACGGTTCCGACGGGCTGGACGAGATCACCTTGGGCGGTCCCACCCGGGTGGCCGAAGTCCGGGACGGCTGGATCCGCCGCCTGACCCTCCAGCCGCGCGATTTCGGATTCGAACCCTGCCGGGAGGAGGAGCTCAAGGGCGGCAGCCTGAAAACCAACACGGAAATCGCCCTGCGCGTCCTCGACGGGGAGCCGGGGCCGAAGCGGAACGCGACAGTGATGAACGCGGCCGCGGCCATCTATCTCGCCGGGCTTCAGCCCGGCCTGAGCGAGGCCACGGCCGCCGCGGAACGGGCGATCGACACCGGCGCCGCCCGGAAGAAGCTCGACGATCTCATCGCGTTCACGGGGCGCTGACATGGAAACCATCCTCGAAACCATCGTCCGGGAAACCCGGGAGGCGGAGGGGGAAAACATCGGGAGTTTCGACCCGGCGGCTTATCCGCTCGAAAAGCGGGCCGGACCGGTCGCCTGGAAGTCCCTCGCCGCATCGGGCTTTTTCCTGATCGCCGAGGTGAAAAAGGGCTCTCCCTCCCGCGGACTCCTCCGCCCCGGACTCGATCCGGTCTCGCTGGCCGTGGAATACGAGGAGGCCGGGGCTTCGGCCGTCTCCGTGGTGACCGAATCGCGGCGTTTCTTCGGCCGGAAGGACTTCCTGTCCCGGGTCAAAGAACGCGTCCGGATTCCGGTCCTGCGCAAGGATTTTCTCATCCATCCCTGCCAGGTTTATGAATCCTATATCTTGGGCGCCGATCTCGTTCTCTTGATCGCCGCCTGTCTTCCCGGAAACTCCCTGGCCGAAATGCGGGAGGCCGCCGGCCGGCTCGGGCTGGGCGTTCTCCTGGAAATCCACGGCCGGGATGAAATGGACCGGGCCCTGGCCGTCCGGCCGGATTTTCTCGGCCTCAACAATCGCGACCTGAACGATTTTTCCGTCGACTGGCGCCGCGGCCTGGATTTACGTCCCGATGTGCCGCCGGGGATCCCCGTGATCGCCGAATCCGGGATTTCCGATGCCGGTCAGGTTCGCGTTCTCAAGGAGGCCGGTTTCGCCGGGATCTTGGTGGGTGAGCGCCTGGTTTGCGCTCAAAATCCCGGCCGGGTGGTTCGGGAGCTTCTCCATGACTAAAATCAAAATCTGCGGCTTGACCCGGAAGCAGGATCTCGTCCTGGCCGCCGAGCTCGGGGCGGATTTCGCCGGTTTTGTATTCGTCCCGTCCTCGGCCCGCTATATCCGCCCCGAGACCGCCGCCCTGGAATTGCCCCGGGAAGGACGTCAGAGAACCTGCGCCCGGGTTGGCGTTTTCGTCAATGAGCGTCCGGAGCGGATCCGCGAGGTGTTCCGCCTCTGTCGCCTGGATATCGTCCAGCTTCACGGCGAAGAATCCCCGGCTTATTGCCGTTCCCTGGGCTTGCCTTATTGGAAGGCCTTGCAACCGAAAAACATCGCCGACCTCGACATCATGTCGGCCTATCCCGGAGCCGTCATTCTCCTGGACGGGCGCGCCCCGAACGTCCAAGGAGGATCGGGAGTCCGCGTCGCCCCCGACATCCTCGCCGCCGCCGGGAAAAGCGGCCGGCAAATCATGATCGCCGGGGGCGTCTCCGAGGACAATCTGAAAGAAGTCCTGGCCTATCAGCCCTACGGCATCGATATCAGCAGCTCCCTCGAAGACCGCCCCGGCGAAAAAAATCCAGAACGGATGCGGCGGTTCTTCCATATTTTCAAAAGGATCAAACATGAGTCCACGTGAACGATCCCGGTATTTCGGAGATTACGGGGGGCGGTTCGTCCCGGAAATGCTCATTCCGGCCTTAACGGAGCTTGAGGAAGCCTTCTTTCGCTGCCGCCGCGATGCCGGTTTTCAAATCGAGCTCAACGGCCTGCTCCGCGACTATGCCGGACGGCCGACGCCCCTTTATTTCGCCCGAAATTTGACCCGGGAATGCGGCGGCTGCCGGATCTACCTGAAAATGGAAGGTTTGGCCCATACGGGAGCCCATAAGATCAACAACGTCCTCGGCCAGGCCCTGTTGGCCCGGGAAATGGGAAAAACCCGGCTTGTCGCCGAGACGGGCGCCGGGCAGCACGGCTTGGCGACTGCAGCCGCGGCCGCCCGGTTCGGCCTGAAAGCCCGGGTTTTCATGGGCGAAACCGATATGGCACGCCAGTATCCCAACGTGTTCTTCATGCGCCGCATGGGAGCCGACGTGATCCCCGTCCGCGACGGCAGCCGGACCTTGAAAGACGCGGTGAACGCGGCTTTAAAATACTGGATCGAAAACCAATCCGACACCCATTACCTTCTCGGTTCCGCCCTCGGCCCCTTTCCCTATCCGCTGATGGTCAGGCATTTTCAATCGGTGATCGGCCGGGAAGTGAGACGGCAGATGTTGAAGGCGGAAAAGCGGATGCCGGACGTTTTAGTCGCTTGCGTCGGGGGCGGATCCAACTCGCTCGGGCTCTTCCACCCCTTCCTGCGCCGGAATAACGTCCGGTGCGTCGGCGTCGAAGCCGGCGGACGGGGAATGGGACCGGGAGAGCACGCGGTCCGTTTCAGCCCGAACGGCCGGGCCGGAATCGTCCAGGGATACAAATCCATCTTTCTTCAGGACGACTTCGGCCAGGTCCTCCCCACCCATTCGATCAGCGCCGGCCTCGATTATGCCGGGATCAGCCCGGAGCTGGCCGACCTTCGCCGGCGCGGGCGGATCGAATTCGTTTCGGTCGACGACCGGGAAGCCCTGAAAGGTTTCGACCTCCTCTGCCGCCTCGAGGGCATTCTGCCGGCCCTGGAATCGGCCCACGCCGCGGCTTACGGAATCGCCCTGGCCAAGGCCCTTCCCCCCGAAAGCCTGATGGTGATCAATCTCTCCGGCCGCGGCGAGAAAGACTTGTTCATCACGGCGCGGGCTCTGGACAAGGACAATTGGCTCGATTTTCTCTCCCGGGAGGCAGGCCATGGCCAATCCGCTTGATTCCCTCTTCACCTCATCTGGATCCACGCGCTTGATGGCTCATCTCGTGGCCGGCGATCCGGACCTGAATCGAAGCCTCGACTTGGCCCTTTGCCTGGCCGGGAACGGCGCCGACCTGCTCGAAATCCAGATTCCCTTCTCCGATCCCCTGGCCGACGGCCCGGCGATCATGGCTTCCAACCGGAGGGCCCTCGAGCAGGGGGTGCGGCCGGAGGATGCCTTTGCCCTGATCGGAAGAATCCGGGAAAAAGCGCGGATCCCGCTTCTTGTCATGACCTATGGAAATATCCCCTATCGCATGGGATGGGACCGGTTCGCCGATCGCTGCGTTGCGGCCGGAGCGTGCGGGGCGATCATTCCGGACCTGCCCTGGGATGAGCCGCTGCCGGGCCTTTCCCGGTCTTTGAGCCGCCGGGGCATTCATTTCATCCGGCTGGTTTCTCCCGGGATGAGCGCCGAGCGGCTGGTGGCGACAGTCCGCATGGCGACGGGGTTTCTCTATCTCACCCTCCGCGTGGGAACGACCGGGCCGGCCGCCCGGCTCGAATCCAGGGGCCTGGAGTTCCTCCAGCGGGTTAAAGCCGCTTCCCGCCTCCCGGTCGCCGCCGGATTCGGCATATCTTCCCCTGAACAGGCGGGGCTATTGAAGGGGCAGGTGGACGCCGTCATTGTCGGCAGCCGGTTGATCGAGTTGCGGGAATCGGGCGGCCTCGAAGCCGTCGGCGCGTTTATCCGTCGCTGCCGGGAAGAGCTCGACGGGTGAAGGCCTCCAGGCACCGGGAGGGGAGCGCCGGTCGCGCCTTGACAAGGGGGGGTGACGGCAAGATAATGGACTCCCGTGGACGACATAGCGTTTTCTCGCCCCTGATATGGAACAAATCACCCACCCCTTTGTCCGGAAAAGTGTTTTTACGGGCGTTTTAGACCGGAATTTGAAGAAAATCGAGGCCCGGCTGGGCGTCGAGCTGGTCACCCGGGGGGAATCCCTCAGCATCAACGGATCCGCGGACAAGGTCGCCTTCGCCCGGTTCTATTTCGAGCGCATCGGCGAGCTCGAAGCTAAGGGCCATGATCTCCGGGAAGAGGATTTCCAGATCATCCTCGACCTGCTGGAACAGGGCCGGACCAAGCCGGTCGAGGATTATCTTCCGACCGAGCCCCTGAGCTTCGCCCGCAAGTCCGTCTCCCCCAAAAGCCTCCATCAGCAGGAGTATATCCAGGCGATCCGGGCTCACGACCTGGTTTTCGGCGTCGGGCCGGCCGGAACGGGCAAGACCTACCTGGCCATGGCCATGGCCCTGACCTTCCTCCAGAACAAGATCGTCAACCGGATCATCCTGACCCGGCCGGCCGTCGAAGCCGGCGAACGCCTGGGCTTTCTGCCCGGAGACATGATCCAGAAGGTCAATCCTTACCTCCGGCCGCTCTACGACGCCCTGTTCGACATGGTTTCGGCCGAACAGGCCCAGCGGCTTATCGACAAGAACATCATCGAGATAGCCCCCCTGGCCTACATGCGCGGCCGGACCTTGAATTCCGCCTTCATCATCCTCGACGAGGCCCAGAACACAACCCGCCCGCAGATGAAGATGTTCCTGACCCGGGCCGGATACGATTCCAAAGTCATCGTCACGGCCGACATCACCCAGATCGACCTGCCCCGCCCCAAGGAATCGGGCGTCCTCCACGCCCTCAAGATTCTCGCCTCGCTCAAGGAAATCGCCATTTGCAAGTTCGACGACAAGGACGTCGTCCGCCATCCCCTCGTCCAGAAGATCATCAAAGCCTATCAAAAGGCCGAAACCCGGGATTCCGACTGACATGCCCCTGATCTCGTTCAAGGATCTCAAGCTTTTCAAGCCGTCGCCGCCGACTCCCGTCCGCAAGCCGGACCAAGCGGAACAAGGCGGCCTCCCCGGGCGGATTTTGCGGAATCCCTTCTTTCTCATCGCCGTCTCGACCCTAGTGCTCGCCACTATCCTGTCCTACCTCCCTTCGAAAACGGTCTCCGCGCTCAAACCCGGGGACATCGCTCCCGAGGATATCATCGCCCCGGCCGACCTGACGATCGAGGACACCGAGACGACCGACATGCGACGGAACGAGGCCGCGGGTGCGGTCCTGCCCGTCTACAAGCTCGATCCCAACGTCATGCTTAACACGGCCGATCATGTCCGCCAGTTTTTCGCCTTCGGCCGGGAATGGATGCAGGCCCCCACGCCGCATGATTACGCCGCCCTGCGCGCCGTCGTCCAAGAGCAATTCGGGCTCGACTTCAGTCTCGACATGCTTCGGTCCCTCGACCGGGAAGGGTTCGCCTCGGAGCTCGAGGCCAGCCTCCTTTCCCTCCTGGAAAACGTCTCCGCTCCGGGCTTGATCCTGTCCAAGAGCCTTTTCGTCAACAGGGAAGCCGAACGGGGATTGAATTTAAAGCGGCCCGGAGGCTCGGAAAGATCGGTCAAAACCGATGAGATCCTCGAGATCCGGGAAGCCAAGGGAAAGCTGACCGCCGAGATCAACACGCTCGAGCTTTCGGCCCGGCGCAAGGGGCTTCTGATCAGCCTGTCCCACGGATTCCTCACCCCCAACGTCGCCTACGATCGGGTCGAAACGGAAATACGGAGAACGAACGCCTGGTCGGCCGTGGAAACCATTTTCTTTACGATCAAGAAAGGCCGGGTCATCATCCGCAAGGGCGACGAAGCGGGAGCCAACACGGTCCGGATGATCACGGCCATCAACCGGGCCATCCAGGACCAGGGCGCCTGGTTCCGCGCCTTCATCGGCGCTTTTCTTCTCTTCGCCCTGCTTCTCATCACCCTCTGGTATTACCTCCGCTCGCTGTCGGCCCCGGCGACGGCCCTCCGCTATTTCCGGATGATGATGTTGACGCTCTTCCTCAGCCTCCTCCTCTACAAGCTGGGGCTGTTCATGGGCGGGGCCTTGAGCTCCCATACCCGGGTTTTCCTGTTTTCCCACGCCGAGGCCTATAAGTTCCTCCTGCCCGTCCAGTTCGGAGCCCTTCTCTTCGCCTTCCTGACGACCAACGCCGTCGCCCTGATCTACGTCGTCCTTAACAGCCTTCTGGTCGGTTTTTTGGCCGAGGCCGATTTCTTCCTGCTCCTGTTCAGCCTGGTCGGCGGGCTGGCCGCGATCTACGGGATCAAATTCTACGGCCGGGCCAAGCGAACCCACACCCTTCGGGCCGGATTTTTCATCGCCACGCCGATTAATATTTTCGTCGCGATCACGATCCATCTCGTCCAAACCAGGCAAACCGGCGTCGACATCCTGGCGGCCGAGACGTTCCTGGCCGTCATGGGCGGGCTGATGAGCGCCGCCCTGGCTTTCCTCTTCCTCCCGATCATCGAAAACCTGTTTCGCTTCGTGACCCAGTCCAAGCTGCTTGAGCTGACCAATTCCGAATCGAACATCCTCAGGCAGCTGGCCATCGAGGCCCCCGGCTCCTATCATCATTCGCTCATCGTCGCGGCCCTGGCCGAAAAGGCCGCCGAAAAGATCAAGCTTGACCCGCTCCTGGTCAAGGCCGGAGCCCTCTACCACGACATCGGCAAGATCAAGATGCCCGAGTACTTCATCGAGAACAAGGACCGGAAGCACGACGCCCACAAGGACCTGGCCCCGAGCATGAGCACCCTGGTCATCGTCAACCACGTCAAGGAAGGCGTCGAAATCGCCCGGAAGGAGCGCCTCCCCGAAAAGGTCAAGGACATCATCGAGCAGCATCACGGCAACTCGGTCGTCCGCTATTTCTACCAGAAAGCCAAGGAAAAATACGATCCCGAAATCCATACGGTCGGGGAGGAAAGCTTCCGCTACCCCGGCCCGCCGCCCCAAACCAAGGAAGCCGCCCTGGTCATGCTCGCCGACTCCGTCGAGGCCGCCTCCCGCAGCCTCCGGCTCCACAAGGACGAGCACCTGACCCGGGTCATCCGCGACATCTTCGACAATTATCTCGAGGACGGCCAGCTGGACGATTGCGCCTTTTCCCTCCGGGAAATCCGGACGATCGCCCAGTCGTTCCTGGCCACGCTCCAAACCATCTTCCAGCCGCGCGTCGAGTACCCGGGATTCGATTTCGAATCCAAAAAGAAAACGGAAAAGAACGGCGAAGCCAATTCGAGGACGCCCCATGATCGAAATCATCAACCGCCAGACGAAGAGCCTCATCAGGATTGAGCGCTTCCGGGTCCTGATCCAGCGGCTGCTCCGCCGGGCCCGGATGAAGGATTCCGGCCTCACCCTGGTTTTTGCCGGCGATACCGCCGTCCGCCGCCTCAACCGCGCCTTCCGCAAAAAGGACAAGACGACAGACGTCCTGTCGTTCCCCGTCCACGGCCGGGGGGAGGACGGACGGCCGCACCTGGGCGACATCATCATCTCGGTGCCCCGGGCCCGGAAACAGGCCGCCGAGCTCGGTCATTCGCTCGAGGCGGAGCTGGCCTACCTCGTCATCCACGGCTTTATCCATCTCTGCGGGTATGAGCACTTCGCCGGCCACGAAGAGGAGGAGGCCCGCGTTGTCAAGCTTCTCCGGCGGGAAAAGGGCATCTCCCTCCCGGGAAATGGGCGGGGCTAAGGGCATGACCGATTCGGCCGTTATCGGCGTCGGACTGGGATTAAACGTCCTGGCCGCCTTCGCCCTGTCCCTCTTCCATCTGACCCTGAGCCGGTTTTCCAAGATCGGGTTGAGCGGCTTCCTGGAGGGCCGGGACCGCCCCGATCGGGCCGGGATCCTCGACCGCTACGACGACATCAAAATCGCCGTGGAATTCTGGAGGATGGTCCTGCTCATCGGCCTGGGCATTTACGCGGTACTCGCCTTCCCCGCCCTCCGGATCCGTCCGCTCCTTTCGTTTCTCGTTGCCGCCGCCGCTTACGCCCTCGTTTTCGACGTTTTTCCCCGGGTCCTGGCCGCGGCCGACGAGGAGCGCTGCCTGGCGCTGTTTCTTCCGTCCTATCGCCTGTTTCTCGTCCTGGCCGCCCCGGTCTTGAGGATCGTCCGGTGGCTCTCCGTCCGGGAGGAGAAAAAGGAGGAAGCCGAGCCCGACGACGCCGAACCGGGCGCGGAGGAGATCGAGACGTTCATCGACGAAGCCCGGGAGGAAGGGATCATTGAAAAAGGCGAAGGCACCCTGCTCCGCAACGTCGTCGAGTTCGGCGACACCGCGGTCCGCGAAGTCATGACCCCGCGAGTCGACATGGTCTGCATCCGCCGCGACGCGACCATCCAGAAGCTCCGGAATCTCATCATCGCCGAAAAATACTCCCGGATCCCCGTCTACCGGGACCGGATCGACGGCGTCGAGGGCATCGTCATGGCCAAGGACCTCCTGGCCTTCTCCGAAAAGGAGTTCGAATCGGCGACCATCGAGCCGCTCGTCCGTCCGGCCGTCTACGTCCCCGAATCCATGCGCCTGGCCGACCTCCTCAAGGAGCTTCAAAAGGCCAAGCAGAAGATGGCCATCGTCGTCGACGAGCACGGCGGAGTCACCGGCCTCGTCTCCATGGAGGACGTCTTCGAGGTGATCATCGGGGAAATCCAGGACGAGTACGATACCGAGGAGGCCCAGATCACCCAGAACGGGCCGTCCGATTACACCGTCTCGGGAACGACCAAGGTCGAGGAGCTCGAGGATATCTTCGACCTCGAGCTGGCCGACGAAAATTTCATCACCGTCTCCGGCCTCGTGGCCCAAACCCTGGGGCGGCTGCCGACCCGGGGCGAGAGGCTCGACATCGGGCTTCTCTCGGTGGACGTCCTGGATGTCGACCAGAAACGAATCAAAAAACTAAGGATACGGAAGAATGCCGAACCGACCGCCGAAGAGCCCCGATAAAACCGCCTCCCGAACCGGAAAGCCCCGGAAAGCCCGCGCCCCGAAAGCCCCGCCTCAGCCGAAATTCCATACCGGCTATGTCGCCTTGATCGGCCGTCCGAACGCCGGCAAGTCCACTCTCCTCAACAAGATCCTGAGGCAGAAAATCGCCATCACCTCGGACAAACCGCAGACCACCCGTCTGAGCATCCTGGGGATCCATACCACGCCCCGCGGGCAGATCGTCTTCATCGACAATCCCGGCCTCCACAAGCCGCTTCACAAGCTGAACAAGCGGATGATGAACTTCGTTTACGCCTCGCTCGAGACGGCCGACCTCATCTGCCTCCTGATCGACGCCACCCAGAAATTCGGCCACGGCGACGAATTCGCCCTGGACATGTTGAAGAACGTCCGGAAACCGGTCTTTCTCCTCCTGAACAAGACGGACATCGTCCGCAAGGAAAACCTCCTTCTCCTGATCGACCGGTACCGGGCCCTCCGCGAATTCAAGGAATTCATTCCCGTTTCGGCTCTCACGGGGACCAATCTCGACGTCCTCGAACGTCTCCTCTTCGACAACCTCCCCCTGGCCGAGAAGCTGTACGGCGACGACGACGTTTCCGATCAATCCGAAAGGTTCCTCCTGGCCGAAATCATCCGGGAAAAGATCCTGGCCCGGGTTCAGGCCGAGCTCCCCTGGACGACCGCGGTCTATATCGACCGGATCGAGCGGGACCGGAGAGAAAGCCGGCAGCGGGGGACGAGCGGAGAGCAAGAGGCCGGAGAGGCCGGCGCCGATTTCGAATCCGAAGGGCTTGAGGAAGAAGAAAATCTTCCGGAAGAAGATGAGAAGGGAGAGGATAAAGAATTCCCATCGGAACCCGAGGCCGAAGAAAGCCGGGGCCCGATCGGCGTTCCCGTTCCCGAGGGCGGCCGGGAAATCTCCGTTCCCGGCGTCTCCTTGACACCGCATATGCATAAACGGGAAGACAAGGCCGAAATGACCCGGGAGGAGCGGCGGGCCAGGCCTCTGGTTTACATCAAGGCCAGCATTTTCGTCGAGCGCCCGAATCACCGGAAAATCATCATCGGCCGGCAGGGGAAAAACATCAAGGAAATCGGGATCGAAGCCCGCCGCGAGATCGAGGACATCCTCGAATCCAAGGTCTTTCTCGAGCTTCAGGTCAAAGTCCGGCCCCAGTGGCGCGACTCGGCCGATGTCCTCGACCTGATCGAGGGCCAGAAGGAAACATAAACCGGGGAATGATGCCGGCGCTCGCGGTCGTTATCCTTTCTCTCGCCGGCCTGATCGCCCTTCTCTCGGCCCTCAATTTCCTCAGCTATGGCGTCCTCAAAACACGCATTCTCCGCCGTCAAAAATGGGACCTGAACATCTGCAGCGGGAAAACGGACGGCGGAGGAATCAATGCCGACATCTTCAAGCATGCCGACGTGCCCCGGTTCGTCCTGGTCGGGTCGGTGAACCGGCTCCCGTTCAAGGACCGGGCCTTCGATTCCGTCCTCTGCTCGCACACGATGGAACACGTGGAGGATCCGGACGCCTTTTTCGCCGAGCTCCGCCGGATCGGACGCCGGATCACCATCGTCCTTCCGCCGCTCTGGGACGTGTCCGCCGTCCTGAACGTCCTGGAGCATCAATGGATCTTTTTGACGTTCCGGAAAACACATGACCGTCTTCCGGCGCGCGTCCGCCTGCCTTTGGCCCGGACTGTCCAGAGGAAGCTCGGACAGCGCCTTCATGCGTGAGTGAGCATGTCCTCCCAGGCCGTGGCCATGATGTTCGGGATCGTCGCCTCGGTCCTGTTCCATTTATCCAAGGGGATGCAGCGACACGGCATCGAAGCCGTGGCGTCGTTCTCCCGGAAACGAAAAAAGGAGCGGGCCGCGGGTGTTCCGGCGCCCTCGGCCGGAAAAGCCGCGCTCTACTGGACCGGATTCGTCCTGAACAACAGCCTGGGGCTTTTCTCCATCCTGGCCAACCGGTATGCCCCTTCATCCTATTTCACCTCGATGTTCGGCCTCGGGCTCATCGCCCTGATGCTTTATTCCCGCCTTATCCTCAAGGAACCGATCCGCTCCTACCAGTATCTCGGGGCGTTGGTCCTCACCTTCGGAACGCTGATTCTCGGCTACGACGGCATCGTCCGGCCGCGGTTGACCATGGCCGGCGTCAACCTCGTTATCGCCGGGATCGTCCTGGCCGCCTCGCTCCTCGCGGGATTCCTTCTTTTCCGCTACTCCCGGAGCGGCGGCGGACGGTCACGGCCGGGACTCGTCTACGGCCTGCTCATCGGGCTCTCCGCGGGCATCGATCCCGTCTTGAAAGGGATCGGTCAGAATCTCGGCGGCGTGCGGGGATTTTTCCCCCGTCTGCCTTTAGGCTGGGCGTTTTTCCTGGCCAGCTTCTTTTTCGCCACGTTCTCGTTCATCGCCAGTCAATGGGCGTTCAGCCGGGGAGTCCGCGTCTCAACCTTGATCCCCTCCCAAAATTTCGCCTATATCACCTATCCCCTGCTCTTCCAGGTCATGGCCCTGCCGCGATTCGCGCTGACAAGCATGGCCCTTCTCGGGTTGTCCGTCACAACCCTGGGAATGGTCATCATGCAGATCGGAAACGGGGAAAAAGCGGAGCCGATGACGACGGACCGCCGAAGAAAAAGAGAGAAGGAAGACTAACGGCGGGGAGAGCGCGCCAACAAGCGGGCGTATTCATCCAGGATGGCCTGGTTCGCCGAATCCCAATCTCGGCCGGCGACGTTTCGCAATCCCGCTTCCCGAACCTGATGATAGAGTTTTTCGTCGGTCAAAAAACGCCGGCAGGCCTGGTGGAACGACCGGGCGCTCCTGGCCTTGGCCACCAATCCTCCGCCCGTTCCCCGGACGATCTCCTGGCATCCGCCTTGGTCCGAGACGACCGCGGGCAGACCGGAGGCGACGGCCTCCTGGACCACGTTGCCGAAGGTTTCCGTCGGCGACGGGAAAAGGAAAAGATCGGCGCTGGCGTACGCGACCGAAAGGTTTTCTCCGGTGAGATATCCGGGAAAGATGGCGTCAGGCATCCGCTTTCTCAAGTCCTCCTCCTGCGGGCCCCGGCCCAGCAGGACGAAGACGGGGGACAGGTCCTTGTCCTTCTTGAACAGGTCATAAACCCGCATGAACGTAGGCAAGCCCTTGAACCAAGCGAAACGGCCTGAAAAAAGAATGACTTTACGCCCCTCGGCGCCCCATTGGCGCCGCAGCGATTCGCTCCGATAGGACGGGCTGAAGCGCCCGGGGACTAGGCCGCGCCCCCAAATCGAGGCCTTTTGGATCCCGTGCCGGGCCAGCTTTTCCCCGCTGTCCCGGCTGGGGACCATCAAGCTGTCGGCCTGGTTGTAATATCGACGGAGAATCGGCCACCAGATGTGAATCAGGTACCAGAGATTCCGTTCCTCGAGGTAAGAGATGAAATCGGTGTGATAGGACATCAGCAGGGGGATGCGCCTGATTTTTGCGTAGGCCGACACGGCCAGGCCCACGGCATCGGGCACTGTCAGGTGGATCACGTCGGGCTTGAAATTCCGGATCCGCCGGAAAAGCTCCGGCCCGGGAAGAGCGAACCTGTAATCCGGATAGAAGGGCAGGGAAACGGCCGCGACTTTATGAACGGGAACTCCCGGAAGCCGCGTCGGTTGAAGGCAAAAGGACCATACCGCGACCTCGGCTTTATGGCTCCGGAGCGTTTTAATCAGCTCGAAGAGGGTCTTGGTCGCCCCGTCGAAGTCCTTGATGAACATCCCGGCGTAGACGGCGACCCGCAATTTTTCGGGAAACGGCGGGTGAGACGGCCCCGCGGCGTTATCAGGTCGATTCGGCTGGTCCATGCCTTAAAGATTCCCGAATCCAATCGAAAATAGCATACCATATTGTACGAAAAGAGGCGGAATTCCGTTTCAGCGGCTTGACTTATCGGCTTCCTCATGCGAAAATCAGGCTCCCTTTGCCCTCGGACGGTGGGTGTAGCTCAATCGGTTAGAGCATCGGACTGTGGATCCGAAGGTTGGGGGTTCGAGTCTCCTCACCCACCCCATCTCTCTTTTCTTAGAACCGCGTCTTTCCCCTTCTTTTCCGACAAGATACGGTTGTTGTCGAAAATAAACGTGAGTTCGCTCTTTTCGTAGGCCGTCTCTCGGGAGTGGGTTTCCTTGAGACGATCCGTGGTTTCCCCGACCATAGATGGCTTACTCCACAAAAACTAACTGGTTTCCCCATAACAGGAGAAAGTTCTTTTATTACACGTGATGGGAAATATGTTTTTTGTAAAGAGTTATGGGCCTCTGCAAAAATCATCGAAGAGCTGAGGCCAAAGGAATAAGCAGAGGCATCAGTGGTATCTAATCGAATCCACGGGATTGGCCCGGGCCGACTTGACGGATTGCCAGCTTACCGTGAGATAGGCGATCGCCAGGGCCGTCGCCCCCGATATCAGGAAAGGAACGATCCCCAGGTTGATCCGGTAGGCGAAACTTCGCAGCCATTTGTTCATGATCATCCAGGCCACGGGCCAAGCTAGGACGTTGGCCAGGGCCACCCATCCGATGAATTCCCGCGACAGCAGCAGGAAAACGCTGGAAGCGGAAGCGCCGAGGACTTTCCGGATCCCCACCTCCCTCGTCCTCTGCTCGGCGGCGAAGGCCGTCAGGCCGAAGAGCCCCAAGCAAGCTATGAAGACGGCTAGAATGGAGAACCCGCCGAAAGTCCGGCCCATGCGTTGTTCCGATGCATAGGCCCGTTCGAACGTCTCGTCGAAGAAGGAGAAAGCAAAAGGAGTGCCAGGCGCATATTTCCTGAAGACTCCCTTTACGTGATCAAGAGTGGCGGGGATGTCGGTCGTGTCGATCTTAATCGAGATCATTTCGCAGACCCGGGGATCGATGAAAAGATAAAGCGGCGAGATCGGATGATGAAGAGATTGCGAATGAAAATCCTTGATGACCCCGACGACCGTCCCGGTCCGGTCGCGCCAATCCGTGAATTTTCGTCCCAGGGGAGATTCCCAGCCGGCAACCTTGACGGCAGTCTCATTGACCAGGAATGCGCCCGTCTCATCGGAAGGGAAGTCCCGGGAGAAATCACGCCCCTGGACGATCTCGAGACCGAACAAGCGGACGAAATCGTAGCTCACGGCGTTGTAATAGATATGGGGGCGATCCTCGGTATTCCGTCCGGTCCAGTCCGTGTTCATGTAATACTCGATATTATTGGGCAGGCGGTTTGAGGCCGCTACGGCCCTGATATCCGGATAACGCAACAGTTCCGTCCTGATCGATTCCATGCTCCGGCGGATGGATTCCCCCCGGACCGAAAACGTGACGATCTGCTCCCTGGAAAAGCCCATATCCGCCGTCCTGATGAACCTCATCTGTTCCCGAATCGCTAGGGTGCACACGATGAGGGCGATGGTCGCCGCGAACTGGAATAGGACGAGGACGTTCCGCAACGAGGCTCCTTTCCGGCTCGGAGAGAACGCCCCGCGGAGGATGGAGATGGGCCGGAAACTCGACATCCGCATCGCCGGATAGAGGCCGGCGGCCGTGCCGACGAGCAGGGTCAGCAGAACCAGCCCCAGGATAAGCTTGGGGCTCTGGACCGGCTGAAAACTGAGATTCCGCTCCACGAGATTGTTAAACGCCGGCAGGGCCAGAAAAATCAGCGCGACCGCCGCCAGTGTCGATAAGGCGGATAGTCCCACGGATTCCCCGATATATTGAGCGACGAGCTGGCCTTTGCGGGCGCCGACAACCTTACGCAGTCCAACCTCCTTGCCCCGCCGCAGGGACCGAGCCATTGCCAAGTTCATGTAGTTGATGCAGGCGATCACCAGGATCAGGAGAGCGACGGAGGAAAGGAGGATGATGTATTTCGTGTCGCTATTCCCCTGCAATTCCAGCCGGAGATGAGACCGGAGATGGATATCCGCCAGGGGCTGGAGGAAGAAGTACCTGGGATAGGGCTCCTTCACCCCCCACGACTGCAACAGCGGAGCTTCGATCGCGGAGGCGATTTTGTAAGCTGTTGCTTTCGAGTCGGCCTCCTCGGCGAGAAGGACGTACGTATAGGTGAAATGCGCGGTCCATTCGTTGAGGCCCCCGCCTATCATCCGGAAATACGTGTTATAAGGGACGACGGCCCTCATGATAAAATGGGAGTTGGCCGGCATATCCTTGAAGACGCCGGTCACGTTGAACTCGTGTTTTTCGCCCACCGTCAGTCTTTTCCCCAGCGCATCGGCGGTTCCGAAATATTTCCGGGCGTTGCTCTCGGATAAAACGACGGCCGAAGGGTCGTCCAAGGCGGTGCGCGGATCGCCGGCGATGAACGCGAGCGAGAAGATCGGGATCGTCCCGGGCTCCGCCCAATAAAAGTCATCCTCCAGGAACTGACTGGCCTCGTGGGCAATAAGTGTATGCGGGGTCCGGATGATCCTGGCGACCGCGGCGATTTCAGGAATTTTTTCCTTCAGGGCGGCGCCCAGCGGCGCGGGCGTTGTGGCCGTCTCTTCGCAGACAACCCGATAGACGCGGTCGGCGTTCGGGTGATACCTGTCGAAGCTCGTCTCGAACCGGACATAAAGGATGATAAGAATGAAAGCAGCGATCCCGACAGCCAGCCCGGCGATTTTCAGGACGGAATAGATGCCGTTCTTTCTCAGGTTTCTCATCGTCACCAGAAGATAATTTTTGAACATGATCACTCCCCACGAGATTTTATCCAGGACATAGTACGAACAAGCCTTTGCGCACTGCTCCCAGAACCAGACCCGGGCGCGGAAAACGCTTCGGCGGCCGGCAAGATCATAATAGGTCTCGATCATGTCGCCGAGAACCGAACTCTCACCGTCGTCCGCAAACATCCGCCGGACGATCCAGGCGGCAAGAGACGAGGGACATCGGGATGCGCTCATTAGGGCTCCGGTCTTCCGGGGACGGCCAACTCCCCTACCCCCGACCAGGCCGACTTCTGGGCCCGGCGGACTTCCCAAAGAGCCCGGACTCCCTCGGCCGAGAGCCTGAAGATCCGCTTGCTTTTGCCGCCCCGCTTGGAGGTGGGATCCGCGAAATGGGACGTCAGATAGCCCTTATCTTCCAGGCGGCACAGCATGATGAAAAGCGCCCCGTATGCCCACGTCTTCCCCGTCGTTTCCCGGAGGCTATCCCGGATCGTCACCCCGTAGGCGTCCGGCTCGAGCCTCCGAACCGCCAGGAGGATGAATTCTTCCGATCGGGAGATGTATTTTGTCGTCATGGTTGTCTCGATAATATATACGACATAGATATAATCAAAAGGGTTGCCCGCAAAACCGGAATAGAGCGATTCCGTGAAGAGATTCTGAGGGAGCTCGGATTTCTGATCTGCCCCTTATCAATCGGTCCAAACGAGCTTCGTGATCCCCTTTTCTCTCCCTACTAAGCAACGATAACCGCTCGTCGTTGTCTAAGTTGATTATTCAAACTCGCATTCATGAAAAAAGTTCGAAGCTCATTTATTACGGTACCCCATCTTTCCCTTCTGTATGATCAGTCTTTTACCCTGTTTCTTCGTTTCAGCTCCAATCCCTTTGTTACGTCGGCTATTTACGGGCTTGTCGCATTTTCCTTGATTACCGGACGGCGGTTTTAACTTTATTCTTGATCCGATCCAAATTCTTTTTGAACGCTTCGAGCCGCGAATCATTCTTGGCGTTGGCCGACTCGCAAGCCTTCTCGTAATATTCCAGCGCCTTGCGGAATTGACCCATCCGTTCGTAGCTTTCTCCAAGACAACTCAAAGCATTCGGATCGTTTGGATATCTGGCCGCGTAATAATCGAAGAAATGAATGGCCGACCGAAATTCTTTCTTGTTCAACATCGTGTAGCCGTAGTTGATAAGGTGATCCTTGGGAATTTCGATGATGTACCCGAATGATTTCGATAACTTGGCAAAATGATCCTTCACCGCATCCAGCCCTTTTTCATATTCACGGCTCGGTTGTTTCCATTGGGAATAAATAAACTCCAGCCCGTTGATCATCGCTTTGAATCCCTGGCTCCCGTGATCTTCCCCAACGAGGTAATCGAACATCCAGGTCAATCCTTCAGGCCGCTTTTCCCGCAGAAAGCCCACAAACTCATGATTGGCGTTGATTTGCATCGGACTTTCCTCGCCTCCGACGCTCAGATAGAGAAACCGGTTGGGAGAGGCAATGGTGGGCTTCATCGAATCCGCTTTCCGGGTCAGGACATTGTCATCGAACCAGAAACTCGTGCTGATGCAAAGGTAGGCGTTGAATAATTCAGGTCGGCTCAGGAGGACGTGGGCCGCGAAAAGTCCGCCGAACGAATGGCCGGCGATGATCCGGAAGGGCTGTGTCCGATAACGGGTCTCCAGATAAGGAAACAGTTCTTCTTCCATGAATTCCAGCATGTTGTCGGCGCCGCCCGTATTTTTGAGCCAGTCCACTTCTTTCCCTTGGTAGATGTTCGAGCGTGTCGGAGTCATATCGCGATTCCGGTCGGTATTCGGGATGCCGACGACGATCATTTTGGGCAGGACATAAAACATCTGCTGATATTTCAGAATCCCCGTCGCCAGTTGGAAATAGGGCATTCCGTCGAGCACATAGAGAACGGGATAGGCTTCATCCCCGTCTTCGTACCCGTCCGGCGTGTGGATGTAAATCGTGCGATTTTCGCCCAAGATATTGGAATGGAGGCTCGCTCTTTTTCCAATGATGATATCTTCACTCGCGGGGTCTGCGAACGCCAAAGTCGATATACACGAGAAGATCGCGAGCCATACGGATAACCGGCCTTTCCCCTTCATCGTCTTTCTCCTTGATATTCGTTCATTTTGTTTCCCTGCTTAATAAACGGCTCCAAGAATTTGAATCTTGAGATAGAGGGCCGGATGAGAACCGATCAGCCCTTGTTAGAAAGACTCCGGGGATGCCGGAAGGGTTGCCTTATAAGGTCATTTTATCGAATAACATGCATTGATATTTATAAAAAGTAATAATATACTGAAGGACATGATGAAGAGGGGTTATGTTCTCATCATCATGCCAATCCTCATTTGCTTTTTAGCAACATACTCCTTATCAAAACAAGAACACGATCCGGCGGGATTCCGCATCGCCTTCACCTCAAATCGCAGCGCCGCCGACGGTCGGCCACATCTTTGGGCCATCAACTCGGACAAGAGCGGGTTAAGCCAGCTTACGAATTTCGCCGATCCCTGGACCGTTTTCTACCCGATTTCTTCCCCTGACGGGAATTGGATTGCCTTCCAAAAAGAAGACCAGCCTTCGAAATGTCGATCGGAAATTTGGAAAATTCGACCCAATGGAACGGATTTGTTACTCGTCAACGATCCGGGTCCGCAAAATTACAATCATTCAAGCCCTATGAACTGGTCCCCGGATGGCAGTGTCATATTATTCACGTCGGAGCAAAGCAACAACAACGGGTGGTATCTGCTCTGGCGAATCAATGCGGACGGCACGTCGGCCGCAATATTGGATGACAATGGCAATGCCCCGCTGGGGGCTTTTGCGCCGAGCGGGCTCGAAATCGTTTCCGCAAACTCATGGGATTACAACCGCCCGAGCGACATCAAAAAGATGAATGCCGACGGCTCGAATAAAATGATGTTGGTATATGCGAGTCATTGGCCGTCGAGTTTTGGTCCCCTCGGCAATCTCGTTTGGACCCCGCAAAATAAAATCATTTTCTCCATCGGGGATTACGCGGCAAACACGCATGATATCTCTATCATGAACTCCGACGGAACCGGGCTCACGACTCTCGAAGGCTCCGCCGGTGACGACACCTTCGGACAATATCAGCGAGAAGGACAAAAGGCCGTTTCCTCCGACGGATCCAAACTCATCTTTCACTCGAACAAAGGCGGAAATTACGATATCTATATCGTGAATACGGACGGCACCGGCCAAAATCGATTGACCGAAGATCCCGGTGAAGACAAATGGGCGGCGTTTTCTCCTGACGGCACTCAAATCGTCTGGGTCTCAAACTCGAGCGGGAAATATGCTCTTTGGATGATGGATCTCGACGGTAAGGATAAAATTCAAATCACGGACGATGAGGGAGATGTTTTAGGATTCGCCCTAACCTCAAAAATCAGTTTTGACCAACCGCCGGCCGTTCCCGCCTCGATTTCCTACCCAGCCGCGTCCTCCACGGGCCGCTACGTGGTCGCATGGGAAATCTCGGGCCGCACAACCTCTTATCAGGTGGAGCGGTCGTCTGATGGGGGTGAAACCTGGTCTCCAGTCTATTCGGGAGCGGCCGCTTTCTTTTCGGAGAGCGTAGGCAATGGAAGCTATCGTTATCGGGTACGGGCTTCCAACGATGCCGGTGCCAGCGATTGGCGCGCGGGAACGCCCGATTGCAGCGTAATCCTCCTTGTTCCCAAAATCGGCTTGAATCGAGATACCTTCTCCTTCGCCGCGACGCGGGGAGGACTCTCTTCCCCTTCTCGGCAATTACTCATCAACAATTCCGGCGAAGGGATATTAAATTGGACGGCTGTCAAATCGGCTGACTGGATGACGATCGGCCCGGAAAGCAGAACGGGATCCGGAGTTTTGACGATTGCGATTGCCCAAACAGACCTCATTCCAGGATTATATCAAGGGACGGTCACTATTTCGGACCCCTTCGCATCGAATTCGCCCCAGGTCGTCACCATCGATTATCAAGTCTATGAATCAGGCTCAACCTCCCTCCCCTTCGGATCTTTTGATTCGCCTACCGAGGGAAAGGCGGTCGCCTCGAGCATCCCGGTAACGGGTTGGGCTTTGGATGATATCGGCCTGCAATCCGTGAAAATCTACCGCGGGACGGGAATGAATGACCGGGCTTTTATCGGAGATGCGGTTTTCGTCGAAGGGGCCAGGCCGGATGTCGAGGCCGCATACCCTGGCTATCCCATGAACGACAAGGCGGGTTGGGGGTATATGATGTTGACCAATTTCCTGCCGCTGGGCGACGGCCCCTATAGCCTGTTGGCCTACGGCACGGATCTGGAAGGCCATGAAGTCCTTTTAGGACAGAAGTCGATTACGGTCAATAACGCGGCGGCCATCCTCCCCTTCGGGGCCATCGATAGCCCGGCTCAAGGGGGGACGGCTTCGGGCAACCTGTACTACAACTTCGGCTGGGTCTTGACGCCGCAGCCCAATTCGATCCCGCTGGACGGATCGACGATCCACGTCTGGGTGGACGGGGCGGCGCTGGGGCATCCGAATTATGGATATAATCGGGAGGACATCGCGACGCAGTTCACGGCCTTCAAAAACGCGGACAAAGCGGTCGGAGTGTACAACCTCGACACGACAACCTTCACAACCGCCGTTCATACGATCGCCTGGTCGGCGGTGGATTCCGCCGGACACGTGGACGGGATCGGAAGCCGGTATTTTTCGATTCAGAATATTTCCGGCTCACCGAGCCCGGCGGCCCCGGCCGGAAAGACGCTCCGAACGATCGAGGATCTTGCGGGAATGGCCGAAGACCGTTGGACGCCGGTCTTTGTCCGTCGAGGGACGGTCCTTGATGCGCCGGTGGAAATGGTCGTTCCCGATGGGGACGGCATATCTCGGATTTCGGTTTTCGAGATCACCCGGATCGCCTTGTATCTCGAAAAAGAGATTTCGGACGAACGGGAGGAAGCGATGATCCAGCGCGGGGCGCGGATTCTGCATAAGGTCCCCTCCTCCGCGGTCCGCTACGAGGCTTATGCGCTCGCCAATGGACGGCTCCGGAATCTTCCGATCGGTGCGTCTTTCGACAACGTCGATGGCGTTTTCTACTGGCAGCCGGGCCCCGGCTTCCTAGGCGAATATCAGATCATAATCGTAGATACGGAGTTGAAGACGATAAGGACGATCCGGATCAAAATCGTTTCAAAATAAAGATGTTCGCTGATACTTCTTGTCTTCAGTTTCTGATGATATCCCCGGTGCGAAGATAGCCCTCGCCGATCGCATCCCCTTGGATATAAGAGAATTTGACGGGAACCGCCCTGGACCGGAACGGATCCGGGCCGTTGGAGATTTGGAGGTGCAGATGCGGTTCGGTACTGTTGCCCGAATGCCCAACCTTCGCGATAACCTGTCCTTGCCTGACCAGGTCGCCTTTTTTTACGCGAATGCTGTCTTTCTTGAGATGGGCATAGAAGGAATACTCTTCCCCCTTATGGCGAATGACGATAAAATTTCCGGCCGCGGCCGTAAAGTCGGTCTTCAAGAAATTCAGTTGAATCAAACCCATTCTCTGGTTATAGGCGTCTTCGGTCTCGCCCTTCTGTTTCAATAAGGCGGGATCGTCCGAAAACCCGGTCTGGACCCCGACGACTTCTCCGTCCGCGACCGCCAACACGTCCCGGCCGAAACAGAGGTAATCTTCCAAACTTTGTCCATCGTTTTTATAGGTTAAGCCGTTTTCCCCGACTTGTCCCAGGTCGTAGGCGAACTGTTCGAAAGCCACCCAGCGATGATCGGTAAACACATCCGCCCCGGCCCCCACCCACCAAGCGCCCCGAAGGGGAAAAATGAATTTATTCGCTTGTTGATAAGGGATGGCCTTGAGGAGGATGGATGATTCGGCAAGCTCCCCTTTTTCCGTTCTGGCAAAGGCGGTGATCTTGAAATGGTCGGGAATTCCCTTCAAGCTCAAATAGGTGGAGGGTGAGATGATCGCGGTCCGGGGCTTCATTCCCAATGTCGGTGACATGGCGCCGGATTCCCCGAGAAGGTCGTTCGTCTGAAGCATAAAAGCATACAATTTCAGCAATCCCCTGCTCTCCATGCCGGACAACCTGTTGGCATCCCTCTGGAGGTCTTCGCCCGATAGCCGGACCTGCTGAAAAATCACGTTCTTTTTAATCGCCTCGATGGTCACATGATCCAAGGTGAGGATCTCTTCGGACCGGTTGACATAGGCGATATTGTAAATCATGGCGTCATAATAGCCGCGGGCGGCATTGGTCTCGCAGACAAATACGGAATCGGCGGACATGACCCGGAGATCCAGGCCGCGAGCGGCCCAGCTTGCCGGCGAAAATGCCAGGATCGCGATCAGGACAGACATGATTCCTTTTGAGGTCATTTTATGGACTCCTTGACGGTCATCGATCTATAGGCATAAACGATTCATCATCCTGAAAAGTTCGCCCGGCCGTCGAGCCATCAGGCTTTTCGAACGACCACAACCGGCATCTTGATACGTTTTTTGCGAAGATCGAGGCCGAGTTGTTCCCGGACGGCATTGCGGAGGCTCTCATAGCCTTTCTCCGCCACTTTCAGGTCGTAGGTATATCGTTCCTTAAGTCCCGTCTCGTCAACAACCGGAACTCCCGTGATACTGTCGAGGAACCTCACGAGAAGCCCAAGGTCTGGAATATTGTCCGATACTTGATTCGGACCCGTCGTTCCTCACGGGTCACATCTTTCGACACCCCATATTTCCCACGGTTTGCCGGCCCCCTTTTGCCTTCTTGCCGGATAAAGACTAGGATGACAAGGCCATGGCCAAAGCACGAAAAGATCATTTTGATGAAAAATCAACCGTTTTGACTGAACCCGAATTCTTGATCGCCCAGCAGCAGTTGGGCAAGGCCGGGCTCCCCGACCCGGTGATCATTTCGCGCTTATTCAAGCGCATGACGAAGAAAACCCTGAAAAACATCCGCCCGAACCCCCGCCGGGTCATCACCCGCCCTTTCCGTCCCGCCACGGAGACCCACGTCGTCAATATCGTCAATCGCGTCCTGACGCTGGACGAAACCCAAGTCAAGGCCCTGCTCGGGCAAACGCTGAAGGATTTTGCCCACCGCCACAAGGATCTCCCCTCCGTTTTACTGCGGAATTACCAAAGGATCAGCACCTGCATCCCTGATCCGGACGCGCTGTCCGAGGAAAGAAAGCTTCTGCTCGGCTCATGTTTTACGATGGAATACTCCATCGAATCCGCCGCCCTTTTCAACCCGTCGATCGTCATCTATCCCAAGCAGAACAACCTGGAAAAGGGGCAGACGCGCGTGATCTTCAGCTTTCGCGCCACCGGCGAAGGGCACATCTCCTCGATCGTTTTCCGCAGCGCCCTGGTCGATAAGGACAATTCGATCTTCCTGGAGTCGGTCAGCCCGTTCCTGGGCACGCCCGAGATTGTCTTGAACGCGACATACGACCGGGAGCTTTTCCAGGTCAAGCTGGAGGAGATGGGCCAGTTCAACGATGCGGCCAAAGCGATCTTCCGGAACCTGCCGGCCTGTTTTACGCCGGAGGAAATGGAGCGGGCGATCGACGCCGTCCGCGCCGCCGGTGCCTGCACCGCCGGCGAAATGACCGACACCATCATCCACATCAAATGGCTGACCGAATCGAATTATGAGGTCTTTTTTCCGCACGGGCAATTGATCTCGGAAAGGGTTATTTTTCCCGTCTCGCAAAATGAAAGCAACGGGGTGGAAGATGCGCGCTTCGTCCGTTTTGTCGAAGACGACGGAAGCGTCACCTACTATGCGACCTATACGGCGTATAACGGTCGGGAAATCCTGCCGCAATTGATCGAAACGAAGGATTTCCATCGTTTCAAAATCTCGACCTTCAACGGCGCCATGGCGCGCAACAAGGGCATGGCCCTCTTTCCGCGCCGCATCAACGGGCAATACGCCATGATCACGCGGAGCGATGGGGAAAATCTCTATTTGTGTTATTCCAAAAAAATCCGTTTCTGGCATGAAGGGATCAAGCTCGAAGCGCCGGGAAATCCCTGGGAGCTGGTGCAAATCGGCAATTGCGGCTCCCCGTTGGAAACCGAAAAAGGGTGGCTTTTGCTGACGCACGGCGTGGGGCCGATGCGCAAATACTGCATCGGCGTTTCGCTCCTCGACCTGAAGGATCCCGCGAAGATCATCGGGCGGCTGGAATTGCCGCTGCTGGCTCCGCAGGAAGAAGAACGGGAAGGCTACGTGCCGAACGTCGTGTACAGCTGCGGCTCCATCATCCTCAACGGCGAATTGATCGTTCCCTACGCCATCTCCGATTCCAGGTCGCATGTGGCCAGCATCCCGGTGGCCGAACTGCTCGAAAAGCTGACCGGGCAGCGTTAAACCGCGCTTGCGATCTCATACTCCTCGATCATGGCCAACAGCGCCGTGAGGAAAGAAACCGTGCTTTCTCCCCCCTGGTTCAGGCTGACACCCTCCGGGAGCAGGCCGTCGGCGCACCCCTTGGTCTCATGGTCGTAGAGGGACATCCCCATGTCGTTTTCGCCGAGGAACCAGCCGAAGGCCAGTCGCATCTTTTTCAAATATTCCTTGTCCTGGGTGACCCGGTACGCGGATTGGTAGGCCAGGACCATCGCCGTCGCATCAATGGGCTGCTGGTCATACTGGGACCTGGGGCCGCCCCTTTTATACCAGCCATTGCTGCCGATTATGGAGAGACGGCCGTCCCGGATAAGATTCTTTTCCAAAAACGCCAACGTTTCCGTAGCGGCCTGCAGGTATTTGTCCTCCCGCAGAAGGGCATACGTCTGAAACAAGGCCATGGGCATGATGCCGTTGTCGTAGCAGATGATATCTTCAAACCAGCGCCAATCATCGCCGGCCGCTTCCTTGTACAAGGCCAGGAGATAATCGGCGCATTCGCGCAGCACGGCCGTGACGCTCTCATCCCCCTGGTAGCAGCGCAGGTAAGCGGCCAGGCCCAGCATGGCCAGGGACTTGCCGCGCAGGTTTAATCCGCGCACATGGGGCAGGGCCTTCTGAAAGCATTCGAAAGCCAGGGAACGGTAGGCGTCGCGCGGGGGGCGCCAGATGACATAGCCGAGCGCCCAGAGCGCCCGGCCGAATGAATCGTCGGAACCGACCTCGTCCAGGAAATGGCGCTGGTAATCCATGAAATTCCGAAAATGACCGTCGGGGTTCTGCATGAAATGGGTAAAGCTGAAATACGTGGTGATCAGCTTCTTGGCATCCTCATCGCCCAAGAGGGAAAACGCCCAGGCACACAGCATCAGCGCCCGCGAGTTGTCGTCAAGGCAATAACCGGTACGCCGGTCGGGAACGATATACTTGGCATGCTGAACCAGTCCCGTGTCATCAGTCAGCCGCATCAGGTGGGCCAGGTCGAATGGCGGTTCGCGCAGCAACAGGGGGGGCGTTTTTAGAACGATCGGCCTTTTGCCCGCCGCGGCCGCGGTTTTGAACAGTTTCAGGTACTTCTCCGCGACGATTTCCCAACGCATCTGACGCCCGAATCGATACGTCCGGGCGCGCAGCGCCTTAAGCTTCGCCTTGTCCGCCAGCAAGTCGCGCAGAGCCGCGGTCAATGACGCCGAGTCGGCAAAGCCGATCAACGTCCCCCGGCCGTCGGCGAGCAGTTCCTGGGCATGCCAGTACGGGGTGGAGATGATCGCGGTCCCGGCCCCGACCGCGTAGGACAGGGTGCCGCTGACGATCTGCGCTTCGTTCAAATAGGGGGTGATATAGATGTCCGCCGCCAGCAACCAGGCGCAGAGCTCTTCCAGGCTGACAAAGCGATCGTCGAAGATCACATGCTCGTGCAGCCCCAACCGATCGACCTGCGCGACGAGCTCGGTCCGGTACTTCTCGCCGTATTCCTTGCGGACGTTGGGGTGGGTTTTCCCCAAAACGACATAAATCAATTTGGGAAATTCCCGGACCAGATCGGGAAGAGCCTTGATGACCGTCTCAATCCCCTTGTTCGGGCTGAGCAGGCCAAAGGTCAGCAGCGTCTGGTTCCCCTCGACCTGGAAGCGCTTTTTATAACGCCGATTGTCCAGCGCGGTGAAATCGGGCGTACCGTGATAGATCTTCACGATTTTCCCGGACGGTACGGCATAGACCTCTTGCAGCAAGGTCACGGCCAGGTCGCTCATCACGACGAGCCGGCTGGCCCGTTGGGCCATCTCCTGGATGATCTTTTTCTGGTTGGGAGTGGGAGTTTTAAGCACCGTATGCAGCACCACCACCACCGGCACGCTGAGGCTGGAGACGAGAGAAAGGATAAAGATGCCGTCCCACCCGCCATAGATGCCGTATTCGTGTTGGACGCAGGCCACGTCGGCGTTGCTGGCATTGATAAAGTTGGCCGCCTCGTAATAATCGCTCTGCTGGTTCCTTTGGATAGTGAATTCCACCCGGGGGGGATAGGCGTAGCCCTGGTCCGTGTCGTTGACGGCGACGGCAAAAACGTTCGACCGACGGCCCAGCTGTTTTGCAGTCGCTTCGCAAAGATCGGTGGTAAACGTGGCGATGCCGCAAAGGCGCGGCGAATAATTGCCGATAAACGCAATATTGAAAGGGGATTTGAGCATTTATCTCAACTTTACGTCATCTCTTCCGTAATAGCAACCGGCGGGATGGCCTGCCTATTCCCAACATGCGACCATAAATCGCTTCAATCTCTCTTCGTAATTTCTGATTTTCTTTCATCCCAAATCATTTATCTTTTCCTTCCCGGGTGATATTCTATGAACAGGGAAAATGCGGTGGAGAAGAACTATTTCCATCCCGTCCCGGGAAGGGAATAATAAGTTTATGGAGGAGAAGCATGCGCGATCCTGAAATACCGGAAAGCGGAGAATCTTCGTCGATCGAAACCATCGTTTCAGATTTGAAAAGCGGAGATCAAATTCGTATCGATGCCGCGATCGGAAGATTGGAGCTGATGGATGCGGGCGCGCTGTCTGCGACATGCGGGCTTTTTCTGGAAAATCTCGTTTTTGCCTGTTATCGAAAAGGTCCGTCAAAAAGCGCCAATGAACGTCCCATATTAAAAATTGTGGAAAAAATCGGAGAACCCGCCCTTGCCCATTTGCGCAAACTCATGGAAAAACCGGGGAATTATCGTCTCGCCATTTTAGTATGCATCATACTAGCCAAAACGGATCATCCCGCCGCCGCGCCTGGCGCAAGAGCGAAACTCGGGGCCTTTATTGAAGGCCCCGACGAAGTTGTGGCCCGTTATGCCATAGACGCAATGGTCGTCATCGGCGATGAGTATGTCGTCGATTATCTCAGATTGGTAGCCCTTAAAACCAATCCGAGTCAGTCTATTCGCGCCGATTGTGCCAAGGCATTGGGGCGGATCGGCGACAAGCGGGCGATCCCGGATCTCGAAGATGCGCTCCGCGACCCGAGCTGGTCCAACGTTCGCCCGGTCGCAAAATGGGCCTTGTTTGAATTGAATAAAAATAAATGAATCAACTGGCGGAAGAGAGGCTAAAATGGAATATGGTAGACTTTTCGTAATTTTCGAAAATAATAAAGCCGGCTATATGGACGCTCGGGGAAATGTCGTGATTGAGCCTCGATTTGATGCCGCCCTCGATTTTCATGATGGGTTGGCAAGGATATGCAAAAGAGGATCTTCTCCGAAAGCCCATCGATGGGGTTTTATCGACACAACGGGATCGATTGTCATCGAGCCTCGTTTTCAAGGAGTCGACGATTTTTCCGAAGATCGCGCTCTCTTCCAGGAAACCGACAATTTCGGGTATATCGACAAAACGGGCGAAGTACGAATCAAGCCGATATTTCATGACGCCTCCAAACAAAATTCCATCAAGGGCGTGCCGGAGACGCCTGTCGAAGAAATGAGGTTTTCCGAAGGGCTGGCTGCGGCCCAGAAAAGTATCTTCCCGAAAACGGTGGGTTATATCGATATCGACGGGGAATATGTCATTGAACCTCAGTTTAGGAATTGCTACCGGTTCTCCGGAGGCGTGACCGCGGTCAACAGCGGCGAGCTGATAAAAAAGTGGGGTTTGATCGACAAGACAGGATCTTTCATCCTCGAGCCCCAAGTCAAGTGGCCTCCCCGCTTTTCCGAAAATCTGGCCGGCGTTCGGATGAACGGTCAATTGGGCTACATTGATGAATCCGGCAAGATGGTCTTGGAGGTTCCCTTTGATGTGGCCGGATCCTTTCATGAGGGATTAGCCAGTGTAGTCAGAACGAAAGGGCGAATGAACCCTGACAAATGGGAAACGGGCTACATTGACAAGACCGGAAAAACGGTTATTCCCCTTCAGTTTCCCGCGGGAAAGGATTTCAAGGATGGTCTGGCCGCTGTGAAGATCGATAAAAAAAGGCGGGGTTATATCAACCGTGAGGGAAACGTGGTGATCGGTCCTCTCTTCTATGACGCCGCGGGCGATTTTTCCGAGGACATGGCGCGGGTGGGGATAGGATTTAAATTTTGGGGCTATATCAACCGAAGGGGAGAAGAAATCGTCAAGCCGCAATTCAAGGACGCCGAGGATTTCAAGGATGGATTGGCCCGGGTTGCGGGAGGAGATTGGTTTGGCTATATCGATAAAGCGGGTTCGATGATATATCGAGCTCCCCTTCAAAGCCGCTAGCCTCAGATATCCCCGGTTTTTGGCCCGGGAAAATGGATTGTTCAGTTCCTAATGATATCGCCGGTGCGAAGATAGCTCTCGCCGATCGCATCCCCTTGGATATGAGAGAATTTTACGGGAACCGCCCTTGACCGAAACGGATCCGGCCCGTTCGAGATTTGGAGGTGCAGGTGCGGTTCGGTGCTGTTGCCCGAATGCCCCACCTTCGCGATCACCTGCCCCTGTTTGACCCGGTCGCCTTTTTTTACGTGAATGCTTCCTTGTTTGAGATGCGCGTAGAAGGAATATTCTTCGCCCTTATGGCGAATGACGATAATATTTCCGGCCGCGTTCATGTTGGAGATCTTCGCCGGATAGCCGGACCTGCTGAAAAATCACGTTATTTTTTATCGCCTCGATGGTCATATGATCCAAGGTGAGAATCTCTTCGGACCGGTCGACATAGGCGATATTGTAAATCATGGCGTCATAATAGCCGCGAGCGGTATTGGTCTCGTAAAAATTACGGAATCGGCGGGCATGATCCGGATATCCAGGCCGCGAGCGGCCAAGCTTACCAGCGGAAAAGCCAGAATCGCGAACAGGACAGGCATGATTCTTTTCGAGGTCATTTCATGGACTCCTCGACGGTCATCGATCTATAGACATATTTGAGGGGGGCGGCGAGGCCTCTCTCAGGGGTTCAGCGAAGCGCCGAAGGGGGAGCTTGACTCCCCCTTGGAAGTGTCCCGTCTCCTCGAAAACCTTGGCGATAAATTTATGAGACGGGGCACGAGAGCTTATCGTCTGAAATCCAATTCAATGACGCCTTTCCGGCTGACCGATAAGCGCCAGAGGTGAAAATCCGTATAAAACTGAATGAGGTATCCGTTCTTCGTTTGCCGATAAATCGGCGGATGCCACTCGGGATTGTTGGAAGGGGCCAGGGCGGGTTCGTTTTCATAATAGCCGGCCAATTTGGCGAACAACACGGCCGCCTTAAACGCCTCTCCGGAAGAGGATGGTTTGAACTTATTTTGTCTCAGCACCTGATTGATAGAGCGGATATCCTTGTACGCGACAAAATCCTTTTCTTTGAAAGATTCCGCCTCAAAACCGCCAAAACGATGCAGGTTTCGTCCTCCCCTTCTCATGCCGATCAGGCAATACCGGTTGTGATTTTCGACGGGACCGCCCAATTCCTTGATATAGAAAAACCTGTGCGACTTGATAGCCTCGGAAACGATTTCCGCTTTGAGGGAGGGAATTTCGTATCCCGTTTCTTTTTCAACAAACACAGACATGGCGCGGATTTCCGCGGGCGTGAGCTTCTCGATATCCTCCAGCTCTTCCATATCTTCCATAACCTGATCGCTGAGCAAATAGCTATGTCCATCGGATACCCGAATATGCGTTTCCGTTTCCGTGAGCGGTTCCCATCTCTCCTCGAGCACGAGATTATTTTTACCGCCCGCCCGCTCCAGGATCTCCGCCGCTTTTTTACAGCCCATGACGGCAGCGACGTCCATGGGAGTGACCCCGGCGGGGAATGAGATGCCGGCGAGGCGATGATCGCTTGTCGTCGCCCTATTGATTTTTTCGCCGCCGGAGATCAGAGCTTCCAGCGGACCTGTCTGTCCATTGAAGGCCGCATAATGCAAGGGAGTCCAACCCTTGCTATCCTGGAGGCCGGCGTTCGCCCCGTGCCGGATGAGCTCGGCCGTGATTTCGCCTTGACCGATTGCGGCGGAGGCATGCAATGGCGTCCAGCCGAACGCGTTCGCGATGGCGGGATCGGCATGATTTTCCATGAGATATCGGGCCGCGTCGATATTCCCGGCCAACACGGCGATTAACAAAGGCGCCTGATGGCCGTACTCGGCGGGCTTTAATAATTCCTTCAACCGGGTTTTTGTCTCGCCGGCATTCGTATTTCGGTTCACGGCGTTCACATCTGATCCGGCCGAGACCAACAAGCGCGTGATTTCCAAAAATCCTCGTTTCGCGGCAAGATGAAGCGCCGTATTTCCATTGGAATCCATCGAATCGATGGATTTGAGCTTTGGAAGAAGCATCCGGACGATTTCGATCCTGTCACTCTCTTTATCCGGTTTTTTAA
>Ga0316628_100000092_pt1 | contig 51058 bp, 54 predicted proteins | sample OWC_Aug_M2_C1_D5_FD_207648 | JGI IMG/M metagenome (GOLD analysis project Ga0316628, IMG submission 207648) | Wetland soil microbial communities from Old Woman Creek delta, Ohio, United States - OWC_Aug_M2_C1_D5_C | ecosystem: Environmental > Terrestrial > Soil > Wetlands | place: USA: Ohio...
ACAGCCGCGGCAAGATCACCGTGCTGGACCGACCGCATCTCGAAGCGCGCGTGTGCGAGTGCTACGCTGTGGTCAAGAGGGAGTACGACCGGCTGCTGCCGGAAGTGCCGGCCCCTTCGGCGATGGTGTTTAGATAATTTGACCAGCGCCAAAGAAAAAGGCTCGGAACGGCGGGAACCGTTCCGAGCCGGGCGCTGCAGGTGTCCGCCGGGAAGGAGGGAGGCGGATGGCGAACACCCGAATCCATGCTGCCTCAACGCGGATATCCGCTCTGTGCGATGCCGCACATAGACCGCGGTATTGGCGCGCGTGACAACCGGCGCTACTTGCCTTTGCCGACCTGATTGCCGATCAGGCCGCCGACCGCGGCACCGCCGATCGTCCCCACGGCGCTGCCGTCGGTGAGAACCGCGCCCGCGACGGCTCCCGCGCCGGCACCGATCGCCGTGTCCTTGTCCCGCGTCGACATCCCGCTGCAACCGGCCACGCCGAGCAGCAGCGCACTGGCCACCACACTGACTGTAAGACTTCGCATCGCTTTCATTGGAATACCTTTCTCAGACATCGGTTGACTGCAAATCTCTCACCGCTCCGCACGCTCAGGCATTGGACCGGATGACCCCGTCGATGACCTTGACCTTGTCCCCCGCATGCCACGTCGGCGTGTCCGCCTCGCTAATTGCTCGGCTCGACCCGTCGTCGAAGCGCACGGTGATCTCGTAGCTCCTGGTGGTTTTGACGCGCTTCTCGACCTCGTTGCCGGCGACCGCGCCGCCGACCGCGCCGACCACCGTCATGATCTTCTTGCCGTCGCCGCCGCCGACCTGGTTGCCGAGGAGACCGCCGACCACGGCTCCGCCTACGGCGCCGATGCCGGAGCCTTCGCCTTTGGCGTCGATTGCCCTGACCGACTCGATCACGCCGCATTCGGCGCAGCGCGCCGCCACGGCTACCGCTTGAGCGGGCGCCGAAGGCACTTTCGCATTGGCGGTGCGCGCCGCCCTCGTAGACGACGTGTCGAGCTTCGAGAGAGCAGCCTCGTCAGGCGTGCCCAACGACGTCGGGATCCAGCCCATCAATGCCGCGAACCCGGCGCCGCAGAACACGATCAGCGCGACCGCCGCGGCCCACACCAGGGGATGAGGGGACTTGCTTGCTTGCGTTTCCATGATTGCATCCTTTGAAAAGCGACCGGGTGGTCGAAAAAAAGGCCCTGCGCTGGCAGGGCCCTCTTCTCGCAACCGAACGGCGGTTCGATTACTGCTGGAGCCTCGTTCCGGATACTTCTACTTCGACGCGCCGGTCGGGCTGCAGGCAGCCGACGACCTTGGCGCTCTTGCCACCCGGGCATTCGCCGGCCTTGGTGACCGGTTGGGTTTCGCCCTTGCCTTCGCTACGCACGGTGTTCGGCTGGATTCCCTGGCTGACCAGGTAGGCCTTTACCGCCGCAGCGCGTTCCTCGGAAAGCTTTTGGTTATAGCGGTCGGAACCCAGACGGTCGGTATGCCCGACGGCCGTAATTGTCTCGAGCTCGACGCCTTGGAGCTTGCCAACAAAGGCATTCAGCGCGGCCCGGCCTTCGGGACGCAGCACCGCCTTGTCGAAGTCGAACAGCGCATCGGCGTCCAGGGTCACCTTTTCGCGTACTGGCTGCGCAGCTGCGGCGGCGACTACGACGGGAGCCGGTTGTGCCGCGGGGGCGACGTATTGCGCGATCGGCTGCGGGCCGCAGACGAGATTCGGCGATGGGGCCGGGCCGAAACCGCTGTGCCAGCACTCGCCGAAGCCATTCATCCAGACCTGGCTTGCGGGTCCGGTTACAAGCGCCCTCTCGTTGGCCGGCGCCAAAGCTGTTTGCCCGCTGGCCGTACCCGACACGACCCCGAGCGCTAAAGCGCACGCTGCGGCCAATCGGACTTGCTTCATGGTAAATGTGGTTCTCACGTTGTTCTCTCAATGACTGACTGCGATGGTCCCGCTTTGCCTTGCCGCTTACGACGGTCTGTGAATGCCAGCAAAAGCGGGAAGATACTGACTGGTCACTGCGGGCAGTGTCGGCCTTTGCGGGCGGCTGCTCTGCGCGCTGACGCACATACAGCGAGATATATTGGCCGTAGGCTCGTTACCTGCCATTTGCATCACATTGAGGTGCCCCATGCTCTACACCATCGCCGTTGTGCTCGTCGTTTTGTGGGCCCTCGGGCTCGTGTCCTCCTACACCATGGGGGGATTCATCCACGTCTTGCTGGTGATCGCCGTCGTGGTCATCCTGCTCAGGCTGATCAGCGGACGAAATCCTGTCTGACGATTTCCCCCGCGGCGCTCGTGCCTGAACGTCGCCCGCCCGATCGGCGACATCCCCGGCGTAGACCACTAGAATCCGCCTGTCAGGCCGGGAAGCCCCAGGGGTCTTCCGCGCGCCCATTACCGAGCGAGCGAACGGCGTTGAACGACAGGCCGTTAGAGCACACGCCGATGATGCCGCAGTAGCGACGAAAGAAGGACCACAACCCGTTCTCTTTCCGAGGAAGAATTGTGCGACCTGCCCAATATTTCCGACTGCACTTGCGCCCGCTAACCTCTTGAAGCGTCGACTCACGTCCTCGCGTTTTAGACAGCAAACAGCGTCGCACTGTAAGAAGAGCGACGGCGCAGCCTACTTGATCTGATAAAAGGACATCCAATGCTTTCAGCATCGTGCACCTTCTGCTCGACTACTTTGCGTCGCGACCGCCAGCGGATCACGTCATGAATCGCTGGGGACTGATCGCAGGAGCTGTGCTCGTGGTTGCGGGCTGTGCAGGGATTCCGAACGAGGAAGCATTCAAGGCCAAGGTAAGCAATTGGAAAGGGCGGAACGTAAACGAGCTGATCACCGCGTGGGGCCCGCCGGCCAGCACCTTCCACGCGCCCAATGGCAATACGGTCTACACCTACCACAAGGGTGAGCCGTTCCCGAGTTCATGCACGGTAGATTTCACGGTCGACCCCGCGCAGAAGGTTACCGGGTGGCGATACGCCGGCACGACTTGCCGGACGACCTACTAGGCAGTCGCCCTAAAAAAGAAGAAGCCCGGAACAGACTGTACCGCTCCGGGCTGGGCGCCCATCGGGAGGAAGGAGCAACAATCACGCGCCCGAGAGCACGATATCCTCGGCGCATGAAAAGCATTTGACCTATCGCAAAACAACGCGCGGTCGGGAAGGGCCGCGCGGCAGCCTTTCGGTTCGCCCTCGTCTCGAGGCCCCTCACCACTTCGTCCTGGGCCCGACATTCAATGTGTCCCACGCCCCCTACGCTGCGGCCCCGCGTACCAGTCGAAGCGCCTCGATCGTGAATATCCGGCCCAAGCGGAGGGTCGAATTCTGTCGGCCGTCCGTTCGCGCACCCGATTGAAGCGCGATGACGGAATCAGAACAGGCCGAGCCTCCTCCAGTAGCGGGATCCAATGTCGTTAGACAGTCCGTCTCTACCTGTATCTGTATCGCTTCGCTCGGCGAGGCCGTTCATCAATTTTCAGCGTTACGTGCGCTGGCATACAGACGACGGTATGCATGCGTCCCCAGAATGTCAGATATTAGGCAAGCGCTGGTTGCAGCGTGGCAGTCTTTTGTCAACCTAAAGGACACAGAAATGAACTGGGACCAAATCGAAGGAAATTGGAAGCAATTCAAGGGCAATATCAAACAGCAGTGGGGCAAGCTCACCGATGACCAGCTCGACGTGATTGCAGGCAAGCGCGATAAACTTGCCGGCAAGATTCAGGAAACGTATGGCATCTCCAAGGATGTAGCGGAGAAGCAGCTCGACGAGTGGCAAAAGCGCCAGAAGGAAATAGCTCGCGCCAAGTGAGTCAGCGTTAAAGCGGGCGTGATAGCGAGTAGTTCCGCCATCGCGCCGCTTACTGATTCAGATTGTCAACGGCTAGCAGTGAAGCCGCTCGTCTCGCGCGTGACAGCCGCAGCGCGAAGCAAGAGAAGCGAAATGAGTTTAGGAATGATTCTTTTGATCGTGCCGGTTTTGTTGCTGTTGGGTGTGATTCCGAACTTTCGGTAGAGGAGACATTCATGGAAGCAGCTGGAAAACTGACCTCAAGTCCCAACAACGATAGCCCCACCCTTTCACGGACCGTCGAGCACGTCAGCACCGGCGCACATGATGTGATCGAGAAAGTTGCTGATGCCGCGCGTCCAGCGGTGGGCCGCATTGCCTCGGGCGCACACCGAGCGGTCGACAGGATCGCCGGCGCGGCCGGCCAGGCGGCCGAGACGCTCGGCGTGAAGGGTGAGCAAATCAAGAATGCTCAGGTGCGAGCGATGGAGCAATGCCGCAGTTACGTGCGCGACAACCCCATGACGGCGCTTGGTATTGCTGTAGCCGCTGGCTTTCTCTTGAGCCGACTGTGGAGATCTCGTTAGACCGTCTGGGCAGGTCAATCAGACCCCAGTGACCCCGGTAGCACACGTGGTCAATGAATGCCTGCTGGTCGGCACCGATATCATTCGCCGAACCTGCGGTAAAACCAGGTCTTGATCAACTGGGTCAGGACCACATAGCACACCAATATGATTGCCAGCAGCAGCCAGTACAGGGGGGGAACTGGGACAAACCCAAGCGCACCGGCCACGGGCGAAACGGTCAGCCAGGCGCCCACCGTGACGATGATTACCGAAGTGAGGATGAGCGGCCAACTGGCCCAGCTCTGGAAAAACGGGATCTTGTTGGTGCGGATGACGTGAATGATCAGCGTCTGGGTGAAGAGCGACTCGACGAACCAGCCGGTATGGAACAGGGCAGGGTCGTGCCAGCAATTGAACACATACAGCATCATGAAGAATGTCAGGTAATCGAAGATCGAGCTGATCGGCCCGATGAATAGAATAAAATGCAGGATCCTGCCGATCTCCCACTTGCGCGGCTTGGTCAACCAGTCGGCATCCACCTCGTCAGTGGGGATGGTGGTCTGCGAGAAGTCATAGAGCAGGTTGTTCGTCAGCACCTGGATAGGCAGCATGGGGAGAAAGGGCAGGAACGCGCTCGCCCCCACGACACTGAACATGTTGCCGAAGTTTGAGCTGGCCGCCATCTTGATGTACTTGACGATGTTGCCGAACACTCGCCGGCCTTCCAGCACGCCCTGCTTCAATATCAGCAGGCTGTTTTCCAACAGGATGATGTCGGACGACTCCTTGGCGATGTCCACCGCGCTGTCCACCGAGATGCCTACATCGGCGGCTTTCAGAGCCGGAGCGTCGTTGATGCCGTCGCCCATGAATCCCAATACGCGGCCCTTGCTCTGGAGCGCGTGGATGATACGTTCCTTGTGGGCCGGAGCAAGCCGGGCAAAGACGCTGGTCACGCTAACAGCTTCGGCCAGTTCAGCTTCGCTCATCGCCTCGACCTGGGAGCCGAGCAAGAGATGCTCCACCGGCTGGCCTACTTCCCGGCAGATGTAGGCGGTGATGATCTCGTTGTCACCGGTGAGGATCTTGACGTCCACGTTCAGGTGATGGAGTTGCTTTAGGGTCTCCGTAGCGGTGTCCTTGGGCGGGTCGAGGAAGGCCAGGAAGCCAAGCAGGATCAGGTCGGACTCATCCTTGACCGCGTAGGTCGGCTGATCCGTCGCCCCCGGCATTTGCTTGTAGGCCAGCGCGATCACGCGGAAGCCCTGACCGTTGAGGTCCTCCGCTATCTGCCGGCGTTTGGCGTCGTGCTCGGGCAGGACCTCGATGACCTGTCCCTTCACTTCCACCCTGGTGCACAGGCCGAGCACTTCGTCGACCGCCCCCTTGCAGATCAGCGTGTTCAACCCCGTCGTATCTTCCACGATCACCGACATCCGGCGCCGCACGAAATCGAAAGGGATCTCGTCGATCTTGCGGTACTTCTCGTCGGCCTCAAGGCGTTCCTCCAGGTCCTCGTGGGCGAGGATCGCCTCGTCCAGCAGGTTCTTCAGCCCAGTATGGTGGTAGCTGTTCAGGTAGCCGTAATGCAGTACCTTTTCGCTGGGATCGCCGTGCGCGTCCAGGTGTCTTTCGAGGACGATCTTGCCTTGGGTAAGCGTGCCGGTCTTGTCGGTGCACAGCACGTCCATCGCCCCGAAGTTCTGGATGGCGTTCAGACGTTTGACGATCACTTTCTTGCGCGCCATTGCCAGGGCACCCTTGGAAAGGTTGACCGTCACGATCATGGGCAGCATCTCGGGGGTCAGCCCGACGGCCACCGCCATCGCAAATAGGAAAGCTTCCAACCAGTCGTGCTTGCTCAGTCCGTTGATCAGGAAGACCGCCGGAACCATCACGGCAATGAACCAGATCATCAGCCAGGTGAACTTGTTGACTCCTTTATCGAAGCTGGTCAGCTGGCGCTGCCCGACGATACTGGCGGCCAGCGATCCAAAGTAGGTCTTGTCTGCCGTATGGATGACCACGGCTGTCGCGGAGCCGCTCTCCACGTTCGAGCCCAGGAAACAGATGTTGGGCAGCTCCAGCGGGTTCTGAACGTCGGCCGACGCGGCGCCGGCTTTTTTTTCTACAGGCAACGATTCGCCGGTAAGAGCCGACTGATTCAGGAACAAGTCTTTGGCGGACAGCACCCGTACGTCGGCTGGAACCATGTCACCGGCGGCCAGCCGGATGATATCGCCTGGCACCAACATCTTGAGCGGCACTTCGGCTTCCTTGCCATCGCGCACCAACGTCGCTGTGTTGCTGACCATCGCCTTGAGCTTTTCGGCGGCGTTATCAGCCCGTATCTCCTGAACGAAACGCAACACCACGCCCAGAATCACCATTACGAAAATGACCACTGTCGCCCGCAGGTCACCGGTCAAGAAAGAAAGCACGCCGAGCGCCGTGAGCAACAGAACCAAGGGATTCTTGACGTTACCCAAGAGGCGCATCACGGCCGATTGACGCTTCTCGCGCGCAATCTCGTTCAGCCCGAACTGCTTCAAGCGCGTATCGGCTTCCGCCCGGCTCAAGCCGTCTAATCGCGAGTCAAGCTCGCTCAGGACGGCCTCGGTATCGGCGCGCGCCTTTTCCAGTAATTGATCGGGAATATGCGCCCCGCTCACGCCCGCGACATTACCCGGGCGCTGAGCCGGGCTCGTCTTGACGGTTAGCAAACTCATGCACCCCTCCGCTGTCTGCTCCACCGGGGCCGACGCGATCCAAGATTTTAGTAGCGTTATGCTTTGGAGTCCGGTTTCAACGAGAGGAGCTCGGGCCCATGAAGAACCAGTTTGCTGAACGACAGATCATCGGATTCCGCGGGAAGCTGAGGCGGAGCTGGCGATGATGGACCTGTGCCGACGGCACGAATTTTCGGAGGCGAGTTACTAACTGTGAAAGTCCAAGTTCGGCGGGATGTCGGCGCCGGACGCGAAGCGCCTGAAGCAGCCTGTGACCGAAAACGCACGACTTAAGAAGCTCCTGGCCGAGACGTTGCTGGAGGCGCAGGTAAACCGCGAGGCACTGCGCCGAAAGTGATGACCGCGCCAGCCAGGCGCGAGCTGGTACGGGTTGCTCAGGGGCGCCTCCACTCCTTTTCCGAAAAATTCTTCCAAATTTTTTTCCAAAGCGACAGGACGCCCGGTCCTCCCCCCGTCTGTCTTAAAGCCACCCCACCCTCGGATCGCCGTTCCTCGTTCCCGAAAAAAAATTCTTCCTGGCCGTCGCACGTAGTCGCCCCGCCTAGCTGCCCCCGGCGCTCGGTCGCTTCGCACCTCGTGCCCTGTCTTGCCATTGCCCGGTCGGCGACATCGCTGGCGCGGACCACTAGAATTCACCCTGCGGGCGGCAAAGGCCGCGGATTCGGACGTCCATCACTGAAAGCGGGACTTAAGCCTTGAACGACAGGCAGCTAGAGCACACGCCGATGATGCAGCAGTACTTGCGCATCAAGGCGGAACATCCGGACATCCTGCTTTTCTACCGGATGGGCGATTTCTACGAGCTGTTCTACGACGACGCCGAGCGCGCCGCGCGGCTGCTCGACATCACGCTCACCACGCGCGGCGCCTCGGCAGGCGAGCCGATCCGCATGGCGGGCGTGCCCTACCATGCGGTCGAGCAGTACCTCGCCAAGCTCGTCCGGCTCGGCGAGTCGGTGGCGATCTGCGAGCAGATCGGCGACCCGAACACGTCCAAGGGCCCGGTCGAGCGGCAGGTGACGCGCATCGTCACGCCAGGCACGCTCACCGACTCGGCGCTGCTCGACGAGAAGGCGGACAACATCCTGCTCGCGCTCGCCGCCGACCGCTCGAGCGTGGGCCTCGCATGGCTGTCGCTCGCCAGCGGCGAGCTGCGGGTGGCCGAGGTCGCGCCGCAACAGCTCGCCAGCGAGCTGCGGCGCATCGGGCCCGCGGAAGTCCTGGTTGCGGACGCTTTCGAGCTCGACGGCTTTTTCGTGACGCGCTTGCCAGCCTGGCAATTCGACTTCGAGGCGGGAAGGAAGAAGCTGCTCGCGCAGCTCGGCGCGGCCTCGCTCTCCGGCTACGGCTGCGAGGACATGACGCTCGCCGTCGGCGCCTGCGGGGCGCTGCTCGACTACGCGAGGAAGACCCAGGGGCAGGCGCTGGCGCATGTCGCGGCGGTGGTCGCCGAGCGCAGCGGCGAGTACCTGCGGCTCGACGCCGCGACGCGCCGCAACCTGGAGCTCACCGAGACGCTGCGTGGAGAGCCGGCGCCCACCCTGTTCTCAGTGCTCGACGAGTGCGCCACCGGGATGGGCAGCCGGCTGCTACGCCACTGGCTGCACCACCCCTTGCGCGACCGCGAGGCGCTCGTGCAGCGGCACGAGGTGCTCGAAGCCATGAACGACAGGTCGGCCCGGATCCACTCCGTGCTGCGGCGCTTCGCCGACGTCGAGCGCATCGCGGCGCGCATCGCGCTGAAAAGCGCCCGCCCGCGCGACCTGTCAGGCCTGCGCGACGGCCTCGGCCTGCTCGACGGCCTGCGCGCCGCGCTTCCGGGCGGTCAAGCGATGCTGCTCGCCTCGCTCGCCGCCGATCTCGCCACCCCTGAGGACTGCCTGGCGCTGCTCGCGCGCGCCGTGCTGCCCGAGCCCGCCGCCGTGCTGCGCGAGGGCGGCGTGATCGCCGAGGGCTACGACACCGAGCTGGACGAGCTGCGCCGGCTGCAGTCGAACGCGGGCGGCTTCCTCGTCGAACTCGAGGCGCGCGAGCGCGCGCGCACCGCCATCCCGAACCTCAAGGTAGCCTACAACCACGTGCACGGCTACTACATCGAGGTCACCAACGCGCACGCCGAAAAGATCCCCGCCGACTACCGCCGGCGGCAGACGCTGAAGAACGCCGAGCGCTACATCACGCCCGAGCTGAAGGCCTTCGAAGACAGGGCGCTGTCGGCGAAGGACCGCGCGCTGGCGCTCGAGAAAACGCTCTACGACGCGCTGCTCGAAAAGCTCGGCGCGCACCTCCCCGCGCTGCAGCGCGTCGCGCGCGCACTGGCGCAGGCCGACGTGCTGGCCTGCCTGGCGGCGGTCGCTGCGCGGCGCAACTACTGCCGGCCGACCTTCGCCGAGGAGCCGCTCGTGGAGATCGAGGCCGGCCGCCACCCGGTGGTCGAGGCGCAGCTGGAAGGCTTCATCGCCAACGACTGCCGGCTGTCTCCCGCGCGCCGGCTCCTCCTGATCACCGGGCCGAACATGGGCGGCAAGTCGACCTACATGCGCCAGGTCGCGCTGATCGTGCTGCTCGCGCACGTCGGCAGCTTCGTCCCCGCGCGCGCGGCGCGCATCGGCCCGATCGACCAGATCTTCACCCGCATCGGCGCCGCCGACGACCTCGCCGGCGGGCGCTCGACGTTCATGGTCGAAATGACCGAGAGCGCCAGCATCCTGCACAACGCCACGGAGAACAGTCTCGTGCTGATGGACGAGGTCGGTCGCGGCACCTCAACCTTCGACGGCCTGGCGCTCGCCTGGGCGATCGCGCGCCACCTGATCGAGCACAAGCGCGCGCTGAGCCTCTTCGCCACGCACTACTTCGAGCTGACGCGCCTGGCGCTCGACCACCGCGAGGTCGCCAACGTGCACCTCGACGCGGTCGAGCACAAGGACAGCATCGTGTTCCTGCACGCGGTCGAGGAAGGGCCGGCGAGCCAGAGCTACGGCCTGCAGGTGGCGGCGCTCGCCGGCGTGCCCAAGCCGGTGATCCGGCAGGCGAAGAGCTACCTGCAGACGCTCGAGGATGCGAGCCTCGCGCGCGGCGGGCAGGGAGACCTCTTCCTGAATGGCAGGAAAAGCGAGCCGGAGCCTGTCGCGGATCCGCTGCGCGAAGCGCTCTCGCAGGCGAGCCCGGACGAGCTCTCGCCGCGCGAGGCGCTCGAGCTGCTCTACCGGCTGAAGCGCCTGTGACGCCGCTCGTCGACATCGGCGCCAACCTCACGCACGCCGCGTTCCGCGACGACCTGGACGAGGTGCTGGCCCGCGCGCGCAGCGCGGGTCTCGCCGCGATCGTCGTCACCGGGACGACCGTCGAGGAAAGCCGCGCCGCGGCGCTGCTGGCCGAGCGGCACGGCCTGTTCGCGACTGCGGGGGTGCATCCGCACCATGCGCGCGACTGCGACGAGCGCACGATCCCCGCGCTGCGCGAGCTCGCCGCGCAGCCTCGCGTGGTGGCGCTCGGCGAGTGCGGCCTGGATTACAACCGCAACTATTCGACCCACCCCGACCAGGAACGCTGGTTCACGGCGCAGCTCGAGCTCGCCATCGAGCTCGGCAAGCCGCTGTTTCTGCATTCGCGGGACGCGCACCCGCGCTTTGCCGAGATCCTGCGTCACTACCGGCCGCCGAAGGCCGTGGCGCATTGCTTCACCGGCGAGCAGCCCGAGCTGCACGCCTACCTTAAGCTCGGCCTGTATGTCGGCATCACCGGCTGGATCTGCGACGAGCGGCGCGGCCGGCACCTGCTGCAGCTGGTGCGCGAGATCCCCGCCGACCGGCTGCTGATCGAGACCGACGCGCCCTACCTCACGCCGCGCGACATGAGGCCGCAGCCGAAGTCGCGCCGCAACGAGCCGGCATTCCTGCCGCACGTGCTGCGCGCGGTGGCGCGCGCGCTCGAGCGCCCGGTGGAGGAAGTCGCCGCGCAGACGGCGCGCAACGCGCAGGCGCTGTTCGGCCTGCCGCAGGCCGCATGAACCTGGCGCGACTGCTCGCGCGCAGCGCCCGAACCGGACCCGGGCTGCCGGCGCTCGCCGTCGGCAGGGCGGTGGTCAGGTCGTACGGCGAGCTTGCGCGTCGAACCGCAGGGCTGGCAGCTTCCCTGAGGACGAAATTCAATCTCGCCGCCGGCGACCGCGTGGCGTTGGCGATGAAGAACTGCCCCGAGTTCTACGAGGTGCTGTTCGCGTGCTGGCACGCGGGCCTCGCCGCGGTGCCGATGAACGCCAAGCTGCATGCACGCGAGTTCGCCTACATCCTGGAGAACTCGGGCGCGCGGCTCGCCTTCGTCACGCCGGACCTCCAATCGGCGGTGCCGACGGGAATCTCCGTATCGTCCAGCGACTTTGGCAAATTGTTCGATGGAACTCCGGATATCCCCGCGGAGGTCGGGCCCGACGACCCGGCGTGGCTGTTCTACACCAGCGGCACCACCGGCATGCCCAAGGGCGCGACGCTCACGCACCGCAATCTGCTTTTCATGACGCAGGCGTACTTCGCCGACATCGACAAGCTGGGGCCGGGCGACTCGATCCTGCACGCCGCGCCGCTGTCGCACGGCTCGGGCCTGTACGGCCTGGCGCACATCGCCGCGGGCGCGCTGAACGTGCTGCCGGAGGCGGGGCATTTCGAGCCCGACGAGATTTTCGGCCTGCTCGAGGCTTGGCCGAACGTCTCGTTCTTCGCCGCGCCGACGATGATCGTGCGCCTGCTGGCAAGCCCGGCGGCGCGAGCGCCTCGGAACCTGAAGACCATCACCTACGGCGGCGCGCCGATGTACGTCGCCGACAGCCTGCGCGCGATCGAGCTGTTCGGCCCGCGCCTGTACCAGGTCTACGGCCAGGGCGAGAGCCCCATGACGATCACCGGATTGACGCAGGCGATGCACGCCGCCAGGCACAAGCTCGAGTCGTGCGGGATTCCGCGGCTGGGCGTCGAGGTGCGGATCTTCGACGACGACGACGCCGAGCTGCCGCCGGGAGAAGCGGGAGAAATCGTCACGCGCAGCGACTGCGTGATGGCCGGCTACTGGAACGACCCGCAGGCGAGCGCGCGCACGCTGCGCGGCGGCTGGCTGCACACCGGCGACGTCGGCAGCCTCGACGAGGAAGGCTTCCTCACGCTCAAGGACCGCTCCAAGGACCTGATCATCTCCGGCGGCGCGAACATCTACCCGCGCGAGATCGAGGAGGTACTGCTGCGCCACCCCGCGGTGGCCGAGTGCTCGGTGGTCGGCCGCCCGCACCCGGAGTGGGGAGAAGAGGTGGTCGCCTTCGTCGTCGCAAGGGAAGGAGTCCTTCCGCAGGACCTGGACGCGCTGTGCCTCGACAACATCGCCCGCTTCAAGCGGCCGCGCGAGTACCGCTTCGTGCGCGCGCTGCCGAAGAACAACTATGGCAAAGTTCTCAAAACCGAGCTGCGCAGGCAACTGTCCCTAGCCCCGCGCGAGAGCGATATGGCAGAGTAACGCACCATGCCCAGCGCCCCGCCGAAGCCCGTCGCCGCGCCGCGCCTGCCCTTGATCCTGGCGGTCGACGACGACGACGACATCCTCGCGCTCTACGGGGCGATGCTCAAGCCGCGCTACGCGCTGCGGCTCGCCAGCGACGGCGAAAAGGGCCTCGACGCGGCGCTCAAGATGCCGCAGCCGGACCTGATCCTGCTGGACGTCGACATGCCCGGCTTCAACGGCTACCAGGTGTGCGCGAAGCTCAAGGCAAACCCGGTGACGCACCGCATCCCGGTGATCTTCGTCACCGCGCGCAGCTCGCCGAAGGACGAGGCGCACGGTTTATCGCTCGGCGCGGTCGACTACATCCCCAAGCCGCTCAACAACCCCATCGTGCTGCAGCGCGTGGCGACCCACCTCGCGCTGTCCAACCAGACGCGCCAGCTCGAGCATCTGGTCCTCGAGCGCACGCGCGAGCTGAACAACAGCCGGGTGCAGCTGCTGCAGCGCCTGGCGCGCGCGCTGGAATACCGCAAGGGAGCCCCGACCAACCGCGTGGTGCGCATCGGCGAATACGTCAAGCTGCTGGCGCAGGCCGCAGGCGCGCGCCCGGAGGTGGGCGAGGCGTACGCGCAGGCCTCGGCGCTCTACGACATCGGCTTGCTGGGCGTCTCGGAGTCCGTGCTGCGCACCACCGAGAGGCTGAGCGACGCGCAATGGGCCGAGATGCGCCGCCATCCCGAGATCGGCGCCACCATCATCGGCGAGAGCGGCGATCCGCTGGTCACCACGGCGCGCGCCATGGCGCTGACGCACCACGAGCGCTGGGATGGACAGGGCTACCCGAAGGGGCTGGCCGGGGAAGCGATCCCGGTGGCGGGCCGCATCATGGCGGTCGCCGACGCGTTCGAAGCGATGACCTCCGCGCAGCTGCACCGCGGGGCGCGCCCGGTCGACGAGGCCGCGCGCGAAATCGGCGCCCAGTCGGGCAAGCAATTCGACCCGGCGGTGGTCGCCGCGTTAGACAAGGCGCTACCGAAACTGATCGAAGCGAAGGAGACCTTCAAGGATTGAGGGGCGCCGTGGACGGTCGATTCAGTGGCGGCGCCCTAGTCCTTTCCCCCGTCGCCGCTCCAGGCATCCATTTCCGGGTCGCGCAGCTTGAGCACCTCGCGCACCACGCCGTCGTCGGAGAACTGAACCTCCAGCAGCCACTTGAACGGGACCTCGTTCAGCCGGTACTCCCAGACCGTGCGCTTGAGGCGATTGAAGCGCGTGATCTCGTGCGGCGGGCCGAACAGCTCGCGCACGTCGTTCATGGTGCTCGTGCCCACCTCCACCTTCTGGATATTGGCGACGTCCAGGCGCTGCTCGATGCCGCGCAGCACCCCGTCCGAGCCGATGCGCGCCACGTAGGTCTGGCGCGCGAAGTAGCCGCGCGGGTAGTACCACCAGGTCTCGCCCGGCCTTTGCACGATCATGGCCGGCTCGCCCATCGACGTCCGCACCTCCGCGGCGGTCGACCTGCCGGGCACCAGGTCGCGGCCGCTATAGCCCGCGCATCCCGCCAGCGGGACGACGAGCGCCGCCGCCACCAGCCACCTGCGTAACGCCGATCTCGCATTCATCGAGCCACCCCCATGTCCTGCCTGCACTGCCGGTCCCAACCCCGTCTGCGGCGCTGCTGGAGCTGCGGCGCGCAGCTCGCCGTCACGCGCGGCGCAGCACTTCGATGATCCGCCGGCCCGGATCGACGCGCACCCAGTCCCCGGTTTTGACCGCTTCACGCGGATGCGGGTTCCAGCCTTCGGTGATGGTGATCCCGGCGAACACCGCGCCCTGCACCATGACCGGGTTGGTCACGCCGAAGATGAACGCTTTGGGGGCGATTTTCTTCCACTTGATGTCGTAAAAAGCCCAACCCGCGGCGATGCCCCCCTTGGCGGTGGGGAAAAAGAGAACCTTGTCCTTGATGCTGGCGCCCTCGAGCTTGTGCCCCGGCTTGGTGATCACGCCGCTCCAGCGGTCCAGGTCGTAGCGCGGCGAAAAGCCCTCTTCCGAGACCAGCGCCTCGCCCTCGACCACGGGGCCGAAGGCGCGCTCGACCCTGATCGGCGTCACCTGAGCGTTCCGCTGCAGGCAATCTCGACGCACTCGGCCGTGCGCCGCAGGATGGTGTTGAAGCGGTGCGCACCGATGATGTTCACGATCTTGGCCGAGTTCGACACCATGTTGCTCCAGCCGTTGGCGACGCGCATCGGCGAGAGGTTCTGCAGGATGTAGAAGCACACCCCTTCGAGGATCGTGACCCCGGCGTCCTCGAGCTTCTGGGCGTAGCCGAGCTTTCTGGCCTGCGCCAGCACCGCGCCGTTCGTCGTGACAAAGCAGCTGGAGCCCGCGTTCACCCGGCGGCCGTCGAACAGCTCGGCTAGCCGCTTCATCTCGAGCAGCGACTGCTGCGGCCCCGAGAACACCACCAGGCGCGCATCGCGGTCACCGAGATCGTAGCCGGAATAGACTTTCTGCAGATCCTCGTCGGTAACGGTGAGATGCTCCGTTGCCGGCCTCCCCCCCATCGCCGCTTCGATGCTCGGCGCTTCGGGCGTCACGCCGACGAAATGAAACATACCCATCGAGCCGTAGCTCGCGAGCGCCGCGCCCAGGTGCTTGAGCTCGTCCGCCGTGGGAGTCCCGCGATAGCCGTGGAACACGGGCACCGCGTAGTAGCTCTGGTGCGCCTCGCCCACCAGCTTGCCGAGCGCGCCCCAGTCCGCGAGGTCGTCGAGCGTCGCCTCGAGCCTGACGGTGAAGCCGCCGCGCCGGTGCTCGTCCAGGTGGAAGCCGTACTCCGGCGTGCGGCCGGTGAGCCCCGCGGCGAGGGCCGCGGGCCCGGATTCGAAGTTCGAGCGCGCACCGAACACCGAGTTGGCGTAGATCACGGTGCCGGTGTCGCCCCAGGCGACGTGCTCGCCCAGGTGCGGCTGGTAGACGGTCTGGTAGTTGATGCACGTGTCGGTGGTGATCACGTCCATCTTCTGCAGGCAGGCGATCAGCTCCTTTTCCTTGCCGGCCTCGATCTCGTCCTGGCCGAGCCGCCTGCAGTGTGCGAAGTCGATGCAGCGCGCGTTGGTGGTGGTGCCGACCGCGCAGCGCGCGCCGAGCCGCACCTCCTCACGCAGGTATTCCAGCCCGCCGTCGCCCATCACCTCGATGTCGCCCATCATGTGGACGTTGGTCACCGGAATGAAGCGCCGCGCGCCCCAGAAATCGCCGACCTCGATCTGGTAGGCGATGGCGCGACGCACGGCCTCGCCGCGCGCGCCGGCGAGCATGGCGCGCTCTTCGGCGGACAACTCCACCGCTACTCGCCCTTGCCCGAGTTCGCCGAGAAGTATTTCCCGAACTTGTCCGCCTCGTCCTTGTGCGCGTCGGCATCGGCGGGCGCCGTGCCCTTGCGCGTGATGTTGGGCCACTTGGCCGCGTACTCGGTGTTGAGCGCCAGCCACTTCCCGGCCTGCGCGTCGGAGTCGGGGACGATCGCCGCCGGCGGGCACTCCGGCTCGCACACGCCGCAGTCGATGCACTCGTCCGGATGGATCACCAGCATGTTCTCGCCCTCGTAGAAGCAGTCCACCGGGCATACTTCGACGCAATCCATGTACTTGCACTTGATGCAGTTTTCGGTGACGACGTAGGTCATGCGCGCTGTTCTCTCGTCGCAATGCGAATGGAAAGCTTGATTATCTCACCGGCGGCCCAAAATTCTCCACAATGACCCGCAAACCTGAAAGGTTTTCGCGATGCCCGAGCACGTCATCGAGATAAGCGCCGCGACCTTCGAGCGCGAGGTCCTGGAGGCTTCGCGCAGCGCGCCGGTGGTGGTGGACTTCTGGGCCCCGTGGTGCGGCCCTTGCCGCGCGCTCACCCCGGTGCTGGAGAGGCTCGCCGCCGCGTACGGCGGCCGCTTCCGGCTGGCCAAGATCAATTCCGACGAGAACCAGGACCTCGCCGCCGCTTTCGGCGTGCGCTCGATCCCGACCGTGATCGGCTTCCGCGACGGGCGGGCGGTGGCCCAGTTCCTCGGCGCCGTGCCCGAGTCGCAGGCGCGCGCGTTCATCGACAAGCTGATTCCCTCGCCTTCGCAGCTCGAGCAGGCGCGCGCAGCCGGGCTGCGCACGGCCGGCGACCTGGCGAACGCCGCCGGGGCCCTGCGCAGGGCGATCGAGCTCGACGCGGCGAACGACGCGGCGCGGCTCGATCTCGCGGAGGTGCTGATCGAGCTCGGGCGCCCCGCCGAGGCTTCACCGCTGCTCGACGCGGTGCGCCCGGACGTCGACCTTGAGGCGCGCATCGCGGCGCTGCGCGCCGCGATCGCCTTCGCGCAATCCGGCGGCGACGAGGGCGGGTTGCGCGAGAAGCTCGCGGCCAACCCCGCCGACCACGGCGCGCGCCTTGCGCTGGCGGGTGCCTATGCCGGAAAGAAGCGCTACCGCGAGGCGCTCGACGAGCTGCTCGAGATCGTGCGGCGCGACAAGGACTGGCAGGACGGCGAGGCGCGCAAGCAGGTGCTCAACATCTTCAACCTCGCCGGGAGCGAGCCCGAGCTGGTGTCCGAGTACCGCAGGAAGCTCGCGAGCGCGCTCTACTAGACCTGGACGGCGCCGAACACGGCGCTCAGCATGCTGATCGAGCCGAGCTCGATACCGTCGACCGGGATCCAGACCGGCTCGCCCGCGCCGACCGCGCCCAGGCAGTAGAGGAGCGGCAGGTAGTGCTCCGGGGTGGGCACCGCAAGGCGCGCATCCTCGCCCTCCTCTTCCCAGGCCACCAGCGGCCCGTGCTCGCCGCGCTGCAGGCAGTCGCGCACGCGCGCGTTGAAGCGCGCCGCCCAGTCGAACGGCGCCATGCCCGGCGCGCGGTTCATGACCCGCAGGTTGTGCACCACGTCGCCGCTCGCCGCGAGCAGCACGCCCTCCTCGCGCAGCGGCGCGAGGCGCCGGCCGAGCGCGTAGTGGTGCGCGGCCGGCTGCGTCAGGTCGAGCGACAGCTGCACCACCGGCACGTCGGCCTCCGGGTACGCGAAGCGCAACACCCCCCAGCTGCCGTGGTCCAGGCCCCACTCGCGGTCCGCGTGCGCCGCGACGGGCGCCAGCAGCTCGCCCACGCGCGCGGCGAGCCCCGGGTCGCCGGGCGCCGCGTACTGCATCTCGTACAGCTCCTGCGGGAAGCCGTAGAAGTCGTGGATCGTCTGCGGCCGCTCGACCGCGGTAACGGCCGTGCCGCGTGTCGTCCAGTGCGCCGACACGCACAGGATGGCGCGCGGCCGCGGCAGCCTGCGGCCGATCTCGCGCCAGGCCTCGGTGTAGCGGTTGGCGGCGAGCACGTTCATCGGGCTGCCGTGCCCGAAAAAGGCCACCGGCATGCGATTGCTGCCCTGCGACATCGAACGGCTCCCGAGATATTGTAGTGATATATTACAATCTTCCGCGATGAGCCCCGCCCCCGCCACCCGCAAGGTTTCGCTCGGCCCTACCAGCGTGCTGGCGGAGCGCGACGCGCAGGGGCGCTGGCTGCTCAAGTCGCCCGCGCCGCTCGGCCCGTATCCCGCGCGCCTCACCGAGCGGCTGCTCAAATGGGCCGCCGAGGCGCCGACGCGCAGCTTCGTCGCCAAGCGCTCCGCGGCGGGCGGGTGGCGACGCATATCCTACGCCGAGGCGCTGGGCTGCGCCCGCGCGCTCGGCGAGGCGCTGCTCGCGCGCGGCCTATCCGCCGAGCGCCCACTCATGATCCTGTCGGAGAACGACCTCGAGCACGCCATGCTGGCGCTCGCCGCGCTACACGTCGGCGTGCCTTTCGTGCCGGTGTCGCCCGCCTACTCGCTCGTCTCGCAGGACCACGGCAAGCTGCGCTTCGTCGCCGAGCTGATGACCCCGGGCCTGGTCTACGCCGCCGACGAGCGCTACGCGAAAGCGGTGTCCGCGGCGATCGCCCCCGGCACCGAGGTGCTGTGGCGCAAGGACTTCGCCGCGCTGGCCGCGACGCCGGCCAGCGCGCGCGTCGAGGCGGCGCACGCCGCGATCGCGCCCGACTCGATCACCAAGTTCCTGCTCACCTCGGGCTCGACCGGCATGCCCAAGGCGGTGATCCACACGCAGCGCATGCTCACCAGCAACCTGCAGATGATCGTCGACTGCATGCCGTTCCTCGCCGAGGAGCCGCCGGTGCTGGTCGACTGGCTGCCGTGGCACCATACCTTCGGCGGCAACCACAACTACGGCCTGACGCTGTACAACGGCGGCACGCTGTACATCGACGATGGCAAGCCCGCGCCGCAGCTGATCGGGGAGACGCTCCGGAACCTGCGCGAAATCGCGCCCACGGTGTATTTCAACGTGCCGCGCGGGTTCGAGGAGATCGCGCGCGCGCTGGACGGCGACCGCGTGCTGGCGGAGAAATTCTTCTCGCGCCTCAAGATGATGTTCTACGCCGCGGCCAGCCTGTCGCAGCCGATCTGGGACAGCCTGCACCGCATCGCCGAGCGCACCGTGGGCGAGAGGATCCTGATGATCACCGGCCTGGGCATGACCGAGACCGCGCCGTTCGCGATCTGCGCGAACTGGGAGGCGGGCCGCTCGGGCGGCATCGGCCACCCGGCTCCGGGCACCGCGCTGCGGCTGGCGCCGGTCGCCGACAAGCTCGAGGTGCGCTACCGGGGCCCGAACGTGACGCCCGGCTTCTGGCGCCAGGACTCGCTCACGCGGTACGCGTTCGACGAGGACGGCTTCTACAAGAGCGGCGACGCGGCGCGCTTCATCGATCCCGCCGACCCGCAGCAAGGCCTCGCCTTCGACGGCCGCATCGCCGAGGACTTCAAGCTCGACACCGGGACCTGGGTGAGCGTCGGCCCGCTGCGCGCGCAGATCATCGCCGCCGGCGATCCCCACGTGCAGGACGCGGTGATCACCGGACACGACCGTGCCGAGGTCGGCGCGCTGATCGTACCGCGCGCCGGCGTGCCCGACACGCCCGAAATGCGGCGTTTCTTCCAGAGGCTGGTCGACACGCTCGCGCTCAAGTCGACGGCCAGCTCGAACCGCGTCGCGCGCGCGCTGCTGCTCACCGAGCCGCTGTCGATCGACGCGGGCGAGGTGACCGACAAGGGCTCGATCAACCAGCGCGCGGTGCTCAAGGCGCGCGCCGCACTGGTCGAGGAGCTGTACGCCGCGGCGCGCTCGCCGCGCGTCATCATTCCGTCAACCTAGGAATCCGGACATGGCCAGGAAACAGGGTGTATTCACGAAGTACGACGACGTGTGGCTGCTCGACGGCGTACGCACGCCGTTCGTCGATTACAACCACGCGCTCGGCCAGGCCTCGCCGATCGACCTGGGAATCAAGGCGGCGCGCGAGGCGTTCGCGCGCTCGGGCGTGCCCGCCGCCGACGTCGGCCACGTGTTCGCGGGGAGCATGGCGCAGGCGAGCTTCGACGCCTACATGCTGCCGCGCCATATCGGGCTGTACTCGGGCGTGCCGCTCGAAGTGCCGGCGACGCTCACGCAGCGCGTGTGCGGCACCGGCATGGAGCTGGTGCTGCGCGCGGGCGACGCGATCGAGCTCGGCCAGATCGAGCTCGGCCTGTGCGTCGGCGCCGAGTCGATGACCCGCAACCCGGTCGCGGCCTACACGCACCGCGGCGGCTTCCGCATGGGACAGATCGAGTTCAAGGACTTCCTGTGGGAGGCGCTGCTCGACCCCGCGGCGAGCGTGACCATGGGCGACACCGCCGAGAACCTGGCGAAGCAGTACAAGATTTCGCGCCAGGAGGTCGACCGCTTCGCCGCCGAGAGCTTCGCGTGCGCGCTCGCCGCGCAGCAGGACGGCTTCCTCGCCGGCGAGATCGCCCCGGTCAAGACCGAGACCTTCGAGCTCGCGGGCTACAACCCCCGCGGCATCCGCATCCCCTCCAAGCTCGCGCAGGTGGACCAGGACACGCACCCGCGGCCCTCGCCCATCGAGCAGCTGGCGCAGATCAAGCCGGCCTTCGGTGGCGTGCAGACCGGCGGCAACAGCTCGGCGATCGTCGACGGTGCCGCCGCGGCGCTGGTCGCCTCCGGCGCGTACGCAAAATCGAGCGGCAGGCGGCCGCTGGCGCGTGTGGTCGGCGGGGTGGCGATCGGCGTGCCGCCGGAGATCATGGGCATCGGTCCGGCGCCGGCGATCCGGCGGCTGCTCGAGGGCGTCGGCCTCAAGCTGGACGACATCGACCGCTTCGAGATCAACGAGGCCTTCGGCGCGCAGTGCCTGGCGGTGATCCGCGAGCTGGGCATCGACCGCGGCAAGGTCAACGTCAACGGCGGCGCGATCGCGATCGGCCACCCGCTCGCCGCGACCGGAGTGCGCCTCACGCTCACGGTGGCGCGCGAGCTCGCGCGCAGCGGCGGGCGCTACGGCATCGCCTCGGCCTGCATCGGCGGCGGCCAGGGCATCGCGGTCCTGGTCGAGAACGTCGATTCCAACAAGGGGAACTGAGCATGGACATCAAGGGACAAGCGGCGCTCGTCACCGGCGGCGCATCGGGGCTCGGCGCGGGCACCGCGCGCGCGCTCGCCAAGGCGGGCGCCAAGGTGGCGCTGCTCGACCTGAACGCCGAGCTCGGACGCAAGCTCGCCGCCGAGCTGGGCGGCGCCTTCTTCGAATGCGACGTCTCGAGCGGGCCGAGCGCCGAGGCGGCGGTCGCGAAGGCGCGCGCAGCGCACGGTCCGGCGCGCATCCTGGTCAACTGCGCGGGCATCGGCGGCGCCAAGCGCCTGGTGGGCAAGGAAGGCCCGATGCCGCTCGAGCACTTTACCCGGATCATCAACGTGAACCTGGTGGGCAGCTTCAACATGATGCGCCTCGCGGCGGCCGACATGATCCCGCTGCCCGCGCTCGCCGACGGCGAGCGCGGCGTGATGATCAACACCTCCTCGGTCGCGGCCTACGACGGCCAGATCGGTCAGGTCGCCTACTCGGCCTCCAAGGGCGGCATCGTCTCGATGACGCTGCCGCTGGCGCGCGACCTGGCGCAGTTCGGCGTGCGCGTGATGACCATCGCGCCGGGCATCTTCCTCACGCCGCTGCTCGGCAAACTGCCCGAGGAGGTGCAGAAGTCGCTCGCCGCGTCGATCCCCTTCCCCAAGCGGCTCGGCGCGCCGGAAGAATTCGCGAAGCTCGCGCTGCACATCGTCGATAACGTGCAGCTCAACGGCGAGGTCATCCGCCTCGACGGCGCGTTGCGCATGGCGCCGCGCTAGCCGGCGAGCTTCTCCAGCAACCGCAGCAGCGTGCGCCGCTCGGGCACCGTGAGGCGCGCCGCCTGGCGGCGTTCCTCGGACGCGACCGCGCGCTTCATCTTGTCGACCAGCTCGGCGCCGCGGCGCGTCAGGTGCAGCCCCCAGGCGCGCGCGTCGTCCGGACGGCGGCGGCGCTCGACCAGGCGCCGCTCGACCATCCAGTCGGCGAGCAGCATCGCCCCCGAGCGTGCGATACCAAGCACCGCACCCAGGGTGGACTGGCTCAAACCGGGGTTCGCGCCGATGATCACCAGTGCGCTGAAGCGCGGCGGCGTGATCTCCAGCCCGCGCGTGGCGCGGTGAAAGGAGAGGAACATGGCGACCTGCGCGCGGCGCAGCGAGTAGCCGAGCAGCTCGTCGAGCACGCCGTAGTCGACGCCCCGGATGCGCTCGATCGGCGCCAGGGCGCGCGGCCGGTGCGGTGAAGGAGGCTTGCTCATATTGCGGCGCCGCGTTGACCGCGGAATTGTCATCGTATATAACAATCTACCCCGCAGCAAGCGGGCGGCGTAGAATCGACGCACACCCTCAGGAGGAGGAGACATGGAACGTTCCACCGGCATGAACCGCCGCAAGTTCAATACCGCGCTGGCGACGACCGGAGCGCTCGCCGCGCTGTCGCCGTTCGGCATCGTCCGCGCACAGGGCGCGAAGCTCAAGGTCGGACTGCTGCTGCCGCGCTCGGGCGTCCAGGCCGGCATCGGCCAGGACTGCCATCGCGTCGTCGAGGTCACCAACGGCCTGCTGCGCGACCTCGGCCTACCGGCGCTCGACATCATGAACGGCGACACCGAGTCGAACGTCGATGTCGCGCGCGCACGCGCCGAGCGCCTGATCGGAGAAGGCGCTCAGCTGCTGGTGGGCGCGTTCGATTCCGGCCAGACCACCGCGATCGCGCAGGTCGCCGAGCAGCGCGGCATCCCGCTCGTCATCAACATCGCCGCTGCGCCGCCGATCACCGAGCAGGGCTACAAGTTCGTGTTCCGCAACTTCCCGACGGCGCCGATGATCCTTGGCGATGCGTTCGCCAACCAGCTCGAGGTGTTCGCGGCCACCGGCGTTTCGCCCAAGTCGGTCGTCTTCATGCACGTGAACGACACCTTCGGCGTGGCCATGCAAGGCGGCTTCACCGGCGTCATGAAGAAGTTCACGATGCCATACACGGTCCTGGAGACGATCGCGTACGACCCGGCGGCGCGCGACCTCTCGGTCGAGGTGGCCAAGGCCAAGGCGGCGGGGGCCGAGGCGCTCGTCATGGTGAGCCGCCTGAACGACGCGATCCTCATCACGCGCGAGCTGGTGAAGCAGCGCTGGACCCCGCAGGCGGTGCTCAGCATGGGGCCGGGCTGGTACGAGGACCAGTACCTGAAAACGCTCGGCAAGCTGGCCGACGGGCCGATCAGCTTCGTGCCCTGGTACGACCCGAACAAGAAGCTCACGCAGCAGCTGCTCGCCGCGCACCGCAAGGCCTACCCGGACATCAGCCTCAACACCAACCACGTGTACACGTTCGAGGCGCTGCTGGTCGCGGCCGACGCCTACAAGCGCGCGGGCAGCACGGATCCGAAGGCACTCGCCGACGCGATCCGCGCGACGCACATTACGAATAACGTGAGCCCGGGGCCCGGCATCCAGTTCAATGCCAAGGGCCAGAACGACAAGCTGAAGGACTCGGCGATCCAGAACCGCGGCGGCAAGCTCGTCACGGTGGCGCCGAAGGACGCCGCCGACGCGAAGCCGCAGCTGCCGATGGCGCCTTACGACAAGCGCTAGCGCCGGGCGGCCGCGGGTCCGCCCGTGCCGGTCGAGATCTACCTCAACGTCGCCGCCAGCGGCCTGTTGACGGGCCTCGTCTATGGGCTGATGGCGCTCGGCCTGTCGGTCATCTTCGGCGTCGTGCGCGTGGTCAACTTCGCGCACGGCGAGATGATGTCGCTGGCGATGTACCTGACGCTGACGCTGTTCTCGGCCCTGAAGCTAGACCCGCTCGTGCTGCTCGTGCCGATCGCGGCGGCACTGTTCGTGTTCGGCTATCTGCTGCAGCGCGGCCTGATCAATCCGTTCATCAACCGGCCCGAGCACAGCCAGTTCATGCTGCTGGTGGCGGTGGCGCTGATCCTCGTCAACCTGGAGCTCATCGTCTTCGGCCCTGACGCGCAGGGCATCCGCACCACCTACTCCTTCGACAGCTTCCAGGTCGGCCCGCTCATCGTGGACGCCTCCAAGGTCTACGCCGCGGGCGCGGCGCTGGTGGTGGCCGGCGCCCTGTTCGCCTTCTTCCGCTACACGCTCCTCGGCAAGGCGATCCGCGCCTGCGCCGACAACTACGACGGCGCACGCGTGGTGGGCCTCGACGTCAAGCACCTCTACGCGCTCACCTTCGGCATCGGCTCGGCCTGCGTCGGCGCGGCGGGCGCTATGCTGATGGCGGTGATCGACGTCACGCCCACCATCGGACCGGCCTACACCCTGCTCGCCTTCGTCATCGTGATCACAGGGGGCCTGGGGTCGATGCCCGGCGCGCTCCTCGGCGGACTGCTGATCGGCTTGACCGAGGCGCTCGGCGGAGTCCTGTTCACGCCGTCGGCGAAGAGCATGTTCGCCTTCGGCCTGCTCGTGCTCGTGCTGCTGTTCCGTCCGCAGGGCATCCTCGGCCGGAAGGCCGGGGCATGAGGCAGCTCGTCGAGGGCGTGCCGCGCCGCGGGCTCGCGCTGCTCGCGGCCCTGCTCGCCCTGCTCGCCGTCTTTCCGCTCTTCGCCAGCGGCTACCTGCTCGCCGTCGGCTTCCTGATCCTGTACTTCGCCTATGTCGGCCAGGCCTGGAACGTCATGATGGGCTTCGCTGGCCAACTCTCGCTCGGGCACTCGCTCTACGTGGGCCTGGGCGCCTACGCGGCCGCCGCGCTGTACGTGCACTTCGGCCTGAGCCCGTGGATCGGCCTGGGCGCCGCGATCGCGGTCTGCGCGCTCGCCGGCGCCGCGATCGGCTTCCTCGCGTTCCGCTTCGGCGTGGCGGGCGTGTACTTCGCGATCCTCACCATCGCGTTCGCGGAGTTCGCGCGCATCGGCTTCGATCACTTCGCGTGGGTACGCGGATCCTCGGGCCTGTTCCTGCCGGTGGCGAACTATGCCGAGAACGACCTGTGGAACCTGCGCGGCAGCCCGACCATGTTCTATTACCTGATGCTCGGCCTGACGGTGGGCGCGTTCGTGCTGTGCCATGCGCTGCTCCGCAGCCGCATGGGCTACTACTGGCTCGCGATCCGCGAGAGCCCCGAGGCCGCGCAGGCGCTCGGCGTGAACCTGTTCCGCTACAAGATGGCGGCCGTGGCGCTGTCGGCGGCCATGACCTCGCTCGCCGGCGTGGTGTTCGCGTTCTACTACAACAACCTCTTTCCCGAGCAGATCTTCCACATCTCGCGCTCGATCGAGCTGATCCTCGGACCCATCATCGGCGGCATCGGCACGCTGGTCGGCCCGATCGTCGGCGCGTTTCTGCTCACCGGCCTTTCCGAGGGGCTGCGCGAGCTGATGCTGCGGCTCGGCATCGATCTGCCCGGCGTGAAGCAGGTGTTCTACGGCCTGTGCCTGCTGCTGGTCGTGATGTTCCTGCCCGACGGCGTGTGGCCGCCGCTCGCGCGCAAGCTCGGCCTGCAGCGCAAGCGCTGACATGCTCGACGTCGAAGGCCTCTCCAAGAGCTTCCGCGGACTGCGTGCCGTGCAGAACGCGAGCTTCGCAGTGCCCGAGGGCGCGATCGTCGGGCTGATCGGCCCCAACGGCGCCGGCAAGACCACATGCTTCAACATGATCGCGGGCGTCTATCGGCCCGACGCCGGAGAGTTGCGCTTCGCCGGTCAGGACATCGGCGGCTGGCGGCCGGATCAGGTGTGCGCCGCGGGCATCGGGCGCACGTTCCAGATCGTGAAGCCGTTCGCGGGCTTGTCGCTGCTGGACAATGTCGTGGTCGGTGCCTTGCTGAGGGACAAGAATGTCTCGGCCGCAAAGAAGCGCGCGGCCGAGATCATTGAACGGCTTGGGCTCGGCGCGAAACGCGATCTCCCTGCCTCGTCGTTGACGCTTCCCGACCGCAAGCGGCTCGAGGTGGCGCGCGCGCTCGCCACGCGGCCGAAGCTGCTGCTGCTCGACGAGGTGATGGCCGGCCTGCGCCCCACCGAGTGCGACCAGATGGTCGCGGTGTTCCGCGAGCTGAACCGCGGCGGCCTGACGATCCTGCTCATCGAGCACGTGATGCGCGCCGTGATGGCGCTCGCGCAGCAGGTCGTGGTGCTGCACCACGGCGAGATCATTGCGCAGGGCGCGCCGGCCGAGGTGGTGCGCGACCCGGCGGTGCTCGAGTGCTATCTGGGCGAGGAGACCGAGGTATGAGCGCGCCGCTGCTCGAGGTGCGCTCGCTCGATGTGTTCTACGGCGACGCGCAGGCGCTCGCGGGCGTCTCGCTCGAGGTGCCGCAGGGCGAGATCGTGGCCATCGTCGGCGCCAACGGCGCCGGCAAGACTTCGCTCATCCGCGCCATCGCAGGCATCGAGCGGGTTCGTTCCGGAAAGGTCCTTTTCCGACAGGCGGACATTACGAGATTGCAGTCGCATCAGATCTGCAATCTCGGCATCGGGCAGGTGGCCGAGGGCCGGCAGGTGTTTCCGTCGCTCACCGTGGCCGAGAATCTGGCGATGGGCGCCCTGCTGCCGCGCGCGCGAGCGCGCGCGTCGCAGGCGATGCAGGAGGTCTACGCGCTGTTTCCGCGCCTCGCCGAGCGCCGCCGCCAGCTTGCCGGCACCATGTCGGGGGGCGAGCAGCAGATGCTCGCCATCGGCCGCTGCCTGATGGGCCAGCCCGAGCTGATCATGTTCGACGAGCCTTCGCTCGGCCTCGCGCCGACCGTGGTGCAGGAGGTGTTCCGCACCATCCGCATGCTGCAGGCCAAGGGGCTCACCATCCTGCTGGTCGAGCAGAACGTCGCGCTGTCGTTGAAGCTCGCGCAGCACGCCTACGTGCTCGAGAACGGCGGCATCGTCATGTCGGGCGCAGGCAGCGCGCTGCTGCACGACGACCGCGTGCGCCAGGCCTACCTCGGACTCTAGCCCGGACCGCGCACCGTGCAAAGCGACTACGTGCAGCGCTTCATCTTCGAGAACCTCGACATCCGCGGACGCCTGGTGTGCCTGGGCGCGGCCTGGCGCAGCATGCTGGAGGGCCGCGGCTATCCGCCCGCCATCGCCTCGCTGCTCGGCCACACCACCGCGCTCGGCGTGCTGCTCGGCGCCGGCCAGAAGGGTGCGCGCCGCCTGACGCTGCAGGTCCAGGGCGCGGGCCCGGTGAAGCTGCTGGTCGCCGACTGCACCGCGGCGCTGGGGATCCGCGGCATGGCGAGCTTCGACGCCGACCGCGCGTTGCCGGCGAGCGAGCGCGAGCTGCTCGGCCCGGGCCGGCTCGCGCTGACGCTCGAGGAGACCGCGAGCGGCCGCATGTACCAGAGCCTGGTGCCGCTCGAGGGCGAGTCGCTCGAGCAGATCTTCGAGCACTACCTTTCGCAGTCCGAGCAGCTGCCGGCGTTCCTGCGGCTGCACGCCAGCGAGGACGCGCTGTGCGGCCTGCTGCTCGAAAAGCTGCCGCAGGCCGACCAGCGCGACGCCGACGGCTGGAACCGGGTCACGCAGTTCGCCGCGACACTCACGCTCGAGGAGACGCGCGAGGTCCAGCCCTACGCCCTGCTCACGCGCCTGTTCCCCGAGGAGCTGCTGCGCGTATTCCCGCTCGACGCGGTCGCGTACCGCTGTCCCTACGATCCCGACAAGGTCAAGCAGGTGCTGCGCAGCCTGGGGCGCGACGAGCTGCAGTCGATCCTCGCCGAGCACGGCGAAGTGGTGATCCGCAACGACATGTGCAACCACGTCTACCGCTTCGACGCGCGCGGCGTCGAGGAGCTGTTCGACTAGGGCTCAATTCATGCGGTGGCGGAACAGCCACCCCGCGAGCGCCATGCTCGCCAAGCCGATCACCGCCATCGGCCAGAGCTGGTGAAGCAGCGACGCGGCCGGCGCGCCTTCGAGGAACAGCTTGCGCACGATCACCAGGAAGTAGCGCAGCGGATCCAGCAGGGTGATCAGCTGGATGGCGGCCGGCATGTTGGCGATCGGCGTGGCGAAGCCCGACAGGATCACCGCCGGAACCAAGAACAGGAACGCGCCGAGCAGCCCCTGCTGCTGCGTGACGGAGAGCGACGAGATCATGAGCCCGATGCCGACCGCGGACAGCAGGAACAGCGCCAGGCCCGCGTACAGCGTCGCCAGGCTGCCGAGCAGCGGGATGCGGAACCAGAACACCGCGATCAGGGTGATCGCCGTCGCCTCAAGGAAGCCGATGACGAACCCCGGCAGCGCCTTGCCCAGGAGCAGCTCGACCGGGCGCATCGGCGTCACCAGCAGCTGGTCGAAGGTCCCCTGCTCGCGCTCGCGCGCCACCGACATCGCCGTGATGACCATCGTCACCAGCAGCGTCAGGATGCCGATGATGCCGGGCAGAAAGAACCAGCGGCTCTCGAGGTTCGGATTGAACCAGGCGCGCGTCTCGAGTGTCGCGGGGGGCGCCGGCCGGCCGCGCTCGCCGGACCACTCGCGGTTGAAGCGCCCGACCACGTTGCGCACGTAGCCGACGGCGATCAGCGCCGTGTTCGAGTTGCGGCCGTCGACGATCACCTGCAACCGGGCCGGCTTGCCGGCCAGCAGGTCGCGCGTGAAGCGCGCGTCGATGTGGATCACCAGCAGCACCTGCCGCGCGTCGACCAGCGGCGCCACCTCGTCGATCGAGGATACCGTCGCCGCCTCGCTGAAGCTCGACGAGCCGCGCAGCATCGCCGCCAGCCGCCGGCCGCCGGGGCCCGGATCCTCGTTGTACAGCGCGTAAGGCGCCTGCTTGAGGTCGTAGGTCGCGGCGTAGCCGAACACCAGCAGCTGGACAAGCGGCGGCACGATCAGCACCGCCCGGCTCTTCGGCTCCTTGAGCAGGGTGATGAACTCCTTGATGACCAGCGCGAGGATGCGGCTCCACATCGGCCGGGCTCACTCCAGCCGCTTGCGCGTCCTGAGGCGCGTCAAGCCGAGAAACACCACGGCCATCAGCGCCAGCGCCAGCGTGTTCGGGACGATCACCGACCAGACGTCGCCGGCCAGGAACAGGGTGGTGACGATGGCGACGAAATAGCGCGCGGCGAACAGGTGCGTGATCGCCTGCACCACCGCCGGCATGTTGCGGATCTCGAAGATGAAGCCGGAGAGCAGGAACGCGGGCAGAAAGGTGGTGATGATGGCGACCTGCCCCGCGACGAACTGCGACCGTGCGACGCTCGAGATCAGCAGCCCCATGCCCAGCGCGACCAGCAGGAACACCGCGGAGGTGAGCAGCAGCAGCCAGAACGAGCCCACGAGCGGCACGTCGAACAGCCAGGTCGCCATCGCCACCGACAACAGCATGCCGCCGATGCCGAGCACGAAGTACGGGATCAGCTTGCCGAGCAGGATCTCGCCGACCGCGACCGGCGTGACGATGAGCGCCTCCATCGTACCGCGCTCCCACTCGCGCGCCATCACCATCGCCGTGAGCAGCGCGCCAATCAGCGTCATGATCACCACCACCAGCCCGGGCACCAGGAAGTTGCGGCTCCTGACGTCCGAGTTGAACCACACGCGATGCTCCACGGCTACCGGCGTGTCGAAACGCTCGCCGCGCTCGGCGGCGCGCCGCGCGAGCCAGGCGGTGGTGACGCCATCCAGGTAGCCCTCGACCAGCCGCGCCGTGTTGGCGTCGATGCCGTTGACGATCAGCTGCACCGGCGCGCCCGCCGGCCGCCGCTCGCGCGCGGCGAAGTCCGAGCGCAGGCGGACGATCGCGTCGACGCGGCCCTCGAGCAGCGCCTGCTCGGCCGCCCGCATGCCGGGCACCGCGAGCGGCGCGAAGTAGCGCGAGCCCTCGAGCGAGCCGACGAAGTCCGCGGTGTCGGCGCTCGGGCGCTCGACCACCAGCGCCACCGGCACGTGATCGACGTCGAGCGACAGGCCGTAGCCGAAAAGCAGCAGCAGCACGAGCGGCATGACGAAGGCGATCGCGATGCTGCTCGGATCGCGCACGATCTGCAGGAACTCCTTGCGCACCAGCCCGCGCAGCCGCATGGCGGTGCCGCCGCGCGCGCTCATGCGGCCGCGCCGGCCGCGCCGGTGCCCTGGATGAGGTGGATGAAGGCGTCTTCCATCGTCGGTTCCGGCGCCCCCGGCGCCCTGGCGCGCGCCTTGATCTCGGCCGGCGCGCCGATCGCGAGGATCTCCCCCGCCGCCATGATCGCGAGCCGGTCGCAGTACTCGGCTTCCTCCATGAAATGCGTGGTGACCATCACCGTCACGCCGCGCCGCGCGAGCGCGCCGATGCGGCGCCAGAACGCGCGCCGCGCGAGCGGATCGACGCCCGAGGTGGGCTCGTCGAGGAACAGGATCTCCGGCTCGTGCATCAGGGAGCACGCCATGGCGAGGCGCTGCTTGTAGCCGAGCGGCAGGTCCGCGCCCGCCGCGTCGGCCTCCTCGTCGAGCCCGAATTCGCGCAGCGCCCAGGCTTCGCGCCCCGCGCGCCGCGCGCCCCTGAGACCGTAAGCGCCGGCGAAGAACGCGACGTTCTGGCGCACGCTCAGGTTGCCGTACAGGGAGAATTTCTGCGACATGTAGCCCACGCGCGCGCGCGCCGCGGCGGCCGCGCGGCGCAGGTCGACGCCGGCAACGCGCAGGCTTCCGGCGCTCGCCGGCAGCAGGCCGCACAGCATGCGGAAAGTGGTCGACTTGCCGGCGCCGTTGGCGCCCAGCAGGCCGAAGATCTCGCCGCGGCGCACGTCGAAGCTCACGTCCTTCACGGCCATGAAATCTCCGAACCTGCGCTGCGCGCCGCGCGCCTCGATCACCACCTCGTCCGCGGGCGGGTCCGCATCCGCGCCGGCGTCCGCGGGCGCGCCGCCCGCGCCCGCGCCCGCGCCGCGCCGCTCGTGCAGCAGCGACACGAACGCGTCCTCGAAGCGCGGCGCGGCGGGCCGCGCGCCCGGGACATCGATGTCGGCCGGCAGCGCGCCGGCTTCCACGACGAAGCGCACCTGGTCGCCCTGGATCAGCGCATCGATCACGCCGGGCCGGCGCGCCAGCGTCTCCTGCAGCCTCCTTCCGGCGGCGCCCGCGCCGCGCACCGTGAAGCTGCGCCCGCGCACGCGCTCGGCGAGCTCCGCGGGCCGCCCCTGCACCAGCGCCTCCCCCTCGTGCAGCAGCAGCACCTCGTCGCAGCGCTCGGCCTCGTCCAGGTAGGCCGTCGACAGCAGCACGCTGGTGCCCGCGCCTTTCACCAGGCGGTAGACGATCGCCCACAGCTCGCGGCGCGACACCGGGTCGACGCCGACGGTGGGCTCGTCCAGCACCAGCAGCCGGGGCGCGCGCACCAGCGCGCAGGCGAGGCCGAGTTTCTGCTTCATGCCGCCCGACAGCCGCCCGGCGAGACGGCCGCCGAACGGGCCGAGCCCCGTCATCTGCATCAGCTCGGCGTAGCGCGCAGCGCGCGCCGCGACCGGAACGCCCTGCAGGTCCGCGTACAGGTCGAGGTTCTCGCGCACGCTCAGGTCCTCGTACAGCCCGAAGCGCTGCGGCATGTAGCCGAGCGCGGCCTGCACCTCGAGCGAGCGGCTGGTGGCGTCCAACCCGAGCACCGTGATGCGCCCGGCGTCGGGCGCGAGCAGGCCGGTGACCAGGCGCATGAGCGTCGTCTTGCCGGCGCCGTCGGGCCCGACCAGCCCCATCACCAGCCCGGCGCGCATGCGCAGGCTCACGCCGCGCAGCGCGTGCACTTCGCGCTTGCCGGCGCGAAAGCGCTTCGCCACCGCTTCGAGCTCGAGGACGACCTCGGGCGCGGTCATGCGCCGTTCTTGCAGGGATCCGGTCCGCGGCTGGCGGCGGGCGGCGGCTCGCCGAGCGGAATTTCGACCGTCGCGGGCATGCCGAGCCTGAGCTCGCCCTGTGGCGCGCACACAAATATCCGCACCTGGTAGACGAGCTGGGTGCGCACTTCCTCGGTCTCGACCGACTTCGGCGTGAATTCCGCGGTGGGGGAGATGAACCCCACCCACGCGCGATAGCGCTTGCCGGGGTAGCTGTCGGTGCGCACCGCGGCGCGGCCGCCGACGCGGATCCTGCCGAGGTCGGGACCCCGCACGTAGGCCCGCACCCACAGCGGCTCGCCGAGCGCCAGCGTGAACACCGTCTTCTGCGGCGAGGCCATGTCGCCCGGCTCGAGCACGCGGTTCTCGATGATGCCCGCGGCCGGCGCGTGCAGCGACGCTTCGGCGAGATCGCGCTGCGCGATCGCGAGCGCCGCCTCGTTCCCCGCGAGCGTCGCCTCGGCAGCCGCCGTGTCTTCCTTGCGCGGCCCGAGCACCACCAGGCGCAGCGCCTCCTCGGCCGACTTGAGCCTCGCCTCGGCGGCCTCGGCCGCGGCGCGCGCGTCGTCGGCCTGCTGCTCGGCGATGAAGCGCTGCTCGGCGAGCGCCTTCAGGCGCCGGTAGCTGTGCGCGGCGTTCTGCGCGTCGACGCGCGCGGCCTCGGCGTCGGCTCTTGCCTTGCTGATCTCCTCGGGCCGCGAGCCCGCGGTGAAGCGCGCCACCACCTGGCGCTGCGCTGCGACCTGCGCCTCGGCGAGCTGCTCGGCGCGCTCGAGCCGCCGGGTGTCGAGCCTGGCGAGCAGCTGTCCGCGCGCCACGTGATCGCCCTCGTGAACCAGCACCTGGTCGATGCGTCCAGACGCGTTGAACGCGACCTCGACCTGCCGGATGTCGACGTTGCCGTGCAGCAGCAGCGCGTCGCTTGTCGGCTGCGCGCGATCGCGCTGCCACCACCATGCGCCGCCCGCCGCGAGCAACGCGGCGATCACGACGAACGGCAGGATCTTCGCTTTCATCCCCGAGCTTACGGAATCGAATGGATGCGAGGGCCAAGGATAGCGCAGATGCCGGGCGTCCCCGGATCCACTAAACTAGGCGCCCGCCTCGCTCCGAACACCGTCCAGTTCCCGTGTTTTCCTCGATTCCGCCGGTCACGCGCACGCTCATCATCGCCAACGTGGCGATGTACCTGCTGCAGGCAGCGGTCGGCGACGCGCTGATCGTATACCTCGGGCTGTGGCCATTCGGCACGAGCGCCGTTTACGAGACCCTGCCCGGCTTCCAGCCCTGGCAGGTGATCACCTATGCGTTCCTGCACGGCAGCGTGGCGCACATCTTTCTCAACATGTTCGCGCTGTACATGTTCGGCGGCCAGCTCGAGAGGCTGTTCGGGCCGAAGCGCTTCCTGAACCTCTACCTGGCCAGCGTCATCACCGCCGCGATTTCGCAGCTGGCGTACGCGGGCATGGTCGGCGGCGCGCCGTATCCCACGATCGGCGCCTCGGGCGGCGTGTTCGGCGTGCTGCTCGCCTTCGCCATGTACTTTCCCAACCGCACCATCGTGCTGCTCATTCCGCCGATCCCCATGCCGGCGTGGCTGTTCGTCGTGCTGTACGGCGCGCTGGAGCTGTTCCTGGGAGTGACCGGCACGCAGGCCGGCGTCGCGCACTTCGCGCACCTCGGGGGCATGGTCGGCGCCTGGCTGCTGATCCAGTACTGGCGCGGGCGCCCACCGTTTCGCAGGCGCTGAACGCGTATTACACTACGCAAACAAGGAGGAGCACGTCATGAATCCCAGCTTCGAGCGCAGCATCCGACGCCTGGCTACGGCCGCCCTCGGCAGCGTCCTCGCGCTCGCCCTCGTGGCCTGCGGCGAGGAGAAGCCGCCACTCAAGCCCGCTGAGCAGGCCGCGCCGCAGCCGAAGGCCGAGGCGACGCCCGCGCCCGCCGCGACGCCGGCTCCGGCGCCGGTCGAGGCGCCCAAGCCCGACCCCGACAAGGCGCTCGCCGAGGCCGTCAAGTCCGCGCTCGAGGCCGACAAGGGCGTCGGCGCGCAGGGCATCGACGTCACCGCCAAGGAAGGCGTGGTGACGCTGTGGGGCACGGTCTCGCAAGCCGAGCGGCGCGCGCGCGCGCTGAAGATCGCGCGCGCGGTGCCCGGCGTGAAGTCGTTGCAGAACAACCTGCAGGTCGTGAACGGTTCCTAGTCAGGCCGCGATGACGTCGATCAGGGCCGCAGCGCCGTAGGCGGCGGCGAGCGCCAGCGCGAAGATCAGCGCGCTGCGCGTCATGCCCCTGGGAATCTCCATCTCGTCGCACGCGCGCCTCACCACGTGCGCGACGGCGAAGTACGCGACGGTCGAAACCACGAGGCTAGGAACACTGAAGTTCATCGCCGCTGAGCGTACGACAGTTTGCGCGCAGCGTGAATCAAAAAACGAAAACCTGTCGGTCAGCTTACGCGCCGCAGCTTGCGTCTCGCTGAAATGCCCTTGAGGTACAGGTACATCTCGGTGTGATCGGCGCCGCGCGGCAGGCGCCGCTCGGCAGCGCGCCACAGCGCGAGGCTGCGGCGCATCAGCGGCGCGTCGACGCCGGTCGTGCGCGCGAGGCCCGCAGCGATGCCGATGTCCTTGGCCATCAGCGACAGCGCGAAGCCCGATGCGAAAGCGCGCGTCAGCACCTGCGTCGGGATCTTCTGCTCGGTGGTGGTGTTGCGTCCTGCCGAGGCGTTCCACACGTCGTTGATCAGCTTCGTGTCGAGTCCCAGCGCGCGGCCGACGAGCAGCGCCTCGAAGGCGGCGACGGTGCCGGCCGCGGCGATCGCGTTGCTGAGCGACTTGACCGCATGCCCGGCGCCAGCCGGGCCGCAGTGATAGATGCGCGTGCCGAGGTGCCTGAGCACCGGGCGCACCCGGGCCAGCGCCGCAGCCGCGCCGCCGACCATGATGGTGAGCGTGCCGTCGCGCGCGCCGATCACGCGCCCCGAGACCGGCGCGTCGAGAAAGGCCACGCCGCGCGCCGCCAGCGCCCGGCCCAGGCGCCGCGTAGTGCCCGGGTCCGAGGAACTCATGTCGACGACCACCGCTCCGCGCGCGAGCTGCGCGGCCGCTCCGTGCCTGCCGAGCAGCGCCGCGCGCACCGCGGCGCCGTCGGGCAGCATGGTGATCAGCACGCGCGCGCCCTGCGCGGCTTCGGCCGCCGACGCGCACACGGTCGCGCCTTCCTGCCTTGCGAACGCCGCGCGCGCGCGCGGGCGCGCATCGTAGACGCGCAGGCGGTAGCGCGCCGCGAGCAGCCGGCGCGCCATCGGTGCGCCCATGCGGCCGAGGCCGACGAGCGCGACTGTCGGCCTCATGCCGCCGCGGCGGCGGGCAGCGGGCGCGCGAGGCGCGCGCCGGGCCACAGGTCCGGGTGGCTCCTCGCGTACTGCGGCGGGTAGTCGATCTTCACGCCGAACTTCTCCGCCGCGTGCCACACCCAGCGCGGGTTGTCGAGGAAGCCGCGCGCGAGCGCCACCATGTCGGCCTTGCCGCCGGACACGATCGCCTCGGCCTGCTCCGGGTCGGCGATCATGCCGACTGCGCGCACCGCGAGCGGTGCGCCCTTTTTCACCTTCTCGGCGAACGGCACCTGATAGCCGGGGCCAACCTTGATGCGCGCCTGCGGCACCAGTCCGCCGCTCGAGACGCACACGTAGTCGAATCCGATGCGCGCCAGCTCCTTCGCGTAGGCCACCGCGTCGGCCGCTTCGAAGCCGCCCTCGATCCAGTCGCTCGCCGTGATGCGCGCGCCCAGGCAGCGCTCCTTCGGCCAGGACGCGCGCAGCGCCTGCGCCATCTCGAGCGGCGCGCGCATGCGGTTCTCGAGGCTGCCGCCGTAGCGGTCGCCACGCTGGTTCGAAAGCGGCGACAGGAACTCGTGCAGCAGGTAGCCGTGCGCCGAGTGCATCTCGAGCCCGTCCAGCCCGATGCGCCGCGCGCGCTCGGCGGCCGCGGCGAAGGCCTGCGCCAGGCCGGCGATGTCGGCGGCGGACAGCTCGCGCGGCGTATGCCAGCCTTCGCCAAAGGCGAGCGCCGAGGGCGCCACCGTCTGCCACGGCGATTCGGCGGCCGACAGCGCCTTGCCGCCCAGCCACGGCACCTGCACCGAGGCCTTGCGGCCGGCGTGCCCGATCTGCACGCCAATCGGGTTGCGGGTGACGCGCCGGCAGGCATCGACGACGCGCTTCATCGCCGCCTCGTTGTTGTCGCTGTACAGGCCGGTGCAGCCATGCGAGATGCGGCCCTCGCGCGTCACGCCCGTGGCCTCGATCATCAGCAGGCCCGCGCCCGAGGCGGCGAGGCTGCCCAGGTGCATCATGTGCCAGTCGGTCATCGAGCCATCGTCGGCCGAGTACTGGCACATCGGCGACACCACGATGCGGTTGGGCAGCGTGACGCCGCCGAGCTGGATGGGGGTGAATAGCTTGCTGCTCATCGATCCGGGTTCCTTTCTCAGGGTGCGCCGAGCGCGATGCCGCGATCGGCAAATGCCTTGCGCAGCGCCTTGGCGAAGGCCACCGCTCCGGGCTGGTCGCCGTGCAGGCACAGCGTGTCGGGCGCCACCGGCACGCGCTTGCCCGACAGGCTGGTGACGTAGCCCTGCTCGATCATGGCGAGCGCCTGCGCCACGGCCTTGTCCTCTTCCTCGATCATGCCGCCGGGCTTGCCGCGCGGCGCGAGCGTGCCGTCGTCGGAGTAGCCGCGGTCGGCGAACGCTTCGCCCGCGACGCGCACGCCGCGCTTCTTCGCCACCGCCATCATGCGGCTGTTCGACAGCGCGTACAGGATGACCTCGCCGCCCAGGTCCTGCACGGCGCGCGCCATCGCGTCGGACAGCGCCTCGTCGTCGGTCGACATGTTGTACAGCGCGCCGTGGCACTTGACGTGGTGCAGCGTGCCGCCCGCGGCGCGCGCGAAGGCCTGCAGCGCGCCCGCCTGGTACAGCACCAGGTCGTACATGTCCTGCGGCGTGATCTTCATGACCCGGCGGCCGAAACCCTGCAGGTCGGGCAGCGAAGGGTGCGCCCCCACCGCGACGCCGTGCGCGACGGCCAGCTGCACCGTGGCGCGAATCGTCCCCGGGTCTCCCGCGTGGAAGCCGCAAGCGATGTTGGCCGAGGTGATGAGCGGCATGATGTCGGCGTCCGCGCCCATCTTCCAGGCGCCGTAGCTCTCGCCCATGTCGCAATTGAGGTCGATGCGTTTCATTGTCCGTACTCCCAGGCCACCGCGCGCAGCGCCGCCTGCAGGCGCTGGCGCGCGGCGCGCCGCAGCCCCAGCGCGTCCTCCAGCGTGCAGCGCGCGAAATGCAACGTTCCGCCCGGCGCGAGCTGCGCCAGCCGCGGCACGTCCGCCACCGCGACCTCGGCGATCTTCGGATAGCCGCCAGTCGTCTGGTGATCGGCCAGCAGCGCGATCGGCACGCCGTTCGGGGGCACCTGCACCGTGCCGAGGCAGGTCGGCTCCGATAGTATCTCACCGGCCTCGGTGAGCGTAAGCGTCGGGCCCGCGAGCCGATAGCCCATGCGGTTGGAATCCGGCGACACGCGCCACACGGCGTCGAAGAACACGCGCTGCGAGCTTGCCTGGAACCTCCCGAAATGCCGGCCCTCCATCGCATGCACGACGATCGGCTCGCGATCCGGGAGCGTGAGCGAGGGCGCGGACCAGCGCACCGTGCGCAGCCCCTCGCGCACGGTGGCGCCGCGCGCGAGCTTCGCGTAGCGCTCGGCCGCGAGCCGGGCCGCGCCCGGCGCAAGCGGCGCGACGTCCCCGGCGCGCAGCGCGCGGCCCTCCAGGCCGCCGAAGCGCGCCGGAACGTAGGTGCTGCGGCTGCCGAGCACCGGCTCGAGCTCCAGGCCCCCGGCGAACGCGAGGTAGGCGCGCGCGCCGCGCAGCGCGCGGCGCGCACTGAGGCGGGTGCCCGCCTCGAGCAGCACCGGCCGGCTGAGCGGCAGCGTGCGGCCGTCGGCCCGCGCGTCGAACTCCGCCCCGCACAGCGCGACCAGCGCGGCCTGCTCGAACTCGAGCTCCGGGCCGAGGACCGTGATCTCGAGCGTCGCCTCGTCGCGCGCGTTGCCGACCAGCGCGTTGGCGAGCGCGTGCGCGGTCGCGTCCATCGCGCCGCAGGGAACGATTCCCAGGTGCTGCAGCCCGTAGCGCCCCAGGTCCTGCACCGTGGTGAGCAGGCCCGGCCTCAGCACCTTGACGCTCATGGGGCGGGGCGTGGCGCTTCGCGCAGCCGCTCGAACTCGGCGCGCGCCACCGGCCTGAAATGCACGCGGTCGCCCGGCGCGAACAGGCTGGGCGCGTCGCGCCGCGCGTCGAACACGGTGAGCGGCGTGCGCCCGATCACGCTCCATCCGCCCGGAATGGCGTAGGGGTAGACCACCGCCTGCAGGTTGGCGATGGCGACCGATCCCGCGGGTACCGTGGCGCGCGGCGTGGCGCGGCGCGGCACCGCGATGCTCGGGTCGAGCCCGCCGAGGTACGGCAGTCCCGGCGAAAATCCCATCATCAGCACGCGGTATTCACGCGCCGCGTGGCGGCGCGCCACTTCCTCGGGCGCGAGCTTCACGAGCTCGGCGACCTCCTCGAGGTCGAGCGCGAGCTCGGCGTCGTAGCACACCGGCACCTCGATCGTGCGGCCGACCTTCTCCGAGGCGGGCAGCCCCTGCCTGAGGCAGTCCTCCACCAGCTCGGCCGCCGCCTGCAACGGCGCCTCCGGCAGCGCGGCATGATCGACGTCGAAATGCAGCGCCAGCCCCCCGAGCGCGGGGACCACGTCGCGCATCCAGGGCACGGCGCGCGCGCGCACCGCGGCCGCGAGCCGCTGCACCACGTCGTTGATCTCCAGGTCGAGCGTTTCGGAGAACTCGACGTAGGCCGCGGCGTCGCCCAGCGGCAGCACGCCGAGCGGCTTTGCGTCCTCGTCGCTCAAGGCGCCTTCGGCAGTGCCACGCCGATCATCGAATCGCGCGTGACGAGCGCGGCGAGGCGCTCCTCGTTCCAGCCCTCGGTGCCCGCGGGGCGCATCGGCAGCACCATGTAGCGCATGTCGGCGGTCGAGTCATGCACGCGGATCGCGACGTGGTCCGGGATCGCGGTGCCGAACTCGGCGAGCACGGCGCGCGGCTCGCGCACCACGCGGCTGCGGTAGTTGCGCGACTTGTACCAGTCAGGCGGCAGGCCGAGCAGCATCCTCGGGTAGCACGAGCACAGCGTGCACACGATGACGTTGTGAACCTCGGGCGTGTTCTCCATCACGATCAGGCGCAGCGCCGGAACGTCCAGCCCCAGCTCCTCGCAGGCCGCGGTACCGTCCGCGAGCAGGCGCCGCTTGTATCCGGGGTCGGTCCAGGCGCGCGCCACGACGCGCGCGCCCCGCTCCGGCCCGCGCGAGCGCATGTCCTCCACGGTCGCCTCGATCTGCGGCTCGCTCACCACGCCCTTCTCGACCAGCAGCTCGCGCAGGCTGATCTCCATCAGCTGGAAATAAGTCAGCGGCCGGTAGTTGCCGAGCTCGCTCATGCCTTCTCCAGCCAGTGCTGGAAGATCTCGATCTCGACCGCGTCGTCGGGCCTGCCGCGGTAGTCATGCCAGACCTCGGCCTGCAGGAAGCGCACGCGGTACAGCGGCCGCGCGGGCAGGCCGCTGCGCATCTGCGCCAGCTCCTCGGGGTTGGCGAACGAGCCGCACAGGCGCTCGACCACGCCCGTGTGGCCGCGGATGTAGCACGGCGTGCGCACGTGGCCCAGCGGGTAGGCGTTCATCACCCGCACCCGGTCGCCCGGCCTGAAGCGGGCCTCAAGCGCCACGTTCCTCGACCTCCCGCATCTTGCGCGCCAGCTCCTCGGTGGTGATGACGCCGCGCTGGAGCATGGTCTGCGTGATCGACGTCACCCAGCGCTCGTAATAGCTCATCCTGTCGTAGGCCTCGGGTCCGAGCGCCTCGATGTTCTTGCGCAGCTCGTCGACCGTGAGCAGCTTCTGCGGGCCCTTGATTCCGGACAGCAGCACCATCAGCGCGTCGACGCGCCGCTCCCATTCCGCGTATTCGTGCTCGCTCGGCTCCACCGGTCCCGCCGGCAGCCCGCCCATGTCGTGAGGTCCGCGCTCGATCATGCGGCTATTATTGCACCCGCAATGCCCCGAAAAAACACCGTCCCGCAAACCGCCGTCGCCGGATCGCTGGTCCTGGACCACGTCGCGCACTTCGTGGCCGACCTCGGCGCGGCCGCCGCCGCCTTCGAGGCGCTCGGCTTCGTGGTGACGCCGTACTCCGCGCAGAGCACGCCCGAGGGCCCTACCGGCACCGCGAACCGCTGCGTCATGCTCGACGGGGGCTATATCGAGCTGCTCGCGCCGGTCGCCGACACGCCGCACGCGCGCCGCACGCGCGAGGCGCTGGCGCGCTACGCCGGCGTGCACATCTTGGCCCTGGGCACTCCGGACGCCGCGGGCGAGCACGCCCGCCTCGAGCGCCATGGCTTCGCCCCGCTGCCCACCGTCGATCTGCAGCGCGACGTCGAGATGCCCGACGGCGCGACCCGCCGCGCGCGCTTCGGCGTGGCGCGCGTGCCGCCGCAAGCCATGCCGGAGGGGCGCGTGCAGTTCGTCGAGCACCGCACGCCCGAGTGCCTGTGGCAGCCGCGCTGGCTCGCGCACGCGAACCGCGTGCGCACGCTGGCGGCGGCGTTCGTGGTCGCCGACGACCCGGTGGCGGCGGCCGCGCGCTACGCGCGTTTCGCGGGCCTCGCGCCGCGCCCCGCCGGGGCGTTCGTGCGGCTGCCGACCGCGAGGGGCGATCTGCTGGTGGGCCGCAGGGAGGATTGCGCCGCGCTGCTCGGCAGCGCCCCCGCCGCGCCCGCGCTTGCGGGGTACGCGCTCGCCTGCAGCGCGCCGAAACGGCTCCTGGCCCGCTGCGCGCGCGCCGGCGCAGTCGCGCAGTCGCGCGGGATTCTGTATTCTGCGCGCATGCCGCCGGCGCTCGGCGGAGCATGGCTGTTCGGCACCGCCGGTTCCCTGACCCGATTTCTGGAAGAGACCTGACCCAAAACATGTCCTCGGACCTGCTCACCCTCTCGGCCGTAGAGCTGCTCCACCTCTACCGCAGCAAGCGCACCTCGCCCGTCGAGGTGACGCGCGCGATGCTCAAGCAGATCAACGAGCTCAACCCGCTGCTCAACTGCTTCTGCTTCGTCGCGCCCGATGCGCTCGCGGTCGCCAAGGAGTCCGAGGCGCGCTGGATGAAGGGCGAGCCGAAAGGCATGCTCGACGGCGTCCCCGTCTCGATCAAGGACCTGCTCCTCACCAAGGGATGGCCGACGCTGCGCGGCTCGCGCACCGTCGATCCGAGGGGCCCATGGAACGACGACGCTCCCGCGGTCGCGCGGCTGCGCGAAGCGGGCGCGGTGCTGCTCGGCAAGACCACCACGCCGGAATTCGGCTGGAAGGGCGTCACCGACAACCCGCTCACCGGCATCACGCGCAATCCCTGGAACCCGGAGAGAACGCCCGGCGGCTCCTCGGGCGGCGCGGCGGCGGCGGTCGCTGCCGGCATGGGGCCGCTGACGCTCGGCACCGACGGCGGCGGCTCGATCCGTATCCCCTGCGCGTTCACCGGCGTGTTCGGGCTCAAGCCGTCGTTCGGGCGCGTGCCCGCCTGGCCACTGTCGCCGTTCGGCACGGTGGCGCACGTCGGGCCGATGACGCGCAGCGTGCACGACGCCGCGCTGCTGCTCAGCGTACTGTCGCGGCCCGATTCGCGCGACTGGTTCGCCCTGCCCTACGAGCCGCGCGACTACCGCGTCGGCCTGGACGAGGGCGTGCGCGGGCTGCGCATCGCCTACTCGGCGAACCTCGGCTACGCGCAAGTCGACCCCGAAGTCGCCGCGCTGGTCGAGCAGGCGGCGATGCGCTTCGTCGATCTCGGGGCGCTGGTCGAGCCGGTGGACCCGGGCTTCGACAACGCGGAGCCGGTGTTCCGCGCGCACTGGTTCACCGGCGCGGCTTACCTGCTGAAGAACTACCTGCCGCAGCAGAAGGCGCTCATGGACCAGGGCCTGGTCGAGGTCGCCGAGCAGGGCGCGAAGATCGGCATGCTCGAGCTGCTCGACGCGGTGCAGAAGCGCGGCGCGCTCGGCGTGCACATGAACCAGTTCCACGAGAAGTACGACCTGCTGCTCACGCCGACCCTGCCGCTCGCCGCGTTCGAGGCCGGCAAGGAGGTTGCCGACGTGATGAAGGGCAAGCGCTGGACCGACTGGACGCCTTTCTCCTATCCGTTCAACCTGACGCAGCAGCCCGCGGCCTCAATTCCCTGCGGGCTGACCGCCGAAGGCTTGCCGGTAGGGCTGCACATCGTCGGCCCGCGCTACGGCGACGCGCTGGTGCTGCGCGCCGCGCGCGCCTTCGAGTCGGCGCAGCCGATCGCGATGCCCGACGTGTCGCGGCTCGCCGCGCGCGAGCCGGCAGCGGACAAGTCGGTGTGATCGGGCGGCCGTGCCGGTCGACATCAAGCTGATCCGCCCGCACGAGTTCATCAGGACCGCGGGCGCGGAGCGGCTCGACGCCGACGCCAGCCTCGCGCTGCTGGTCGGCGCAGCCTCCGGGATCAACGTGAATCGCGGATCGCAGATTCTCATCGACCTGCGCGAGGCCGACGCGGAGCTCGACGTCGTCGAGCTCTACCGGCTCGGCGAGCGCCTCGCCGCCCATCCGTCGGTGCGCGGCCGCCGCGTGGCGGTGCTCGCGGCGGCGAACGAGCGCACCGCCAGCCCGCGGCTCGCCGAGCTGGTCGCCGACGGGGGCGGCAGGTCGGCGCGGGCCTTCACCCATCTCGACGAAGCGCTCGCCTGGCTGGTATCGCCCACGGCCTAGCCGTGCGCGGCGACGCTGTCGCCCGGCGCCTCGCCGCGCTCGGCATGGCCGTAGTCGCGCAGCACCGAGGCCACGCGTAGCCGGTAGCCGGCGAAGATGCCGCCGCGGCCCTTGGCCTGCGCCTCCCGGTGCTGCCGCAGGTTGCGCCATTGCCGCACCGCCTGTTCATCGCGCCAGAACGAGATCGAGACGAAGCGGCCCGGCGCGGTGATGCTCTCGTAGCGCTCGATCGAGATGAAGCCGTCTGCGCGCTCGAGCTCGGGCTTGAGCGCCGCGGCGAGCTCGAGGTACTCGGGCACCCTGCCCTCGCGCGGCGTGAATTCGAAGATCACGGCGATCATGCTTCCTCCCCGGGGGCGTCTAATATACTGTTTGCTCCGATGACACCGCGCCATTATCGCTTCTGGCCCAAGCGCCTGCCGCACCATCTCACGGCGCCGCGCACGACGCTGCATGCTCTGCTGGAGGTCTCGGCGCAGCGCTATCCGGAAAAGCCCGTCACGCTGTTCTTCGGCGCCGAGCTGCGCTATCGCGAGGCGCACGAGCAGGCGCTGCAGCTCGCGGGCTTCCTGCAAAAGGCCTGCGGCGTGCGGCGCGGCGACCGCGTGCTGGTCGACCTGCAGAACAGCCCGCAGTTCCTGCTCGCCTGCTACGCCATCCTGCGCGCCGACGCGGTGATGGTGCCGGTGAGCCCGATGTGCGTGACCGGAGAGCTGGCGCACTACATCGAGGACAGCGAGGCGCGCGTCGCGATCGTCGGGCAGGAGGTGTGGCCGCGCATCGCGGACCTGGTCGGCAAGACGCCGCTCGAGCGCGTGTTGGTCGCCGCGTACTCCGATTACGCCTCGCCCGACACCGACCTGTCGCGCCCCGAGGCGGTGGCGGCGAAGCGCGAGCGCATCGACGCGCGCGGCGTGACGCTGTGGCCGCACGCGCTCGCCATGGGCCACGTTCCCGAGCCCTCCCGCGCGCAGCCCGGCACGCTGTGCGTCATGCCCTACACCTCGGGCAGCACCGGCCGCCCCAAGGGCTGCATGCACACCCACGCGAGCGTCATGTTCAACGTCGCCGGCGCCGCGCTGTGGGAGGACATCCACCAGGACACGGTGGCGCTGTCGACCGCGCCGATGTTCCACGTCACGGGCTTCGTGCACACGCTGCACGCGTCGGTCTACGCGGGCGCGACGATCGTCATCCAGCCGCGCTGGGACGCGCGGCTCGCGGCGCGCCTGATCGAGCGCCACCGCTGCACCCACTGGGCGAACGTGCCGACCATGGTGGTCGACCTGCTGTCCGATCCCGCGGCGCTCGAGCACGACGTCTCGTCGCTCACCTGCATCTTCGGCGGCGGCTCGGCGATGCCCGAGGCGATCGCGCAGAAGCTGTACGACACCTGCGGCATCCACTACCTCGAGGGCTACGGGATGACCGAAACCATCTCGCAGACCCACATGAACCCGCCCGAGCGCCCGAAGAAGCAGTGCCTGGGCTTTCCCTACTTCGACACCGAGTCGCACGTCGTCGACCCGGAGAACTTCAGGGTGCTCGATCCCGGCGAGCAGGGCGAGATCGTGGTGCGCGGGCCGCAGCTGCTCACCGGCTACTGGAAGAACGAGAAGGCGTACCTCGAGTCCTGGGCGCAGATCGGCGGCAAGGCGTTCTTCCGCACCGGAGATCTCGGCCGCATGGACGAGGACGGCTACTACTTCATCTCCGACCGCCTGAAGCGCATGATCAACGCCGCGGGCTTCAAGGTCTGGCCGGCCGAGGTCGAGGCGGCGATGTACCGCCACCCCGCGATCCAGGAGTGCTGCATCATCGCCGCGCCCGACGCGCGCCGCGGCGAGACGGTGAAGGCCGTGGTGGTGGTGAAGAAAGAGTACGCCGGCAAGGTGACGGGCGAAGACATCCTCGGCTGGGCGCACGGGCAGATGGCGGCCTACAAGGCGCCGCGCCTGATCGAGTTCGCCGCTGCGCTGCCGCGCACCGCCTCGGGCAAGCTGATGTGGCGCGCGTTGCAGGAAAAGGAGTTCCCCTGATCCGCATCGGCTCGGGCGCGGGCTTCGCCGGCGACCGGCTCGAGCCGGCGGTGGTGCTCGCCGAGCGCGGCGACATCCGCTATCTGGGCCTCGAGTGCCTCGCGGAGCGCACCATCGCGCTGGCGCAGCTGCGCAGGCTGAAGGACCCGGAAGAAGGCTACGATCCCATGCTCCTGCGGCGCATGGAGCTGCTGCTGCCGATGATCAAGCGCCGCGGAGTGCGCGTCGTCAGCAACATGGGCGCGGCCAACCCGGTGGCTGCGGCCGAGGCGGTGCTCGGCGTCGCGCGGCGCCACGGGATCGCGCTCAAGGTCGCGGCGGTCACCGGCGACGACGTGCTGCAGATGCTGCGGCCCGAGGACCCCATCCTGGAGACGGGCGGCAGGGTCGGCGACTACCGCTGGCTGGTTTCCGCGAACGCCTACCTCGGCGCCGACGCGCTGCTGCCGGCGATCGCGAGCGGCGCCGACGTGATCCTCTCCGGGCGCGTCGCCGACCCGTCGCTGTTTCTCGCGCCCGTGGTGCACGAGCTGGGCTGGGACCTCGCCGACGTCGGGCGCATGGCGGCGGGCACGGTGATGGGGCACCTGCTGGAATGCGCCGGGCAGGTCACCGGAGGCTATTTCGCCGACCCGGGGGTGAAGGACGTGCCCGATTTCGCCCACCTCGGCTTTCCGTGGGCGGAAATCGGCGCCGACGGCCGCTTCGTGCTCGGCAAGCCCGAGCGCACCGGGGGCCGCATCGACCTGATGACGGTGCGCGAGCAGCTGCTCTACGAGGTCACCGATCCGCGCGCCTACGTGACGCCGGACGTGGTCGCCGACTTCACAACCGTGCGCATCGCGCAAGCCGCGCCCGACCGCGTGGCGGTCTCCGGCGCAAGCGGGCGCGCGCGCCCCGCGACGCTCAAGGTGAGCATCGGCTACCACGCGGGCTACGTCGGCGAAGGCGAGATCGGCTATGCCGGGCCGAACGCGCTGGCGCGCGCGCGGCTCGCCGGCGAGACGCTGCGCGAGCGCCTCGCGGGCGAGTTCCGCGAGCTGCGCATCGACCTCATCGGCTGCGACTCGCTGCACGGCAAGGCCTACCGCATGGCGGCCGAGCCTTACGAGGTACGCCTGCGCGTCGCGGGGCGCGCCACGCTGCGGGAGAAGGCCGAGCTGATCGGCGAGGAAGTCGAGGCGCTGTGGACCAACGGCCCCGGCGGCGGCGGCGGCGCGCGCAAATACGTGCGCGAGCAGGTCGGCGTGGTCTCGACGCTCGTCGAGCGCGAGCGGGTGCGCCCGGCGCTGACCATCAGGGAGACGCGCGGTGAAAAAGCGCTTGTATGAGCTCGCGCACTGTCGCGCGGGCGACAAGGGCAACACCTCGCTCCTGTCGCTGATCGCGCTGCGCGACGAGGACTATGCGCTGCTGCGCAACGCGGTAACTGCGGCGCGCGTCAAGGCGCACCTCGCGCACGTGGTGCGCGGCGAGGTCGTGCGCCACGAGGTGCCCAACCTGTGCGCGCTGCAATTCGTGTGCGAGGGCGCGTTGGGCGGCGGCGTCACCACCTCGCTCGCGCTCGACGCGCACGGCAAGAGCCTGAGCTATGCGCTGTTAGAGATGGAAATCGAGGTGGACTAGCGGCCGCGACGCAGGTCAGGAACCAGCACCAGCGCGCCCGCCGCCGCCACCAGGGCCGCGCCGAGCAGGCCGTGCGCGAGGGAGCCGGAGCGCTCGCCGATCCAGCCGACCACCGGCGGGCCCGCGATGTTGCCGACGCCGAAGACCGCCGTCAGCCCTGCGGCCGCGCGGCGCGGCGAGCGCGGCGCGAGCGAGCGCGCCAGCGGCAGCGCGAGCGCGGTGATCGCGACCACCGTGCCGCCGAAGAACACCCCGGCGATTCCCGCCGTCAAGGGCCGCGGATCGAGCGCCACCAGCAGGATGCTGAGCGCATGGACGGCGTTCGCCGCGCACAGCGCGCGCGTGCCGCTCGTGCGCCGCCGCACCGCGCCCCAGATCCAGATCGAGGCCATCGCGCACAGCCCGACGACCACCCACACCAGCGCCGCCGCGCGCGGCGTGCCGCCCGAGACGACGTTGACGAAGAAGGTCCCGGCGGCGCCGAAGCCGAAGCCGTAGCCGGCATAGGACATGGCCAGGCGCAGCATCGGCCCGCCGCGCGGCGGCGGCGGCTCGTGCGCCTGCGCGCCGTGCGCCGCGCTGCGCGGCAGCCGCAGCACGAGCGGCGCCGCGAGCGCGCCGAGCAGTGCGACCGCGAGCCAGCCGGCGCGCCAGTCGGCGAGCCACGGCAGCACCGCGACGCCAGTCGCGGCGATGCCCAGGCCCACGCCCGCGAGCGGCCGCACGTCGGCCGGCGAGCGCGCGGCGCGCGCGTAGGCGTCGAGCGCGCCGAGGAACAGCAGCGCGCCGCCGCAGCCGGCGAAGAAGCGCGCCGCGAGCCACAGCGGTAGCGACGGCGCGAGCGCCATGGCCGCCGCGCCGCCGAGCACCAGAACGAATCCGAGCGGCACCGCGCCGACGCGCCCCTCGCGCGCGCGGCTCGCGACCAACAGGCTGCCCGCGAGGTAGCCGGCGAAATTCAGGCCGCCGACCAGGCCCGCCTGCGCCGCGTCGAGCCCCGCCGCGGCACGCATGCCCGGCAGCAGCGGCGTGAGCACGAAGCGCCCGACGCCCTGCGCCACCGCAATGGCGAGCAGCGCGCCGGCAAGCAACAGCGCCGTGCCGCGCTCAGGCCTCAGGCCGGCGCCCCTCGTAGGCGTCGCGCAGCAGCGCCAGCACGCCGGCCCGGTCCACCGGCCGCGGATTGGGATATGGGCTCTCGGTCGCGATGCTCGCCGCGCGCTCGAGGTCGGCGCGCTGCATGCCGATCTCGGACAGCTTCATCCTGATTCCCAGCTTCGCCTCCAGATCGTACAGCCCGGTCGGCGCATCCTTCGTGCCGAGCGCGCGCGCCACGCGCGCCATCGCCTCGCGCGCCGCGTCGCGGTTGTAGCGCGCGGCGTGCGGCAGCACGATCGCGTGCGTCTCGGCGTGCGGCAGGTTGAAGCTGCCGCCGAGCGTGTGGCACAGCTTGTGGTGCAGCGCCATGCCCGCCGACCCGAGCGACACCCCCGCGAGCCACGCGCCGTACAGGGCCTCGCCACGCGCGCCCAGATCGTTCGGGTTCTTCGTGATGATCGGCAATGACGCGGCGAGCGCGCGGATGCCCTCCTCCGCCATCAGCGAGACGATCGGGTTGCCGTCCTGCGCGTAGAGCGCCTCGACGCAATGCGCGATCGCGTTCATGCCGCTCGCCGCCGAGAGGGCCGCCGGCAGCGTCAGCGTGAGCGCCGGGTCGTAGATCACGGTCTTCGGCAGCACGCGCGCGTCGCGCCCGGTCTTCTTCATGCCGCCCTCGGTCAGGCCGTAGATCGGCGTCATCTCGGATCCCGCGTACGTGGTCGGCACGGCGATGATCGGCAGGCTCGAGGTGAGCGCGATCGCCTTGCCGAGGCCGGTGGTCGAGCCGCCGCCGACCGTCACGCAGCAGTCGGCGCCCAGCTCGCGCGCCGCGCGGCGCGCGTCCTCGGCGATCTCGAGCGGCACGTGCATCGCCGCCTTGTCGTAGACGCCCGCGGCGCGCGCGCCGAGGCTCGCGGCGACCTGCCGCACGCTCGCGGCCTGCTCGGGCGTCGAGAGCACCAGCGCGCGCGTGGCGCCGAGCCTCTCCACCTCCGCGGGGAGCTGCGCGATCGCGCCCTCGCCGAACACCACGCGCGAGGCATATCCAGTGTAGACGAAACTTTTCATGTGTGGCCCCGGATCGCCCCGAGTCTAGCGGATACGGCCCTCGAGCAGCGCGCCGAGGATCTCTCCCCAGCGCTCGAAGACGAGGTAGTGCCCTTCGCCGGGGAACAGATGCAGCCGGCTCCCCGGGATCGCGGCGAACGCGCGCGCCGCCGCGGGCGGCACGATCGGGTCCGCCTCGCCGTGCCAGATGTCGGTCGGCACACGGATCGCGTCCGGTGCGAAGCCCCAGGGCCGCGCCGACAGCACGAGATCGTTCACGAAGGCGTCGACGCCCTGCGCAAATGCGGCGCGCAGGTCCTCGGCGAACATCGCACGCACGTCGGCGCGCGCCAGCACGCGCCGGTCCGCCTCCGGCAGGCGGTGCGCAAGGCGGTCGAACTCGCTCCCGGGCGCGCGCAGGGCGCGCAGCGCAGCGCGGGCGCCGAGCGCGACGAACGGACGCAAGGCCGCGGGCGCCCGCCGCGCGAGCGCGAAGCCGAGCCGCGGCCCGAGCGCCATGGCGGCGCGCATCGACTCCGGCGGACCGACGCCGCTCACCAGCGCCAAGCGCTCGACGCGCCCGCCGAGCGCGCAGGCGCAGCCCGCCGGCGCGCCGCCCGACACCGCCAGCACGCGAAAGCGCGCCAGGCCGAGCGCGTCGGCGAGCGCCGCGGCGTCCGCGGCGCGCGCGAGGAGGGACTCGCGCGGCGCCGGGCTGGAAAGGCCGAAGCCGGGCCGCTCGAACACGATGACGCGCGCGCCGTGCCGCGCCGCGATCGACTCGTCGGGGTGGCGCTGGAAGCGCGAGCCCGGCAGCCCGTGCAGCATCAGCACCGGCGCGCCGCGCGGATCGCCGTACTCGGCGTAGCCAAGCAGCCTGCCCTGCGGCAGCCGGATCGTCGCCTCGCGCACGGGTCTCGCGCCCTAGAGGCGCTTCGCCACTTCCTCGAGCATGACCTCGGTCGCGCCGCCGCCGATCGATTGCACGCGCGCGTCGCGATACATCCGCTCGATCGCCGACTCGCGGATGTAGCCGAAGCCGCCGTGGAACTGCAGGCACTCGTACATCACCTCGTTCACCAGCTCGCCGCAGTACGCCTTGGCCATCGACACTTCCTTCACGCAGTCGGCGCCCTGCGCGTCGAGCCAGGCGGCGCGCAGCACCAGCTCGCGCCCGGCCTCGACCCGCGCGGCGAGCATCGCCAGCCGCTGGCGCACCGCCTGCTTGTCCCACAGGGGCGCGCCAAACGCCTTTCTCGTCTTCACGTATTCGAGCGTCAGCTCGAGCGCGCGCTGGCTCTCGCCCATCGCCATCGCGGCGAGCGCGATGCGCTCGTTCTGGAAATTGCGCATGATGGCGTAGAAGCCGCGCCCGTCCTCGCCGAGCAGCTCGCCCGGGGTGTCCTCGAACACCAGCTCGGCGGTATCCGAGCAGCGCCAGCCCATCTTGTCGAGCTTGCGCCCGACCGAGAACCCGGGCGCGCCCTTTTGCACCGCGAACATCGAGATGCCTCTCGATCCGGCGGCGGGATCGGTCTTGGCGGCGACGAAAACCAGGTCCGCGAGCGCGCCGTTGGTGATGAACATCTTTGTGCCGCGCAGCAGCCAGGCGCCGCCCGCGCGGCGCGCGCTGGTGCGGATCGACTTCACGTCCGAGCCCGCGTCGGGCTCGGTCACCGCCACCGCGGTGATCAGGTCGCCGGCGACGATGCCCGGCATCCAGCGCTCGAGCTGCGCCGGCGAGCCGGCGTTCATCAGGTGCGGCGAGGCCATGTCGGTGTGCACCAGCACGGTCGCGGCGAAGCCGCCGAAGCCCGAGCGCCCCAGCTCCTCGGCGAGCAGCGCGGTGGCGAGCGCGTTCATGCCGCCGCCGTTGTACTTCTCCGGGTAGCGCAGGCCGAGGAACCCGTAGCGCCCCATCTCGCGCAGCACCTGGCGCGGCACGAAGCCCTGCTCTTCCCAGGCAGAGGCCTGCGGCACCACCTCCTTGTCGACGAACCGGCGCAGCGTTTCGCGCAACAAGCGGTGGGTTTCGTCCCAATAGGCCGAGGTGTGCATGCTTGGACAGTATCTTGCCGCAGCGCGCTCGGATGCGAAATGGTGTTTCGAGGGCTTGACGTAAGCGAGACGTCGGGAGGAGCATCGACACCCCAACCCGAGCCGGTTCAGGGATGCCGCTTCGGGAGGCCATTACCCGCGATGCAACGGGTTCAACCACGAAGGGGGGCAACATGAAACGCAGCGCTTTGGTTTTGGCGGTCGGCCTGGCATTTTCGTTATCTGCCGGCACCGGATTCGCCAAGGACGATGAGGCAAATCTGGAGAAGCTCGGCGCATTCAAGCGCACGGACACCGGTCCGATGAAGCGCGTGCCGCAAGG
>Ga0316628_100000093_pt1 | contig 50436 bp, 13 predicted proteins | sample OWC_Aug_M2_C1_D5_FD_207648 | JGI IMG/M metagenome (GOLD analysis project Ga0316628, IMG submission 207648) | Wetland soil microbial communities from Old Woman Creek delta, Ohio, United States - OWC_Aug_M2_C1_D5_C | ecosystem: Environmental > Terrestrial > Soil > Wetlands | place: USA: Ohio...
TAGTCAGCGGGCAGGTCCAGGACAGGGATTTCCCCGGCCAGTTGTTTTTTCCAGTACTCTTCCTGTTTCTTTATTTCCCCGGCTGCCCGGCGTTGGTTTTGCCAGGCTGAGAAATCTTTATATTGGTGTTGGATTCCCGGCAGTTCTTCTCCACCGTAGAGTTTCATGAACTCTTTCATTAGGATTCCCAGGGAGATTCCATCTGTAATAATATGATGCATGTCCACGATTAATATATACTCGTTCACTTTCCCCTTTGGAGAGGGGTAGACACGAAGAGCGGCCGGGGGGTGTGGAAGTGCGATTAAACCTACCCGCAGCAGGGGGGGGCGTGATAAATCAAAGGCGCGGATGAAAGAACTTAAACGAGCCGTTTCGGGTTGCGAATTGCCTATAGGCAGGGGGGCAAGCCCCCCTGTCCCCTCTAAGCGCAAGGATTGCTCTTTCTCAACCTTAACCTTAACCTCGACCTCTTTCTCATAATATTCTATCTCAAATTCTACCTGGTCATAGATTCGCTGGACCGGTTCTTCATTCACCATTTGAAAGGAAGTTCTCAAGCTTTCATGGCGGTGGAGCAATTTCTCGAAGGTTTCTGCTATTTTTTTCCTGGGGGGGTCGCCTTCCAATACAAAGACCTGGGGTACATTATAACCGGTGCCGTTTAACTCCATCCGCTGCAATACAAATAATCGTTTTTGTGCCGGGGATAATTCATAATATTCTTTTTTCTCAACCGATTCGATGGTTGAATACCGTTCCAGGTTTGAAGTCAAGCTTTTCAATTGTGCTGCCAGTTCCTTGATGGTTGGCATTATAAATATCGTGGTTAGGGGCAATTTTACCTGGAATTCTTTTTCTATTTTGGATACCAGTAACGTTGCTTTCAGGGAATGCCCTCCCCGTTCGAAAAAATTATCGTTTATGCTGATCCGGTCCGGTTTTATATTTAATATTTCCGACCACAGGTGCACCAGGCTCTCCTCCACGGCATCGCGGGGTGCGGCATGCCCTGCCGCTGCTTTTATCCCCGGGAACGGCGCCGGCAAAGCACGACGTTCCACTTTTCCATTGGGATTTAAAGGTATCTTATCGATTCCCATGATATAGGCAGGGATCATATGTTCGGGTAAGGTCTTTTGCAAATATTTTCTTATGGAGGCAGACAGGGTTTCCTCTTTTTCTTCTACTCCGGGTTGGTCTAAAACAATATAAGCACAAAGATATTTATCTCCATCTTCGCTGTCTCTTGTCTCTACAAGGGCTTCTTTTATATGTTCATGTTTCAGCAATTGGTTTTCAATTTCTCCCGGTTCTATCCTGAAACCCCTGATCTTTACCTGGAAGTCGGCACGGCCCAGGAAGAGAATATTGCCGTCCGGGAGCCACCGGGTGAGATCGCCGGTTTTGTAATAGGACCGATAGGGGAGATAGGACTTATGGGACCGATAGGACCTATGATATCTATTATGGTCAAATTTCTCGGCGCTCAGTTCGGGGTTATTCAAGTATCCCACGGCAACCCCGTCACCGCCGATGTACAATTCCCCTAGGATATTCACCGGGCATAACTTGAAATACTTATCCAGTATTAAAAGAGTGGTGTTGGCAGTGGGGGTGCCAATGGGCACACTGGTTAGATTAACGAATTTTTTATAATCACGGCGCTGGATTTCCAATGTGGTTGAGATAATCGCAGCTTCGGTGGGGCCGTACATATTAAAGAGCCGGCAGCCTGGATTCACCAGTGCAAAACTGCGCTTCACCAGGTCATAGGTTAATTTTTCCGCGCCGATAAACAGGTATTTTAAACCCCACATTTTACGTTCCAGGTTTACCAGGTATTGACACTGCGTAGGGGTGACATGCAGTATGGTAATGTCATGTTGTTCCATAAATTCAATGCTGGAGCCCGGGTTCAGCAGGATATCTCCCGGGGCCAGGTATAAACAGGCTCCGGTAGTAAGCGTAATAAATATCTCCCAGACAGACCAGTCGAAATAATAGGCCAGGTTCTGGAGGGCTTTGTCCCGGGGTCCTATTCCCAGGTGTTTATATCCCCAATGTACCAGGGGAGAAAAATTGGCATGGGTTATGGGGGTGCCCTTGGGTTCACCGGTGGAACCGGAGGTAAAGATGATGTAGGCCAGGCTGGCGGGGCTAACCCGGTTGGCTGCGGTTGATGCGAATCTCGAGGCCCCGGAAGATAAGAAGTCGGGAATATCTATTATCTCTATCAAGCTCTTCTGGACCTTAACTTTAACCTGCTTTGCCTGATCCAGGGTACCTGGTACAGCCAGCAAAATCCGGGTTCCGCATTCTGCCAACATATAAGCGATCCGTGGAGCCGGTGCTTTAGGATTAAGGGGCACATAGGCCCCGCCGGCTTTTAATATCGCTAATATTCCGATGATCATCTCTATTGAACGATCTACCATCAGGGCTGCCATTGTGCCGGGTTTTATACCTTTTTGCCTCAAGAGGTGGGCCAGGCGATCGGCTTCCTGGTTTAATTTTTTATAGGACAGATAGGACAGATGGGACCTATTGTAATTGTTTTCGGGTGGTTGGTGGAGGGCGGCCAGGGCTAGATGGCCTGGGGTGCGCTGTGCCTGTTCAGCGAATAGTCCGGGGATGGTTTTATCATTGGGGTATGGCTGTGGGTTTTCCCAATGGCCGAATTCATATAATAACTTCTTTTTCTCTTCCGGGGAGATGATTTCTACCTGGGATATTTTTTGCTGCGGCTCCTGGATAACGCTGGTTAAGATTCCCTTGAAACAGCCAATGTAACGTTCGATGGTTGGTTTTTTAAAGAGTGCGGTACAGTAGACCAATTGAAAATACATACGGTCATTTTTGGCTTCTAGGCCGGAGAGCTGCAGGTCGAATTTTGCTATATCAAAGGCTGGTGGTAATGATTTGAGTTTAAGACCGGGTATTTCTATTTCCTGTGCCCCTTCCAGTTCCGATTCCATTTGTAAGGCCAGGATTACATCAAACAACGGGTTCCGGCTGACATCCCGGTTAATTTCCACCTGGTTTACCAATTGTTCGAACTGGTATTCCTGGTTTTCAAAGGCTTGCAGGGTGTTTTCCTTTACGTGGTTGAAAAATTCTTTAATGGTTTTTTCTCCTGAGGGCTGGTTCCGTAGTACCAGGGTATTGACAAACATGCCGATAAGGTTTTGCAGGTCGGCATGTCGGCGGCCTTCAATGGGTATACCGATAACGATATCCTCCTGGCTGCTTATTTTGGCTAAGAAGACATTAAATAATGCTACCAGGGCCATAAAAAGCGTCACATTTTCTTTTGCGGCCAATGATTTCAAGGCCAGTGTATGGGGGGAGTCCAGTTCGAAATTAATACTGGCGCCGACAAAGCTTTGTACCGGTGGTCTTGGGTAATCGATGGGTATATCCAGTACGGGGTTTTCCCCGGCAAACTGTTCCAGCCAATACTTTTCTTGCTGTTTTATTTCTTCGGCTGCCTGCAATTTATTTTGCCATATTGAGAAATCTTTGTAGCTGATGCTCATTGGCGGGAGGGTTTCCCCGCGGTAGAATTTCATGAACTCCTTCATTAATATATCGATGGAGGTGCCGTCGGCAATGATATGATGGATATCGGTGAGGAGGATATGGCTGTTGTTTCCTTGCGTGATTATCCCGGCCCGGAACAGCGGTGCCCGGGTGAGATTAAAGGGACGGGTGAAATCTTTAATGTTGCTCCTGGAATCGAAATATTCGATTTCAAAGTTAAAATCCGGGCGGATTCTTTGCACCGGTTCATCTTTCACGGCGATAAAGGATGTTCTAAAGCTTTCATGGCGACGAATTAAGGCTTTGAAAATTCCTGCAAGTTTCTGGTGGTCCAATTCTCCTTCCAGGAGTGAGACCTGGGGAATATTATAGGCGGTACTGTCCCATTCCATTTGCTGCAGTACATACAACCTGTTTTGTGCGGAGGATAAGGGGTAATATTCTTTTTTTTCTATGGCTTGTATGCCTAAAAATGTTTCTTTTGCCAGGTTTTTTATGACCTTTGCCAGGTCCCTGATGGTGGGGTATTTGAAGATCTCGATGAGTGGGACTTTAACATCCAGTTGTTTATGGATTTTAGTGGACAGGATGGTGGCTCGCAGCGAATGTCCGCCCAGGTCGAAAAAATTTGCATTGGTGCTGAGTTCATGTTTTTCAATGGCCAGTATTTCGGACCAGATGGCGGTTAATTTTTTTTCGGTTTCGTTTTGGGGGGCGATATATTCTTGGGTAAGGGTCGGTGTGGGTTCCGGGAGTGCTTGCCGGTCGAGTTTTCCGCTGGTGGTGCAGGGGATTTTTTCCAGTTGAATAAAATATGCAGGGACCATGTATTCGGGTAATTCCCCGGCCAGGTAGTCCCGGAGTTCCGCTGCTGGCAGGGGGCGGCTGGCTGCCAGGTAGGCACATAAATATTTTTCCGTGCTTTCATTGGAGGGAGTTCTTACCAGTACGACGGCTTCCGTGATGTCTTGATGTTCCAGTAAATGGCTTTCTATTTCTCCCAATTCAATCCGGTTCCCCCTGATTTTGATCTGGTGGTCCAGCCGGCCCAGGCACTCGATATTACCGTCTTCCCTGAAAAATCCAATATCCCCGGTTTTATACAACCTGGCATAATCGTCGCCGGGGATTTCATTTTTAAAGGGATTTCCTGGAAAGGACTTCGCGGTTTTTACGGGGTCCTGCCAATATCCTTTTCCTATGCCTATCCCGGCCACACAAATCTCTCCCCTTACTCCTACGGGACATAACGATAAATTCCGGTCCAATATATAAATGTGTGTATTCTGTATCGGTTTGCCGATGGGGATACTCATTTGCCTTGCCGGGGGGATTTCGTTTACCGGGTAATGGGTGACATCGTCCGATGCTTCGGTGGGTCCGTAGGCATTTAATAGTTTTATGCCGGGGTAATTGTCATACCATTGGGCTGCCAGGCGAGGATGCAAAGGTTCGCCGGTGAGTATCAGCCAGCGTAAATATTCCAGGTTTTTTTCATTTTCGTGCTTCAGCACCTGGAGAAATGCGGTCAGTAATGAAGGTACGGTCTCCCATATGGTGACCTTTTTTTCCCGGAGAATCTTTAAAAATCTTTCGGGTTCCAGGACGATTTCCCGGGCCACGATCAAAGTGGTTCCGCCCTTCAATAAGCCTGCTAAAAACTGCCACACGGATATATCAAAACAGGAAGAGGCGGTTTGGGCAATCATGTCTTCGGCTGTGATCGATAAATCATTAATTTTTGCATAGAGATGATTCAGCATGCCCAGGTGATGGATCATGACTCCTTTGGGTTTGCCGGTGGTTCCTGATGTATAGATGACATAGCAGAGGTCTGACGGTTGATTCAACGCCAGGGGATTTTTTCCTGGGTATTTTTCAAATTCGTTGGTTTGATCCAGGTTAATTACATGTTTTATATGGGTATGGCTGCAAATTTCCCTGGAAAAGCCTGGGTTGTCCGGGTGAATCATGGAGGTGGTTAAGAGGGCTTCGGCTTCGCTTTCTTCCAGGATCGAGTGGATTCGTTTGGGGGGGGCATCCACTTCAAAGGGCAGGTAGGCTGCGCCAGCTTTAAAAGTACCTAATATTGCCAATAACATCTCGAGGGAGCGTTCAGTCATGATAGCCACCAGGCGGTTGGGGGTGATATTTTTTTCTCTTAGTAATGCGGCCAGTTGGTTGGATTTTTTATTGAGTTCATTATAGGTGATTTGGCGGTCATCCTGGAGGGCAGCGATGTGGTCGGGTGTCTTTGCTGCCTGTTCCTGGAATAATTGTTGGTAACACCGCTTTCTTTCCAGTTCTTTTGCGGTTTGATTAAAATCGAAGAGGATTTTTTTTCTTTCTTCTGCCGATACCATGGAGAGTGTGGGCAATGGGGCATCGATGTTTGCTAATACCTGGCGGAGTAGAGTGGTAAGATGCGTAATAATTCGTTCTATGGTGGTTTTCATGTATAAACCCGGGTTATACTCCAGGTTTCCTTCTATTGTATCTTCCCGGCGGTTGAAGGAGAAGGTCATGTTGGGGGTGATGTGTCGAATATACCTTTTATCGTGGACATTTTCCAGCAGGACCGTCACATCGAATAAAGGGCATTCATTGGCGGTGGGTTCCAGGTTTAATTTGTACACCAGTGTTTCCAGGGGATAATTCTGGTTCTCTACCGCTGCCATTACGGTGTTCCTGGCGGTGATGAGCAGGTCTTTAAAGCACATGGTGTCTTCTACCGGGATACTGATGGCTAAGACCGTATTGATAAATTCGCCTTCGGTGTCCTGCTTATATATAGGCGTACCGATGATGATATCTTTTAAATTCGTATATTTATCCAGTAAGAGCACGATGCCGGTCGACAGGATCACATGCAGGGCATGGTCGGAGTTTTTGCTTAATTTCCTTAAGCTGGCGGCGAGGTCTCCTGTAAAGAGAAAGGGGACCGATTCATTTTTACCTGGTTTGGCGGTGGTATCCTGGTAATCATAATAAAAAAAGGCCCGGGTGAATTCTCCTGAGAATTTATCGAGCCAGTAGTCTCTTTCTTTAATATTTCGTTCAGCGGCGATTACTTTCTTTTCCGAATAATGTGTCATCATTACCCTCCTTTGTCTGCGCACTCTGCGCACTCTGCGGTGGATATTGGCTTAACCTTAACCGGTACTGGAGAAAAGTTTCAAGACATGGGGGATGGTGTCATGAGCGGTGGGGAATCGGTTGGGGCCTTTGCCATTGTGTTAAAAATCAAAGGCAATTACCTCTTTTAAGGTGTTTTGTGCCGGGGTTATCTTTTTCAGGTGTTTATTTTCATCGATGTAGGTTTTATTATTTTTAAAACCCAGTAAAGGCGGTACAGCATTTTTGTGCAGTTTTTTCCAGCGTTCGTCGGCTTTATGAATATCCACCAGCGAATAGGGATTGGCTATTCCCAGTTTTTCGCAGTGTTGTACAAACCGGCCGATGCGTTGATAGGTGATTTCCCGGGAAGGTTCGCAGTCCATAAACCATGATGGTACGATCAGCATATGTTGTGCTTCTTCCGGGTATAGTGGTTTAACTTTATTTTTTTTATTCCATTCTTCGGAATTGACCTGGCCGGACAAATAGAATCCAAAGGGATTACACTCGGCTTCATAAATATCATCTTTTAAGTCTGCGATAAGGTCCAATGTCAGTTGAAAGTCTGCTTCGGTTTCCCCGGGGTAGCCGATAATCCAATAGGTAGTGGTTTTAATACCGGCATTGGCAAGGTTGGTTACTGCGGTTTTGATTTGGGGGATGGTTATTTTTTTATCCATGGCTGCTAATATTTTCTCTGAGCCGCTTTCTACTCCGAGCCTGGCACGGTAAAAGCCGCCTTTTCGCCAGGACCATACCGTATCGGCATCGCAGACATGTTTATCTACTCTTAAGTATCCATCCCAATATATCGACGGTTCACTGGCGGCAAATCCGTGTGCCAGTTCATCGATGACCGGGTTCAGCAGCGAATCTCCTAATAAAAATAACTGGGATTGATATCGTTGTGATAACTTTAACAATTCTTCTACCACCTGTTGGTTATTTTTTTTCCGGTACTTGCCCCAATAGACTGTTTCTGTGCAGAAATTGCACTGGTACGGGCAACTGCGGGAAGTATAGGAGGCCAGGTTGGGATAAAATCGCACATCCAGGTCGGAGAAATCAGGAATATCGACCCTTGACAGGTCGATTACGCCGCCGGCTGTATCTTGCAGGGTATAGACTCTCTGGGTTCCTGGCAGTTTTCCTTGCAATAAGTCGAGGAATAGTTGTTCCCCTTCGCCGATGATTATTTTATCGATATAATCTTTGGTTTTTTCTAAGAAGTAGTCGAAACTGGCAGTGCCGGGGACAAGGGTTTGGGCAAACACGGCTCCGCCCATTACGGTTTTTATCGAGGGATATTCTTCCCTGGTCCGTTTAAAGGCAAACATGGCAGCGGGCAGGTTGCCTTTGAATACGGATAATCCCAATACCGTGGGTTTCTCTTTTTCCAATATATCAAGAAATAATGCCTCATACCAACGGTAAAATTCTGTTGTGACTTCATTCAATCGCTGGACCTGCTGATCCTGGAGTTGGGAATAAAAGGTTTGATAGACCAGGATTTTGACTAATTTAACATATTCTGCTGCATCGGTATAATGTAAATGGGCCATCATATGATTTTGTAAGACCTCGTGCCCGATATTATAAAAGTTCCCTTGTTTATTCCCGGCAATATATTCTTGCAGCAGGTCAAAATATTTATCGTATATGGTGCGGGATTGGGTTTCTACGTTTACATCCGCGGTTCTTACTTCATAACCGTGGGGCTGCAAAAAACTCTTGAGACAGGATATTCCCAGGGGGGGAATCTGGGGAGTCCAATATGGAGGTAATACCAGTAGGATTTTTTCCCTGGTGAAAGATTTTTGCTTCATTCTATTATCTCCTTCAGTTTTAATTTTATTGCATCTCTTGATTCTAAGAGTGCGAATTTACCTGGAAATCGAATTCGATCGATTCGGTTAAATTTTTGGCTTTCATTAGATCATGGGAGATTTCAATGTCTTTTAACTGGATGTCAATTTTCTTGATTACTGCGCTGATAATTTCTTTAAAGTATTTTATATAATTCTTGATGGTTTCTTCTTTAAATAGGTTTGTACGGTATTCAAGAATGAAGAATATATGATTTCCCACTTCTATCCCGTCCAGGAGCAGGTCAAATTTGGCAGTATTGTTTTCAAATTCATAGGCAGGTTGGGGAGATGAGGGGGCGGTTTCGCTGGTATGAGTTTCCCCGGGTAATGGTTCAATGGTTCGAAAAGTAAACATGATATCGAAGAGGGGGTTACGGCCTGGGTCTATTTTTAAGCTTAATTTTTCTACCAGGTTTTCAAATTGGTAGTCCTGGTTTTTAAAGGCTGCTAATGTATTCTGGCGGATTTCCCCGAGGAATTCTTTAAAGGTTTTTTCTTTGGCGGGAAAATTTCTCAGCGCCAGGGTATTGACCAGCATACCGATGACCTGTTCCAGGTCTGCATGTTGACGTCCTGCGCTGTCTGTGCCCAGGATAATGTCTTCCTGGCCGGTCAATAATGAGAGCATTACATTGAATACCGCCAGTAAAATCATGTAAGTGGTGACATTTTCTTCGAGTGCGATTTCTTTTAATGCCTGGATTTTTTCTTTTTCTAACTCAAAATATTGGCGGTTCCCGGCAAAACTTTGTACGGCTGGCCGGGGATAATCCGTAGGTATATTCAATACCGGTATTTTGCCGTTGTACATTTTCAACCAGTAGTTTTCTTGTTCCTGGTGAGTATCTTTTTGTTTTTTGCTGTTAAACCATTCCGAGTAATCTCGATATTGGAGTTTTAATGCTGGCAATGGATTTCCTGTTTTCACCCGGTTGAATTCCTGGCGAAGTACCTGGACAGAGATTCCATCGGCGATGATATGATGGAGGTCTACCATTAATATATACTCGTTCTTTTTCCCCTCTGGAGAGGGGTGGCCGCGAAGAGCGGCCGGGGTGTGTGGAAGTTCGAATAATCCCACGCGCAGCAGCGGTGCTTTGCAGAGATCAAAGGGGCGGATGAAAGAGCCTAAAAGAGCCGCTGCGGGATGCGAGCTACGGGTTGCGGGTTCTATAGACAAGGGGGCAAAAGACATGGGGGCAAGCCCCCCTGTCCCCTCTAAGCGCAAGGATCGATCTTCCTCAGCCTCTTTCATATCATAATATTCTATCTCGAATTCTACCTGGTCATGGATGCGCTGCACAGGCTTTTCATCCAGCACCGGGAAGGAGGTTCGTAAGCTTTCATGACGCCGGATCAAGGTTTTAAAGATTCCTGTCATTTCTTTTACATCCGGGGCTTTGGCCAGTGGGATCAGGGCCTGGATATTGTAAATGGTGCTGTTTATATCCAATTGCTGTAAAATATACAACCGTTCCTGGGCTGGGGATAAGGGGTAGAATTCTTTATTTTCGATGGGTTCTATGCCGGCATAGGTATATTTGCCGGTGGTCCTGATATAATCAGCCAATTGGCGGACGGTGGGGATTCTAAATACTTCGGTGAGTGGCACTTTGACATTAAAATCCCGATCGATCCGGGAAGTCATTATGGTGGCTTTTAAGGAGTGGCCGCCTAATTGGAAGAAGTTGGCATCTATGCTTATTTTTCCCGGGTCCAGGTCCAGCACCTGGGACCAAATTTTCAACAATTGTTGTTCCAGGTGACCCCTGGGGGCGATATACATATCTCCAATCGTTAGACCGGGTTCCGGCAGTGCTTTACTGTCGACTTTTCCATTGGGGGTGAGGGGAATACGATCCAGGATTACAAAATAAGCCGGTATCATATAAGCCGGTAATTTTCTCGATAAAAATTCTCTTAATTGCGGTATGATGGTTTCGTGGTTTTCATTGTCGGTTACTATATAAGCACACAGGTATTTATCCCCATATTTACTGGTCCCGGCTGTCACCAGGGCATTTTTGATTTTGTCATGTTTGAGCAGTTGGGTTTCGATTTCCCCTGGTTCGATCCTGAAACCCCGTATTTTGACCTGGAAGTCTTGCCGGCCCAGGAATTCAATATTTCCATCCGGAAGCCAGCGGGCCAGGTCCCCGGTGCGGTAGATAATATAGGACTTATGGGACCTATGGGACCTAGGATAGCCATCCTGGTCATCCTGGTAAGGCCATAAATCATGGTCAAATTTTTTGGCAGTTAATTCAGGATTGTTCAGGTAGCCTAGGGCCTGGCCATCTCCACTAATGCACAGTTCCCCGGTAATTCCCGGGGGTTGGAGTACATTGCCTTGTCCCAAGATAAAAACCCGGTGATTGGCGATGGGTTTGCCGATGGGGGGATATTTTTCCCTCGAGCTGGCACTTACCTCATACCAGGTGGTCCAGACTGTATCTTCGGTGGGTCCATAAAGGTTATAAAAACGAAATGGTAATTGGGGGACAGGATAACGGGTTAATCGTTCGCCAGCGGTTTGCATTACCCTTATACTGGCACCTTGCCAGTCGGTTTCTTCCCCAATCAATGGTTCGGCTATTACAGTGGGTTGATAAGATAGATTGATTTGATTTTTAACCAGCCAGGTTTTGATTTTGCTGGGGTCTGTGCGGGTTTCCTGGTCGACGATAACCAGTGTCCCTCCATTCAGCAGGCAGCCCCATACTTCAAAGGCCATGCCATCAAAACTAATACCTGCCACCTGGCTTATCCGGTCACCCGGGCTTACCTCAAATGCCTTTTTATAAAAACCAACCAGGTTTATAAAACCCGTATGCCGTATCGGTACACCCCGGGGTTTTCCCGTGGTGCCCGAAGTGTAGATGATGTAGGCTAAATTGGAGCTTTCTAATTGTAAATTGTCAATTGTTAATTGATAATTATTAATTGAATTGACCTCCTTCGGAGGATTATTATATCTTCGGCGGTGAGGTGGATTCTCATTAACAATTAATAATTGACAATTGACAATTAACAATTTTTCAAATTTTTCGGATAAACCAGGTTCTGTCAATAGGATTTTCGCATCACTGTCTTTAAGCAGGTAATCGATACGCTCTTGGGGGTAATCCGGGTCGATGGGTAAATAGGCGGCACCGGCCTTTAATATTGCCAACAGCCCGATAATCAGTGCTGTTGACCGTTCCATCATGATGCTTACGATGGTGTCGGCAGTGACGCCTTTTCGCCTTAACAGGAGAGATAGTCGGTCGGATTGGTTGTTTAATTCTTTGTAGGTAATGTTAGACAAGGGGGCAAGCTCCCATGTTCCTTGCACCTTCGTTGACAAGGGGGCAAGCCCCCTTGTTCCCTTGTGGTGCAATTCCCAGGAGCCTACTACAGCAATATAGTCCGGGGTTTGGTTTACTTGCAGGGCAAAGAACTCATGGATGGTTTTCTCTTTGGGATAATCGGCGGCAGTATCGTTAAATTCGACTAACATTTGCTGTTTTTCTTTTTCGCTGAGGATTTCGATTCCTGTGGGTTTTAGGGAGGGATTTTCTAGAACAGCGGACATGAGTTTTTTAAAATACTCGCTGAACCGGGCAATGGTGTTGGCTTTAAACAATTTTGTACTGTATTCGAAGCTGCACCACAGGGTTTCCCCGGTTTCAATACATTGAAATGTAAGATCAAATTTTGATATACCGTGATGATAAGCGAAGGGTTTTAGTATCAAGTCGGGACTATTTGTTTTTATTCCCGGGATTTCTAGGTTCTGGAGGACAAGCATCACATCGAACAGGGGGTTTCGTCCGATATCCCTATTGACAGCGACTTTTTCCACCAATTCTTCATATTGATAGTCCTGGTTTTCAAAGGCTTGCAGGTTTCGGGTTTTGATTTCTTCCAGGAATTGTTTAAAGTTTTTATCTTTGGTGGGGAAATTGCGCAGGGCCAGGGTATTGATAAACATTCCGATTATACCTGCCAGATCGCTGTGCCGGCGGCCAGCCAGCGGTGCCCCTACCACGATATCCTCCTGGCCGCTTACCCGGTATAAAAATAAATAATATATTGCCAACAGCAGGTTAAATAATGTTGTCCCTTGCTCCAGGGCAAAGGCTTTTAACCTCATGGTTTCTTCTTTATTTAATTCGAAGGAAAAAAGACTCCCGGAAAAATCCTGGACCAGCGGCCGGACAAAATCAACTGGCATTTCCAGTACCGGTATCTCACCGCTAAATTCCCTTAACCAGTACTCTTCCTGGATTTTCATTGTTTCTTGCCCGATTTTGCGGTTCTGCCATCGGGTATAGTCTTTATATTGTATCCGCAGCGGCGTTAATCGGGTCTCACCATATAATGCATCTATTTCTTTAATAAATATCCCGATGGATATTCCATCAGTGATAATATGATGGATATCTACCATGAGAATATCCTTTGGTTCGTTGTTCCCTGGGGCGGGGCTGCCGGTGAGGGGCGAAGTGTGGGGATATGTTATTAATCCCAGTCTCAGTAACGGTGCCCGGGCCAGGTCAAACGGACGGATGAAAGAACTTAAAAGAGCTGTTTCGGGTTGCGAATTGCCTATAGGCAGGGGGGCAAGCCCCCCTGTCCCCTCTAAGCGCAAGGATCGATCTTCCTCAGCCTTAACTTCAGCCTTTTTCATCTCATAATATTCTATCTCAAATTCTACCCGCTCATGGATGTGCTGTATCGGTTCCCCTGCGACCATTTCAAATGAAGTTCTCAAGCTTTCCTGTCTTTGCAGCAATTTTTTGAAAGCGGTTTCCAATTTAACTATATCTGTGGTTTCGCGGAGGAAGAAGAAAACGGGGATGTTATAGGCGGTAATTTGCGGGTCCATTTGCTGCATGATATACAACCGTTTTTGGGCAGGTGACAATGGGTAATATTCCTGTTTTTCCACCGGTTGGATGGCGGTGAAGCGGTCTTGTTTTTCCTCCTGGATAAAGGCAGCCAGTTTCCTGATATGGGGTTTATTAAATACTTCTGCCAGGGCTAATTTTACATTAAGGTTTTTGTGGATTATAGAGATCATTGCTGCTGCTTTTAAAGAGTCGCCGCCCAGTTCGAAGAAGTCATCGGATATTCCCACCTGGTCGATTCCCAGGATCATCTGCCAGATATTGGCCAACTGCTGTTCCACCCGGTTAACCGGGGCCTCATAGGTGGTACTGATTTCAGGCCTTGGGTGGGCTGTTCCCCGGGGGCCAGACCCCAGGATAGTTTCGGCCAGGTCTGCGGTGGTTAATTCCCAGACCGTTTCCAGACGGGCTGCCAGGTCCAGGGGGGATACTGCTACCTGGGGAAACGGTGCACCCAGGATACGGTTTAGGGCCTCTATTCCTTCAGCCGGGGATATAGCATTTTTTAAAGGGTCCCCCTGGTCCGCAGTACTTTCAAAATCCCGGGTTAGGTTCTTTTTTTCCTGGCGCTGCCTGGCCAATTGTTCGACTGCCATGCCTACTTCCTGCCAGGAATCCCAGTTAATACTGACTGTAAAGGTGTGATGCTTATTCACGGCATTGCTGTAAAAGGCAAATGCATCCATAAAAGCATTACCGGCCGAATAATCCATCTGACCGACAGCAGGCATTAAAGAACTGGTCGAAGAACAAAGGACCATGAAGTGAGGGTGAATACCGGCTTCCTGTAGGGCAAAGTGAAGTGCCAGTGTTCCTTTAATTTTAGGAGAAAGAACCCTGTCGGCTATTTCCCGGGTTTTCAACTGGATCAAGACGCCTCCTGGGACACCGGCGGCATGGATAACGCCGTGGATGGTTCCCCACTCCTCTTTTACTTCCTCGATCATCTTTTGCATTCCCTGGCGATCAGCCGTATCCATGCTGTATATACGTACTTCTGCTCCCAGGGCTTCCAGTTCTTGAACTTTGCGGATTTTCCGGCTGGTGGAGTCTGGGTCATCATGGGTTTTCAGCCATTGTTCCCATTGGTTTTTGGCAGGGAAGCGGGAGCGGCCGGTGAGAATGAGTTTAGGTTCCAGGGTTTCGGCCAGGTGGCGGGCTATGACCAGGCCGATGCCTCCCAATCCGCCGCTGATTAAATAAACACCTCCTTCCTTTAAATGCAGTACCGGGGTTCCTGTGCCCCTGAGTGCGGCGGGTTCAAAACAACGCACCAGCCGGTAATTCTCCCGGTAAGCAATCATGACTTCCCCGGCCATGACCCCTCTGCTTGCCTCTTTGAGCAATTGGTCTATTAACCACTGCTGATTATTTCCCCGGTGTTCAGCATCATCATCTCCTGGGCCGGGACCGGTGATGTCCGTTTCGAGGTCGATGCAGCAGCATTTCATACCCGGGTATTCATGGGGAATGGTCATGATCGGTCCCTGGATTACTGCCTTTTGTGGGTAGGTTACTTTTTTTCCCCAGGCTTCATACATGCCATTGGTTACGACCAGGAGGTGGATTTCCGGTTTATCCATGAGGATGCCCCAATGGCCCAGGGCTTTGACCAGGTAAAGAAAGCTGTAAAAACCTGATTCCAGGGCTTCTTCCAATCCCTGGCTCTCCAACTGCCAGCGATCATCATCTTGACCGGGGACATTAAGATTCCACAAATGAATGATCCTGCCGGGAATTTCCCGGTTATCCTGGAGTGTTTTGATTAATGCGGTATAATCCTCTTCCCTGGCGGGATCGATGGTGTATGACCGATATGACGGGGTCGGGCCATCTTCTAATTGAGAAAACCGCTTTCCCGGCCGTACCACCACCAGGTGATTTCCCGGTTCGGAAGCGAAACGGTCGACCAATCGCGACTCAAATTCCCCGGGTTTATCTCCTGCAAATACCAGCCATGGGGATGGCACTTTTTCTCCTGGTTTTTTTACTGCCGGGGATAAGATCGAACATTTCCAGGAAGGAATATAGAACCAATTGGCTATATCTGGTTTTTTGCCGGTATCCACCCACCGCTTTTGTCCCTGTTTGATCATGACCGCAGGATTACCTTCGAGCCAGAAGCGCTGCCGCTGCCAGGGGTAAGTGGGCAGGCGCAGCTTATGTCTTTTTTCACCGGTATAAAATCCTTGCCAGGCCGGTTCTTTCCCATAGAGCCATACCTGGCCCAGTTTGCTTAATAAGTAGTATTCATCGGCTGCTTCTTCATGGGGGTGGCGCACCAGGTTTATCACCATTTGCTGGGGTTGTTTACCCGGATGCTGACGCACCAGGGTGCTCAAGGTGCGGCCCGGTCCCACTTCGATAAAAATCGTCTGTTTGTCTTTTAATAATTCGGATAAACCAGCGGCGAAACGAACCGTTTGCCGCAGATGATTGGCCCAATAACGTGGGTCTGCCGCCTCTTGATCGGTGATCCAACTGCCGCTGACATTGGAGATAAAAGGAAGTTCGGGAGCATGGCGCTTGACTTTTGCCACGGCCCGGGCAAAAGGTTTTAAGATGGGGTCCATCATTTGGGAATGATAGGCATGGGAAGTGTGAAGGAGACGGTATTGGCGATGGTTTTTTTCCAACTGCCGGGTAACGGCCTCGATGGCTGCAGGTGGACCGGAAACCACACCATGTGTAGAACCATTGACAGCAGCCAGGTCCAATTCACTGTGATCGATTAATAGTCGTTTGAGTTCCGGTTCGGGGAGGGTGACACTTATCATCTCGCCTGGGGGCATTTGCTGCATTAGTTTTCCCCGCTGCGATACGATATATAATGCATCCTCTAAAGAAAACACCCCGGAAAGAGAGGCAGCCACATACTCGCCGATGCTGTGCCCCACCATGGCATAAGGCTCGATTCCCCAGGACATTAATAATTTGGCCAATGCATATTCAATGACAAATATCATTGGCTGGGCGATCTCGGTTTGGTTGATAAGAATGTCGGTCTGGTCGGACCGGTCTGACCTGTCGGACGGATATAGTACCTCCTTTAAATCGAAGTTCAGCAGTGGTTTTAAAATTTCAAAGCAGTGGTTTATTTCTTCATGGAATAGGGTTTCGGTTTCATAAATGCCCCGTCCCATGTTGACATACTGGCTGCCCTGGCCAGGGAACATAAACACCACTTGCTTTTCCTCTTTCCCGTAAAAGGTTTCCATGCCCTGGATGTTGGGGGCTGCTTCCGCCGCTTCCAGGATATCGATGGCCGCCTGTACAGTGGGACATACCAGCATTCGCCGATGTTCAAAGGTTTTCCTGCCGGGTTTGAGGCTGTAAGCGACATCGGCCAGGTTTACACCGGGGTTCGCTTTCAAATACCCTGCCAGGTTTTTGCTCATTTGCTCCAGGGCATTGGCGGTGCGGGCGGAGAACAAAAGCAATTGATCAGGACGGTCAGCCTTATCTCCTGGTTCACTGACTCCGGTCCATTCTTCCAGGATCACATGGGCATTGGTGCCGCCCACCCCAAAAGAACTGACCCCGGCTCTCAGCGTCCAACCATTGCTTTTCCACTCCTGTAAACCGGTATTGATAAAAAAAGGACTATTTTCAAAATCAATATTAGGGTTAGGGATTTCATAATTCAAACTGGGGGGGATTTGCCGGTGCTGCATCATCAGGACAACTTTTATTAAACTAACGATACCGGCTGCCGCATCCAGGTGCCCGATATTGGTTTTAACCGAACCCAGGGCACAATATTGCTTTTTATCGGTTCTAAAGGCTGTTTTTAAGGCTTCCATTTCAATAACATCTCCCAGTTCAGTGGCAGTGCCGTGGGCTTCCAGGTAAGTAATGGTTCCCGGGTCCAGGCCGGATAGTTCTAATGCAGTGCGGATACATCGGGTTTGACCCTGTACTGCCGGGGCGGCAAAACTGCTTTTGTCCATACCGTCATTATTGACAGCAAATCCTTTGATCACTGCATAGATATTATCTCTTTCAAGAATGGCATCATCCAATCGCTTGAGCAATACCACACCTGCGCCGTGGGAGAAGACCACACCTTTGGCCCGGGCATCGAAGGTCCGGACAATCCCGTCAGGGGAATTGATAAATCCTTCCTGGTATAAATAACCACTTCCCCTGGCATTTTCTACCGTGGCGGATACACCCCCTACCAGTGCGGCATCGCATTGCCCTGTCAATAATCCCCGGCTGGCCAGGTCAAGCCCCACCAGGGACGTAGAACATGCCGTGTTCATGGTTACGGCTGTCCCCTTTAAATCCAATTTATAGGAAATTCGCGTGCTTAAATAATCTTTATCGGTCATGCTGGCTAAAGCAAAATTCCCGAACATATCCTGCTTTCCTGAAATAACCGTGAGCATTTCCCAGGAGATGTTGGGGGTGCCACCGGCATATACCCCAATCGAACCGTTATAAGTAGAAGGATCACACCCGGCATCTTCCAGGGCTTCCCAGCATATTTCATAGAAAATACGGACCTGGGGGTCCAATAACTCCGCTTCCCCGGGTGAATACCCGAAAAAACCCGCGTCGAAATATTCCACGTTATGGATAATTCCTTTAGCTTTGATATAATTGGGCTGCTGGATTTCGGCGGGGTTAATATTGCTGTTTTGCCGCAGTTCTTCTTCATTAAAGAAATAGATCGAATTAATCCCATTTTTCAAGTTTTCCCAGAATTCCTGGAGATTATTAGCCCCGGGAAATCTCCCACTCATCCCAATGATGGCTATTTCGAGGCCATTTCTCTGGTTTTTATCTTGCATGCCTGGCTCCTATCGTTCTTTTTATTGCATTCTCAAAAAGTGTCTTTTGCCGACCCGGTGATTCAACCGACTGAGTCTGCTGCTCCTGCTGCCGCCCCGGGGCGGTCTGGCCCTTAAACTGCTTTATAAAACGCACGAAAGAACTTATGGTGAGGTACCTGTACAGTAACCCCACATGAATATCTTCTCCCAGCGTATTTTTTAACTCATTACTCAAATGGATAATGTTGGATGAATTCCCTCCCAATTCAAAAAAATTATCATGAAGACTCACTTCATCGATTTTAAGCACCTTCATCCAACATGCAGCAATTTTCTTTTCCAGGTCGGTTTTCGGTGCCAGGTAAGTCCTGGTATGGGGCTGGATAACCGGGTACCCGGCTAAGGCTTTCCTGTCTATTTTTTTGTTGGGGGTCAGGGGAATTTGCTCCAATGGCACAAAAAAAGCAGGTACCATGTAACCCGGCACCTCCGCTGCCAGGAATCCCCGCAGCTCCAATACCAATACTCCCTGGTCCTGACCAGGATTCCTGGGGATATAATATGCACATAAAAAATTATCCCCATTGTCCCTGGTTTTTACGACTACCACTACTTCGGCAATGCCTTCATGACGCTTCAAACGAGTTTCGATCTCCTCTAACTCGATGCGAAAACCCCTGATCTTTACCTGGTAATCCATGCGGCCGAAAAACTCGATATCCCCGTCCGGCTGCCACCGCGCTAAATCACCAGTGCGGTAAATATAGGTCCTATAAGACTTATAGGACTTATGATCGCCACCATGGTAATCCCGGTTATTCCGGTAATCCCATAAATTATGGTCGAATTTTTCTGAGGTTAATGCTGGCTGGTTTAAGTATCCCCGCGCAGTTCCTGCCCCGCCGATGCATAATTCTCCTGGTACGCCGATGGGCTGCAAGCGGCCATATCGATCAAGAATGTATACCTGGGTGTTAGAGATCGGATTACCGATGGTTATTTTTCCCGAAGTGGTCAGGTCTTTGATGGTGGACCAGATCGTGGTCTCGGTGGGGCCATACAGGTTGTATATATGACCGCTGTAGTCCAACTTTAATCTTTCTAATAATTCCTGGGGAAACCTTTCACCCCCAACCATCAGGGTTTCAACATCTTTTAGGCAGACCAGGTCGATATTGGCATCGATCAATAATTTAAGGGCCGAAGGTGTCAACTGGATCATATTCAAACACTCTGCCGCTGCCTTCCCGGCCAACAATTGGGGGTCTTTTTGCTGCTCTTCCGCCGCTATCACCACCTTTAAACCCTGCACCAGGGGGAGCAGGGTCTCTAAAACAAGGATATCGAAGGAAAGCGTGGTTAACGCCAATATGGTTTTGCCGGCGGAAAACCCGATTACCGAAGTTATACCTTGCATAAAATTAATTACATTTCGATGGGTAATGGTTACCCCCTTGGGCTTCCCGGTGGAGCCCGAAGTGTAAATGACGTAAGCCAGGTTGGTGGAACCCATCTGGCAGATCGATGTCGAGGGGACCTCTCTTAGATTCAGCAAATGCAGCTCCAACCCCTGCAGCGGCACAGGTTCCCCACGGCTTTCGATCTTAATCTTTTCCCGGTCCTCGGGCGCGACCAACAAAATCCCGGCCCGACTGTCTGCCAACATATAATTAATGCGTTCCTGCGGCAAACCCGGATCGATAGGCAAATATGCTCCACCGGCCTTCAAAATACCCAGCATTCCCACTAACATCTCTATAGAACGTTCCACCATTAAACCCACGATAACCTCCGGCCCCACCCCCTGGGATTTCAACAATCCTGCTGCCCGGCTGCAGGTTTCCAGCAGTGCGCCATAGGTTAAAAAATGATTGGCAAATGCCGCGGCCATGCTGTCGGGGTTTTTTAGCACCCGTTCTTCTACCAGGGCGATAATGGTTTTCTCCCGCTGGTAATCGGCCGTTGTATCGTTGAAACTCAGCAATATTTGCTTTTTTTCCCCTGGCGGGATCATTTCCAGGGCAGAGATTCTTACCTCCGGGTCCTTAATTACTTTTCCCAGTATTTCCCGGTAATAAGCAATAAACCGGTGGATGGTTTCTTCTTTAAATAATTTTGTACTGTATGAAAGCTTAAAAAATAACTCTTCATAGGTTCCTTCGCAGATCAACTCCAGGTCAAACCCCACCCGCCGGGTTTTAAACCGGTAGGGTTTCACCTCTAAGCGGGGCATGTCTATTTCCTTCATATCCATATAAATAAAGTTAAAGAGCACATCAAACAGGGGATTACGGCTGGCATCTCTTTCTTTTAAGATTTTCCTTACCAGTTCCTCATAGGTGTAGTCCTGGTTCTTATACACCTGGAACAACTGCCGGCTGATTTCATTTAAAAATTCTCTAAAGGTTTTGTTTCCGCGGGGATAATTTCGCAGGGGTACTGTTTTCACGAACAAACCGATCATGTTATTCAGGGCTTTATTTTGACGGCTGTTGATGGGAGTTCCTAGGACGATATCTTCCTGGCCGCTGATTTTAGCCAGGAAAACATAATAAATCGATAATAATACCACATACAAGGAGGTGTTTTCTTTTGCGGAGATTTCTTTAAGTACCCGGTGTTCCTCTCCCTTGACGCTGAAGTACCCGTGGCTTCCTTCGTAGCTTTTGAGTGAAGGCCGGGGATAATCCGTGGGCAGCCTCAATACCGGTACTTCTTCATTGAACATATCCAGCCAGAAGGCTTCCTGTCTTTTCCTGGTTTCAATGCCCAATATACTCTCCCGGTACCAGTACTGCTGCCAGCAAGCATAATCCACGTATTGGAAAGAAAGTGGGGCTAATTCAAACCCCGGGACCCCCTCTTGCAAAAATGACTGGTAAAACCAGGCCACTTCCCTTAAAAAAAGCTTCAAAGAAAGAAGGTCACTAACAATATGATGCATGACCGTTATAAAAATATACTCCTGTTCACCTAACTTTACCAATAAAGTCTTTACTAACGGGCCTGTGCTTAAATCGAAAATATACAGCCCGGGACTTTCCCTTAACTGTTTCATTTTAGTTTCTTGTTCGTCTGCTGGTAAATCTTTAAAATCGATTTGTTCCAACCGGAGGTTTAAAGAGGGGAGTATCACCTGGGTGGGTTTTTCCTGGTCCGTTTTAAATACCACCCGCAGGATTTCCTGCCGGTTGACCACTTCATTGATACTTTTTTCCAGGATTTCGATATTTAAATCTCCTTCTAATATTACGGGACCTGCGACATCATAGGATGGATTATCGGGGTCCAGTTTTTCAATCAACCACATGGGTTCCTGCTCCAGGGACAGGGGGAAATGATCATTGTTTCCCCGGTATTCTCGAGATATAGGGATTTGCAGGATCTCTACTCCTTGCTGGTTAAGTTTTAATTCCAGGAGCTTACGCTGCTCCGGGTTTAACCTGGATATACGTTGTGCTAAATCCATGGCAAAACTCCTCTTTAGCCGTTCATTAATCGGGCAGGCCGGGTCCCAGCCGGTCTTACTTTGGAAATTAAGGAATGATCTGTATCTCTGAGATCTTTATCCCCGGGTTTTTTATAATAGAAGCGATGAGGGTACGAAAATAAGAAATAAACCGCCGGATGGTTTCCTCTTTAAATAATTTTGTGCTGTAGGAAAGTTTAAAAAAAAGTTCTTTATATGATCCTTCGCATACCAATTCAAGATCATATCCCACTCTTTTGGTTTTCAGGGTATAAGGTTTCACTTTGATGCCGGGCATTTCTACTTCGCTTATATCGATATAAATAAAGTTAAGCAGCACATCGAACATGGGGGTATGCCCGGGGTCCTGCTCTTTGACGACTTTCCTGGCAAGCTCTTCATAGGGATAATCCTGGTTCTTATATACATCCAATACCTGCTGGTTAACCTCGGTTAAAAAATCTCCGAAGGTTTTACTGCTCCGGGGATAATTCCGCAGCGGTACTTTTTTCACAAATAAACCGATCATATCATTTAAAGCTTTATTCTGACGGGTGTTGATGAGGGTTCCCACCACGATATCCTCTTGTCCGCTTATTTTGGCCAGGAAAACATATAGAATGGATAATACCAGCACATACAAGGTGGCGTTTTCTTTTAAGAAAATTTTCTTTAGGGCTTTGATCTCTTCTTCTTTTACCAGGAAGAATGCATGGTCTCCTTCGTAATTTTTCCGGGCTGGCCGTGGGTAATCGATGGGCAGGTTCAATACAGGAATTTCACCCTTGAACATTTCCAGCCAGAACTTTTCCTGTTTTTTAATGGCGATAAGCCCGGGGATACTGTCCCGGTACCAGTGCTGCTGCCAACAGGCATAATCCACATATTGAAAAGCCAGGTCGGGTAAATCAAAACCCGGGGGCTTTCCTGGCGATAAAGTGATATAATACCAGGCTGCTTCCTTTAAAAAAATCTTTAAAGAAAGAAGATCGCTGATTATATGATGCATGACGGTTATTAAGATATATCGACTTTCGCTTAATTCCAGCACTAAAATTTTTACCAGGGGCCCCCTGGCTAAATCGAATGCATAGAGATTGTTGTCTTCCCTTAACTGCTTGATTCGTTGTTCCTGTTCATTTGCCGGTAAACCTTTAAAATCCATGCGCTGCAGGTGGAGGGTTAAGGCGGGAAGGATAACCTGGACCAATCGATCTTTGTTCATCACAAATACCGAGCGCAGGATTTCATGACGTTTGCTCACTTCATTGATACATTTTTCCAACCGCTCGATATCTAAATTCCCCTCCAGGCTTACCGGGCCGGTGACATCATACCTGGGGTCAAAGGGGTCTATGGGGTCGGTGGTCCACCAGGGGGCTTGTTCTGCGGACAGGGGAAAGGGATCATATTTTTCCCGGTATTCCCGGGAAATAGGGATTTGCATGATATCGATCCCCTGTTGTTTAAGTTTCAGTTCCAGGAGCTGGCGCTGCTCCGGGTTTAATTTTTCTATCCGCTCGGCTAAATTCACGACTAAAGCTCCTTTTATTCCTTATCTTTTGATTCCTGTGGCTCCTGGTGGGATAGGGCGCGCTGGACCTCTGCTTCGGAAAGTCCTTCGATTTCATCCAGCAGGCTCTCGATATTTGGAGCCTGGCCAGTCCCGGGTTCCTGTTCTTGTACTAAGCTGGCTATACCCGCGATATCGGATTTTTCAAAGATTGTTTTCAGGTCAAGGCGGATGCCCAATTCCTCCTGGAGGCGAGATAAAAACAGGGTAGCCAATAACGAGTGTCCCCCTAAATCGAAAAAATTATCGTAAATACCCACCGGCCGGACCCCCAGTATATCTTCCCAGATGGCTGCGATGGCTTTCTGGGTTTCATCGACGGGAGGGGCATATTCGACTTTCAATTGTGGTCGGGGTTGAAAGGATTTGGTTTCTTTATCTTTAGTGGGTTCCGCTTTGGTCCCGGGCGTGGGTGCGCCTGGCCCTGCTTCTTCGCCGAACCCCGCAGTTTCAACGGTTTCTAAATCGAATTCCGCTGCTGGGGTGCTGTCTTTGACTTCTGGTAACCAATAGCGTTTACGTTCGAAAGGATACCCGGGCAAAGGAATACGCCGACGTTTTTCGCTGTTATAATAGCTTTTCCAATCAATGGTAACCCCGGCCAACCAGAGGTTCCCCAGTGTTTTCAGCAAAAACGCCAGGTCTGATTCGGTTTGTTTGAAATGGCGGATCGATGAGAGGATAACTGCCGGGGTTTCATTTCCTCCTTTTTGATGTTCTTTAGCCAGGACGCCCAGGCTGGTGCCGGGCCCGACTTCCAGGAGGATGGGTGAGGATTCTTTTAAGATTTCGGCGATGCCGTCGGAAAAATGCACGGTTTCCCGGAGCTGCCGGGCCCAATATTGGGGGCTGCAAGCCTCTTCTTCCCGGATCCATGTCCCGGTTATGCAGGAGATAAAAGGTATCTGCGGAGGGTTCAATTGGACCCGGGCAACTGCTGCGGCAAAGCCTGGAACGATTGGGTCCATCATGGATGAATGAAAGGCATGGGAGGTGCGGAGCCGCCGGCAAAATACATTTTTGCCCGGTTTTGAAAGCTCTTTTTCCAATTTCTCGATGGCTTCTAACTTGCCTGATACTACAGTGTGTTTCGGGCTGTTCACGGCAGCCAGGCAAAGGTCTTCATCCAGCAGGGGGAGGATATCGTTCTCATTGAGTCCCACTGCAAGCATGGCTCCCGGTTCCTGCTCTCCCATGGCTCGACCCCGCAGGGCCACTATCTCGATGGCATTTTCAAGGCTCATACACCCGGATATACAGGCTGCCACCAGTTCACCGATACTGTGACCGATCATTCCTTTGGGCTCTATTCCCCAGGCCATCCACAACCGCGCCGCGGCATACTCGATCATGAATAATGCGGACTGGGTTATCCGGGTTTGATTGAGTTTAGCGGCATTTTCCTCGATATCTTCACCGGGTTTGTGGAATATCACTTCCCGCAGGTCGATTTCTAAGCGGGGTATAAAGATCTCCGCACATTTATCGATATTTTCCCTGAATACAGGTTCTTTTTCATATAGTTCTTTGCACATATCCACGTACTGGGTGCCCTGACCGGGAAACATGAATATCACGGGCCGGTTAAGGGTTTCACCAAAAGAATCGAATACCAGGCCGGGGGTTAATTCCTGGAGGGTGCTGATGGTTTTTTCCAGGCCCGGGTACGGGCATATTAAAAACCGCCGTTGGTTAAAATCCCGGCGGCCCACTTTTAAGGTATAGGCAATATCTGCTAAATTCAAACCATCATTGTCATGATGGTGATAGTATGTTTTCATATAATCCAACAGTTGCTTGGTTTTGGTTTCTAATGCGGTGCTGGTTTTAGCGGATAATAGGATTAATTGATATTCTCGCGAGAAATGTGCATCAGGTAAGGGGGCAGCAGAGAGGGAGGCATCAGATAGGGGGGGAACCGTCAGGGGGGCAACCGACAGGGGGGCAAGCCCCCCTGTCCCCTCGGAGCATTCTTCGAGGATGACATGGGCGTTGGTTCCACCCATTCCTAATGAGGTAACACCGGCCCGGCGGGGAATGGGGGTTCCGTCTTTATCGGCATTGGGTTTCCATTCTTTTAGTTCGGTATTCACGAAAAACGGGCTGTTTTCCCAATCGATGGCAGGATTAGGGGTCTCGAAATATAATGAAGCAGGAATTTTTTTGTGATGCAAAGACAGGGCGGTTTTGATAAAACCGGCTATTCCGGCGGCGTTGTCCAGGTGGCCGATGTTGCCTTTTACCGAACCGATGGCGCAGTAATGTTTTTTATCGGTTTGGGAACGGAAGGCCTGGTTCAGGGCGGTCAATTCGATGGGGTCGCCCAGGTTGGTGCCGGTGCCGTGGGTTTCGATATATTGAATGGTTTCCGGGTGGACATCGGCTGCGGCCATGGCTTCGGCCACTACCCGGGACTGGGCATCTACACTGGGGGCACTGTAACTGACTTTGTTGGCTCCATCGTTGTTAACGGCAAAACCCCGGATCACGGCCCATAGGGTATCCCCGTCTGCCCACGCATCTTCCAGGCGTTTAAGTACCACTAATCCCATGCCGCTGCCCGGGACAAAACCTTTAGATTCGGCGTCAAAGGGACGGCAGTGACCGTCCCGGGACCATATTCCCCCTTCTTCATATAAATAACCGGATTTGATGGGTGGACCGGCGGTGATGCCGCCAGCCAGGGCCATATCGCATTGATAGGTCAATAAACTCTGACAGGCCACACATACCGAAACCAGGGAAGTAGATGAGGAAGTCTGGACGGTTATGGCCGGTCCGGTCAGGTTTAACCGGTAAGAGATCAGCGTGGTTAAGCTGTCTTTATCATTACCGATGGCGGCCTGCAGGGACCCGGCATAGATTCTTTTCCTGATGCGGGGATAAACATTCAACAGTAAATAATAATCCATACTTTTGCCGGCATACACCCCGATCAGCCCATTATACTTACTGGAATCATACCCGGCATGTTCCATGGCTTCCCAGGCACATTCCAGCAGCATGCGGTGCTGGGGGTCGGTAAGCTCTGCTTCCCGGGGATTGATGCCAAAAAAAGAAGCATCGAACATATCCACGTTTGCCACTTCACCTTTGGCTTTGACATAATCCGGGTGCTTAAGGACCTCAGCGTCCAGGCCCGCGTCTATTAATTCCTGGTCCTCATAAAATGTAATACATTCCACACTATTTTCCAGGTTCTGCCAGAACTCTTCAATGGTGTTGGCTTTGGGGAAACGCCCTGCCATGCCGATAACGGCAATTACATTAGCATCATCGATACCCTGTTTTTCCATATCTGCATTTTCATTCATCGGATCTTCCTCCTATTTCATGGTTACAAATTTTTTATTTTTTTCTTCGGGCAAACCGTTGGCTGCTAAAAGCCTGACGCTTTTTGGCTGCTCGATCCTGGATTTCCCGGAGTATCTCTTCAGACTGCTGCATTTTTTCACCTGCATCGATGTATCCTGCCAATGAGTAAATCGTGGGATACCGGAATAAATCCACGATGGTTAACTCTTTTTTATTTTGATACATTTCACTTAAACGGCTGTGTACCTGGGTAAGCAGCAGGGAGTGACCACCCAGGTCAAAAAAATTATCATTAATACCTGCTTTTTCCAGGTGGAGAAATTCCAGCCACACGCTGGCAATAGCTTTTTCCGTTGCGGTTTTCGGGGCTTTATAGACTGCATCCAGTTCGGGTCGGTCCAGGGAGGGCGCCGGTAAAACATTAATGTCCACTTTACCATTGGCATTTAAAGGCATCGACTCCAGCTCGACAAAAATCCCCGGGATCATGTAACCGGGCAGCCGTTTACTCAACCAGTCCCGCAGTAGGCTGCTGTCAGGCGAAATACGCTTTTCATCGTTTTCACGCACTGTAACAAAATATGCCACCAGCCTCCGGTCTCCCGGCAGGATTTCCCGGTCAATCACCGCCGCATCCTGGATGTCCGGGTGCAGCCCCAGGTGGTTCTCGATTTCCGCCAGCTCGATGCGGTATCCATGTATCTGCACCTGGGTATCGATGCGGCCGAGAAATTTAATGGTGCCGTCCGGCAGCCAGGCACCCAAATCCCCGGTCCTGAGAAGGCGGCCAGGGGGGGCGCTTTTTGAAAAAACTGCCCCCCCTCGACCCCCCCGCAAAAACTTTTGATTGGTTAATCCTGGGTTATTCAAATAGCCCCTGGATAAACCGTCACCACCGATGTGGATTTCCCCGGGGACCCCAATGGGCACCGGGCTGCGGTGCTGATCCAGGATATAAACCTGGGTATTGATTATGGGTTTGCCCACGGGAATTACCGGATACTTTGAAAAGGCTGGGTTATATTCATTTACAATAATATAAGTAGAACAAATCGTGGCTTCGGTTAAACCGTATCCGTTTACAATGGTGACCGTTCCTGACAGACGGTCGATATCACCGGCGGAAAGCGCTTCTCCACCACTCAACAACAGCCGCAGTTGGCCCGGGTTCCATTGAGAGGCATTTAACCGGGCAATCATGGAAGGCACGGTACTGAGGATAGTTACCTGGTAATCGACTAAAAGCCGCATCGATTTCTTCAGGTCCAGGAAATGTTCCCGGTGGGCTAAAACAATTCCACCGCCGGATGCTGCAATAGGCAAAATCTCACCCACGAAACTGGCAGAAGCAATCGAATTAAGGGGCAGGATATTGTCTGCTGGCCCCGGTGCATAAGATTGAATAAACGAGTATACCAGGTTGACGATATTGCGGTTATCCATTAAAATACCTTTGGGTTCACCGCTGGAACCGGAGGTATAAATAATACACGCTGCATTTGTTGGTTTACATTGATTGGTAGGATTGGCAGTGCTTTCAAGGGCGGTAATATCGCTTTTCCCATCCGGGCTGATGATTTGACCTTTATAACCCTGGAACCGGTTTAAATAAGAGGGCTGGGTGATTAATACCGGGCACCGGGCATCTTTTAATATGGTAATTAATCGCTTATCGGGATATGCCGGGTCCAGGGGAATATAAGCCCCACCTGCTTTGAGTATGGCCATCACACTGATTATTAATTCCAGGGAATTTTCCATACATACTGCTGCCAGGATTTCCGGCCCTACATTCATTTTTTGTAAAAGATGAGCCAATTGGTTGGCCTGGCGGTTGAGCTGGTCATAAGTCAAGCGCTGTTGGGTAAAAATCACTGCCTCTTCTTGCGGGTATTTTTCTACACAGGATTCAAACAATTGATATATACAGGACTCCCGGGGGTAAGCCGCATCAGTGTCATTCCATTCCTTCAATAATTGGGTTTTTTCCTCTGCACTCATCAAGGGCAGATGGGAAATATCTTGCCCTGCATCCGCCAGGATGCCCTGCAATAATACCTGGAAATGACCCTTCATGCGTTTTATACTGGCAGCCTCGAATAAATCCGTGTTGTATTCAAAGGTGCCTTTCATGATGTCTTGCTCTTCCCATAAGGTCAACGATAAATCGACCTGGGAAAAGCCGGTGTCGATCTGGATTGGGGTAATGGTCAGCCCGGAGATATAAGCTGGCGGCATGGGCGCATTCTGGAGCTGGAACATGACCTGGAACAAAGGCGCAACACTCAAACTCCGCCGGGGATTTAACTCTTCTACCAATTTTTCAAAGGGGATATCCTGGTTAGAGTAAGCTTCCAGGGCCGTGGCCCGTACTCGCCCCAACAAAGTCTTAAAGGAAGGGTTCCCGTTAACCTGGCAGCGAATCACCAGGGTGTTCACAAATAGACCGATGAGATTCTCTAACTCCACCCGGTTCCGGCCAGCGATGGGCGTGCCTACCAGGATATCTTCCTGGCTGGAATATCGATAAAGCAAGGTGCTGTAAGCCGCCATTATCAACATAAAAAATGTGACATCTTCCTGTTGGGCCAGGTCCTTAAGGGCTCGATACTTTTGCCTGCTGAAAGAAAAAGGCTCAAGAGAACCGCCGCCCCCGGGAATATGGGGACGAGGATGATCCGTGGGCAATTCCAATACCGGCGGCGCGCCGGATAATTTTTCTTTCCAATAGGTCAACTGCGAAGTGACTAACTTTTCCTGCATGTATTCGTGCTGCCAATGCACATAATCCGTATACCGGACCGGCAATTCCCTTAGAGGCGAAGCCTGATCCCGGCTGAAGGCTTCATAAAGGTCCATCAACTCCTGGAGCATGATGCCCTTAGACCAACCATCCATCACAATATGATGAATGTTTACCACTAAAACATAATCCTCATCCGCTAATTTAAGTAATGACACCCTGACCGGCATGTCTTTAGACAATTCAAAAGATTGACCGGAAATCCGGTTTACAAAATCGCTAATATGGGTTTCTACAGGTTTGCCAGCTTCATACCCCGACCACCCCGGCAGCGGTATTATCGATATAGCGATGGTTTGGTCTTTATGGGGAACCATAACCGGTTGTCCCTTTTGAGCTGGGAAGGTCATGCGCAGTACCTGGTGCCTGGAGATGATCTCATTAAAGGTCCGCTCCATTACCGGGATATTTAAAGGTCCTTTGATACGCAAGGCCGTGGGATCGTTGTAGGCCGCACTCTGCCTGTCAAACTGCTGCAAAAACCAGATGCGGCGTTGGGCAAAAGATAACCGGTAAGGACCCGGCCCTGTGCGGCGCGTCAATACTACACCCTTTGGCGTATGAATGCCTTTCTGCCTTAATAATTCCTCGAACAACTTCTGTTTGTTCATTTATAATAGGTCTTCATACTTATTATAATAATTGGAGAAGCGGTCCCGGATTTCGGTTTCAGTGAACCCGAAATCCTCCAGTTGGTACTTATGATCCCCGTGTTTGTGCTGCGGATTTTCCACCAACCAGTTTAAGATATTTTTTTCCTTTTCCGCATCCCAGGAATACCCGAACCAGTCATAGATATCGCGGATAACCGCGGTAGGATTCCTGAGCAGGGCTTTGTAGCTGATGCTTTTCAATTGTTTACTACCGGATTTTTCGATTTCCATTGCTTTTTCTAAGGATTTTTTAAAGTATACCAGGTAGAGTTCAAGGAACTTATCCGCACCGGCACTGATGTCATGGAATACAGATAATAAGCTTAAGCCCGAGGCAATGGCTTTACATGGGTCACGATGCATCCAAACGACGTTGGCATCCGGGAATACGTTATAAAGGGCATCGATGGTGAACAAATGGGCCGGGCATTTGAGGAGCAGGTGCTGTCCTTGTTTCCGCCGCAGCAGCAATTGCAGTAACTTACGGTAATATCGATAACTGTCGGTCATATCCTGCTGGAGAAACCATTTCAAGTATCCGGTTAAATACCATTCATTAGCCCAGGCAATCGAATAAAAGGTCAGGCGGATTAAATTAAAACACTCTTCCGGGCCTGTGGCCGTGGTTTCATGACGATAAATAAACCCCGGCCGCAGCGAATACAACGCCTTGAGTCCCTGCTCTGCCAGGTTGATGGCATATTGCTCAAAATTACCGATATCCTCCCGGTGATAAGGATACAATAACTCCCAGTACAACAATACTCGCCAACCAGGGTCCCGGGAAAGAAGATTATGAATCACGGTGGTGCCGGTTCGGGGTAACCCGGTGATAAACAAAGGCCGGGACACCGGGATTTCCAATATCCCGGGATGAGTATTAAAATTATCCTGTATATATAACCGTTTGGCCAGGGACTCGATAACAGTAAAAGCAAAAGAAAGACGCTTTTGACTGTCATCCTTGTACTTCTCTTCAAAAAAATTCAATAACCGGCTCAACGGATATTGAAAATTTTCTTCACCCCAGTCCTTTAACCTGGCCTTTTGCATAGCCATTTGCATTAACGCTTCAACAGATAAATTCAACCCGGAACCCTGGCTGGGTGGGCTCTCAATCTTTTTATTCATTCGCTTCACCTTACATAACGCTTCTTACCACGCGGAAACCAAATCCCTTCCATCCGACGATGGGCATCTGGTGGTAGCGAAAGGCAGGAGATAGAGGTTGGATATAGGCATTACCGCCGCGGATCACCCGGCGTATCCCGCTGGCAGGACCTGCGGGATTGTCTGCCGGACTGAAGTTATAATAATCCCTTTGATACCGGTCCCAACACCACTCCCAGACATTACCGGTCATATCGTAAATACCCAGTTCATTGGGTTTTTTTATGCCTACCCGCCTGACCCGGCCATCTGCGGTTAAGTTTTTATCAAACCAGGCCACTTCTTCCGGGTCATTACTGCCGCTGAATTTATAATTTTTCGACGGGGCCCCACCCCGGCAAGCATATTCCCACTCCGCTTCTGTAGGCAGACGATAACCATTGGCAGCAAAATTACAGGTGATTTGATCGTCTTCTCCTGAATAACAGGGGATTAAACCTTCCCTTTCGCTGAGTTTATTGCAATATTGAACCGCTTCATACCAGCGCACACAATCCACCGCATTATTGGCTGCTGCATACCAGGAAACATTATAACCCATGACCTGGGAAAATTCTTCCTGGGTGATTTCATATTTCCCCATGTAAAAACTGTTGACAGCGACTTTGTGTACCGGGTCTATCCCTGAGAATCCATCCTGGCTTCCCATTTGAAATGTACCGCCCTGGACCAGGATCATGTTTACCGGGATTTTACCTTTAGCCCCGATCTTTTTTACCAACCGGAAACCCATGTCGCTTTCTTTGTAAGGGGCTTCCAGGCCGTGGCGATGGCGGGTAAGCTGGTAATGATCGATACCGGAACACCCACCGCCCCGGTAGGTATGCCCTTTGCCTTTTCCTGGCCCCTGCGGATTCCTGGCCGGGCTGTTTTTATAATACTCCTCGTCATACCAATCCCAGCACCATTCCCAGACATTACCGGTCATATCGTATATTCCTAATTCATTGGGTTTTTTCCCGCCCACCGGCTGGGGTTTACCTCCGGAATTCCCCTCATACCACGCCACTTCATCAACTTCATTACTGCCGCTGAAGCGATAATTTTTTGACCGGTTTCCCCCTAAACAGGCATATTCCCATTCCGCTTCCGTAGGCAGCCGGTAACCCCCGGCGGTAAAATCACAAACAATTTCCTCGCCGCTCCCGGAATAACACGGCGTTAATCCCTCTTTTTCACTCCGTTTATTGCAATATTCAATGATATCTAACCAACTCACCTGTTCCACGGGATGATTATCCGCTTTGTAAAAGGAGGGATTATCTCCTATAATCGCTTGCCATTCCGGCTGGGTAACCTCGAATTTCCCGATACAAAAACTATCTACGGTTACAGTGTGTATTGGCCCCATGTATTTATACGGGTCTTCTTCTCCCATCATAAAAGTACCGCCTTTGACCAACACCATCCCGGATGGGGCATCCTCGCCAGAAGAAAAAACCAATCCTACCATTAACCAAAACAGGGGTATCGATACCCATATGATCTTTGCTTTCATTTATCCTCCTTGTATTTTTGAGCAATTTTGCGGTTTGTTTTTATTTTTTTAAGCCTTTTGCTTGACTTTTTGTACTTTGTTTTCTATTGGTTGGTTATATTTGGGTTTTGCTTCATTTCCCGGATATAACCCGAAAGTTCTTTTATATTTGGATACTTAAATACCTGTGTCAGTGGTAATTTTACCTGGAGTTCCCGGTGGATTTGAGAAATCATCACCGTGGTTTTTAACGAATGGCCCCCCAGTTCAAAAAAATTGGCCTCGATACTAATGACATCCGGTTCAATCTCTAATATCTCCGACCAGATGTCCACCAGTTTGGCTTCAATTTCGTCGGTAGGGGCAATATATGCCTGGGAGTACTCATAATCTTTATACATCGGTTCCGGTAAAGCATTACGATCGACTTTCCCGTTGGGAGTTATAGGAATTTTTTCCAGTCGAATAAAATACGATGGGACCATGTAATCTGGCAATTTCCCGGACAGGTAAGCTTTCAGTTCCGCTGCCGGGATTTCATCATCGGCGGCAATATAAGCACATAGATATTTATTGACATTTTCATTGGGTTTACCGGTTTTAGATGGCGTTCTGACGATAACCACGGCTTCTTTTATTTTTTCATGGTTCGATAATTGGTTCTCGATTTCTCCCAATTCGATGCGATTTCCCCTTATTTTGACCTGGGAGTCCAGCCGGCCCAGGCATTCGATATTGCCGTCGGGTCTGAAATAGCCCACGTCACCGGTGCGGTAAATATAGGACCTCTGGGACTTATCGAGGTTTATTTTTGTAAATCTGTCAAAGGTTAAGGCTGGGTTATTGATATACCCTTTCCCTACACCGATGCCGGTTACGCAAATTTCTCCCCTTACCCCGATGGGACACAGGCATAAATACTTATCCAGGATATAAACCTGCAAATTTTGCAGCGGTTTGCCGATGGGGACAGTGGTTTGTGCCCCGGCAGGTTCTCCCGGGACAATCGAGGGGACAATATAATGGGTGATATCATCCGAGGCCTCGGTGGGGCCATAGGCATTAACCAGGGTTATGCCGGGATAATGGTGGTACCACTGGTTTACCAACTGGGGGGTCAAGGGCTCGCCGGTGGAGACCATCCACTTTAAATACCGGAGAGATTTAAAACTCTTATCCCGCTCCCTGGCTGCTGCCTCAAGAAAAGCAATCATCAGTGACGGGACAAATTCCAGGATCGTGATCTTCCTCTCCTGGAGAATCCACAAAAAGCCCAGGGAATCCAGGAGAATTTCTTTATCGATAATAAGAGTGGTTCCCCCTTTCAATAAAGCGGCTAAAAACTGCCATACTGATATGTCGAAGCAGGCGGAAGCGGTTTGGGCGATAATATCTTCACCGGTAATAGCTAAATCATTAATTTTAGCATAAAGATGGTTAAGCATACCCAGTTGATGGATCAACACGCCTTTGGGTTGGCCGGTGGTACCTGAGGTATAGATAAGATAGGCAAGATTACCCGGTGGATTAGCATCCCTTTCATTGCCAGCTTCAATCTTGCTGCCATGATCCAGGCAAAGAATCTTATCCGGTGAGGATAGAGGAGTGCGCAGTCGGTCAAGGGTTTCCAGGTAATCCTTTTCAGTTACAACCATTGGGCTTTTGCTGTTTTCCAGGATAAATCGAATCCTGGTTTCGGGAAAATCGATTTCCAGGGGTAAATAAGCAGCGCCCCGTTTAAATACTCCTAATATAGCTGCCAGCATTTTGATGCTTCTCCTGAGATACAGGGAGACAATCGTATCGACTGTTGCACCTTGCCGGGACAACCGGGCAGCGATCAGGCTGGCCTCTTCGTTTAATTCACTATAGGTAATATTTTGTTCATGGTGTACAGCGGCGATGCGATGCGGGGTCTTTTCAGCCTGTTCCTCGAATAAGTGGATGTAGGTTTTATCCCGGGCCAGGGTCTTTTTGGTGTTATTAAAATCAAACAATATCTTCTGTTTCTCCCGGGTGGGGATAATGTCGATTTCGCAGATTTTCAAGCCCGGGTTTTTTCCAGCGGTTTCAATTATTTCCTGGTAATAAGAAATGAACCGCTCGATGGTTGCCGGTATAAATATTTTTGAGCTGTAGGAAAGTTTAAAAAATAATTCTTTGTTGGTTTCTTCAACGGTTAACTCGATATCAAAGGGTGCGCGTTGGCTCTTGCACCGGAAGGGTTCTATCTTTAGGTCGGACATTTTGATTTCACCGGCATCCAGGTAGATAAAATTAAACATCACCTCGAACAAAGGGTTGCGGCTGGCATCTCTTTCTACCAGGATTTTGCTTACCAGTTCTTCATATTGATATTCCTGGTTTTCATAGGCTTTTAATGTTAGTGTATTCACTTCCTTTAAGAAGTCGGTAAATATTTTTTCACCGCGGGGATATTGGCGCAGGGCCAGGGTCCTGGTAAACAGGCCGATGAGATCGTTTACTTCTTTATGTTTGCGGCTGGAAATGGGGGTTCCCACCACCACGTCTTCCTGGCCGCTGACTTTGGCCAGGAACACGTAAAGCATGGATAACAATACCACATACAGGGTGGTGTTTTGGTTTGACACGATTTCCTTCAGGTTTTTGGTTTCTTCTTCTTTTATGGTAAAGAATACCTGTTGGGCTTCGTGGCTTTTTTCTGCCGGTCTTGGATAATCCGTGGGCAAGTTCAGTACAGGGGCCCCGTCTTTGAACCGGTCCAACCAGTACTCTTCTTGTTTCTTCCTGGATTCGATGCCTAACCGGCTTTCCTGGCACCAACGCCGCTGCCAACAAGCATAATCCGCATATTGACAGGATAGTGCGGGTAGATCAAAACCCGGGGCCTTTCCCTGCAAGAAGGCTTCGTAAAACCAGGCCAATTCCTTGAAAAAAATCCTGAGGCTGATCAGGTCGCTTACCAGGTGATTCATAACCAGGACAAAAATATATTTACATACCTCTAATTCCAACAACAGCGCGGCCAATAAAGGTCCTTTGCTTAGATCGAAAGAACGTAAAGTCCGGTCATCCCTTAAATTTTCCAACCGCCGGTTCTTTTCCTCTGCGGGTAAATTTTTAAAATCGATACACTCCAACCGCAGGGTGAGGGCGGGGAGGATCGCCTGGGTGGGTCTGCCGTTGTCGATGATAAACACCGTACGCAGGATTTCATGTCGCTTTATAATCTCATTGATACTCTTCTCTAAGGCAGCTTTATTTAAATTCCCTTGCAAACGAATGGCACCGATGACATCATAAGTAGTATTATTAGGATCAAGCTGTTCCACGAACCAGATAGGTTCCTGTTCGAAGGAAAGGGGGAGATGCCGGTAATTTTCTCTATAGTCGCGAGTGACCGGGATTTTAAAAATATCCAGGCCTTTTTTTTGAATGGCTTGTTCCAGGAGTTTTTGTTTTTCCGGGTTTAATCGCGAGATACGTTGGACGATATCCATGGTTTATGTTCCAATTAACAATTGGCAATTAGCAATTGGCAATTAGCAATTAGCAATTAGCAATTGACAATTAGCAATTAGCAATTGGCAATTAAAAACTAAAAACTAAAAATTTTACAATGATAGGGCATAGCTGATTTTTGCAAAAATGGTTCGGTCTTTTTGGGTAAGATCAAACTGTTGGGTGCCCAGGTAATTGTCGCTGTAGCCAAGGTACAGGACGGTACGGGGATTGATTTCATAGGAAAAAAGCAGTTGGGTGAAGAGGGTTTCCATTTTAGGGGCAATGGGGAAGAGGTAATTTTGCGAGTTGAAGTCGTAATTAACATACTGGAGGATGGCCCGGAAAAAGGCGCGGATATTGAAATGGTATACGCCTTTCAACTGGGAGATATTGGCGGTGTAGACCCTTCCGGTATCGACGTGCAGCCGTTCATAGATATGGCTGAATTCCAGCCGCATGCTGCGGCCGGGTTTTAAGATAAGCTGCGGCATCAGCAGTATCCGCTGCCCCAGGCGCACATTGGAATAATCTATTCGATCGCCGAAAATACCTTGAAAGGTCATTTCCAGGCGGCGAGTGGGTTTCATATTCCCCATGAAGGCGAAATCAACCTGGTCGAATGTAGCATTTACAAAGTTTTCCCGGCGTACGTTCCCCTGGGCTATCAGCGTTGACTGCAGGGGGCCGTCAAATTGAAACTGCAGACTGCCGGTATTCTTGATCAGGTTCCCATCCTGGTCTTCCATATAGCTGGCTATTCCGGTCAAAAATAACTGCCGGTAAAAGGTTCCCTTCTTACCACCCATGCCGCCTCTGCCGATCCAGGTATAGGAGGCGCTGGCCGAACCGTAACGGTAGTCCACCCGCGGTATATAGCCCAGGTCGGATCGGAACCCGCTGCTTAAACTCCGGTACTCAAGAGTATAGTCAAATTTACGGCTGTCATGGGTATAGATCAGGTCCAATGCCGACCCTGAAAACGTCTCGATATCCTGCTTGTTTTTCCTGGCCACCTCATCGGGGTAACGGGTACTAGATCCGATAAATTGCCACTGGAGACGGTTCTTGCGGGTAAAACGAAAATCACCGTCAATGCCCACCAACCGGTTGAAATAATCATCCCCTTCCCGGTCTGTGGCCAGGAACCCCAGTGCAAAATTGTATCCGAAATCATACCGGTAGCGCAGTACCGTAGAAATATTCGACTCATCCAGGGAGGTGGAACTAGACCGTTGACTGGCGGGGAAAAGCAGGTCGGTAAGGGTGTCCTGAACCACATAAGCACCGATGGTATTACTTCCTTCTTTGCCGGTGATTTTCAATCCCCAGGAAGGATCGCGCATGGTCCGGGTATAGACTGCTCCCATGATGGTACTGAAATACTCCGAACCTTCCACGAAAAAAGGGCGGCGTTCGTCATAAATAAGCGCAAAAGGTTCATTGATGTCTAATTGCAGCGTATCTGCCTCTACTTGTGAAAAGTCAGGATTAGCCGCGGCGCTCAGTGTCATATTGGGCGAAATTCCCCATATGGCTGTTAAACCGGGATTTACGTCTTCGTTGAGTTCCTGGAAGTCCCCGGAAGGCATACTGCTGCGCGCATCGGTTCGACTATAGGTCAGGGCCGGTACGAATTCTATATTTCGACCCGGGCGGACATTTTTAAAACCCTTGACTTTAACGAATTGACACATGAAGCAGTCGTTATTGCGGTCGTTTTTAACGTAGTCGAAATGGTACAGGGCGTCGCGGGGGTAGAGGCGTCTCAGGTTGATTCCCCAGACCTGGTCTTCTTTGGTACGCTGGAACCGCAGTTGGTTGAAAGGAATCGCCATTTCTACCGCATAACCCCAGTCATAAATATGCCCCACTGATTTATAGATCGCATCCCATTCTACACTTGGGCTTACCCGGGTTTTAATATTGTCCGCCTGGACCCCCAGGGGATTACTTCGCAGGCCATAGGTCCGGCGTTCATCGTTAAAAGTGTCCAGGAAGATCAAGACAAAATCATCATACCAGATATTATCCCGTTCAAAATAAAAGGCCCGGATTCTTTCCGGGTGGGGATCGAGGGCGCGGAACCCCACATAAAGGTTAGAGTTATCATATGTCAGGTAACATTCGGTATCCACTGGTGCCAGCGTCCCATCTCCTGGCCAAAACTCATAAAGCAAATTAAATTTAAGGGCCTTTTCCCATTCTTTGTCCTCCAGTTTACCGTCGATTTTTATGGGGGACTCGGCTTTGGGTACGACATATGGGTCTTGTAAAGTTCCTGTACCTTCACCCTGGAGCAGGGGCTTTTTCTCCCCGGTTTGGGAAAAAACTGGGTAACCTATCATCAATAAAGCCATAACCATTAAAAGCATTCTAAAATGTTTCATTGTATTTTCACCTCGATATTTAAATTAAAAGCCTTTTCTAATATCTAATCGTTAATTATACCACTGCTGCTTTATATTTTGTAGTAAAAAATGTTTAAGATCCGGGTTAAAAAATTCTAGGGCAGGGCCTGGACCTGGCGGTAAGTCCTGGCGATTTCTTCTACGGTTTCGCTGCTTCCCCAGGTATAGGAGATGTTATCCACTAGCTCGCGGATGGTGGGACGGTCAAAAAGGGTAGGTAGGGGAATATCGATGCGAAAAATTTCCCGCAGCCGCGATATCAATTTAGTGGCAATCAAAGAATGACCTCCCAGTTCAAAAAAATTATCATGTACGCCGATCAATTCAATGCCCAGCAGTTGCTGCCATATCTCGGCAACGATTTTTTCCGCCTCATTTTTTGGTGCTTCATAGATGCTCTGTAATTGGGGTCTCCGGTGCACGATTTGGCTGCCGGTCCTGGAAGAATCACCGCTGCTGGCATCGGTGTCGGCCCCGGGGTCTGCCAGTACCCACTGCTGCAGACGGCAATGCAAATCACCACTGGAGACCACCAGTTGAGGGATACGATTCCCATTGCCAAATAAAGACAGCACCCGTTTAAAAGTTTCTTTGCCTTCCTCCGGGGTAATATCCAGTTGAGCCACTGTACTGCCCATCACCAGGTTGGCGCAGGTTTCATTGATGGGTTTACCCCGCTGCCAATCCGCCCAATTCAGGCTGAGCCAATTCTTGTCCTTTACCAGGGTCTGGTGATGGGCAAAGGCATCCATAAAACTATTACCGGCACTATAAGCAAAAAGACTAAGCCCACCCAATATCGGCGATAAGGAAGAAGCCAGTAAACAAAAATCCAATTGTTTGTCCCTGAGCACTTCTTCTAACACCATCAGGCCGTATATCCTGGTTTTAAAGTGAAGTTCGCAGTCTTCACGGCTGGCATCGGCGATAAGTTTAAAAATACTGTCGTCCATGAGACCGGCGGCATACAACACCCCGTTCAGGGGTCCAAAGGTTTCTTCCGCCTGTTTAACCACTTGCTGCATTTGTTTTTTATCCGCTGCATCTGCCTGCACCACCAGGACCCGGGCCCCCAGCTCTTCCAATTGTTTGACTTTCATCAGCCTGGGGTGGTTTGGTTGTTTTACCGGCCAGCCGGAACGGGTGGTAAGCACCAGGAGCGCCTGGACCGATTTTGCCAGGTATTGGGCGATAGAAAAGCCAATATTTCCCAGGCCGCCGCAGACCAGGTAAACACCCCTGCTCCGCAGTACCACAGGAACATCCGGCCCTTTTTCCAGTTTTACATGATCATAAGACCGAACCCAACGATTACTGCCCCGGAAGGCAATCACCCGATCCGGGGAAGAACCCTTCAACTCAGAGACCAACTGCTGCACCAGGCGCTGCTCATCATAATACCATGCGGTCTGGTCCTGGAAATCGATACTGCGGCAAATGATATTGGGGTATTCCTGGGAAATCACTTTACAGGGACCTAAAATAGCTGCCCTGGAAGGTTGACCGCTGTCACTGTTTTCAATACGGTGCAGCCCCCTGGATACCATCCATATCTCGATAGTATCGAACCAGGACAACTTGCCCATGGCTTTAACCAGGTAAAGAAGACTATACACTCCATAGTCCAGGAAAACCGGGGAATCCCCGGGAGAAGACCACTGCCATAAATGGATAATTTTATCGATGCCGCGGTCCTGGGCCGTCAGGTCTTGCAGCAAGGTTATGTAATCCTCAGCCTGACCGGGATCGATGGTATAGATCGCTTGACCTTCTTCTTGATATTTAGCAAATTGCGGTCCTATTTTAACGATGGTAATCCGTTGGGAAGTCTTTAGTTCCTGGATCAGCCTTTGTGCCATTGGCGAGTCATCTGAAAATAGCAGCCAATTTTCTTCATTTTCCCGGTTCCCCGGTGTTACCCCAGCCAGGGGCGGCAGGGATTGTTTCCAGTAAGGCAAATAGAACCAATTGGCTATATTTTCTTCTTTAACAATGCGGGGAGTTCTATTCAAGGCTGGGGCAGTATTGGCCTTCGCATCGGCTGCCGCATCCGACTTTTTCCCTGCTGTGGCCTCCAACCAATAACGTTTCCTCTCAAAGGGGTAAGTGGGGAGGGAGATCCGTTTCCGGGCCGGGCTTTCGTACTTATAAAAAGAGTCCCAGCGGATTTCCAATCCTGCTGCCCACAATTTACTCAAACTCCGCAGCAGAAAAGCTTCACTGGATATATTTTCACTCTCTTTCGGTAAGGAAGCCAGCACGAAACGATCCACGGTCGAAGCCTTCTTGGCCTCATGATGCTGGGCAACAAAACCACATAAACTATTACCCGGCCCGATCTCTAAGAAAAAATTGCCTGGGGTTTTTAACAGCTCGACGATGCCGTCGGAAAAGCGGATGGGACTCACCGTGTGAGTGACCCAATACCCGGCCCGGGTGACTTCTCCTGCCTTTATCCAGGTGCCGGTGACATTGGAGATATAAGGAATGACCGGGGCCTGCCAGGTAACCTGGTTAAATAAAGTGGTTAATTCCTCCCGTACCGCTTCCATCATGGGGGAATGGAAAGCCTGGAAGGTTTTTAAACGGCGAAACACCACCTGGCGTGCCAGCAATTGCTGTTCTAAGGTTTCAATATCCGCCAATTCCCCGGAGACGATACCAAGGTCCGGCGCATTGACCGCTGCCAGGGCGAGGCGGGAATCGGTGTTGGAAAGCTGCTGTTTAATTTCCTCTTCAGGTAAGGAGATCGCTGTCATGGCCCCGGTTTCTATACCTTGAATCAAACGAGCCCGGCCAGCCACTAAAAATAAAGCGTCTTCAAGTGAAAATACCCCGGATAAACAGGCAGCCACATACTCACCGATACTATAACCGATCATGGCATAAGGTTTGATGCCCCATCCCATTAACAATTGTGCCAGCGCATACTCCACCACGAATACCGAGGTTTGAGAATACATGGTGCGGCTGAGTAACTCTTCTTCTTCGCTTAACGGCTGTTGTTCCCGGTTCAGCAATTTCCGCAGGTCGATTTCGGTTTGATTTTCACCGGGTTTCCTTTCCTTTCTCAGCTTCTCGACAAAGAGGATGTCCCGTAAGTCTTTTTCCAGGAGGGGCAGCAAAATATCGCAGCAGCGGTCCAGGTGTTCTTTAAACACCGGTTCCCACAGGTAAAGATCGTAGGCCATGTTCACATAATGCTCGCCGACTCCCGGGAACATGAATACCATGGATTTATCACCGGGGGTACGGGTATGCAGGATAATGCGTTTGGGGTTGAAACTCTCCAGGGTATCGATGGCATCCTGCCTGTCCCGGCAAACCAGGGCCAAACGGTGAACGAAAGCTTTTCTTCCCATGGTTAAGGTATAAGCGGTGTCGGCCAGGGAAATTTCCGGGTGCTGTTTTAAATGGTTGACCAGATTCCGCATGGTCTGTCCCCGGGCAGTCCCGGTTTTTGCGGATAATAAAATTAGTTGATGTTGTCGAGATTTTAAGGGCGGGCACGGAGACCCGCCCCTACCATCCGAAGGCGGTATACTGACCCGCTGACCCGGTGCATCAGGCAAGGGGGCAAGCCCCCCTGTCCCCTCGGAGAACTCTTCGAGGATCACATGGGCATTGGTGCCGCCAATGCCAAAGGAACTGACCCCGGCCCGGCGCGGGGTCCCCTGTGCCGGGGCAGGCCAATGGACCGACTCCAGGTTCACATAAAAGGGGGTGTTGGCAAAATCGATCAAAGGATTGGTGGTTTCCACGTTAATGCTGGGGGGAATGTGCCGGTGGTTCAAGCACAGTACTGCTTTAATAAAACCGATGATACCGGCGGCAATATCCAGGTGGCCGATATTGGATTTTACCGAACCGATGGCACAGTATTGGTTTTTAAGGGGGTGGTTGGCGGCGGCTTCCCGGAAGGCCCGCTGCAGGGCTGCCATTTCCACCGGGTCGCCCAGCACCGTGCCGGTGCCGTGGGTCTCGATGTAACCGATGGTATCGGGAGCGATATCGGCTTCTTCCAGGGCCCGTAAAATCACAGCGGCTTGCCCGATTTCACCGGGGCTGGTATAACCTACTTTCAAGGAGCCGTCATTATTGATGGCGGAGCTTTTGACCGCTGCATAAATATGGTCGTTGTCCCTGCTGGCTTGTGCCAATGGTTTTAATACCACTACCCCGATCCCGTTGCCGAATACGGTTCCTTTGGCTTCTGCATCGAAGGCGCGGCAGTGACCATTGGGGGATAGATAACCTCCTTCATTATAAAAGTAACCGGTTTTTTCCGGTACGTGGACTGCCACCCCACCCACTAAGGCCATGTCGCAATCGCCATTACCTAATCCTTGCCGCGCCAGGTGAATCGCTACCAATGAGGTAGAGCAAGCGGTTTGCAGGGTTATGGCCGGTCCCCGTAAATTAAGCTTGTAGGCCGCGCGGGTGGCTAAAAAGTCTTTATCGTTACCGATCATGGTCTGGAATTCGCCCAGGGTATTGACCACTTGCGGGTGAGCCATGATATTGTTCAATAAATAAGTATTCAATCCAACGCCGGCATACACACCCACTGTGCCGGTGAAGGTGTCGCCTACGGCTCCATACCCGGCATCTTCCAATGCATTCCAGGCCTGTTCCAGGAACAACCGCTGCTGGGGTTCGATGATCTCTGCTTCCCGGGGATTAAAACCAAAAAAATCCGCGTCGAACCATTCGATGTCCCCGATAATTCCGCCGGCCGGCACCAATCGACTGGTGCCTTTGACATAATTTTCCACTTGCGAGCCTTCCAGCTCTTCTTCTTCAAAAAAAGCAATCGATTCGATGCCGTGGATTAAATTCTGCCAGAATTCATGGACAGAGGCAGCACCGGGAATACGAAGCGAGATGCCAATCACCGCGATATCTCCTGGCAAACCTTTATCTTTCTTTTTCTTTTCTATTTTTTCGCCGGGTTTTTGTTTAACCGTGATGCTCTTTTCGATCTTACCCACGGCCTTTTCCTCGATCCAGCGCGCCTGGAGGGCAATGGTAGGATAATTGAACAATTCGATGATGCCGATTTCCTTTTTAAGGTTAAAGTTCTTTTCCAGTTTACTTTTTAATTTAATCAACAGCAGCGAATGACCACCCAGGTCAAAAAAATTATCATTAATACCGATTTGCTCTGCTTTTTTATCGTCCAACAACTGGGTCCATATGTCGCGGATTTCTTGCTCCAACTGGTTTCGAGGAGGTTGATATTGGATACCGCTGGCCGGGTGTTCTTTGATTTCTGTTTTTAACAGTGCTTTCCTGTCGATTTTTCCATTGGGGGTAAGGGGCAGTTTTTCCATGGGGACAAAATGGGCGGGTATCATGTAATCGGGTAAAGTTTTTAATAAAAACTCCCGGAGGGCAGGGGCGGTGATTTCTTCATCCGCGATAAAAAAGGCATAAAGGGTATTTTCACCTTCCCGGTCTTCTTTTGCCACCACGGCTGCCTCTTTAATGGTGGGATAGCGCAGCAGGTGATTTTCGATTTCCCTGAGTTCCACCCGGTTGCCCCGGATTTTCACCTGGTGGTCGATGCGGCCCAGGAATTCCACTTTCCCGTCTGGCAGCCATCGACCCAGGTCGCCGGTTTTGTAGAGAAGATAGGACCGATAGGATTTATAGGTCCTATTGGACCTAGAGGACCTATAATACCTTTTTAAATCCTGTAAATCCTGGTCAAACTTCTCGGCGGTTAATTGGGGGCGTTTCCAATATCCATAGGCCACGCCGGCGCCGATGACACATATTTCCCCGGCAATACCCAGGGGCTGCAGTCGATGATGATGGCTTAAAATTAAAACCTGCGTATTGAGCGATGGAGTGCCTACCGGGACTTTCGTGGTATTAGTGTCATGGGGAATAGTGTAGTGCAGCACATCGTCGCAGCATTCGGTTTGACCGTAACAGTCCACCAGGTCGATGTGGTTATAGGTTTTATAAAATTTATTGACCAGGACCGGTTTAGTTTCTTCAGAGGTAAGTGCGATTTTTCTCAGACCCGCCAGGGGGATTTTCTTCTTGCCTTCATCCAGTATGAATAAATATGCCTTCAATACCGGTGGAATGACTTCGATGACGGTAACGCCATCGACGGCCACGCGTCGGAATTGTTGGTAAGGGTCCCATTCGATCTCTTCGCTGTACACCACCAACCGGGCCCCGGTAAACAATGGCGAAAGTATCTGCCACACGGATGCGATCACATTGATACTGAAATTATTGGCTACAGTATCCTTTTCGGTAATTCCCAATACATGGATCTTGGTATAGGTATGATTTACTACTCCCGAATGATGCAGGAGTGCGCCTTTGGGTTTCCCGGTGGAACCCGAGGTATAGATAATATAGGATAAATCTCCTGGGGCTGCCGATTCCCCGGGAGGCCAGGGCCGGGCGGGGGTGGTATCGGGTGGTGTGGAGTCGGCAATGATTTCAATGACACCGGGGATTTTAGCGAGGTCGATGGTTCCCGGTTGGTGGGTCAATAGGAACCCGGCTTCACTGTCCTGGACGATAAAGCGGTTTCGTTCCTCCGGGTAAGCAATATCCAATGGGATACACGCTGCCCCGGCTTTTAGTATACCCAATACAGCAGCGATCATGGTAATAGAACGGGGAAATATCATGACTACACGTGAATCGGCCCCGGCCGTCACCCCATGCTCTTTTAATTGAAGGGCCAGGCGATCGGCTTTTTTATTTAAAACCTGGTAAGTCAGGAATCGATCCTGGAATTGAATTGCCGTATAGTTGGGAGTGTGGCTGGCCTGCTCGGCGATAATCCCATGGATGGTCTTATCTACCATGAATTCAATCGAAGGATTATTAAATTCCTCTAAAATCTGCTTTTTTTCCTCCTCCGATAACATCCGGATTTCTGCCAGTTTCACCGAAGAATTACCCGTGATTTCCCTCAATATATTCATATAATGACCCTGCATCCGTTGGATGGTTTCGGACCGGAAACAGTCATCATTGTAATGAAAATCGATTCTCATTTGCCGGGCATCGATCAGCATGATTTGCACGGTTAGATCGAAATTGGTCATTTCAAATGTATCATAGGCGGTAATGGTAATATCCTCACCATTGGTTTGATTTAAGAGGTTGTCCAGGGGATAGTTATCGATAACCACAATCGAGTCGAACAGGTCGTTTTCGGTTCCAATTCCGGTCGATTGCTTCATCTGGGTCAAAGAAGCATGCTGGTAGGTGCTTCTTTCTTGCAGATGGGCCCTGAGGGAGTGAAGGATGTCTAAAACCGTATTCTTGCCGGAGGCTTTCAGCCGTAGGGGTAGGGTATTGATGAATAAAGCCGCCATCCGGTCGATACCAGTTAATTCGGGTGTCCGCCCTGATAGGGTGATGCCAAAGATAATATCGTCGGAATTGTTGTATTTTTGCAAGAGGGTCCCCCAGGCCGCATATAAGATGGTGGATAAGGTAACATTGTGCGTCTGGGTGCAGGTATCCACCTGTGCTTTAAGGGATGCAGGTACCTCCAGGCTGTGGGTGTTGACCCGTTGAATGTCTTCCCGCTTATTGTTATCATAAGGTAACAGTGTCCGGGTATCGAAGCCCTCCAGGTAGTTTTTCCAGGATTCTTGCTGCTGAGGTGCCTTTTGCCTCTGGGAGTTTTTATACCATTTATAAAATTCTTTGTACCTGGTTTTGCTAATGGGAACGGGAGTTTCTCCTTTTGACAGCAGGTTGGCGGTTTCCAGGAATTCGCTTAGAAGAATCCCGATACTCCAACCATCTAACAATATATGGTGAAAGGTAAGCACCATTTCGCTTTGATTTTCATTTAATCGGCACAGGATTATCCGAAAAGGGGCTTCGGTCAAATCGATGGGCTGGTTTTTATCATCTTTTATAATGGTGTCTAGCAGGGCCTGGCCTGCTTCCTTATTTTCCCCGGACAGGTCAAATATGCGGATGGGTATTTCATGGTTTTTCACGATGATTTGTAGGGGCTCTTCCAGTTTTTCCCAGCGGAAAACCGACCGAAGTATTTCATTGGTCCTGGCTGTGATACGCCATGCCTCTTTAAATTCCCGGATGTCCATGGGGCCCGACACTTTTAAACGAATTTGTTCGAAATATTGTTGGGAATGGGGATTGGATAAATAATGGAACAGCATCCCTTCTTGCATGGAGGTTAACCCCAGCATATCTTCTACATTTCGTTTATCGATTTTATTTTCGCTCATGATACTTATGAATTAAAAAAATCCACCAGGTGATTGATACCCTCGTTGTACTGATGGCAGGAAAACGAAAGCCGCAGCGTATGGGGAAGTCCGAAATCCGAGCCTGGCACCGTGGCCACATGTTTTTTTCCCATTATTTTCGTGGCCAACGCCAGGCTGGTGGGAATTTTCTTTTTTTCCATGAATTTTTTACAATCTAACGTGATATAAAAACTGGCTTCGGATGGGATGACACGAACATCCTTCACCGGTTGGAATCCTGCCAATGTATAATCCCGCCGGCTTTTATACAGCGTTCGCAGGTATTCTACCTCATCCTGGTAATCCAGGGCTTTTAAGGCACCGAACTGGCAGATGGGGTCTGTGGTCAAGAGGGTGTGATGCTGGATCACGGTCATGGGGGTGATTAATTCCCCCGGTACGATACACCAGCCCACACGCCGGCTGTACATCCGGTAAGCCTTGGAAAAACTGTTGGTGGTGATGAACATGGACCTGGCATCTTTCAATCCCATTACTGAAGGACTTTGTCCATCAAAACAAACATTATCATACACCTCATCATTGATTACCGGGGCCCGGCCATCTACGATAGAGTCGATAAAATACAATTCCTCTTTGGTCAGGATATTTCCTAAGGGATTGCCAGGACTGTTAATTACCACCAACCTGGTCCTGTCCGTGAACTTTTCCTTAAAGGACTCCCTATCCAACCGCAGGGTATGAAGGTCGATTTTATAATACCGTATTTTGGCCTGGGCCAACAGGGCAGAGAAGTGGTACAATGAATAGTAAGGAAGGGGCAGCAGTACTTCATCGCCTTTTTTTAAAAAGAGGTAAAACAGATTCCGGAAGATCATACTGGTGCCAGCACTAATAATAATGTTCCCCGGGTTAATGTCCAGGTGGTGTTTCTGTTGGTAATACCCGGAAAGCTTTTCTTTTAACTCCGGCAAACCACCGGGAAAAACCAGTGCACTTTTCTTAAAGTCTTTCATAGCATCGATGATGGTTTGAACGATATCCGGATGCAAGGGTAATTCGGATTTCCCTAAGGTCATGCGGATAATATTTTTACCATCCTTTTCATAATCGTATGCCATTTGATCCAATACGAACATTAAAAATCGTTCGTCAAAGAAATTAATTCCATGGTTGACGATCATCGTTAACCTCCTTATCCTTTGATATTGTCGGGGGCACCTGTACACCAGCACCACAGTGGTAAATGGCAGTGGTTTTAAATTTTAAATCACCTCTTTATCCCGGGTGAACAGTGGAGGCCTTGTCCGGTTTTACAAAGTCCAGGTCAACACCGAAATAATCGGCCAGGTAAGGGATTTGCAATACATCATGAAGAAAAACATCACAGACATCTTCTCCAAAAATGTTTAAATATGTGGGTGCCATCGCGTGCATTTTTTCTATCTGGGCCTCGGTTGCTGTCTCCCGGGTCAGTTTTTTTTCACCTACATAAAGTACGACATTTTTATATTCTTCTATTAATTTTTCCACCAGTTCCTTGTTTAGCACATTCGCTGTGTCGATATCTTTCACACTGTGCTGCATTAAGTTGGGGTAACCTCTTCTTACTTCAGTGGCATAATGTTTGATATAGGAAACACAATCAAAGCGATGGAGACTGAAATAGGAGAAAAAAGGTGTGGCAGAACAATTGGTATATATGGTGCGAAAATTTTTGGATTGAAGCCCTAAACCTTCGATTTCTTTAAAATTCTCCCGGTAATCATAGTCCATAAACGAAAAAGGTGAAATGATGGTAGGGTAGTTCCCTTGAATAATTTCAGTTTCATCGTAATCGTAGATACTTCCCCTATATTCATCTCCCATGGCATCCCGGACCAGGTCGTGTATACGTCTGAAGGGTTTCTCGCCTTTCCTGGCATTATTCTTGATTCTTTCCGGTTGAAAATAGGTGATTTCCCCGGTCTGGGAAAGATCGCTTCCTTCCAATATGATGGGAATATCCATCCTCATGGCATAGCGGATGGGTATCCAGAAGTGGAAAAAGCTGCAGACTTCACAGCCGAAAAATTCAGTCAGGCCATATTCGGGTCCTTTTAAAAGGCCCATCCTGATGCACCTCTTGTACAAGTCTTCCTCCGGGTAGGCCTTGATCAAATCTACCTTTAATTTTTTTGCGGCATTCTCCATATTTTGTTTTGCCGTCTCATTGACCAGCGGATGCATTACCGAGAAGGCCAGGGGCCTTAAACCGTATTTTTCTTTAGCCATTTTCAACAAAATCGTACTGTCTTTACCGCCGCTATATAGTACGATCACATGATAGAGCCTTTTCTGGTTCTTCACTTTTTCAAACAGGTTTTCCATTTCTTCCAGCAAATACTTCCTCATTTTCGGCTCGTGCTGTTTAATTTTTTTAAAGTTAGAGCAAAGTGAACAAACCCCTTCATCATTAATAGTGATACCCGGCACTTGCGAATGCAGCACACAGATATTACATGTTTTTTTGGTCTTATTCATTTTTTTTCTCCTCGTTGAACCCCTGGTATGAAAAGTTTATTTGGTGGAAACCAGGTTACTGGAAATAAATATGTAAGCTTCCGCCTTTAAGAATTAGCCCCTTCTTCTGTGAGAAAGCGTTATTCGTTGTTAAATAATACTGTAGTTACCGATATAAAGCGCTGTCACTTTCATCCTTCATTCGCAGCATATGCAGAGTTCGATTTATCAGATTATCCGGTTAATGTTATTAGATTATAAGATAGCATACAAAAAAGACTTTTTAAATACGCAAAATTGTTGCAAAACTCAAAACGGTAATGTATTCTAATAGAATCACCCCCTAAAAAAATTTGGATATTTATGTTAACATGATTTTGAATTCAATGATTTTTTGTGTATAAAAGTCGCATCATTCACTTTTTTAATCCCCTGAAATTTAAAAATCTTTAACTTTTACCTCTGGCAGTACCGCCTGGGGAATCCAATGAACAGATAGGATTCATCTTTTTTCCCGGTGTTTATTTTTGGTAGAAGTGTATTTTTTTACCACCAGAATTTCCCGGAACCCTTCAACCCTATTTTTTTGTGAATCTTATACTCAAATGAATCTGTTATAGGTAGTATTTTGAACGGCGTTTTCGCGCAACAATTTTTGTTATACATCGGGTGCTAATGGTTTTAAATTCATTTACCCACTGGGAGAATCGATGGGGTATTGGGGATGGGATCGGTTTCATATTCCCGGATAAAACCCCTATCATCGATGTAAAACCTGTCCTTAAACATGTCTACCATCTGCTGTTTAAAAGATAAAAATGCTGGGTCGTTGATCTCTATTATGTTAACCGGTTTCTCCTCGATAAGGAATTCTTCTCGAAAGGTGGTTTCCCCGGGCATATAAATATATTTTTTTTCATTCCACTGCAGGGCTTTATATTTGGCCTTAATTATCTGGCGTTGAAATTTTTCTCCCAGGTAAATCCAACCGGAGGGCGTTTGAACTCTCATCATTTGGAGGATATGGGGGTAGGGGAGCCTGGTCTGGTTATCGATAACCGGGGTATGGGGGGTATACCAGATTTCGGTTTCCATGTAAGCAGGATATCCGGGGAAATCAGCCCCACGGATTACCGGTGCCAATGAATGTCCCT
>Ga0316628_100000094_pt1 | contig 50432 bp, 51 predicted proteins | sample OWC_Aug_M2_C1_D5_FD_207648 | JGI IMG/M metagenome (GOLD analysis project Ga0316628, IMG submission 207648) | Wetland soil microbial communities from Old Woman Creek delta, Ohio, United States - OWC_Aug_M2_C1_D5_C | ecosystem: Environmental > Terrestrial > Soil > Wetlands | place: USA: Ohio...
AGTTGATCAGCGTGGCCTGCATCTGGATGCCCGCGGCGGAGTTGATGCGGCCGGCCGGGATGAAGCCGTCCTCCTGCGCCTGCAGGAAGCGGCGCTCCCAGTGCGCGCGCTTGTCCTCGGGCTCGGCCTGGGCGAGGGCGCGCGCCACGCGCCGGCGCACCTCCTCGATCGTCGCTTCCTTGCCTTTGGCGTACTTCTCGATCAGCGTGTCGCGCGAGATGTCCTGCGCCGGAGGCGCCGTGCGCGTGTCGAGCTCGACCTGCGTGCCGGTTTGGTCGGTGTTCATGCTTGTTGTCTCCCGGTTCTAGTTTGTACGAAGGCGCTCAGCTTAACTGCCCGCGCGAGGCGTTTGGGCGCCGAAATCTTCAATTGGTAACTTGGATCAAATGTTCCGCCTAAAACCTTGAAAACACAACCTGTTCGCTATAGGGGTGTTACGGGCTACTAGATATAGTGTATCCCGCTCGGCGGCGCACGCTGCGTGCCGTTCCGTCCGGGGGCCGGTAGACGGTTGATTCCGATACCGGTTCGCGCGCCGGCGGCGGGCGTCGCTCGCGTCTCCGGCCGGATCGCGCGGGCTAGGGCTCGTACTGGATAACTATACAGTATTTCTGGCGGCGTGCGCCTCCATGCTGCGGCGCGCGCGCCGCAGCACGTCGGCGACCTCGACGTGCCCGAAGCGCAGCGCCACCTCCACCGGCGTGTCGCCGTCCTTGGTGGGGATCCTCGGGTCGGCGCCGTGGCGCAGCAGCACCTCGATCAGCGGGGCGCTGCCCTTCATCGCCGCGTACGCGAGCGCGGTGTAGCCGCTGTCGTGGCGCAGGTTCGGATCGAAGTTCATCTCGAGGACCTTCCTCGCGTACTCCGGCTGGTCATTCTCCACCGCATAGAACAGCGCCCGCACGCCCTCCGCGCTCGCTTCCTTCCCCTTCGGCTCGAGCCCGGTGGGCAGCAGCCTGACGACGGTGTTGGCGAGCGATATCCCCACCAGCGCCACCAGCGCGAGCATCAGCGGCAGCTTCGAGATGCCCAGCCCTTCGGCGATCTGGTCGGGCATGTTGGCGCCCGCGATGAGCAGCACGACCGCGAGGAAGAAGAAGAACCTGAGGTACAGGAACAGGCCGAAGATCACCGTGCAGCCGAGCACCGCGATCAGCAGATTGGGATTGACGTGCAGTCTCTGCTCGACGTAGTCGCGCGGCAGGTTGGCCACGATCGCCGTGACCGTGATCAGCCCCATGAGCGTCATCTCGCGCACGCGTACGCGCGTGAGGAAATCGATCTTTGGTATGCCGAATTGCATGTCGTCGCCCGCGCCGGGCTTGTTCCCGCGGTGGCGCCCAATTCTGCGGAGTTGCCGCCGGGCTGGCAAGTCGCGTCGCGAGCGGGCGCAGGAGGTAAAATTGCACACATGTCGAAGGCCTTTCTCAGGGAAAGCGACGCGCCCGACGACGACGAGCTGGACGCGCAGCCGGTCGCACCGGCCGGCGTCAGGAACTACATTTCGCCGGCGGGCTACGCGCGGCTCGACGCCGAGCGCAGGCAGCTCGTCGAGGTGGAACGTCCGGAGGTGGTGCGCACGGTGACCTGGGCCGCGTCCAACGGCGACCGCTCGGAGAACGGCGACTACATCTACGGCAAGCGGCGCCTGCGCGAGATCGACCGCCGCGTTCGCTTCCTGATCAAGCGGCTCGAGAGCGCCGAGATCGTCGACGCCGCGGGCCGCGACACGGACCAGGTATTCTTCGGCGCCACGGTCACGCTGCGCGCGAACCACGGCGAGCGGCGCGAGCTGACCATCGTCGGCACCGACGAGGTCGACACGGCGCGCGGCAGGGTGTCGTGGATTTCGCCGGTCGCCAAGGCCTTGCTCAAGGCGCGCGAAGGAGAGGTGGTGCGGCTGGCGACGCCGGGAGGCGTCGAGGAGCTGGAGATTCTGCGCGTGGCGTACCGTCCAATCGACTGAAACGGGGAGGAACGGATGAGCTGGCTCAAGGAGTTCAGGGAATTCGCGGTCAAGGGAAACGTGGTCGATCTGGCCGTGGCGGTGATCATCGGCGCGGCCTTCGGCAAGATCGTGACGTCGTTCGTCGCCGACATCGTCATGGCGCCGCTCGGCATTTTGATTGGAGGCGTCAATTTCACCGACCTCGCGGTGACGCTGAAAGCGGCCTCCGGCACGGCTCCCGCGGTGGTCTGGGCCTACGGCAAGTTCCTGCAGGCGGTGTTCGATTTCGCGATCATCGCTTTCGCGATCTTCATCGCGGTCAAGGGCATCAACCGCGTGAAGCGCAAGGAGGCGGAGACGCCGCCGGCGGCCGCCGAGCCGCCGCGCCAGGAAGTGCTGCTCGCGGAAATCCGGGACCTGCTGAAGAAGTAGCGGACCCGGTTACTTGAAGTCGCCGGCCGCCACTAGCGACAGCCGTGAGGGGTCGATGTGCCGGCGCAGGGCGGCGTTCACCTCGGCGGGGGTGAGCGCGGCGACGCGCTTTTCGAAGGCCACGTCCCAGGAGAAGTCGCGCTTCTTGTACAGGTAGTCGGCCAGCCGGCTGACCAGCTGCCGGTCGTTGCGGCGCACGAGCCGGCGCGCCTCGATCAGCGCCTTGGCGCCGCTCGCGACCTCGTCGGCGCTGAAGCCCTCGCGCACCGCGCGCTCGAGCTCCTCGCGCACGGCGCGCTCGACGCGCTCGCGGTTCGCCGGGGCGAAGATCGCCGACAGGCCGAAGGCCGCCACCTGGTCGAAGCTGCTGGCCTGGAACCAGCTGTAGACGCTGTAGGACAGGCCCTCCTTCTCGCGCACCCGCGCCGCGAGGCGCGCGGTCGAGGTTCCGCCCAGCAGGTAGTTCGCCAGCACCATGGCCGGAAAGTCCGGGTCGTCGTCGCGCATCTTCACGTTCAGGCCGCCGCGCAGCACGGCGTTCGCCTTGTCCGGCGTGCGGAACTCGCGCGCCACGGGATCGCTGTCGAAGTAGCGTGCCGGCACGCGCACGAACGGCCTGGGGTTGCGCCAGTCGCCGAGCAGCTCGGTGATCAGCTGCTCCACAGCGCCGACGTCGAAGTCGCCGACCGCGGCGAAGTCCGCGCCGGTCGCGCCGAACAGCTCCCGGTAGCAACTCTCTGCCTGCTCCAGCGTCACCGTTTGCAGGTTCTGCACCTGCTCCTCGATGGTCTCCGTATAGAGCGGGTGCCCCTTGGGGTAGGGCGCAAGATGGCGCGACAGGCCGACGTTCGCGATCGCCGCCGGGTCGCTGAGCTGCGCCTCGGTGCCGGTGAGCGCGGCGCGTCTCAGCTCGTCGAACTCGCCCGGCGGAAACGACGGCTCCTTCAGCGCCTCCGCGACCAGCCGCAGGGTATCGGCGAACTGGGCGCCGCGCACCTCGATCTGCGCGCCGTCCTCGCCCAGCGACACCGAGGCGTTCAGCCGCTCGAGCGCGTCGCGCAGCTCGGCGCGGCCGTGGCGGCGGGTGCCGCGCATCAGCATGCTGCCCGCGAGGGCGCAGGCGGTATCGCGGTTCATCGTGCTCGGCTCGTCGCCCCAGTGCAGCGTCAGCCGGGCGACGACGTTGTTGCCGCGCGACTTCTTCGGCAGCAGCGCGACGCCGATGCCGTTGGCGAGCGTCTTGCGCACCACGCGCGCCTCGATGTTCGCGGGTGTCGGATCGAAGCTTTCGCCCGCGTCGAGGCGCTCGCCTCCGCGCACGGCGGCGAGCGCCTCCTTCAGGTCGGGCGTCGGCGGGATCTCGGCGCGGTCCGGATGCTGCGTCGGCTGGAACACCGCGAGCACGCGGTTCGCCGGCTTGAGGTAGGCGCGCGCCACGCGCTGCACGTCCTCGGGGGTCACCGCGCGCAGCCGGTCGCGATACAGGAAAAACAGGCGCCAGTCGCCGAGCGCCGAGAACTCCGACAGGGCCTGCACCAGCGACCGGGTATCGAGCTGCGCCTTCTCGAAGTCGTTGAGCAGCTCGGTCTTGGCGCGGCGCACCTCGTCGGCGCGCATCGGGTGGCGCGCGATGCCTTCCAGGGTGCCGAGCAGCGCGTCGCGTGCCGCGTCGACCGAGGCGCCCTTGGGCAGCCCGGCGCCGAAGTAGGCGAAGCCCGGATCGTGCAGCGAGCGCTCGGACGCCCAGGTGTAGCTCGCCAGCCCTTTCTGCACCAGCGCCTTGTGCAGCCTTCCGGAGGGCTTGTTGCCGAGCGCGCTGATCAACACGTCGAGCGCCGGATAATCCGGGTGGGCCGCCGCGGGCAGGTGGTACAGCACGGAAACCAGCGGCGTATCGCCGGTGCGGCGCAGCGTCACCGTGCGCGGGCCGTCCTGCGCCGGCTCGACCGTGTAGAGCGCCGGCAGCTCGCGCGCGGGCCGTGCAAGGGCGCCGAAATCGCGCGCCACCAGCGCGAGCGCCTGCGCTTCGTCGAAGCGGCCGGCGATGATCAGCAACGCGTCGTCGGGCTGGTACCAGGTGCGGTAGAAGGCCTGCAGGCGCTCGATCGGAACGTTCTCGATGTCCGAGCGCGCGCCGATGACCGGGTGTCCGTAGTTGTGCCAGGCGTAGGCGAGCTGCACCGCGCGCTGGAACAACACCGCGCCGGGGTTGTTCTCGCCCATCTCGAACTCGTTGCGCACCACGGTCATCTCGCTGTCCAGGTCCGCCTTGGAGATGAACGAGTTGACCATGCGGTCGGCCTCCATGCCGATCGCCCACTCGAGGTTGCCGCCGCGCCCCGCGGGCAGCGTCTCGAAGTAATTCGTACGGTCATAGGACGTGGTGGCGTTCCAGCGCGCGCCGCGGCCGGTCAGCTCCTGCTTCACGTCCGGGTGCCCCTTCGAGCCCCTGAACAGCATGTGCTCGAGCAGGTGCGCCATGCCGCGCTCGCCGTAGCCTTCGTGGCGCGACCCGACCAGGTAGGTGACGTTCACCGTCACGGTGTCGGCGGCCGGGTCGGGCAGCGTCAGCACGCGCAGGCCGTTGTCGAGGCGGTACTCGGTGATGCCTTCGAGCGACACCACCTTGCGCGGCGCCTCGGCGGCCAGTGCGCAGGTCGCGAGCGCGGCGGCGAGCCATGCGAGCGCGAGGCGCGAGAGGGCGGAAGTCATCGGGTGCAATTGTGCCCGGTTTCCTTGATCGCGATGCCGGTGGTCAGGGCGAAGGGGACTACGCCGAGGAGCAAAGGCAGCGCGGCGCGCCGGCCGGCGGCGAACGCCGCCGGGTCGAAGGCGGGACCTATCGCGGGAGCTGGTGTCTAGCGCAGCTGCGCGAGCAGGGTCTCGGCGCCCGAGACCTCGTACTTGCCGGGTGCCTCGACGTTGAGCTGCTTCACCACGCCGTCGTCGACCAGCATCGAGAAGCGCTGCATGCGCAGGCCCATGCCGCGCGCCGTCAGGTCGAGCTCCAGGCCGAGCTTCTTGGTGAACTCGGCGCTGCCGTCGCCGAGCATGCGGATCTTGCCGCTCGCCTTCTCGTCGCGGCCCCAGGCGTTCATCACGAAGCCGTCGTTGACCGCCACGCACCAGACTTCGCTCACGCCCTTGGCCTTGAGCTTATCGAGGTTCGCGACATAGCTGGGCACGTGCTTCGCCGAGCAGGTCGGCGTGTACGCCCCGGGCAACCCGAATATGACGATCTTCTTACCCTTCGCCGCTTGTGCGACGCTCACTTCCTTGGGCGGCATCGGGCAACCGGTAGCGTCGAAATCATGCGATTCGCTGAGCTTGGCGTCAGGTAGCCGGTCGCCGACTTTGATCGTCATTTCCATTCTCCTCAAGGGGTCATGTGGAAAGCGATAATCATAACGCTGCAAGCGAATTTTCGGCGGACCCGCTTGCACGCAGCGCGGCTTCGCGCCCGCGCTCGACGTTGACGCCGGCGAGCAGGGCCAGGCCGATCACGAAGTACACACCGACGGCGAAGATGCCGAGGCGGTGGTTGCCGGCGAACATCCAGGTGACGATGCCGTAGGTGAGCGGGCCGAAGATCGACGCGGTCTTCACGGCGAGCCCCCACAGCCCGAAGAACTCCGCGAGGCGGGGCGTCGGAGCGAGGTAGCCGACGATGGCGCGGCCCGCCGCCTGCGACGAGCCCATGCACAGCCCGGCGATGTTGGCGGCCAGCCAGAACGCGGGCGCGCCGCTTGCGCTGCCGGCGATGACGATCATGACGATCCAGCCGACCAGGGTGAGGGCGACCGCGCGCACGTGGCCGATCGCATCCTGCAGGTAGCCGAAGGCGAAGGCGCCGGCCGCGGCGGTGAAGTTCACCACCAGGATGAGCGTGATGGTCTGGTGCGTGGTGAACTTCATCGCCTGCTCGGCGTAGATCGCGGCGAGCGCGATCACCGCGGTGATGCCCGCCTGGTAGAACACGGTGCACAGCAGGAACCTGCGCAGGTCCTTGAACTCGCGCGCGTGGCGCAGCGTGTCGTGCACCCGCGCCCAGGCCTCGCGCAGCGCGCCTGAGACGGGCAGCGCCTGCGGCTTGGCGCGCTCGCGCAGGTACATGAACGTGGGCGCCGCCGCCAGCGCGAACGTGCCGGCGGTGATCAGCATGGTGACCGGCACGAACGACGAGGCGGGCTGGCCCTGCTTCTGCGCCCAGGTGACGTAAGCGAGGCACAGTCCGAGCGAGACGATGCCGCCCACGTAGCCGAAGCTCCAGCCCCAGCCGGAGACGCGTCCCATGGCGCGCGAGTCGGCGAGCTCGGGCAGGAACGCCGCGATCAGGTTCTCGCCGGTTCCGAAGAAATAGTTCGACAGCATCACGAGCACCAACGCGAGGGCCACCGCCCCGGGCGCGGCGAACCACAGCAAAGCCGTGAACAGCACGCAGCCGACCGTGGAGGCGAGCAGCAAGGATTTCTTCGCCGCGTGCACATCGGCCCAGGCGCCCACCAGCGGCCCGGTGACGACGACCGCCGCGTAAGACACCGACAGCGCCGCCGTCCAGGCGAAGGTCGCCCATGGCGCGGCGCGGGCGACGCCGGCGACGAAATAGGCGTTGAACACCGCCGTGATCACCACCGTCGTGTAGCCGGAGTTGGCGAAGTCGTACATGCTCCAGGCCCAGACCTCGCGCAGTGTGACATCCTGCGCAAGCGCGCCTTTGCGAGGGGCGGATGCCATGGCGCATTCTAGCTTTAAGGTATAGTGTTTCGCGTACATGAAGGGCACCCCATGCAGCAAGCGGTCCAGACCCCCGCGGCCGAGCGGCGCCTGACGCTGGTCGAGGTCATCGACTGGCTGGTCGAGGACCGGCTGGTCGAGGACGCGGCCGCGGAGCAGATGAAGAAAGAGCGGCGCTACTACCGCGGCAGCCAGCACCCGCTCGTCATCATCGCCGAACAGAAGTGGAAGAGCCCGGGGCCCGCAGGCCGCCCGCTGACCCTCGACGCGCTCTCCGAGTGGCTCGCCAAGCGCGTCGGCATGGGATACCTGCACATCGATCCGCTGAAGATCGATTTCTCCGCCGTCACCGAGGTGATGTCGAGCGCGTACGCGACGCGCTTTCGCATCCTTCCGGTCGGCGTCAGCGCCAAGGAGGCCGTGATCGCCACCGCCGAGCCCTTCGTGCGCGAGTGGGAGCGCGAGCTTTCCGGCATCCTCAAGCTCGGCATCAAGCGGGTGATCGCCAACCCCGCCGACATCGAGCGCTACCAGGTGGAGTTCTACAACCTGGCGAAGTCGATCAAGGGCGCCAACCGCAGCGCCGCGGGCAGCTCGAGCCTGTCGAACTTCGAGCAGCTGGTCGAGCTCGGCAGCGGCAACAAGCAGCTCGACGCGAACGACGCGCACATCGTACGCGTGGTCGACTGGCTGTGGCAGTACGCTTTCGAGCAGCGCGCGAGCGACATCCACATCGAGCCGCGGCGCGAGGTGGGCATCGTGCGCTTCCGCATCGACGGCGTGCTGCACCAGGTGTACCAGATCCCGGTCGCCGTGCTGCAGGCGATGACCAGCCGCATCAAGATCCTCGGCCGCATGGACGTGGTCGAGAAGCGCCGGCCGCAGGACGGCCGCGTCAAGACCCGCACCCTCGACGGCGACGAGGTCGAGCTGCGGCTGTCGACCCTGCCGACGGCGTTCGGCGAGAAGCTGGTGATGCGCATCTTCGACCCCGAGGTGCTGATCCGCGACTTCCGCGAGCTCGGCTTCTCCGACGAGGACCACCAGCGCTGGAAAGAGATGACCGAAAGGCCGAACGGCATCGTGCTGGTGACGGGACCCACGGGCTCGGGCAAGACGACGACGCTGTATTCGACGCTCAAGCAGCTCGCGACGCCCGAGGTGAACGTCTGCACCATCGAGGATCCGATCGAGATGGTCGAGCCGCTGTTCAACCAGATGCAGGTGCAGCCGGCGATCGAGCTGGGCTTCGCCGAGGGACTGCGCGCGCTGATGCGCCAGGACCCCGACATCATCATGGTGGGGGAGATCCGCGACCTCGAGACCGCGGAAATGGCCGTGCAAGCCGCTCTTACCGGCCACCTGGTGCTCTCGACGCTGCACACCAACGATGCGCCGAGCGCGGTCACGCGGCTGCTGGAGCTCGGCGTCGCGCCGTACCTGCTCAATGCCACGGTCAACGGCGTGATGGGCCAGCGGCTGCTGCGCACCCTGTGTCCGCATTGCAAGCGCAAGGTCGAGCTCAACCGCAACGAGGACGTCGCGGCCTGGGATGCGCTGGTCGCGCCCTGGAAGTCGAAGCGTCCCGCCGCGGTGCACAAGCCCGTGGGCTGCCTCGAGTGCCGCATGACCGGATTCCAGGGGCGTATCGGCGTCTACGAGACGCTCGTCTGCACGAGCGTGATCAAGGATCTGGTGGCGGCCGGTGCCGACGTGGCGCAACTGCGCGAGCAGGCCTACAAGGAAGGCATGAAGCCGATGCGCATCAGCGGCGCGATGAAGGTGGTGGCGGGGCTGTCGACGATCGACGAGGTGCTCAAGGTCGCACCGCCGGCGCACGACGTGGTCGTCGCGCGCTGAGCCGCCCGTGCGCCGCTTCCGCAAGCTGATCGCGCTTGTGAAACGCGACCCGCTGCTGCGCGGGGTCGCGCTGTACGCCGCCATCATCGGCCCGCTGGTGCTGGTGCTGGAAGTGGTGCTGTCGAGCTATCTGTCCGCCGAAGGCGAGGCGGCGCTCGACGCGGCGCTGCTGGCGCTGGTCGCCGGCGGTTTCATGTTCGTGCTCGTGCAGGGCACTCTGCGCCGCGGCGAGGATGAGATCCTGGCGCTGCGCTCCGACAGCGAGCGCTTCCGCAGCCTCACCTCGCTGACGGCCGACTGGTTCTGGGAGTCCGACGCCGAGCACCGCATTACCTGGCTGAGCGGCGGCGCGCCGGTGATGATGATCTTCGGCCAGGGTGCCGCGTACGGCAAGCGCTTCTGGGAAGCGCCGGGGGTCGAGGTGGACCCCGGCTCGCTCGCGCACTACCTCGAGCGCCTCGAGGCGCGCCAGCCGTTCTTCGATCTCGAGATCGCCCGCTCCGACGAGCGCGGGGCGCGCGTGGCGCACATCGTCTCGGGCCAGGCGCGCGTCGACGCCGAGGGCAATTTCCTCGGCTACCGCGGCGTGGGCCGCGACGTCACCGAGCAGCGGCGCGCGGAGCGCGCCCTAAGCGAGGCGAAGGAGCGCCTCGAGCTGGCGCTCGAAGGCGGAAACCTCGCCACCTGGGACAGCGACCTCGAGGCGAACGTGACCCATTTCGGCACCGGCTGGGCGCGCCTGCTCGGCCGCAAGCCGGCCGCCGATACCATGGACAACGCCGCGGTGCTCGGGGAAGTGCACCCGGAGGATCGCGCCGCGATTCGCGCGGCGTTCGTCAAGGCGATCAAGGGGGAGAGCCCGGCGTTCAGCGCGGAGTACCGGGCGCGCAACGCGAGCGGCGACTGGCGCTGGCTGCATTCCACCGGGCGCGTGATCCAGCGCGGCGAGGACGGGCGCGCGCGGCGCGTCTCGGGCACCGCGGCGGACATCGAGGTGCGCAAGCGCGCCGAGCAGTCCATGCGCGAGGCCGAGGAGCGCTACCGCTCGCTGATCGAGCTGCAACCCGACGGCGTGATCGTGCACAGCGGGGGCATGATCGAGTACGCCAACCAGGCCGCGGCGAGGATCTTCAGGGCCGGGGCGCCGCGCCAGCTGATCGGCCTGCGGCTCGAGGACTTCGTGCAGGACGAGGAGCGCGAGCGCTTCCGCGAGCGCCTGCAATACCTGCTCACGGGCCCGGGCAGCACGCGCTTCGAGGAGCGCAGGCTGCGCGCCTTCGACGGCAGCGACATCCTGGTCGAGGCCGCCGGCGTGTCGTACCTGGAGCGCGGCCGGCTGGTGGTGCAGTCCGTGGTGCGCGACGTCACCGAGCAGCGCAAGGCCCGCGAGGAGCTCGCCGAGCGCGAGCGGCGCTTTCGCGACGTGGTCGAGGCCGCCGGCGAATACGTCTGGGAGACCAACGCCGAGTGGCGCTACACCTACCTGTCGGCGCGCGTCGAGCAGGTGCTCGGCTACCTGCGTCACGAGCTGCTCGGGCGCAGGCCGCAGGATTTCATGGCGCTCGGCGAGGCGCGCGCGCTGGAGGAGTGGTTCGAGCGGCATGCGCGCGAAGCGCAGCCGTTTCGCGACCTGGTGTACCGCTCGGTCACCAAGACCGGGGGCGCGATCTGGCAATCGGTAAGCGGCGTGCCGGTGCTCGACGCGGCCGGCCGGGTGAAGGGCTACCGCGGCACGGGCGCCGACATCACCGCGCGCAAGCAGGCCGAGGAGCGCATCGAGTACCTCGCCACGCGCGACGCGCTCACCGGCTTGCCGAACAAGCTGCTGCTCGCCGATCGCGCCGGCCAGGCGATCCTGGCCGCGGCGCGCAGCCGCGCGCAGCTGGCGGTGCTGCTGTTCGACCTGGACCGCTTCAAGCTGGTCAACGACTCGCTCGGCCACCAGGCGGGCGACGCGGTGCTGCGCGCGGTGGCGGAGCGGCTTGCCAACACGCTGCGGCGCGAGGACACGCTGGCGCGGCTGGGCGGCGACGAGTTCGTGCTGCTGTGGAACGGGATGAAGGGCGCGGAGGATGCCGCCGTGGTCGCGCGGCGTATCCTCGACGTCCTCGCGCGGCCATTCACGATCGAGGGCCGCACGCTGAATGTCTCGGCGTCGATCGGCATCAGCGTCTACCCGAACGACGGCCGCGACTTCGCCGAGCTGCTGAAGAACGCCGATGCGGCGATGTATCACGCCAAGGACAGCGGCCGCGGCACCTTCCGGCTCGCTTCGCCGGCGCTGATGCAGCGCGCGATGGAGCGGCTCAAGACCGAGAACGAGCTGCGGCGCGCGCTGGCGCGCGGCGAGCTCCTGCTGCACTACCAGCCCGTGCTCCGCGGCCGCCCGGAGGCCGGCGGGCGGGTGGTCGGCGCCGAGGTGCTCGTTCGCTGGCAGCACCCGGAGCGCGGGCTGCTGCTGCCGGAGGAGTTCATCCCGTTGGCCGAGGAGTGCGGCCTTATCCGCGCGGTCGGCGAATGGACGCTGGAGCGCGCGCTGTCGCAGGTGGGCGCCTGGCAGCACTCCTTGCCGGGGCGGCTGTGGTTCGCGCTCAACGTCTCCGCATCCGAGCTGGCGCAGGGCGGGGAGTTCGTGGCGCGCCTGCGCCAGGCGTTGGCGGCGAACGGCGTGGAAGGATCGCGCATCGAGCTCGAGCTCACCGAGCGGGTGCTAATGTCGCATTTCTCTGAGAACGTCGACACGCTGCGCCGCATCGGCGAGCTCGGCGTGAGCTGCTCGATCGACGATTTCGGCACCGGCTATTCGAGCCTCGCCTACCTGAGGCGGCTGCCGATCGACAAGCTGAAGATCGACCGCTCGTTCCTGCACGAGCTCGAGACGCACCCCGCAGACGAGAGCATCGTGCGCACCATCACCGCCATGGCGAAGACGCTCGGGCTCGCGGTGGTGGCCGAGGGCGTCGAGACCGCTGCGCAGCTGGAGCGCGTGCTGGCGCTCGGCTGCGAGGAATGGCAGGGCCACCTCTACAGCCGGCCGCTCGAGGCCGCGGAGTTCGAGCGGCTGCTCAGCCGGCGCAACGCCGCCGCGTCCTGAGCCCTAGGCGCGCGACACCCGGCACAGCAGCGCCTTGAGGTTGGTCTGATCCGAGAGCGGGTCGCGCTGCGTCTTGTCGGTGAGGAAATTGACCGGGCGCCAGGGATGGTAGGGCTGGCGCTCGCCCCAGCCGATCGGCACGAACACCGAGCTCGGCCGGATGCCGGCGTGCAGCCAGGCGAGCGCCTCGATCGCGCCGTGCGCGGTCTCGATGCGCACGCGCGCGCCGTCGGCGATGCCCAGGCGCGCCGCCTTCTCGGGATGGATCTGGCAGTACAGGTCGGGCCACATCTCCTGCGCCTGCCAGAAGTAGTGCGTCAGGCTGTGGAAGTGCGCCGCCGGCGGGCGGCCGGTAACGAGCTCGGTGTCGAAGCCGCGCGCGCGCAGCGCTGCGGCCGGGCCGTCGCCGGCGGGCGCGACGATGCGCGCGCGCGCCGCCGCGGTGTCCGGGCGGCAGAAGGGCGACAGCACCCCTTCGTCGCCGTCGCCGTCGAGCAGCTCGACCCAGGGCAGGTCGACGAGGCTCTCGCGCTCGGCGTAGAACTCGGGCAGCGCCGACAGGCCGAGCACGGCGAATTTCTTCTCCATCTCCTCGGTCCAGAATTCGAGCTTGCCGCTTTTCGTCGGGAAGCGGTGGCCGGGAGGCGTCGCCGCGGCGCTCGTGCCCTCGAGGTAGAGCGTGTCCACCTCGGGCGCGGACTCGCTCGCCACCGGCTGGCGCACCCAGCGATACGGCACCGCGTGCAGCCGCTTCTGCGTCACGCCGCGCAGCAGCGCGTTGTCGATGCACACCTCGTCCCAGAACACGCGCGGGTCCTTGTAGGCCTCCTTCAGCACGTCGCCCATGCCGAGGCGCCTGCCGAGCTCGACCCAGATCCAGCCGTCGGCGCGCGCCTCGCCCGGCGGATCGATCATCTTGTCGATCCACACGATGCGCCGGTCGTCGTTGCCGCGCCCGATCTCGCCCTTCTCGATTCCGGTCGCGGCCGGCAGCACGTAGTCGGCGTAGGCCGAGGTCTCGTTCGCGAACAGCTCGATGTGCACTAGCAGGTCGAGCGCCCCGAACGCCGCGCGCGCGGCGTCCTGCCCCGGCCACAGCGACATCGGGTTGTTGCAGGCGATCAGCGCCTTGATCGGGTAGGGCTTGCCGCGCGTCATCGCCTCGGTCCATCCGGTCGGGCTGCGGCGCACGCGCGGGCGGCGCATCGCGGGGCGGCGCTCCTTGGGCGCATTGGGCGCGATCGGCGTGCCGTGGCTCATATTGAAGAACGCGCCGCCGCGCCGGCCCCAGTTGCCGGTGATCGCGGCGAGGAACATCAGCACGCGGTTGGTCTGCGTGCCGTTGGTGTGCTGGTTGATGCCGCGGCTGGCGAAGATCACGCAGCCGTCGGCGGCGGCGATCTCGGCCGCGAGGCGGCGGATCTCGGCCGCCGCGATGCCGGCGACCGGCGCGGCCCACTCCGGCGTGTAGCCGCGCGCGAGGATGAAGTCGCGCCACGCCTCGAAGCCGACGATCCACTCGGCGCAGAAGCGCGCGTCGTGCAGGCCGTGCGCGAGGATGTGGTGGCACAGCGCGAGGCCGAGCGCCATGTCGGTGCCCGGGCGGATCGCCAGCCAGCGGTCGGCCTTCGACGCGGTGACCGTGAGGCGCGGATCGACGACCACCATCCGCGCGCCGTTCTTCAGGCGCCAGTCATTCACCATGCCGAAGTACACCGGGCGCGTCTCGGCCTGATTGTCGCCGAGGTACAGATACATGCTCGCCGAGCCGATGTCCTCGGGCGTGTAGCTGTTGCCCGAGCCGATCCGGCCCTGCGTCAACTCATAGGCGACGTTCTTGCCGCTGGCGCAGAACGGATCGGTGCCCTCGTGGTTCGGCGTGCCCCACAGCTGCGCGAACAGCCGCGTGTACCCGAGGTAGTCGAGCATGCCGGTGCGCGTGCCGATGAAAAGTGCGAGAGCCTCGCTGCCGTGCGATTCCCTTATTTGTTTCAATCTTTCGGCAATCTCGTCGAGCGCCTGGTCCCACGAAATGTCCTGGAAGCGGTTCTCGCCGCGCGTGCCGACGCGCTTCCGGGGGTGCAGCAGGCGGTGCTCGCTGCGGTAGAGCTGAAGGGTCAGCTGCGACTTGGGGCACACGCGGCCCTGGAGCAGCGGGTCGTCGTCGTTGCCGGTGATTTTCACCAGCTCGCTGCCGCGGAAGTGGAACTTGGTGCTGCAGCAGTTGAAGCAGATGTTGCAGCCGCCCGGCTCGACGCGGTCGGCCTCGGCGTCCTTACGTTCGGCTCCGTAGGGATAAGCGGGCTCGGCCTGGAGCAGCGTGCCGGCCGCGGCGGCCGGACGCTGCGCGGCCGCCTGGGGCGCGAGCCGCTCGAGGTACACCGTCGCCGGTCCGAGCAGGAAATGGTCGTTGTCGCGCGGCGCGCGGCCTTCGCCCGCCGCGCGCGCGAGCAGTCCGTCGCGCCGGCCGAAGCTGATCGCCCGGGTCGGGCACACGCTCGCGCAGGCGGTGGTGAGCCCTTCGGCGCGGCGCTCGGCGCACAGGTCGCACTTCACCGCGTGGTGTCCCTTCGGGTCGTAGCCCATGGCGCTGTACGGGCAGGCGATAACGCATTCGCCGCAGCCGGTGCAGCGGTCCTCGAGCACGCTTACCACGCCGGTGACCGGGTCCTTGGCGATCGCCTTGGGGTTCACCGGGCAGGCGCGCAGGCAGGCGGGGCGCTCGCAGTGCTGGCAGGCGAGCGTGAGGAAGGCGAGCGAGGGCGGCTCGGCGCCGCCGCTCCACACCACCTTGTTGCGATACTCGCCGGGCCCGAGGCGGTGCTCCTGCTTGCACGCCACCTCGCAGCTCTTGCAGCCGGTGCAGCGCTCGAGGTCGATCATCAGCGCGAGGCGCTCGCTCACCAGCCCGCTCCCCAGGCCCTGAGGTGCCACCAGGTGATCGGCCCGCCGTCGGCGACGTAGCCCGCGAGCAGGGTCACCGTCGCGACGTGGATCGCGACGCCGAGCACGAAGATCCAGGCGAGCGCCATGTGCAGCGGCCGCCACCAGGCCTGCGCTGTGCCGACCGCGCGCCGCGTGCCGAGCAGGCGCGACTCCTCGCGTGCCAGGCGGCGGTAGGCGAGCGCCAGGCGAGGCCGGCGCAGCAGATGGGATAGCGTGACCGAGAAGGTTCCTTCATTCGCTTTCGCATCCAGGTCTTTGAGGAGAGCGCGTTTCTCGGCGATCAGCTGCCGCAGGCGCTCGCGCGCCGCGGCGTCCGGGGGCGCGAACACGTGTGTCTTGGAGGCGAAGGTCTCGGCCATACGGCGCGCGCCGCGCAGCCGCGCCCACACGCCGAGCGCGGCGAGCGCTACGATCGCCGCGAGCAGCAGCGCGGGCGGGCGGCGTAGGAAGCCGCCCGAGTGAACCGCGATCAGCGCCGCGCCGGCGAGCGAACAGGTGACGTGGGCATTGAACCAGCGGCGCGGATCGCGGCTGCGGCCGGCCCGCTTGGCGAGCGCGAAGGCGGCGGGCACCAGCAGCAGCACCACGCCGGCGACCCCCGTGAGGTACAGCACCGGGCTGCCGGGCTCGCGCCAGGCCGGCGCGAGCCACGGGCGCAGCGCGAACCACGCGGCGATCGCGGCGGCCGCGGCCGCGACCAGGCGCACGAGCTTGCGGTCATCGATGTCTGGCGCGGGCATGGCGCGCAGGCTCAGGCCGGCCTGCGCGCCACCAGGTCGACGAGCGCCGACATGCCGGCGTGGCCCTTGCCCTCGCGGATCTCGCTGTCGTGCTCCGCGAGGTGCAGGATGTCGAGGGCGGCGAACTGCCCGCGCAGCAGGTCTGCGGTGTAGAGGTTCTCGGCCACGCCCGGGCCGCCGGTCTTGTATTCGAGCTGGCGCGGCGCGTAGCCCTGCAACAGCAGCAGCCCGCCGGGCGCGAGCGCGCGCATCATGCCGGCGAAGATGCGCGCGCGCTCCGCGGGCGAGGCGAACTGGATGAAGATCGCCACCACCAGGTCGTAGCTCGCCGCGTCCCAGTCCCAGTCGTTGATGTCGGCGACGCGATGGTCGACCGCGACGCCCGCCTCGCGCGCCAAGCGGCGCGCCTTGTCGACGCCCACCGGCGAGATGTCGAACGCGGTGACCTGCAGCCCCTGGCGCGCGAGCCACACGCTGTTGCGGCCCTCGCCGTCGGCGACGCTGAGGGCGCGCATGCCGGCGCGCAGGCGCTGCGCCTGCGAGGCGAGAAAGGCGTTCGGCTCGGTGCCGAAGTGGTACTCGTCGCCGCCAAAGCGCTCGTTCCAGCGGTCGGTTTGCCGGGAAAAGGACATGCCCGCTACTTCGCCAGCAGCTTCATCGCCTTCTCGAGCCCGGCGAGCGTGGTCGGGAACATGCGGCCGTTCATCAGCTCCTTCATCACCTGGATCGACTGGCGGTAGGGCCAGATCTCCTCGGGCTCGGGGTTGAGCCAGACGCACTTGGAATAGATGTCGGTGACGCGCTTGACCCACATCGCGCCCGGCTCTTCGTTGAAGTACTCGATCGACCCGCCGGGCTGCAGGATCTCGTAGGGGCTCATCGTGGCGTCGCCGACGAAGATCACCTTGTAGTCGTGGCCGTACTTGTGCAGCAGGTCCCAGGTGCGGGTGCGCTCCGCGTGGCGCCGGCGGTTATCCTTCCACACGAAGTCGTACAGGCAGTTGTGGAAGTAGAAGTGCTCGAAGTGCTTGAACTCGGTCTTCGCGGCGGAGAACAGCTCCTCGCACAGCTTGACGTGGTCGTCCATCGTGCCGCCGATGTCGAGCAGCATCAGCACCTTGACCGTGTTGCGGCGCTCGGGCCGCATGTGGATGTCGAGGTAGGCCTTCTTCGCGGTCGAGTCGATCGTGTGGTCGAGGTCGAACTCTTCGGGGCTTCCCTCTCTGGCAAAGCGCCGCAGCCTTCTCAGGGCCACCTTGATGTTGCGCGTGCCGAGCTCGACCGAGTCGTCGAGGTTGCGATATTCGCGCTGATCCCAGACTTTGACCGCGCTGCGGTTGCGGCTCTTGTCCTGGCCGATGCGGATGCCCTCGGGGTTGTAGCCGTAGGCGCCGAAGGGCGAGGTGCCCGCGGTGCCGATCCACTTCTTGCCGCCCTGGTGGCGCCCTTTCTGCTCCTCGAGCCGCTGCTTGAGGGTCTCCATCAGCTTTTCCCAGCCGCCGAGCGCCTCGATCTGCTTTTTCTCCTCCTCCGACAGCGTCAGCTCGACCTGCTTGAGCAGCCACTCGAGCGGGATCTGCGCCTCGATGCCGGGGATCGTCTCCACCCCCTGCCAGAACTCCGAGAAGGCGCGGTCGAACTTGTCGAAGTTCGCCTCGTCCTTCACCAGCGCGGCCCGGCTGAGGTAGTAGAAATCGTCCACCGACGGGCCGATCACGCCCTTCTGCAGCGCCTCGATCAGGGTCAGGTACTCCTTGATCGAGACCGGCAGCTTGTGGCTCTTCAGCTTGAGGAAGAAATCGATCAGCAAATCAACCGCCCTTGGCCCTCGTCATGAACACCAGCCGCTCGAACAGGTGCACGTCCTGCTCGTTCTTGAGCAGCGCGCCGTGCAGCGGCGGGATGATGGTCTTGCGGTCCTTCGAGTGCAGCGCCTCGGGCGGGATGTCCTCGGCGAGCAGCAGCTTCAACCAGTCGAGCAGCTCGGAGGTGGAGGGCTTCTTCTTCAGCCCCGGCACCTCGCGGATCTCGAAGAACACCTCCATCGCCTCGCGCAGCAGCGACTTCTTCAGCCCCGGGAAGTGCACCTCGACGATCTTCTCCATCGTCTCCTTGTCCGGGAAACGGATGTAGTGGAAGAAGCAGCGGCGCAGGAAGGCGTCGGGCAGCTCCTTCTCGTTGTTCGAGGTGATGAAGACGATCGGGCGGTGGCGGGCCTTGATCAGCTCGCGCGTCTCGTAGACGTAGAACTCCATGCGGTCGAGCTCGCGCAGCAGGTCGTTCGGGAACTCGATGTCCGCCTTGTCCACCTCGTCGATCAGCAGCACCACCGGCTCGTCGGCGGCGAAGGCCTGCCACAGCATGCCCTTGACGATGTAGTTGTGGATGTCGTGCACCCGCGCGTCGCCGAGCTGCGAGTCGCGCAGCCGCGACACGGCGTCGTACTCGTACAGGCCCTGCTGCGCCTTGGTGGTGGACTTGATGTGCCATTCGAGCAGCGGCACGCCGAGCGCCTTGGCGACCTGCACCGCCAGCATCGTCTTGCCGGTGCCGGGCTCGCCCTTCACCAGCAGCGGGCGCTGCAGGGTGATCGCGGCATTGACGGCCAGCGTGAGGTCGTCGGTCGAGACGTATTCTTCGGTTCCGTTGAAGCGCATTGACGCGGGCCCCTCGAAATCGTCAAATTATATCTTGGGAGGCGGCCATTTCACGGTCGCCGCGGAGCGCCGCCGACTAGAATTCCCGGGAGAATTACTGGCTGGGAGGGTCGCGTGGGGGCTTTTCTTCGACCTGGCTTCAGCATCACGGGGCCCTTGGGCCTGGTCGGCAACCTAATACTGATCGGGGCACTGTTCCTCGTCGCTCAGGTGGCGTCGTTTTTCTGGGCCATCGACGCGCCGGCGGCGCCGGGCGGGAACACGCTCTGGGTGGCGGGCGCGGCGGTCGCGGCATTCGCCGCAGCGCTCTACCTGCTCGCGTCGTTCGTTCTTCGGTTGCGCGGCGGCCTTATCCGGATCGGTGCAGCCGCCGAGCGCATCGCCAGCGGCGACCTGTCGCTGCGGCTGGAAGCGGTCGAGGACGACGCCTCCGACACCGGCGCGATGTGGAATTCGGTTGCGCGCATGGCCGGGAACCTGGCAAGCATCGTCGGCGAGGTACGCTCGGGCTCCGAATCGATCCTCGTCGCCTCCAGGGAGATTTCCGAAGGCTATACGAACCTATCGCAGCGCACCGATAGACAGGCGGCGACGCTGGAGGAGACGTCGAGCGCGATGGACGAGCTCTCGGCCACGGTGCGGCAAAACGCGGACAACTGCCGTCGGGCGAGCGAGCTCGCGCGCGAGTCCAGCGCGGTCTCCGAGCGCGCCGCGGAGTCGATGCGCCGCCTCACCGGGACGATCGGGCGGATCGACGCGGGCTCGAAGAGGGTCGCCGAGATCATAGGCGTGATCGACGGCATCGCTTTCCAGACTGGTATCCTGGCGCTCAACGCGGCGGTGGAAGCGGCGCACGCCGGCGACCAGGGTCGGGGCTTCGCGGTCGTGGCGAGCGAGGTCCGGAGCCTTGCACAGCGCAGCGCGGACGCGGCCAGGGAGGTCAAGGCGCTGATCGAGGAATCGGTGTCGAGCGTCGACGACGGCGCGCGGCTGGTGCGCGAGACGGAGGATGCCTTCGGGCACGCGGTCGCGAGGGTGGGCGAGGTGAGCGGCGTGATCGGGGAGATCGCAAGCGCGTCGGCGGAGCAGAGCGCGGGCGTCGAGGAGATCAAGAAGGCGCTCGTGCAGCTCGAGAACGCGACGCAGCAGAACGCGGCGCTGGTGGAGCAGTCGTCCGCCGCCGTGATGTCGTTCCAGGGCGCGGCCGAGCGGCTCGACCGGGCGATCGCCGCGTTCAAGACCGACCGCGCCGAGGCGCGCGAGCGTGCCATCGCCCTGGTAAGGCAGGGTATCGAGCACATGCGCGCGCGCGGCGCGGAGAAGGCACTCGCCGATTTCAGCGATCCGCGCGGCGGCTTCGTCGACGGCGACCGCTACCTGGCCGTGCTCGACATGAACTGCATCCTGCGTGCGAACGGTGGCAATCCGGCGATCGTCGGCAGGGACGACTCGCAGCTCACGGACAGCGACGGCAAGAGGTTTTCGGCCGAGTTCGTCAACGTCGCCCTGACGCGAGGCCGGGGCTGGGTGGACTACCGCTGGATGAACCCCAAGACGCGGAGGGTCGAGGCGAAGTCGACCTACGTCGAACGCGAGGGCGAGTATGTCGTCGCGTGCGGCATCTACCGGAGCGACGCGGAAATCACGCCCGTCGAAGCGCGCCCGAGCGCTCCGCGGCTGACCCTCTAGCAAGCGCGGCCGCGCCGGATTCGAGCGAGTCGGCGCATGCAGTGTTGAGGCGGTCTGGCGCTTCCGCTAGAATCCGCCGGTTCATAACCGTCCAACGACCAAAATCCAGCATGTCCATTCGCTTCCATTCAGCCGTCGTGGCTGCAGGCATCGTCTTCGGCGCGGCGGTCCCCGCGGCGCTCGCGCAGACCGTGACCGGCAACGCCGAAGCCGCAAAGAACAAGGTCTCGATGTGCACGGGCTGCCACGGCATCCCCGGCTACCACACCGCCTACCCCGAGGTGTACCACGTGCCGAAGATCGGCGGGCAGCAGGCGGGCTACATCATCAGCGCCCTCAAGGAGTACAAATCCGGCGCGCGCTGGCATCCGTCCATGCGCGGCATCGCGGCGAGCCTCACCGAGCAGGACATGGCAGACTTGGCGGCCCACTACAGCGGGGGGGCGAAATGAGCGCGCTCGCGCGCGTCGCCGTCGCGGCGGCCCTGGGACTCGCGCTCGCGCAAGGCGCGCTCGCGGGAGGCAACGCCCAGGCGGGCAAGCAGAAGGCTTCCCAGGTGTGCGCCGCCTGCCACGGCCCCAACGGCGACAAGCCTTCAGCGCCCGATCAGCCGATTCTCGCCGGGCAGTGGGAAGACTACCTGGTGCGCGCGCTGAGCGACTACAAGTCGGGCAAGCGCAAGAACCCCATCATGAACGGCATGGCGAGCACGCTCTCCCAGCAGGACATCCTGGACATCGCGGCCTGGTTCTCCAGCCAGCCCTCGCCCCTGCACAGCGAGCGCTGATCAGCGCCGCGCGCGCTGGTCCAGGCACTCCAGGTAGGCGGCGCCGTCGGGCGGGGCGGCGTCGCGCTGCGAGCGCCACACCATCTCGGCCAGGCATTCGATCGCCTCGTGCAGCGCCGCGTGGCGCTCGCCGAAGCGCGCGCACAGCGCCGCGAAACGCGCCGCCACCCCCGGGGGCTGGTCGATCGACAGCTGCTCCTCCACCGCCAGATGCAGGCTCAGGTGCAGGAATGGATTGGTCTCGCCGAGCTCCGGAAAGTAGTCCCTCTCGCGGGAGCGTTCCGGCTGGTCGAGCAGCGCGTGGTATTCCGGGTGCAGCAGCACGACCTCGAGCGCCGGTGCCTCCAGCCCGGCGAGCGGCTCGCCGGCGCGGTACTTGCGCCAGGTCTCGAAGAAGAAGTCGCGCACCTGCTCGCGCGTCGGATTAAACATCGCGCGTCTTGCCCCGGTACTCGCACAGGTCGCGAATCGCGCAATCGGGGCACTTCGGCTTGCGCGCCACGCATACGTAGCGTCCGTGCAGCAGCAGCCAGTGGTGCGCGTCGCGCAGGAACTCGGGCGGCGTGAACTTCTCCAGCCTCTGCTCGACTTCCAGCGGGGTCTTCCCGGGCGCGAGGCCGGTGCGGTTGGCGACGCGGAAGATGTGCGTATCGACCGCGATCGTCGGCTCGCCGAACGCGGTATTGAGCACCACGTTGGCGGTCTTGCGGCCCACGCCCGGCAGGCGCTCGAGCGCGGCGCGCTCCGCGGGCACCTCGCCGCCGTGCTCCTCGATGAGGATCTTCGACAGCGCGATCAGGTTCTTCGCCTTGGTGCGGTAAAGGCCGATGCTGTGGATGTGCCGCTCGAGCCCTTCGACGCCGAGCGCGAGCATGCGTTGCGGCGTGTCGGCGACCCGGTAGAGCTCCGCGGTGGCGAGGTTGACCGACTTGTCGGTGGCCTGCGCCGAGAGCACCACGGCCACCAGCAGCTCGTAGGGCGTGCGGAACACGAGCTCGCTGCGCGGGCTGGGATTGGCGGCGCGCAGCCGCGCATAGATCTCGTGCCGCCGCGCCGCGTTCACGCCGCGCCCCGTTTCTTGCGCGCGCGCTCGAGCGCCGCCCCGATCACCGCGCGGCGCGCGGCAGGCGCGGAGGTGCGCGGCCGGGCCCGCTCGAGGCGCGCCTTGCGCGCCGCGTGACGCGCTCTGGCGGCGCGCGCGTCGGCCGCGCTCCAGCGGCTGCCGGCCGGCGGCGCCACCATGTCGATGCAGTCGACCGGGCAGGGCGGCAGGCACAGCCGGCAGCCGATGCACCATGGCTCGACCACCGTGTGCATCAGCGCTCGCGCGCCGATGATCGCGTCCACCGGGCAGGCCGCGATGCACAGCGTGCAGCCGATGCAGCGGCTCTCGTCGATCAGGGCGATGGCGCGGCGCTTCACGGCTGCGATCAGGTGCCGCCCGCGCCGCGCGCGCGGTAGGCCGACGCGCATTCCGCGATCAGCACCGGCCCGCGGTAGATCAGGCCCGTGTACAGCTGCACCAGCGAGGCGCCGTGCGCGAACTTGTCCGCCGCATCGGGTCCGCTCATGATGCCGCCGACGCCGATCAGCGGCACCTCGCCCTGCAGCTCGGCGGCGAGCGTCGCGAGGGCGCGCGTGGCGCGCGCCCGGATCGGCGCGCCCGACAGGCCCCCGGCTTCCCCGGCGTGCCGCAGTCCCTCGACGCCTTCGCGCGACACCGAAGTGTTGGTGGCGATGGCCGCGTCGAAGCGGTGCTTACGCAGCGCCACGGCGACGGCGCGCAGCTGCGCGGCGTCGAGGTCGGGAGCGACCTTGAGCGCGAGCGGCACGCGCTTGCCGTAGCGCTCGGCGAGCCGCTCGCGCGTGTGCGCCAGGCGCGCGAGCAGGGCGTCGAGCGCCGCATCTTCCTGCAGCGCGCGCAGCCCCTGGGTGTTGGGCGAGGACACGTTCACCGCGACGTAGCTCGCGGCCGGGTAGACGCGCTCGAGGCAGGCCTGGTAGTCGTCTGCGGCGCGCTCCACGGGCGTGTCGAAGTTCTTGCCGATGTTGATGCCGAGCACGCCGCGCCAGCGCGCGCGCGCGACGTTCGCCAGGAACGCGTCCACGCCGACGTTGTTGAAGCCGAAGCGATTGATGAGCGCCTCGGCCTGCGGCAGCCGGAACACCCGCGGGCGCGGGTTGCCGGGCTGCGGGCGCGGCGTCACGGTGCCGACCTCTATGAACCCGAATCCGAGCGCCGCGAGCGCGTCGATATGCTCGGCGTTCTTGTCGAGCCCCGCGGCGAGCCCCACCGGATTGGGGAAGTCGAGCCCCATGACGCGCACCGGATGGCCGGGCACCCGGTGCGCGGCGAGGCTCGCGAGGCCGAGCGCCTGCGCGGCGCCGATGAGCTCGAGCGTGAGCCGATGCGAGACTTCGGGATCGAGCGCGAACAGCAGCGGCCGCGCGAGCGCGTAGAGCATGCCGCTATTCTAGCGAGCGGCGCCCTAACGGGTGCCGCTCGCTTAGGCGGCGTCAGAAGCCTCGAGCCGCTGCCACTTGCCGCCGACGAATCCCTCGATCGGGGAGAACTTCGACTTGTAGGCCATCTTCGGGCTCTCGCCGATCCAGTAGCCGAGATACAGGTACGGCAGGCCGAGCGCGCGGCAGGCCTCGATCTGCCACAGCACGTTGTAGGTGCCGTAGCTCGCGGCGCGCCGGTCGGGCTCGAAGAACGTGTACACCGAGGACAGGCCGTCGGGCAGGTAGTCGACGATCGACACCATCACCAGCTGGCCCGCGTCGCGAAACTCGACCAGTCGGGTGTCGACGCGGCTCTGCAGCAGGAAATGCGAATACTGGTCGCGGCTGTCGTTGTCCATGCCGCCACCGGAGTGGCGCTTGGACTGGTAGCGCAGGTACAGCGCGTAGTGCTCGAGGCGGAACTTGAGCGGCTGCGTCAGCGAGGCGAGGGCGGCGTGCAGCTTCCAGGCGCGGCGCTGCGAGCGGTTCGGCGCGAATTCGTTCACCGGGATGCGCACCGGCACGCAGGCCCGGCAGCTGTCGCAATGGGGCCGGTAGGTGAAGATGCCGCTGCGGCGGAAACCGGACTTGACCAGGTCGCCGTACAGCTCGGTGGTGATCAGGTGGCTCGGCGTGGCGACCTGCGAGCGCGCCATGCGGTCCGGCAGGTAGCTGCAGGGATACGGCGCCGTCACGTAGAACTGCAGAACCGCGTGCGGCAGGTCGTTTAGCCGGGACACCTTAGGCGCGCCTCCTTTGCCACGATCCGGGCGGATCGGCGTAGTTTACCAACCCCGAGACCTGGCGCAAGAAAACATGCCGGGGAATTTCACGGGCGCCGAGCGACGCGAGCAGCGGCGTCCTCATCTGGCAGTCGATGAGCGGGAAGCCTCGCCCGCGCAGCTCCTCGACCAGGGCCACCAACGCCACCTTCGAGGCGTCGGTGGCGCGCGAGAACATCGACTCGCCGTAGAACATGCGTCCCAGCGCGACCCCGTACAGGCCACCGACCAGCTCGCCGTCCTTCCAGGTCTCGACGCTGTGCGCGTACCCCGCGCGGTGCAGCGCCGCGTAGGCCCTGCGCATGTCGGCGCCGAGCCAGGTGCCGCCCTCGCCCCGGCGCGGCCCCGCGCAGCCTTCCAGCACGCGGCGGAAGGCGCTGTCGAGGCGCACCTCGTAGCCGCGGTTGCGCACGCTCTTGGCGAGCGAGCGCGACACCTTCAGCTCGTCGCAGTACAGGACCATGCGCGGGTCGGGGGACCACCACAGGATCGGCTCGTCGCCCGAGTACCAAGGATAGACGCCGCGGCGGTACGCATCGAGCAGGCGCGCAAGCGAAAGGTCGCCGCCGGCGCACAGCAGCCCGTTGGGCTCCCTGAGCGCCTGCTCGACGGGCGGAAACGGCGCGTCGGCCTCCAGCCAGGGGATCACCGCGCTAGCACTTCACCTGCTGACGGCAGTAATTCTCGAGCGGCAGCACGGCCACGGCGCTGCCGGCCGCCCGATGCGCCGCGGCGCCGTACTCCATGGCGAGGCGGAATTCGTACTTGGCGAAGAACTCGTTGAACAGCTCGCCGCCGAGCGTGCCGACCGCGTAGAGCGCGTCGGCCGCCGGGTCGTGCTCGAGCAGGATCGCCGCCAGGGGCTGCGGCGCCGGACCCGCGACCACCCTGCCGCCGGCGGCGGGATCGTACTGGCTGTGCTCCGAGCAGCAGTGGATGACGCGCGCGTGGCGGTTGCTCGCGCTCGCTTCGGCGCGATAGCTGATGAAGCTGATCTGGCGCGTCGGGTAGCTTAGCTTGTGCGCGCAGATCGCCGAGTAGGCGACCACCGACCGGTCGGGCCCCACGCCACCCTGCCATTCGTAGCTGCGCTGGTCGACCGTCCTGAGACGCGCCGCCGGCGCGACCGGCCGGCCCAGGTTGAGCAGGAAGCACGGCGTCGCGGCGTAGGGGTAATTGAAGATCAGATTGCGGTCGCGGGGAATGGCCGCCGCGCGCAGCGGGGCGCCGTGCTCGTCGAGCAGCTTGCTGCGCGCGTAGAAGCGCGCCGTGGCGTCGCCGGCCGCGAAGGCGGGCGCGCCCGCCGCGGCGCCCGCCGCGCAGAACTTGATGAAGTCACGGCGTTGCATGTCCAATACGATTGTAGCCAATCAAAATGATCAAAGGGAGGAGAAGATGGAGGGTCTCAAATCCGGTTCCGACGTGCTGTTCGTGCTGCTGGGCGCCATCCTGGTGCTCGCCATGCACTCCGGCTTCGCGTTTCTCGAGCTCGGCACCGTGCGCTCCAAGAATCAGGTCAACGCGCTGGTGAAGATCCTGACCGATTTCTGCGCCTCGACGGTGGCGTATTTCCTGGTCGGCTACGGCGTCGCCTACGGCGTGTCGTTCTTCACCGGCGCCGAACAGCTCGCCGCTAAGAACGGCTACGAGCTGGTGCGGTTCTTCTTCCTGCTCACCTTCGCCGCGGCGGTGCCGGCGATCGTGTCGGGCGGCATCGCCGAGCGCGCGCGCTTCTACCCGCAGCTGTTCGCCACCGCGGCGCTGGTGGCGTTCGTGTACCCGTTGTTCGAGGGCATCGCGTGGAACCAGCGGCTCGGCGTCCAGGCCTGGCTCAAGTCGAGCTTCGGCGCCGAGTTCCACGACTTCGCCGGCTCGGTGGTGGTGCACGCCGTCGGCGGCTGGGTGGCGCTCGCCGCCGTGCTGCTGCTCGGCGCGCGCCGCGGCCGCTACACCAAGGACGGGAAGATGACGGCGCATCCGCCTTCCTCGATCCCGTTCCTCGCGCTCGGCGCGTGGATCCTGTCGGTCGGCTGGTTCGGGTTCAACGTCATGTCGGCGCAGGCGATCGACAAGATCAGCGGGCTGGTCGCGGTGAACTCGCTGATGGCGATGGCGGGCGGCACGCTCGCGGCGCTGGTCGCGGGCCGCAACGACCCGGGGTTCGTGCACAACGGGCCGCTCGCCGGCCTGGTCGCGGTGTGCGCAGGCTCGGATGTGATGCATCCCGCGGGCTCGTTCATCGTCGGCGCGGGCGCCGGCGCGCTGTTCGTCTACCTGTTCACCGTCACGCAGAACCGCTGGAAGATCGACGACGTGCTCGGGGTGTGGCCGCTGCACGGGCTATGCGGCGCCTGGGGTGGCGTCGCCTGTGGAATATTCGGAACGAAAGCGCTCGGCGGAATGGGCGGGGTGAGCTTCATGTCGCAGCTCTCGGGCACGCTGCTCGGCATTGCCGTGGCGTTTATTGGCGGCGGCATCGTGTACGGCATCCTCAAGGCCGCGGTGGGGCTGCGGCTGGACGAGGAGCAGGAGTTCAACGGCGCCGACATCTCGATCCACAAGATCTCGGCGACACCGTTCAGGGACGAGGCCTGATGTCCTCGGCGTGAAGCGCGAAGGCGCCGTTGCGCCGGTCGGCGAACCAGTGCTTGAGCGTCAGGCCGACGGTGCGGAAGGCGACGTCCTTCCACGGCACCTGCGCTTCCTCGAACAGCGCCACCTCGAGGCTTTCCTCGCCGGGCCGGAACTCGAGGTCGAGCAGCCGCGCGCGGTAAAACAGGTGCACCTGGTTCACCTGCGGCACCGAAATGAGGCTGAACGGCTCGCCCAGCTCGATGCGCGCGCCGGCCTCCTCGAGCGTCTCGCGCCGCGCCGCGTCGCCGGCGGTCTCGTCGTTCTCCATGAAGCCGGCGGGCAGCGTCCAGTAGCCGTAGCGCGGCTCGATCGCGCGCCGGCACAGGAGCAGCCGGCCGTCCCATTCCGGGATGCTGCCGACCACCAGCTTGGGGTTCTGGTAATGGACCTCGCCGCAGGCGTCGCACACGTAGCGCGCCAGGCTGTCGCCGGGCGGCACGCGCCGGGCGAGCGGGGCGGCGCAGTTGGAGCAGAAATTCATCGCGCTCAGCCGGAACGCCCGATTCTCTCGGGCAGGTCGCCGAGGGTCTTCAAGGTGCCGTCGGGCTGGAATCCCAAGCGGTCCACCGGCGCATCCAGGCGGTTGATCCAGTAGACGTTGAAGCCGAAGGACTTGGCGCCGAGCGCATCCCAGCAGTTCGACGACACAAAGCCGACGCTGGCGGCGGGCACGCGCAGCGCGTCGACCGCCAGCTGGTAGACTCGCGGCGCCGGCTTGAAGACCTTCAGGCCGTCGACGCTCAGCACCGCGTCGAAGTCCGCCTGCATGCCGCGGTTCCTCACCAGCGCGCCGATCATGTCGGGCGAGCCGTTGGTCAGGATGGCGAGCTTGCGGCCGTCGCTCTTGAGCTTCGCGAGCGCGTCGGGGACGTCGGGGTAGGGCGCGAGGTTCAGGTATTCCTGCATCAGCGCCTTGGCCTTGGCGTCGTCCAGCGGCAGCCCGAGCGCCTCGCAGCAGTACGCGAGCGCGTCGCGCGTGACCGTCGAGAACGGAGCGTAGCGGCCCATCAGGCTCCTCTGCCAGGTGTAGTCGAGCTGCTTCGTGCGCCAGGCCTGCGACAGCTGCGCGCCCTTGCCGGGCCAGAACTTCTCGCAGCGCGCGACGACCGCGTGCACGTCGAACAGGGTGCCGTAGGCGTCGAACACCAGGGCGTGAAGGGGCATGGCGCGAACTCCGTGCGGGCGGGCCGGCGAAAAGCGCGATGGTAAACTGCCGGCGCGACATGGTGAACCGTTACGACGAGCTGTATCGCAACTTTCGCTGGGACGTGCCCGCGCGCTTGAATATCGCGCAAGCCTGTTGCGGGCGGTGGGCGGCGGACCGCAACCGCTTCGCCCTCTACTGGGAGGACGAGTCCGGCGCCAGCGCTGCGTACAGCTTCTGGGACATCCAGCAGCAGGCCAACCGGCTGTCCAACGCGCTCGCGGCGCTGGGCGTGAAGCGCGGCGACCGCGTCGCGATCATCCTGCCGCAGCGCCCCGAGACCGCGATCGCGTACATCGCCCTGTTCCAGATGGGCGCCATCGCGCTGCCGCTCAGCCACCTGTTCGGCCCGGACGCGCTCGAGTACCGCATGGAGCACGCCGAGGCGAGCGTCGCGCTCGTCGAGCCCGCGACCTTGCCGAACCTCTGGGCGATCAAGGACCGCCTGCGGCACCTGCGCGAGGTGATCGGCGTCGGCGGCGCGCGCGAGGCGGGCGTGCGGCCGTGGGAGGAGCTGCTCGCGCGGGCAGGCCGCGAGTTCGCCTGCGTCGACACCGCGGCGGACGACCCCGCGCTCATCATCTACACCAGCGGCACCACCGGCGCGCCCAAGGGCGCGCTCGAGGCGCACCGGCTGATCATCGGCAACCTCTCGGGGTTCGTGCACTCGCACGACTTCTTCCCGCAGCCGGGCGACGTGTTCTGGTCGCCGGCCGATTGGGCCTGGGCCGGGGGCCTGTTCGACGCGCTGCTGCCGAGCTGGTATTTCGGCGTGCCGATCCTCGGCTACCGCGGGCGCTTCGATGCCGAGCGCGCCTACACCCTGCTCGACAAGTACGGCGTGCGCAACGCGTTCCTGTTCCCCACCGCGCTCAAGCTGATGATGAAGGCGGTGCCCGAGCCGCAAAGGAAATACGCGCTCACGCTGCGCTCGATCATGAGCGCGGGCGAGAGCGTCGGCGTAACGGTGCTCGAGTGGGCGCGCGAGCAGCTCGGGGTCACGATCAACGAGATGTTCGGCCAGACCGAGATCAACTACGTGGTGGGCAACTGCCAGGCGGCCTGGCCGGTGAAGCCCGGGTCGATCGGGCGGCCTTATCCCGGGCACCGCGTCGCGATCATCGACGAGCGGGGCGCGGAAGTCCGGCGCGGCGAGCTCGGGGAAATCGCCGTCCACCGCGCCGGCGACCCGGTGTTCTTCCTCGAGTACTGGAAGAATCCGCAGGCGACAAAGGACAAGTTCATCGGCGACTGGGGCCTCACCGGCGACCAGGGCAAGATGGACGAGGACGGCTACATCTGGTACCAGGGCCGCTCGGACGACGTCATCAAGAGCGCCGGCTACCGCATCGGGCCGGCCGAGATCGAGTCCTGCCTGCTGAAGCACCCCGCGATCGCGAATGCCGCGGTGATCGGCAAGCCCGACGAGGCGCGCGGCGCGATCGTCAAGGCGTTCATCGTGCTGCAGGCCGGGCAGCAAGCCTCGAAGGCGCTCGAGGACGACATCCAGAACCACGTGCGCGGCCGGCTCGCGCCCTACGAGTACCCGCGCGAGATCGAGTTCATCGACGCGCTGCCGATGACCACCACCGGCAAGGTGCAGCGCAAGGAGCTGCGCAAGCGCGAGCAAGCGGGCCCTGCGCGGCGAGTGCCCGATTAGGCGGGACGGCTGGCGACCAGGATCTTGCCGTCGGCCTCGACGACGGTGTCGCCGTGCTGGTTGCGGCTCGCGCCGCGCAGCACGATCATGCCGCCCTTGTGCCTGGGCTTGTCGATTTTCTGCGTCACGGTCCACTCGGTGGCCAGGGTGTCGCCGGCGCGCACCGGTGCCTTGAAGCGGCAGCCGTGCTCGAGATAGGCGATCGCGGTGCCGGCGAAGAACATGCCCACCGGCGCCGAGACCAGCGCGCTGGTGAACGGGCCGTGCAGGATGCGCGAGCCGAACAGCGATTTCTGGGCGAACACCTCGTCGACGTGCAGCGGGTTGAAGTCGCCGAACAGGCCGGAGCCGAGCACCAGGTGCGTCTCGGTCACCGTGAGCCTCGAGCCGAAGCGCTCCTCGAGCGCCACCTCGTCGTACCACTTGCCGTGAAAGACCATGGGTTATAGTAACGCAGGGGTGAACCGTGCTGCCCGGGGTAACATAGTGTTTGCCGGGGGAGGCGGGCGCTGCCCGCGCCCGATCAGAAGAACTCATCGAGGAGGATGACCAGATGAAACGACTACTTGCGCTTCTTGCCACGACGCTGATCGCGGCGCCCGCGTTCGCGGCCTACCCGGACCGCCCGGTCAAGCTGATCGTGCCCTGGGCGGCGGGCGGCGATACGGACAACATCTTCCGCCCGTTCGCGCCGCTGCTGCAGAAGAATCTTGGTGGCACCGTGGTGATCGCTAACGTGACCGGCGCATCCGGAACCGTGGGCGAGCGCGAGGCGAAGAACTCGCCGTCCGACGGCTATACGCTGTTTGCGCCGCACGACTTCGTCCATTCCGCCTATTACACCGGCGTAACGGACGTCCGCTACACGGACTTCGATCCGATTTGCCTGATCTCGGCGACGCCGTCGGTGATCACCGCCAGCCCGAAGACGCCGTGGAAGACCTGGAAGGAACTGTACGACGACGCCAAGGCGCGCCCCGGCCAGATCAGCGTGGGCGCATCCCTCGGCTCAACCAGCCAGTTTTCGATGGCGCTCGTGGAAAAGGCGGCGGGGATCAAGTTCAAATACATCCCCTATGACGGCCTCGCGCCGCGCATGAACGCAATTCTCGGCGGCCACATCGACCTCACGGACTCGAATCTGACGCAGAAAGCGAAGGTGGAGGCGGGGCTGCTCAAGTTCATTGCCATCCTCGGCGAGAAACGCAATCCCGAGATTCCGAACGTGCCGACCCTCAAGGAGCTCGGCTATAACGTGGTGTATGCGGTATCGCGCGGCATCATGGTCCCCAAAGGCACCCCGGAGGACATTCAGGCGAAGCTCGAGTCGGCCTGCGTCGCAGCGAGCAAGGATCCTGCGTTTGAGAAATCGATGTCGCTCCAGGGTACCGAAGTGCGCTCGCTCGGGCGCAAGGCGTACGAGCAGTTCCTCAAGGAAGACGACGCGCTCTACAAGGAAGTCTCCGACGAGCTGGGGCTGACCAAGAAGCGCTGATGCTAGGGCGTGAAGGCATCGCCGGGCTGGTATGCCTGGTGCTCAGCTTGGGCCTGCTCGCGCTGACGCGCGACCTGCCGCAATCGAGCATGGTTCCGGTGGGGCCGGGCTTCTATCCGCGCATCGTGCTCGTACTGATGGCGGCGCTTAGCGTAATGCTGCTCGTCTCAGACGTGCTCGCTGGGCGCCGCGGCCGGCCGGCGCCGCCGCCCGCGCGCGCCAGACTCAATTACGGGCTGGTGGCGGCGACGTTCGGCGTTTTCGTGGTCTACGTCTTTCTCTTGCCGGCGCTCGGCTTTCGTATCGCGACCTTCCTGTTCGTCGCGGTGCTGCAGGCGGTTCTCGAGCCGCCGCGCGGTTGGCGCCGCTGGGTTCTGGTGCTCGTCGTCGCCGTCCTGACCAGCTGGGTCACTCACCTCGTGTTCGAGCACTACTTGTCGGTGCTGCTGCCGCGCGGCCGCTGGACGGGGATGTAGCGAATGGGCGTTTACGAGCACCTGTTCGCCAGCATCGTCGGCATCATGCACCTGAAGTATTTGGTGCCGCTGTTCCTCGGCACGCTAGCCGGGGTGATTGGCGGTGCGTTACCCGGCATCACCATCACCATGACCATCATCATGGTGCTGCCGTTCACCTTCGGCCTTGACCCGCTGCAGGGCCTTGCCGCCATGACCGGCGTTTACGTCGGCGGCTCGGCGGGCGGCTCGATCACCGCCTCGCTCATCGGGATTCCCGGCACGCCCTCCGCGGTGGCCACGACGTTCGACGGCTTCCCGATGACGCGCAAGGGCGAGCCGGGGCGCGCCATCTGGATCGGCGTTTGGGCCGCTTTTCTGGGCGGACTGCTCGGGGGCATCTTTCTGATTGCCTCGACGGGGCCGCTCGCTTCGATCGCGCTCGAGTTCGGCCCGTGGGAGTATTTTTCGTTGTTCGTCTTCGCGTTGTCGATGGTCGCGGGCCTGGTCGGAACGTCGCTCGTCAAAGGCCTGCTGTCGGGCGCCATCGGCCTGGTCATCACGGTCATCGGCTCCGACCCGATCATGGGCGTTCCGCGGCTCACCATGGGCTCCGATTTCCTGCGCGGCGGGTTTCCGTTCCTGCCGGTATTGATCGGCATCTTCGCTTTCGCCCAGTTGATGTCGGATATCGAGAAGATGCGGCGCGGTGAGCCTGGCGCCGCGTCGTCGCAGCCCACGCCGACACTGTCGACCTCGCAACTCAAGGTGCTGTGGGAGATTCTCAGCATGCCGTTCGTGCTGGTGTGGTCCACCCTGATCGGCATACTCATCGGAGTGCTGCCCGCGATCGGCGGAAGTGCGGCCAATATCATGGCGTACGACCAGGCGAAGAAATTCTCCCGCCACCCGGAAAAATTCGGCACCGGGATAGCCGAGGGCATCATCGCGTCGGAAGCTTCCAACAACGCCAACGTGGCGGGATCGCTGGTCACCATCATGGCGTTCGGAATCCCGGGGGACGCGGTCACCGCGGTCATGCTGGGCGCGATGACCATCCATGGCATCCAGCCGGGACCGCTGTTCATCTCGCAGCATCCCGCGATCGCCTACGGCATCTATGCGGCGTACATGGTGTCGCTGGTGCTGATGGTGCTGATCATCGCGGCGGGCTCGCGGCTGTGGATGCGCGTCATCTCGGTGCCCAAATCGATCCTGATTCCCGCCGTGCTGGTGCTGTGCGTGGTCGGGGCTTACGCCCTGAGCAACATCATGGACGATGTTTACACGCTGCTCCTATTCGGAATAGTCGGCTATGCGATGGTGAAGTTCACGATTCCGCTCGCACCGCTGATTCTCGGCCTGATCCTTGGCGATCAAATCGAAGTGAACTTGATCCGCGCGATCGCCACCGACCCCAACCCGTGGCTGTTCATCACGCATCCGATCTCGGGCGGCCTGCTCGCGGCATCGGTGGCGTCCGTGATCATGGCCCTGTGGCAGCACCACCGCGCCAAGCAGCGCGGGATCACCGTCGACGAAGAAGAGGCGGACTTCTGAGCCCGCGCGCTAGGTCTTCCTGTAGACGTACTCGTCGCAGCCCGAGCCGAACAGGCCCGAGCGGCGCTTGACGATCTGCTTCACACGCGCGAAGCCGGAGCGCTCGAGCAGCGCGTGCAGCTCGCCGGGGCGGATCGACTCGTAGGGGTAGCCGCCGAGCCAGTCGTGCACGCCGTGGCGGAATTCCATGCCGCGCTTCCTGCGGTACTGCTCGATGTGGCGGCTGAGGCGCTTGCCGCGCAGGAGCAGGTAGGCGCCGAAGGAGCGGATGTAGATCCGCTGCGCGCGCTCCTGCTGCTCCCTGCCGGCCGAGGCATACCAGCGCTTGATCCGTGTCCACGCGCCGCAGTAGCGCGTCCTGCCGTAAAGCGCCAGCGCGAGACTGCGTCGGGCGCCGGACCGATCCGGCGCGACAAGCGGATCGCGGGCTACCCGGTGGTCACGATCGGCGGCACGAGTTCCGCGCACACGGTTTTCGGGCGCCGGCAGGAATTGCTCATCCATGAGTGGCAGCCGGTCGAGATTCAGGTTAATCCGTTCGCGATTTTCAGGGCAGGCATCCTAGGCACGCGCGGCTGGCTGAGTTTCAACAGCGCGCCGCTGGTGGCCGCGAGTTTTTACGCGCTCAAGTCGCTCACATGAATCTCTGCCCGCGCGCGCGAGGCGAGCCCGAGCATAGCGCGCGTGGGTCCTGCGGGATTTATGTCTTGGCCCGCGGGTGGACAGCATGCCCGGGCACCGCGCCGTCGGGGAATCCACTTCGGCGGGGCCGGCTCGGGCGCTCGCTTTCCTTGGCGCGTGCGACGCCGGCACAACCGCCCTTTCGCCGCTCCCTAGAAACAAGAAAGCCCGCGCGCGGTGGGCTTCGTGTGAGTAATTTGCGGGCTACTCAGTGCGGCTTGCGTCGGCGGGAGAAGCCGAGTCCCAATAGACCAATCCCAAGAAGGGCAATGCTGGCGGGCTCGGGCACAGAAGTGGGAACCTCAGCGACCACCCCAGCGATCGATAGGATCTGCCCTGTCGCGTCGAAGTCCACGACATTAAGCCCACCTGTGTTGAGGAACACATTATGTGAGGCGTTGCCGTTGATGTCAGCGGCAGTCAAACCGAGACTTGAGCCGAAAGCTGTCAGTGTGTTGCCGACCTCACTTTGGTTCTTTTGTGCGCTTGATACTACGAACGGCAAAAATCCAAAGAAGCCACCATTGGGAGTGAGTCCCGCACCCGAGTCGCTCTCCGCCATCGCATAGATGCCACCGCCAGCGTTAAGAAAGCTGATGATGTCGGCCGAGCGGGCGTTCAGGATATCGAGCTCTGCCTGAGTCAGGATGCCGCCGAAGTCAGATGCCACCACGATTGCGTTGTAGATGCTGCCAATTCCATTGAGCGCCGTATTAAGGGTCGCTGCACTGGCGACATCGAAATCCGTTCCCTGCGTGTAACCGCTCGCGATAATGCCGTTCAGTCCGTCGACGTGTCCCGGGGGCGGGCTGATGTTGCCTTCCACGAACAGAAACTTGTTCACGCCACCCGCCGTAAAGGAGTTGTTAGTAGAGCTGGTCACGAAGCCTATGGCCGCCTTGTTAATGTCCTGCGCCCCCGCCGAATTCCCACCAACATACGCGTGGAAATCTGGGTCGTGGCCAGTGAGGAAGATTGCGGCCGCATGAGCTGTTGCGGTGAGCGCAAGCATCGCCATAAGGGTCGCCAGACGTGCGATGAATATGTTCATGCCCCCCCCTTTGCAGTTTTTCCGCTTTGTACCCGCTCCCTTTCGTCCTCGTCTCGCTTCCCCCACGGGGGAGACGTGTGACGCCCCTAAAAGCACCGGCAGCCTTGCTTTGTTGACGAAAAGCAAGATCCATGCAAGAAGAAATTGTCTTGTGATATCAAGTTGCTGGAACTGATGGTCTGCGACGATGAAGGTCTAGTGTAAAGAACACCGACGGTGCCAGCATGCGGATTTAGGGCAAGCGGGCCGGCCTCGTGTTCGGCGCCGGGCTGGGACGCGAGTATGGGCACAGCGCGAAGTCCATGGGGCGGGCCAGCGCTTCACGCCCTGGCTCGCCAACGACGCCCGCAGCTGCTGGACCTGCGCGCACGCGAGCGGCTATGACGGCGTGCATCTGTGGTGCGAGCAGCACCGCTTGGTCGTCGTCGACGCCTGCGGCTGCTGGGAGCGCGGCGCAGGGTGCGACAAGCCCGAGTGATAGACGCTTGCTTGACGCGCCCGAGGGCACGGGCGCATAACGTAATGGCGTTGGGGACGCTCTTCGTTTCGGGGGTCGATATGTTCAACAAAAGGGTATGCGCCGCGCTGGTGGCTCTGCTTGCGGGCTGCGCGTCCAATTCCGGCGTCGTGCCAATTGGGCCAGACACCTATATGGTTTCTCGGCAAGCCGCTACCGGCTTTTCTGGCACCGGTGACTTAAAGGCCGAGGCGTTTCGGGAAGCGAACGAATACGGTGTGGCGCAAAAGAAGGTCATGCAAGTTGTGAGAACTAGCGAGGCGCAGCCGCCGTTTGTTCTGGGCAACTACCCGAGAGCAGAAGTGCAATTCATGTGCCTCGCCCCGGGCGATCCCGAGCTTGCCCGGCCAAAGTTGCGCAAGGAATCAGACGCCGTTATTCAGCTTCGTAAGTAGCACGACGCGAGGCGCCGTGAATTCTGGCTGCCACAGCGCGTGATGGATCAGGCCCTAGCCTTCTCCCCCCTTCGCCGGGCGCGCGACGCGCCTACGCGAGCCTGGGGCGGCCTGCGTCATACTCGCCGAATGAACCTCCACCGCTCTCTCGCCCCAGCGTCTTATAGCCCGCCCTATAGCCCCCGCCGAATCTGGCGCTTGCCTGGCACTGCCGATTTGAGGATAAGTTCTTGATCGTAAATGGCGCCCCGGATACGAATCGAACGTACGACCTGCCCCTTAGGAGGGGGCCGCTCTATCCACTGAGCTACCGGGGCGCGAGCCGCGATTTTAACCTCTCTGGCGACGTGACTTGATTGCGCGCATCGTGATCGCGCTGGCGTGCGCCGTGCCGGCGGCGGCGCAGGCGCAGAGCTGGGCCTGGGACGACGGCTCGGTGCCGTTCGTGGTGTCGCCCGAGGACGTCGTGCACCGCATGCTGCGCATCGCCGAGGTGGGGCCGCAGGACTTCCTGATCGACCTCGGCTCCGGCGACGGCCGCATCGTCATCGGCGCGGCGCGGCTCGGGGCGCGCGGCCTGGGCCTCGAGATCGACCCGCAGCTGGTCGAGCTGGCGCGGGACCGTGCGCGCGCTGCCGGCGTCGCCGAGCGCGCGCGCTTCGAGCGGCAAGACATCTTCGAGTCCGACCTCGGCGCGGCGACGGTGGTCACCATGTACCTGCTGCCCGAGGTGAACCTCAAGCTCATGCCGAAGCTGCTCGCGCTCAAGCCCGGAACGCGCATCGTGTCGCACGACTGGGACATGGGCGAGTGGCCGCCGGACGAGACGCTCGAGCTGCGCACGCCCGAGAAATCGGTCGGCATCGGCGGGCGCTCGAAGATCTACCTATGGGTGGTGCCCGGGGACGCGCGCGGCACCTGGCGGAGCGAGCTGCCGGGCTACGGCGCGTGGGAGTTCCGCATCGCGCAGCGCTACCAGGAGCTCGAGGTGTCGGTGAGCGCGCAGGGCAGGGAGCTGGTGATGCGCGGCGCGCGCCTGCGCGGCGCGCAGCTCAGGCTCGTGGCGACGGGAGCGGTCGTCGGCCGCGCGGCGCATCACCTGTTCGAGGGCACGCTCGACGGCGGGCGCATCATCGGCGAGGTGACGATCTCGGACGGCGAGACCTCGCGCACGCTGCCATGGACCGCGATCCGCAGCCGCTGAAGCCGGGGCCGAGGGCGCTGCTCTCGGCGGCCGACGGCGTGTTCCTCACCGTCGGCATGGTGATCGGCGTGGGGATCTTCAAGCTGCCCTCGCTGGTCGCCGGCAACACGGCGGGCACCGGCCAGTTCCTGCTTGCGTGGCTGCTCGGCGGCCTCGCTTCCCTGTGCGGCGCGCTGGTCTACGCCGAGCTGGCCGCGCGCCACCCGGAGACCGGCGGCGAGTACGCGTTCCTGTCGCGCGGCCTCGGGCGCGGCGCGGCGTTCGTGTTCGCGTGGTCGCGCATGACGGTGATCCAGACCGGCGCCATCGCCGCGGTCGCCTTTGCGTTCGGCGATTACGCCTCGCAGATCGTTCGCCTCGGCTCGCGCAGCTCCGCGCTGTGGGCCGCGATCGCAGTGGGAGCCGTCACCGTGCTCAATCTGGCCGGCACGCGGCAGTCGAAGACGCTGCAGAAGGCGGTGGAGCTCGCGCTGGTCGGGGCGCTCGCGCTGCTCGCGGCCGCGGCGCTCGCGACCGGAGGCGCCCCGCAGGCCGAGGCGGGCGCCGCGCCGGGCGCTTCCTTCGGCCTGGCCATGATCTTCGTGCTGTTCACCTACGGCGGCTGGAACGAGGCGGCCTACCTCGCGGGCGAGCTGCGCGACGCGCCGCGCAACATGGTGCGCGTCCTGGTCGGGGGCGTGCTGGCGGTGACCGCCCTGTACCTGCTGGTCAACGTCGCCTACGTCGCGACGCTTGGCCTGGGCGGCATGCGCGAGTCCCAGGCGGTGGCGGCGGACGCGATGCGCCGGGTGGCGGGGGACAAGGGGGCGCTGCTGCTGGCAGCGGTGGTGTGCGTCTCGGCGCTCACCACGATGAACGCCGCGGCTTTCACCGGCGCGCGCACCAGCTGGGCGCTGGGCAGGGACTACGCGCTGCTCGGCGGCTTCGGCGCCTGGCGGGAGTCGGGCAGCACTCCGGGCAACGCGCTCCTCGTGCAGGGCGCCGTGACGCTCGCGCTGGTGGTCGCGGGATCGGCGACGCCCGACGGCTTCGGCGCCATGGTGGCTTACACTGCGCCCGTGTTCTGGACCTTTTTCCTGCTGACCGGCGCGACGCTGTTCGTGTTCCGCGCGCGCGACGCCAAGGCGCCGGCGGAGGCGCCCGCCCGCGCGCCCGCGTTCCGCGTGCCGCTCTATCCGGTGGTTCCGGCGGCGTTCGTCGCCACCTGTGCGTACATGCTGTGGTCGAGCATCGATTACATCCGCAACCCGGTGGTCGGACCGAAGTTCGGCCTCATGGCGCTCGCCGGCATCGCGCTGATGGCGGCCGGCGTGCCGTTGTATTTCCTGGCGAGGAAGCGATGACGCTTACCGAGCTGCGCTACATCGTCGCGGTGGCACGCGAGCGGCATTTCGGGCGCGCCGCGGAGTCGTGCTTCGTGTCGCAGCCGACGCTGTCGGTCGCGATCAAGAAGCTCGAGGAGGAGCTCGGCGTGGCACTGTTCGAGCGCGGTCCGGGCGAGGTCACGGTGACGGCGATCGGGCAGCGCGTGGTCGAGCAGGCGCAGCGCGTGCTGGAGGACGCCTCGCGCATCAAGGAGCTGGCGCTCGCCGGCAGCGATCCGCTCGCCGGGTCGCTGCGCCTGGGCGCGATCTACACCATCGGCCCCTACCTGCTGCCCAAGCTGATCCCGGTCCTGCGGCGCACCGCGCCCGCGATGCAGCTGCTGATCCAGGAGAACTTCACCCACAAGCTCGGCGAGGCGCTCAAGCAGGGCGAGGTCGACGTGATCGTCATCGCGCTGCCGTTTTCCGAGCCCGGCATCGCGACGCGCGCGGTGTACGACGAGCCGTTCCTGGTCGCTGTGCCGCAGGGTCACGCCTGGGAGAAGAAAAAGCAGGTCTCGGCCGACGAGCTCACCAGGGAGAGCCTGCTGCTGCTGGGGGAGGGGCACTGCTTCCGCGACCAGGTGCTCGATTTCTGCCACGCGGTGAGGCGCTCGCCGCATCGCAGCGGCGTGGCGCGCGCGCTCGAGGGCGGCTCGCTTGAGACCATCCGCCAGATGGTGGCGAGCGGCGTCGGCGTCACCGTGCTGCCCTCGACTTCGGTGGCCGCAGGGGGCGGCGCCAACGACCTGATCCGCATCCGCCCGTTCGCCAAGCCGGTGCCCGAGCGGCGCGTGGCGCTCGCCTGGCGCAAGAGCTTTCCGCGCCCGGAGGCGATCGAGGCGCTGCGCCAGGCGATTCTCGCCTGCGACCTGCCGCAGGTGGCGAAGCTGCCCAACGCCCCGACGTCGGACTGACGGCGGGACAACCAGGAAGGAGGACCTATGCGTGGCGTAGTGTTTCTGGGCGATCGCGAGCTGGAGATCCGGAACTTCCCCGATCCCGCTCCGGGGCCGGGCGAGGTGGTGATCGAGATGAAGGCCTCGGGCATGTGCGGCAGCGACCTGCACGCCTACCGCGCGCCGCGCGCGGGCGGCGGCATGGGCGCGGCGCTCGGGCTGGGCGGATCTGGCGGACCGGTGATCGCGGGCCACGAGCCCTGCGGCGTGATCGTGGCGCGCGGCGCGGGCGTGTCCGAAGCCGAGGCGCCGATCGGCCAGCGCGTCATGAACCATCACTACGAGGGCTGCGGGCGCTGCGCGCACTGCCGCGTCGGCTGGTCGCAGCTGTGCCGCGCAGGCATCACGGTGTACGGCGTCACCGGCCACGGCGGGCACGCGCAGTACCTGAAGGCGCCGGCGCGCACCATGGTGCCGCTGCCCGACGAGTTGTCGTTCGAGGAGGGCGCGGCGGTCTCGTGCGGTACCGGCACCGCCTACGGCGCGCTGCACCGCATGCGGCTTTCGGGCGAGCACACGCTCGCGGTGTTCGGGCAGGGCCCGGTCGGCCTGTCGGCGACGCTGCTGGCCGCGGCGATGGGCGCGCGCGTCATCGCGCTCGACGTCAGCGCCGAGCGGCGCGCGCTGGCGAAAGACTTCGGCGCCGAGACGGTGCTCGACCCGCGCGCCGCCGACCCGGTGCAGGCGCTGCGCGATCTCAGCGGCGGCGAGGGCGTCGACCTGGCGCTCGATTGCAGCGCGGCGCCCGAGGCGCGCGCCGCGGCGGTGCGCTGCGTGCGCACCTGGGGCACCGCGTGCTTCGTCGGCGAGGGCGGCGATGTGCGCCTCGAGGTGAGCCCGGACCTGCTGCGCCGGCAGGTGACGCTGATCGGCTCCTGGACGTTCTCCAGCCTCGGCCAGATGCAATGCGCGCGCTTCATCGCCGAGCGCGGCATCCCGCTCGCGAAGCTGATCACCGAGCGCTGGAAGCTCGACCAGGCGACCGAGGCCTACCGGTTGTTCGACCGCCAGACCACCGGCAAAGGCGTGTTCGTATTTTGAACCGCATGGCGCACGAGCTCCTTCCGCCCTCGGAGTGGGTGACGCGCTGGGCGCACCTGATCCCGCCGGGCGAGGTGCTCGACCTCGCCTGCGGACAGGGGCGCCACGCGCGCACCCTCGCGGCGCGCGGCCACCGGGTCACGGCCGTGGACCGTGACCGCGAGGCACTCGCTGCGCTCAGCAAGCTGACGGGCGTCGAAACGCTGTGCACCGATCTCGAGGCCGGCGGCCCGTGGCCGCTCGCGGGCCGGCGCTTCGACGGCATCGTGGTCACCAACTACCTGCATCGGCCGCTATTCAGGAATTTGATCGAGGCACTCGCGCCGGGAGGCGTGCTCATCTACGAAACCTTCATGGCGGGGAACGAGCGCTTCGGAAAGCCGTCTAACCCGGAGTTTTTGCTGCGCCCGGGAGAGCTTCTCGAGGCGTTTGGCGGCGCGCTCGCCGTGGTGGCGTTCGAGCAGGGGAGGATCGCGCGGCCCAAACCGGCGGTGATCCAGCGCCTTTGCGCGTTGCGCGGAGAGGTCGACCAGGTCGCGCTCGAGCCTTGAAGCAGTTAAACTTTCACGTTATTTCGCGAACCAAGAGGCGAAACATATGATCACTGGAAGCCTGGTGGCAATCGTCACCCCGATGCTCGAGGACGGTGGCCTCGACATGCAGGCCTTCAAGCGTCTGATCGACTGGCACGTCGCTGAGGGCACCGACGGCATCGTGGTGGTCGGCACGACCGGCGAATCGCCGACCGTCGACTTCGACGAGCACAAGGAGCTGATCCGCGTCGCGGTGGAGCACGCCCGGGGCCGGATCCCGATCATCGCCGGCACCGGCGGCAACTCGACCGCCGAGGCGATCGAGCTCACCGAATCGGCGCAGCGGGCCGGCGCGACCGCGTGCCTATCGGTGGTGCCTTACTACAACAAGCCCACGCAGGAAGGGCTGTACCGGCATTTCCGCGCCGTCGCGGAAAAGGTGGGCCTGCCGATGATCCTGTACAACGTGCCGGGCCGCACCGTGGCGGACCTGCACAACGACACCGTGCTGCGCCTGGCGCAGGTGCCGAGCATCATCGGTATCAAGGATGCGACCGCGAATATCGAGCGCGGCACCGACCTCATCAAGCGCGCGCCGCGCGATTTCGCCATTTACAGCGGCGAGGATTCGACCGCGCTGGCGCTGATCCTGCTCGGCGGCCACGGCGTGATCTCGGTCACCGCCAACGTTGCGCCGAAGCTCATGCACCAGATGTGCGCCGCGGCGCTGGTGGGCGACGTCAAGACGGCGCGCGACATCAACCTCAGGCTGCTGCCGCTGCACCAGCGGCTGTTCCTCGAGGCCAATCCGATCCCGGTGAAGTGGGCGCTGGCCGAGATGGGCATGATCGCGGCCGGGGTGCGCCTGCCGATGACGGCGCTGTCGGAGAGGTTCCATCAGCCGGTGCGCGAGGCGCTGCACGAGGCGGGCGTCTCGCTGCCCGGCCTGCGCGTCGTGGAGGGCCGCGCCTGATGCGTCGCGCGTTCGCCGTTGCGCTGGGCGCGCTGCTCGTCGCCGGCTGCGGCTCCTCGAGCCTGCTCTCCGGTAACAAGGTCGACTACAAGAGCGCGGGCACCCTGCCGCCGCTCGAGGTGCCGCCGGACCTGACGACGCCCAAGGAAGACAATCGCTACGTGGTGCCCGACAGCGCCAGCAAGGCGACCACGCTGTCGGGCTACCAGGCGGGACGCGCGCAGAGCGTGAACGCCGGCGACGCCACGGTGCTGCCGGCGGTGGCCAACATGCACATCGAGCGCGCCGGTGACGAGCGCTGGCTCGTGGTGTCGAACGATCCGCCCGAGAAACTGTGGGGGCTGGTGAAGGACTTCTGGCAGGAGAACGGCTTCCTCATCAAGCTCGACCGGCCCGAGGCGGGGGTGATGGAGACCGACTGGGCCGAGAACCGCGCCAAGCTGCCGAACGACGGGCTGCGCAGTTTGCTGGGCACCTACCTCGGCCAGGCGTACTCGACCTCGGAGCGCGACAAGTTCCGTACGCGCATGGAGCACACTCCCGACCGCAAGGGCACCGAGATCTACATCAGCCACCGCGGCATGGAGGAAGTCATCTCCAACCAGCAGAACGCCTCCACCATCTGGCAGCCGCGTGCGCCCGACCCCGGCCTGGAGGCCGAGTTCCTGCGCCGCCTGATGGTGCGCCTCGGCGCCGACGAGCAGGTGGCCAAGCAGCAGGTGGCCGCGGGCCCCGTCTCGCAGCGTGCCGCGCTGAAGACGGGCGCCGACGGCCTGGAGCAGCTCGAGGTGTTCGAGCCCTTCGACCGCACCTGGCGGCGCGTGGGCCTGGCGCTCGACCGCGTCGGATTCACGGTCGAGGACCGCAACCGGCAGCAGGGGCTTTACTTCGTGCGCTATGCCGACCCCGAAGCCGAAATGGCGAAGAAGGACGGCGAAAAGGGATTCTTCGCCAAGCTCTTCTCGAGCAGCGATACGAAGGTGAAGGCCGAGCAGTACCGCGTGGCGGTCAAGGACGAGAAGGACAACAGCATGGTCCAGGTCCTCGACAAGGATGGCGCGCGCGACAACTCGCAGACCGCGCATCGCATCCTCGCCCTGCTGCACGAGCAGTTGAAGTAGGCGCCGCGCGTCGCGCGATGATGCGCTTCGCTTCGCTGGGCAGCGGCAGCAAGGGCAACTGCCTGGTCGCCGAAGCGGGGCATTCGCGCGTGCTGCTCGACTGCGGCCTGTCGCCGCGCGAGACGGGGCGGCGCCTCGAGCGCCTCGGGCTCGTGCCCGCGGACCTCTCGGCCATCCTGATCACGCACGAGCACGACGATCACGCGGGGAGCGCCTTCGCCTTCGCGGCAGCGCACGGGCTCGCGGTGTACCTCACGCGCGGCACGCTGCGCGCGCTCGAGGAGGCGGGCAAGTGGCTCCCGGAAGTGGAGACGCGGCCGATCGACGCCCGCGCGGCGTTCGCCGTGGGCGATATCGAAGTGCTGCCCTTCACCGTGCCGCACGACGCGCGCGAGCCGGTGCAGTACGTGCTGTCGGACGGCGCGCGGCGGCTGGGTGTGCTCACCGACATCGGCGCCTCGACGCGTCACGTGGAGCAGACTCTTTCGGGCTGCGACGCGCTGGTGCTCGAGTGCAACCACGACGCCGGGATGCTGTGGGGCGGAGGCTATCCGAAGTGGCTCAAGGAGCGCATCGGCGGCCCGTTCGGGCACCTGGCGAACGCGCAGGCGGAAACGCTGCTCGCGGCGCTCGACCGCTCGCGCCTGAAGCACGTCATCGGCGCGCACCTGTCGGAGCAGAACAACCGGCCCGAGCTGGCGCGCGCCGCGCTGGCGCGCGCGCTCGGCTGCCGTGAAGACTGGGTGGCGCTCGCCACCCAGGACGAGGGCTTCGGCTGGCGCGCGCTGGAATGAAAAAAGGGCGGCGCTCCTTGCGGAACGCCGCCCCTTGCGCTGGCGCGCGTGAGCTTACTTCAGCGCCGGCGACTTGGTTTCTTCCTTCTTCTCTTCCGTGGCGGCCGGCGCGGGCGCCGCGGGTGCGGCGGGCGCTGCGCCTTCCTTCGGCGCTTCGGCGGCCGGTGCGGCGGGGGCGGGGGCCGCAGCCGGGGCGGGTTGCGCCGGTGCGGGTGCGGCGGCCGGCGCAGGCGCCGGTTTCGGTTCTTCCTTGCTGCAGGCGGCCAATGCGACGGCCACCGCTGCAGCGATCAGCAGAGATTTGTTCATTTGCGTTCCCTATGGATTTTAATGTGGATCAAATACGGCCGGTTCTCGACCGCCGTGGCGGCCGGGCGCGCATTCTAGCTCAAAGCCCGAGGGTCGTGGGGGCCACCGCCGGAAACGAGGCCGACCAGATCTCGCCGAAGCGCGCGCGCATCGCGAGCGCCTCGTTCTCGTCGTTCAGCCCGATCGCGCCGCGGAAGAACTGCGCCACGGGACGGCGCACGTAATGCATCGCGTCGAGCACCAGGAACGAGTCCTGCACGCTGCGAATTTCCTCCTGGGTGCGGTTGATCTGCACCGCGTGCGCGTAGCGCGCGAGCAGGCCCATCATGCGCGGGCAATATTTCGTGACGTGATCGATGTCGTGCACCGCCACGTACAGCCGCCGCGTGCGGCTCGCCTGCAGGAACCTCTCGAGGCGCTCGATGCGCCCCGGCGCGTTGAGCCGCAGCGCCGTCAGGTCGGGATCGAAAAGGCGCAGCTCGCGTCCGTCCTGACCGAGCAGCCGGTCGACCGCGGCCTGGAAGCCGGCGTCGGTGTCGAAGCGCTCGTAATGCACCGCTTTCTCGCCCGGGGTGTCGCTCAAGGCGCGTTCTCCAGATGCAGGTAGCCCAGCCGGTACCACTCGTAGGTTAGAGCGGCGAGCCCGGCCCGGGCAAGCCGCCGCCCCGGGACGCGGCGCGCGTCGGCGAGCGCGGCGAGTGCGGCGCGCTCGCGCGCGCCGGGGACGAGCAGCTCGCCGTTCAGGAAGAAGCGCGTGCCGCGGTACAGCAGCTGCGTGCGCGCATCGAGCGCGACGGCGCGCCGCCCGAGGTGCCGGCCGAAGGCGCCGCGCGCGAGCGGCCGACGCGGCGCGGCGAACACCACGTGCGGCTTGGGCGCGCTCAGGTACTGGCCGAGGAAGTCGCCTGCGTCGCGCACCGACCAGCGAATCCCGGCGAGCGCGCGCCGCGCGTGCTCGATCATCTGCGCCGGAATGCGGCCGGGCCTTGCGGCCGGGCGCAGATCGGGGTCGCGATAGGCGCGATCGGGCAGGCCGCGCTCGTGCAGCCAGTCGAGGAACGCCGCCGCGAGCTCGGCGCCGCGGGGCGCGCGAAAGCCGATCGAATAGGTGAAACACGCGTCGAGCGCGACGCCTTCGTGGCCCCAGCCCGGCGGCAGGTACAGCAGGTCCCCGGGCTCGACCAGGATCTCCTCGTCTGCGGCGAATCCCTCGATCAGCTGCAGCGGCGCTCCCGGCACCTGCGCGAAGCGGCGCGGCCGTGCGAGACGCCAGACGCGCCGCCCCGGCCCCTGCAGCAGGAACACGTCGTAGGAATCGACGTGCGGGCCGACGCCGCCGCCGGGCGCCGCGTAGCTCACCATGACGTCGTCGAGCCGTGCGCCGGGCAGGAAGTCGAAGCGGCGCAGCAGGCGCTCGGCGCCGGCGTCGTGCAGGTTGACGCCGCTCACCAGCAGCGTCCAGTCGAACGCCGGCAGGCGGCGCAGGCGCGCGCGCGGGAGCGGCCCCTGCGTGACCCGCCAGCGTCCGCGCACCTGCTCGACGAGGCGCGATTCGACGTCGCCGCGCGCGGCGAGCGCCGCGAGCGAGCGCTCGTTCGTCGTTGCGCGGAAGCCGGGCAGCGCACGCCGCACCAGAAGCGGGCGCTTCTGCCAATGGCGCCGTAAAAAGGTGCCCGGCGCCATTCCGCCGAGCAGGCGATCGCTCATCGGCGGATTATATGCGGGTCCGAAGTGGCGTCTTTGCGACAAGCGCGCACCCGGGCACTTGTCATGCGGTCACGGCAATGCTTTAGAATCGGCGCGACATGTTGCACACCGGCCAGATCGCGCCCGACTTCGCCTTGCCCGACGCCGACATGCAGAGCATCAGCCTGTCGGAGTACAAGGGCAAGAAGCGCGTCGTGCTGTACTTCTATCCGCGCGACGGCACGCCGGGTTGCACCATGCAGGCGGTCGACTTCTCCGACCACGAGCACCAGTTCATCGAGCACGACTGCGTGATCCTCGGCGTGTCGCGCGACGATTGCCTGACGCACGCGAGCTTCCGCGACAAGCACGGCGTATCGATCGGGCTGCTGTCGGATCTCGACGGCGAGGTGTGCCGGCTCTACGGCGTGCTGCAGCAAAAGGAGAGCGAGGGCGTGCAGCGCGAATGCCTGGTGCGCTCCACGTTCGTGATCGACAAGAAGGGCGTCGTGCGCCACGCCGCCTACGGCGTCAACCCGCGCGGCCACGCCGCCGAGGTATTCGAGGTGGTGCGCAAGCTGAAGGGCTGAGCTTGGGCGCGATCTCCGCCGACACGGTCGTCTCGCTGTCGCTCGAGCTCTACGACGCACAGGGCGAGCTGCTGCACGCGGCCGAAGACCCGCTCGTCTACCTGCATGGCGGCTACGGCGGCCTGCCGGGAGCGCTCGAGGAGGCGCTCGAGGGCAAGGCCGCGGGCGCGGTGGTGCGCGTGCATCTCGAGCCGCCGCAGGCCTTCGGCGATTACGATCCATGCCTGCTGCGCGTCGAGCCGCGCAGCCGCTACGGCGACGGGCTCGAGCCGGGCATGGAGGTCGAGGACGCGTTCGACGACGGCGAGCCGCGCCTGTACCGGGTCACCGATCTCGCCGACGACAAGGTGGTGCTCGACGCCAATCATCCGCTCGCCGGTATGGCGCTCAACTTCTCGTGCCGCGTGCTCGCGGTGCGCGCGGCGCGCCCCGAGGAGATCGAGCGCGGCGCGCCGCAGGCGGCGGCGCGGCCGCACTAGCCGAGGCCCACGCCGAGCGCGCCGCCGATGGCGTAGGTGACCGCGCCCGCGGCGCCGCCAATCGCGAGCATGCGCAGCCCCCCGACGGCGGCCGAGCGCCCGGTGAACAGGCTGGTCGCGGCGCCCACCAGGAACAGCGAGACGGCGGTCAGGCCGATCGCCGCCGCAAGCGCGTGCGGCCCGCGCGCCAGCACGTAGGGGGCGAGCGGAATCGCGCTGCCGAGGGCGAACGCCACGAACGAGTAGCCGGCGGCGCCCCAGGGCGAGCCGAGCTCGCCCGGGTTGAGTCCCAGCTCCTCGCGCGTGAGCGTCTCGAGCGCGCGCGCCGGGTCGGCGATCAGGCGCGCCGCGTGGCCGCGCGCCTCGTCGGGGGCCATGCCGCGCGCCTCGAAGATCAGTGCCAGCTCCTCGGCCTCCTCCTCGGGGTAGGCCTCGAGCTCGGCCTTTTCGAGCGCGATCTGGTGCTCGAACATCTCGCGCTGCGAGCGCACCGAGACGTATTCGCCGGCGGCCATCGAGAAGGCGCCGGCGAGCAGGCCGGCGACCCCGGCGAGCAGGATGGTGGCGTTATCGGTGCCGGCGCCCGCCACGCCGAGGATCAGGCTCGCGTTCGACACTAGGCCGTCGTTGACGCCGAACACCGCGGCGCGCAGGCCGCCGCCGCCCGCGCCCGGCGCGCCGGCCTGGTGCTTCTCGCCGACCTCGTCGTGCTCGGAGGGCAGCGCGCCCACGCCGCGCGGCACGGCGGGCGGCGCGCCCTCGCGGTACACCGACATGCCGCGCACCTTCATCGCGATCAGCGCATGCGTCACGCGCTGCGCGCCGAGCAGCCGCACCAGCAGGGCCACCAGGCGCGCGCGCAGCGACGGCCTGAACGGCACAGCGGGCGCGCCCTCGCGCGCGAGCAGGCCGCGCCAGTGCCCGGCCTGCGATTCCGCGTCGCGCGCCAGTTCCTCGAACAGGCGCCTGCGCCGTGGCTCGCGCTCGCGCGCCGCGATCACCCGGTACAGGTAGGCGGCGGTGAGCTCGCCGCGCAGCGAGTCCTCGGAAGTAGAGGTCTTTTCCATGGGATCTGACGGCCGGAAATATTCCCTATCGCCATTAGTAACGGACGCGCAAGAATCGCGCAAGCGTGTCGCTCGCCGTCGCGACCCGTGGCATAGTTAGCCGCGGGTCAACATCCGCGATCATACGAGACGCTAATTTAGGAGGCTCGCAATGGCTTACTTCAGGATCGGCGCCGCAATAGTCTTCTTGGTCTGCATTGCTTCCTGCGCAAGCAATGAGGCAACGGACCTATACGGGATGCCGCGGACTTCGATGTCGAGTTCGATGTATGCGCGGGACAAGCCCGCTCCGATGGATGCGAGCCGCAGGGTGGCAAAGGCGGATTGCACCAAGCCGGTGGTGGTGGATCACGGAAATCTTCTCTGCCGGTAGAAGATCCATGGGCGATGGCAGCAGGTTTGGCTGCGCCTTCGGCTCGGTAACCATTTGTTACCGTTTCTCGCAGCTCATTTCATTTGCGGGAGGCACCATGTAGGCGCAAATGTGACCCATCTCGAAAGGAGATTCACCATGCGCATTCACGGGAAACTGGCCATCGCAGGCGCCATGCTGGTGCTGACAAGCGGCACGGCGCTCGCCCACGGCGATGTCCGATTCGGCCTCTCCATCGGGCTACCCGTCGCCCCGGTTTACGTCGCACCGCCCCCGGAGTACTACGAGGCCCCTCCGGCCACCTACGACGTCGCACCGCCGCAGGTGTACTACGCACCACCTCCGCCGGCGTATTACGAGTCGGCGCCCGGCGAGTCGATTTACTACCGACCGTCGCACCGGCACTTCCGCGAACGACGCGATTGGCACCGTGAGCGCGATCGACGGGATGACGACGACGATTGAGCCCGAGGGCCCAGGCACGCGCGTTCCCGCCCATGCAAAAGATTGCAAAGCGCGCCATATTTCCCTGCTCCGTTAGTTGCTTGCGTGGCTCGATATGTCCCAGCTAAACCTGGCGGGTGCGGCAAGCATGGATTCCCTGGACATAGAGGTCCTGCTCGGCATGGTCAAGGACCTGGACATGGCGCTCGACGGGTGCCTGGCCGACGCAACCCAGGCTCAAGACGCCATCCCGCGCATCCTTGAGACCTGCCGGCAAATGCGCGCGAAGGAAATCACCGGCCCCATACATTACTGGCTCGGCGCCATCGAGCAACACGCCAGGCGAATCGGGAACACGGGCACGCGCTCGGGGACCGATGCGCACTTCCTCCCCTCGGACGCGTATTGGCGAATCCGGCTGCGCAAGGACATCGTCTCGCTGCGCACGCAGCTGGTGAACGCGGCGCGGTAGCACGGCAGCCGCAACAACCGCGAACGCCGCCGCGCGCGCGTTTGCCTTGGCCCGTAGCGCGGGTGCGCCTATCATTGGCGAAAACTCGCGCGCGCGGAGGGGAAACCCCATGTTGACGAACGTGCTGTCCTGCGGGCTCGGCACGCTGCTCACCGTTGCGCTGGTGTCGGGGCTGGCGTTCCTGTTCATCAGCGACGTCACGCAGAAGAAGCACGGCGTGCTGCGCAACTACCCGGTTGTCGGGCACCTGCGCTACTTCTTCGAGGAGCTCGGTGAGTATTTCCGGCAGTACTTCTTCTCCGGCGACCGCGAGGAGATGCCGTTCAATCGCGCGACGCGCGCCTGGGTCTACCGTCTGGCGAAGAACGAGGGCGGCACCATCGGCTTCGGCTCGACCTACGACATGCACCAGCCGGGCGCGCTTTCGCCGTATCACCTGGAGGGCGGTCCCGACCTCGTCATGCAGATCGGCACCGCGAAGTACGGCGTGCGCGACGCGCGGGGCGACCTGTCGAAGGAGCGCCTCGCCGAACTCGCGAATGTGGCGAAGGCGTTCGAGATCAAGCTGTCGCAGGGCGCCAAGCCCGGCAAGGGCGGTCTGCTGCCCGGTCACAAGGTGACCGCCGAGATCGCGCAGATCCGCGGCATTCCGGAGGGCCGCGATTCGATCAGCCCGAACCGCCACCACGACATCGCCAACATCGAGCAGCTGCTCGACAAGATCGCCATGGTGCGCGAACTCACCGGCCGGCCGGTGGGCGTCAAGACCGCAGTCGGCGGCTGGGGGCTGGTGAACGCGTTCGGCGACGCGATCCACCGCCGCGGTCTGGAGTTCGCGCCCGACTTCCTGGTGATCGACGGCGGCGAGGGTGGCTCGGGCGCGGCGCCGCAGGCGCTCGCCGATCACATGGGCCTGTCGATCGACGAGGCGCTGCCGCGCGTGGTCGAGGGGCTGATCGAGACGGGACTGCGCAGCCGCATCCGCGTGGTGGCCTCGGGAAAGCTGATCACCTCGGCGCGCGCCGCCTGGGCGCTGCGCGTGGCGAACTATTGCAGCAACATGAACCGCGAGATCGACATGATCGCGCACTCCTGCGGCGTGCGGCACGCGCGCGAGCTCAAGCGCGAGCACGTGCGCATCGTGCAGGCGAGCGGCCAGTCGGTCGCGCTCAACATGCTCTCGCCGTACCCCGACCC
>Ga0316628_100000095_pt1 | contig 50361 bp, 50 predicted proteins | sample OWC_Aug_M2_C1_D5_FD_207648 | JGI IMG/M metagenome (GOLD analysis project Ga0316628, IMG submission 207648) | Wetland soil microbial communities from Old Woman Creek delta, Ohio, United States - OWC_Aug_M2_C1_D5_C | ecosystem: Environmental > Terrestrial > Soil > Wetlands | place: USA: Ohio...
TCCTCCGCGTGACGGTGATCCGCGACGCGAGCATCGACGGCGACTACGCAAGCTTCCGCGATCAGCTGCCCGACAAGGATTTCCTCAGCAAACCCAATCCCAGCCGCGGCGCGCCTCCGGTGCTGCCGACCAACAACTGAGATGAGCCTGCTGCTCGACGCGCTGAAGAAGGCCGAGAAGGCCAAGGAGGAGGCGCAGCGTCGCGCCAAAGGGGTGGCAGCGGGCGATGCGCAGCCCGAAGCGACGGCCGACGCACCACGGCGCATCGTTGAAGATGTGCAGCCCAACGACCCGCCGCACGTGCGCACGCGCGACGAATTGCCCGATATCTCGCAGCCGCTGGAAATCGCGAGCGAGGATATTTCCCCGAGAAATGCGCGCGAAGCCGGGCGCGAACTCGCGCTCGAGAACATCGAATCCCCCGCGCCCACGCCGCCGTCCGCCGCGCGCCAGCGCCCCGCTCCGGCGCCGGGCGAGACCGGCCGCACCCAGGCTGGCGAGCGCGCCGCCGCCAGGAAGGTATTCGAGGCGAAAATGAGAGAGCCCAACCCGCGGCTGCCCTTCTACATCGCGCTCGGCGTGCTCGGCGCCGTGGCGCTCGGCACGGTGGCTTACTTCTGGTATCAGCTGCGCCCGCCGCCACCACTGGTCAACGTCGCCCCGACGCAAGCCGCGCCCGAAAGGCCGGCGACGATCGGGGCCAACGGCGGCTCCGCGGCAGGCGCGCCACGCGCAGGGGAAGGCGGCGTCCCGCCGGCGGCCGCCGAGGCGCGGCAGGCCGAGGTGCCGGGGCTGCCGGGAGTCCCCGCCGCGCCGGTCGCACCCGCCGCAGCCGCGCCCGAAGCACAACCAAGAGCAGCCGCGGAGGCGCCCGCGCGGCGTGCCCCGGTACGCGCCGCGCCACCGGCGGCCGCGGCGCCACGCGTGGCGCTCAATGCGCGGCGCGGCGCCGATTTGACCATCAAGCGGCCGACGCCGCGGCTCGATCCGGCAATCACCGCCGGCTACGCCGCGTACCAAGCCGGCGACATGACGACCGCGCGCCGCAGCTACGAGCAGGCGCTGCAAGACGACCCCAACAATCGCGACGCGCTGCTGGGCATGGCCGCGGTCGAGATGCGCGCCCAGAACTACGGCGCCGCCGAGTCTCACTACCGCCGCCTGCTGCAGGCCGATCCGCGCGATTCTCACGCGTTGGCGGGCATGCTCGCGCTGCGCGGCCAGCAGATCGACCCGGTGCTCGCCGAGAGCCGCGTGAAGACGCTGCTGATGGCCGATCCGGGAGCCGAGGTGCTGAATTTCGCGCTTGGCAACGAATACGCGCGGCAGGGGCGCTGGGCGGAGGCGCAGCAGGCCTATTTCAAGGCGCTCGCCGCGGATCCGGGCAATCCCGACTTCGCCTACAACCTCGCGGTCAGCCTAGAGCATATCGGCAAGCCGCAGCTCGCCGTCGAGCAGTACCGCGGCGCGCTCGCCCTGGCCCAACAACGCAACTCAAGCTTCGACCAGGCCGCCGCGCGCAAGCGCGTGCAGGAGCTGGAGCACTGACGTAATCTTAGGTCCGCCCGGCACGGCCGCCGGGTATTATTCTTTACGGATGAACTCGCCCACCAATCCGCAGGCCAGACGCCACATCGGGCAGATCCTGATCGACCAGGGGATCCTCACCGAGGACCAGCTGAGGATCGCGCTGCTCGAGCAGATGAAGTCGCATCTGCCGGTGGGACGTTTGCTGGTGCAGCTCGGCTTCGTTTCGGAGGCCACGCTGCGCGATGCGCTGTCGCAGAAGCTCGGGCTGCAATCGGTCGACCTGGCGCACATCATCGTCGATCCGGCCGCGCTGAAGGCCCTGCCGCGCGAGCTCGCACGGCGCTATCGCATATTCCCGATCGCTCTCGACCGCCATGCGAACAAGTTCATCGTGGCGCTCGCCGACACCAACAACATCGTCGCGATCGACCAGCTGCGCACGCACCTCAAGGGCGACTTCGAAATCGAGCTGCGGCTCGCCGGCGACTCGGAGATCGAGCGCGCGATCGAGCACTACTACGGGCACGAGTTCTCGATCGACGGCATCCTGCAGGAGATCGAGACGGGCGAGGTCGACTACACCTCGCTCACCGACGACGACGAGTACAGCCAGCCTGTGGTGCGGCTGATCTCGGCGCTGCTTGCCGACGCGGTCGAGCACGGCGCATCCGACATCCACTTCGAACCCGAACAGAGCTTCCTGCGCATCCGCTACCGCATCGACGGCGTATTGCGGCAGATCCGCTCGCTGCACAAGACCTACTGGCCGGCCATGGCCGTGCGCCTCAAGGTGATGTCCAAGATGAACATCGCCGAGACCCGCGCGCCGCAGGACGGGCGCATCTCGGCCACCATGTCGGGCAGGGTGATCGACTTCCGCGTCTCGAGCCTGCCGACGACGCACGGCGAGAACCTCGTGCTGCGCATTCTCGACCGTCAAAAAGGGATCGTGCCGCTCGACAAGCTCGGCCTCGAGGACTCGCAGCTCGAGCTGCTCAAGCGCATGATCGCCCGCCCGGAGGGCATCATCCTGGTCACCGGGCCGACGGGTAGCGGCAAGACAACCACGCTCTACTCGATCCTGAACCACGTGAACTCGGACGCGGTCAACATCATGACGCTGGAAGATCCGGTCGAGTATCCGCTGACGCTGATCCGGCAGACTTCGGTGTCCGAGGCGGCGAAGCTCGATTTCGCCAATGGCGTGCGCGCAATGATGCGGCAGGACCCCGACAAGATCCTGGTGGGCGAAGTGCGCGATGCCGACACTGCCGAGATGGCGTTCCGCGCCGCCATGACCGGCCACCAGGTGTTTTCCACGCTGCACACCAACTCGGCGATTGGCGCGATTCCCAGGCTGCTCGACATCGGCATCGTGCCCGATGTCATGGCGGGCAACATCATCGGCATCATCGCGCAGCGGCTGGTGCGCAAGCTCTGCCGTACCTGCCGCCAGTCGTATTCGCCCGATGCGCGGGAGCGGCGCCTGCTCGGTTACAAGGCTGCCGAGAGCGCGACGCTCTACCGCGCCGTCGGCTGCGAGCAGTGCGACTACCAGGGCTATCGTGGACGCACCGCAATCATCGAGATCCTGAAGATCGACGCCAGCATCGACGAGCTGATCGCGCGGCGCGCGACCACGCGCGAGGTCCTCACGGCGGCGAGCGGCAAAGGCTTCAAGACCCTCGCGGACGACGGCGTGCGTCTGGTTCGCGCCGGCGCCACCAGCCTCGAGGAGCTGATGCGCGTCGTCGACCTGACCGACCGGATGGGCTGAACGCGCGAGTAGAGCGCCACCATCATGCCCCTGTACACCTACAAGGCGATCGACAACGACGGAAAGAGCGTGCTCGGCCGCATCGAGGCGGTGAACGTATTCGACCTCGAGCAGCGCCTGGCGCGCATGGGTCTTGACCTCGTCAATGGCGCGCCGGCAAGCGGGCGCTCGCGCCTGATCGGCGGCACGCGCGTCAGCCGCCAGGACCTGATCAATTTCTGCTTCCACCTCGAGCAGCTTTCTTCCGCCGGCGTACCACTCGTTGAAGGCCTGATGGATTTGCGCGAGAGCATGGACAACCCGCGGTTTCGCGAGGTGGTGTCCGGGCTGATCGAGGCGATCGAGGGCGGCCGCAGCCTGTCGCAGGCGCTCGACGAGTACCCCGAAGTGTTCGGCAAAGTGTTCGTCAGCTTGGTGCGCTCGGGCGAGCAGACCGGAAAGCTCTCCGACGTGCTCAAGAGCCTCACCGAATCGCTCAAGTGGGAGGATGAACTCGCCTCGCAGACCAAAAAGCTGCTGATGTACCCGGCGTTCGTCGGCTCGATCGTGGTGCTGGTCACGTTCTTTCTCATGATCTATCTCGTACCGCAGATGACGGGATTCATCCGGAACATGGGGCAGGAAATTCCGTTGCAGACGCGCATCCTCATCGAGGTATCGAGCTTCTTCGTGAACTTCTGGTGGGCCGTACTGGCCGCGCCGTTCGCCATCTGGTTCGGACTCAAGTTCGCCGCCCGGTCCTACCCCGCGGTCGAATACACGATCGATCGCTACAAGATTTCGCTGCCGCTGGTCGGCCCGATCCTGCGCAAGATCATCCTGTCGCGCTTCGCTTCGAGCTTCGCGATGATGTACGCGTCCGGCATCACCGTGCTGGACGCGATCCGCAGCTCCGAGGAGATCGTCGGCAACAAGCCGCTCGAGAATGCGCTGCGCACCGCAGGTCAGCAGATCGCCGAGGGCAAGAACCTGACTGCGGCCTTCCAGGAAGCGGCGCTGTTTCCGCCGCTGGTGATCCGCATGCTCAAGATCGGCGAGAACACGGGAGGCCTCGACACCGCGCTGCTCAATGTCAGCTACTTCTACAACCGCGAGGTCAAGGAGGGCATCGGCAAGCTTCAGGCGATGATCGAGCCGGCGCTCACGCTGGTGCTCGGCCTGATCCTCGGCTGGGTGATGCTGGCCGTGCTGGGGCCCGTGTACGACACGATTTCGAAGATGAAATACTAGGCCCGGGCCCGACAGCGATGTCCGCGAAGCGCGTTTTCTACTTCACCTCGAGCGAGCACTACGTGTACCGCTGGTCGAGGCACGCGCTCGAGCTCGATGCGCGGTTCCAGGCCGACGACGAGGGGCTCGACGATTTCCGCGAATTCGTCCGCCACCAGAAGGGTGCGCTGTTTTACGTGGTCGCAGACCTGGCCGGCGAGGACTTCCACGAAGACCAGATTCCCTATCTGCGCGGCGGCGATCGCCAGGCGGTGCTGCTGCGTCGCCTGGCACAGCGCTACCGGGACACGCGGCTCGCTACCGCTTTGCCGCTCGGCTACGTGACGGGCGAGCGACGCAACGAGCGGCTGCTGCTCGCCTCGTTCACCAACACCCAGCAGTTCACGCCGTGGCTCGACGCGCTGATGGATTCCGACGCCAAGCTGGCCGGCGTGTACTCGGTGCCGCTGATCGCGCCGGCGCTTGCCGCGCGCCTCGGGGCGCGCGGTGGACGCGCCTTCGTCATCACGCAGAACCGGGCCGGCCTGCGGCAGTGCTATGTCGACGAAGGCCGGTTGCGCTTCTCGCGCTTGGAGCGCACCGGCAACATGCCGCCCGAGTCGCTCGCCGCCTTGGTGCGCTCCGAGACGATGCGCCTGGCGCAGTACCTGGGTGGTTTGCGCGCGCTGCCGCGCGACGGACCTCCGGTGCAGGTGCTGGTGGTGGCACCGCCGGGCCAGAGAGCCGTATTCGAGGAGGCTCTGGTATCGGACGCGCGGCTCACGTTTCGCGCGCTCGACGCCGACGAGGCGGCACGGGCGGTCGGCGTGCGGCGCGCCGCGGACAGCCTCGCCGAGCAGCTCTACCTGCATCTCGTCGTCACCAAGCCGCCAAAGCAGCAGTTCGCCGGCAGCGAGGAGCGGCGCGGTTTCCGAATCTGGCAACTGCAGCGCGGCATCGCGCTGGCCGGCACGATCGGCCTTGCCGCCTGCGCGCTGTACGCGGGCGCAAACTGGCTCGAAGTGATGTCGGTACGCGACAGCACGCGGTTCCAGCAACGTCAGGCACGCACGGCAGGCGAGGAGTACGCGCGCATTACCTCTACGTTTCCGGTCACCCAGACGACCACCGAAAACCTGAGGGCGACGGTGGTCGAGTTCCGCAAGATCGCCGCGGCCAGCAGCACGCCCGAGGCTTCCCTCATTCACCTTTCCAAAGTGCTCGACCAGTTCCCGCAGATCGAGCTCGACCGGCTGGGATGGCGCGTCGGGCTGCCCGTCGAGAGCGGGCGTGAAACACCTCCGGGAGGCATCGCGGCGCTGACCGGCGCCGGCTCCCGCCCGGACTCCGAAGTGCTCGAGATCGCAGGCCGCGTGAATGCCACGCAGCGTTCCGACTATCGCGGCATCACCGCGCAGGTGCAGCAATTCGCCGCGGCGCTTGCCGCAGGCTCGCCCTACCGGATCTTGCGCACCCAGCTGCCGTTCGACATCACGTCCCAGGGTACCCTGACCGGCGACATCGGAGCCTCGGAGGCGAACGAGGCGCCGCGCTTCACCATCGTGCTGGCGAGGAACCTCAAGTGAACCTAGCGCTGTCCGAAGCCCGCAAGCTCGCCCTGCCGGTCGTCCTGTGCTTGTTGCTGGTGGCCGGCGGCGCCGCGTTGATCGCGTACGTGCAGTCGGCCCTCGGGCGCGCCAACAAGGAGCTTGCCGATGCGCAGAAGCAGCGCGGCGAGGCGAACCAGCGCCTCGCGCGCATCGCCGAGGAGGAGCGTGAAGTGCAGGAAAAGCTCGCGGTGTACCAGCGCCTCCAGGCGCTGCACATCATCGGCCCAGAACGGCGCCTCGAATGGGCCGGCACCATGTCGCGCATCCGCACCAGCCGCGAGCTGCTCGACCTTCGCTACCAGGTGCAACGCCAGCAGCTGCTCGCCTCGGTGCCGGGGAAGCCCGCCAACGTAGATTTCTTCTCCAGCACCATGAAGGTGGATATGGCGCTGTTGCACGAGGGCGACCTGCTGGGTTTCCTCAAGGACCTGATCCAATCGGGCAATGCGTACTACTCGATTCACCGTTGCGAGGTCGTGCGCACCGGGCAGCTGCCGACCGGGACGTCGATCGTGCCGCGCCTGCGGGCGAGCTGCGACATCGACCTGATCACGATACTCGACCGGGCGGCAAAGACATGAGAGGCGCGGCGAAGCTGCTGCTCGCGTTCGCACTCGCCGCGTGTGCTGCAGTCGCGCACGCGCAGGCGCTCGGCCGGCTGTTCTTCACGCCCGAGCAGCGCGCCGCGCTCGACGAACGGCGCAAGGCACGCGTGCCTGACAAGCCGGCGGCCGTGCTGGTCGAGTCGCCCAGCACGCGCCTCGACGGCTACGTCAAGCGCTCGGGCGGAAAGTCGACGCTGTTCGTGAACGGCGAGGCGATCCAGGACGGCACGCAGGCGGAAGGCATGACCATCGTTCCCGACCGTACCGCCCCCGACCGCGCCTCGATCGGGGTTGGCGAGAGCGGCCGGCGCGTCCCCCTGAAAGTCGGGGAATCGCTCGATCGGGCCACGGGCGAGGTGCACGACGTCCTGGACGGAGGCGAGCTTCGGGTCGACCAGCCGCGCACCGGCGCCGGGCGTTGATCTCTGTGCACGGGCGCGAATGCTGCGGCAATCACCTCTCCGCGTCGCGCATCGAGGAGCGGCGCTGGTCGCACTGATGGCGATCGTGGTGCTGGCGGTATCGTGGCTCCTGGTGTCGACGCTGCAGTCCTCTGCTAACTTCACGGCCGCGGCGCGCGCCCGCAACGCAGCCGCGCTCAATCGCGCGAAGCTCGCGCTCACCGGCTACGTCGCACGACAGGCGGTCCTCGCCGCCGAGAGCAACCCCGGCCGCCTGCCGTGCCCCGAAGCGCGCGGCTACGTCGGCACCGTGAACGAGGGCATCGCCGCGGGCAGCTGCAGGCTCCCGGCGCTCGGACGCCTGCCGTGGCGCACCCTTGGGCTCGACCGCGCGCTCGACGCCCACGGCGAGCCGTTGTGGTACGCGGTGTCGCCGGGTTGGGCGCTGCCCAGCTCGGGCGCCAGCCTGACCATCAATTCGAACTCTGCAGGGCGGCTGGCGCTCGACGGACGCGCCGACGCTGTCGTGGCGCTGATCATCGCGCCGGGGCCTGCGCTGCAGGTACCCGCCAGCACGGGCTGCGCGCCGCGCACGCAGTCGCGTGGCAGGTCGCCTCCGGACCCGCGCGACTACCTCGAATGCGACAACGGCACGCTCCCCGCCGACGCGAGCTTCGCGAGCGCCGGGCCGACGGGCTCGTTCAATGACCAGGTGCTGCCCGTGACGGCAGCGGACCTGATGCCCGGCATCGAAGCGGCAATCAAGGTGCGCATCGAGCGCGACATCGTGCCGCCGCTCAGAAGTGCGTACGAAGGCCCGCAGTGGGGACTGCCGGCCGGCCAAGCAGCCTTTCCTTACGCGGCGCCGTTCGCCGACCCCGGCACATCCGATTTTCGTGGCGCGGCGGGCAACGTGCAGGGGCTATTGCCGTTCAGCGCCGCGCGCGGCTGCGACCCGGGCCGCGATCCGCGCTGCGCGCCATCTCTTACCGCATGGAACACGCGGCGCGGCGCCAGCGTGGCGCAGGTTGGGGGCACCGGGCGGCTGCGCACGGCCCGGTGCGGATTCGGCGAGGATTCCAGCGTCTGGTGCCGCGGCACCTACGAAGGTGCCCCGCGTCTGCGCCTGTCCGCGACGCAGGACAACGTCGCGCTCGCGCTGCGCAAAATCGACCCGCGGTGGGCCGTCGTCCATTACCATTCGTCGACGGGCTGGGTGCCGGTCGCCAGCACGGTGAGCGGCAGCCTGGCGGCGGACGCTTCAGCGAGGATCGAAGTCGCCGGCAATCTCCCCGATCTCGGCCACGAAACGGACTACTACATGATCATGGGACAGGACGTGATCGCGGACCACCCGCTGCTCGACCCGGACGAGCCCTCGAGTGGCTGGTTCGTGCGCAACGAGTGGTACCGGCTCGTCTACTACGCGTACGCACCGCAGTTCGCGCCGGGCGGCACCGGACGCTGCGACGACGCGGCGCCGACCGCCTGCCTGCGGGTCGCCAATCTCGACGCGCCCGACACGCAACGCGCCATCCTGGTGCTCGCCGGACGCAGCCTCGCCGGTAGCGCGCGGCCGAACGGGAACCTGGAGGATTTTCTCGACAGCGACGAAAACCGAAACGCGGACTCGCGCTTCGAGCAGCGTCCCGCGGGGGCGATGTTCAACGACCGCATCATCGTGCTGGACGCCAATCCGTGATGAGCCCGCTCGGCATCGCGACAGGCAACACCTGGCGCGGGTTCTCACTGGTCGAAGTCGCGGTGGTGATGGCGATCGTCGGGCTGCTTCTCGGCAGCATGCTTTACACGCTCTCGGCACACCTCGAGCAGCGCGACGAAACGCGCACCATGCGCAACCTGGACGACGCGCGCGAGCTGCTGCTCGCCTTTGCCATCGTCAACGGCAGGCTGCCTTGCCCGGCGCGCGAATCGAGCAGCGGCGACGAGCTGGGCGATGGCGCCGGCGCCTGCCGGGACGCGGCTGGCAACGACGAGTACTATCGCGGGCTGCTGCCGGCGCGGGCACTCGGGTTGCATGAGGTCGACGCGCAGGGCTTCGCGCGCGACGCCTGGGGCAACCGTCTGCGCTACGCGGTGGCGAAATCGGTGATCGGCTGCGCCGCTTCGCCGAAGCTGCCGCATTTCACTTCGGCCCAGAATCTGAAGGCGAACGGCATTACCTGCCAGCCGGCAGACCTGTTGATATGCAGGTCCGCGGCCGGCGTCAGCGCCGCGAGCTGCGGCGCCGCCGCGAATTCGCTCACCAACCAGAACCTCGTGGTGGCAGTGCTTTTCTCCCCTGGCAAGAACGCGGCCCTCGCGCGCAGCGGTGGCGTCGACGAGGCCGCCAATGCCGACGGCGACGCGGTATTCGTGACGCATCCGCCGGCGCCGCAGGGGGCCGCGGGCGGCGAGTTCGACGATCGGCTCACCTGGATCACGGTCGGCGAGCTCTATGGCCGGTTGATCGCCGCGGGGTTGCTGCCGTGAGCGGGCGCGTGACGCCGGGCACCCTGTTGCGCCGGCTCGGCACGGCGGGCGTCGTGCCCGGCGACCCCGAGGAGATCCGGCTTAAGAAGCAAGTGTTGCTGTTCTCCTGCGGGTTGATGATCGGCGGCTCGGCGATCTGGCTCGGGTTGTACCACCTGCTCGGCCTGCACCTGTCGGCCTCGCTGCCCTTCGGCGTCGAGGTGGCCTCGCTGGCGGCGCTGCTGATCTACCTTTGGACGCTCAACTTCAATTTCTTTCGCATCGCGCAATTGGCGCTTTGGTTGTTCGTGCCGTTCGTGGTGCAGTGGTCGATGGGCGATTTCGTCTCCGCGAGTGGAATGATCCTGTGGGGACTGCTCGCGCCGGTGGGCGCGGCCCTGCTGTTCTCGGCGCGCGAATCGCTGCCCTGGATGGTCGCCTACGTTGTCCTGACGATCGCCACCGGTTACGTCGATCACGAGCTTGCCGGGTCCTCTGACACGGCGCTGCACGTGCCGGTGAAGACCAGCGTGGTGTTCTTTGCGCTCAATTTCGCGACGGTGTGCGCGATGGTCTACTGGCTGCTCAGCTTCGCCTTCACCGAGCGCGAGCGCTCGCGCGCTCGGCTGCAGGACGCGCACGCCCGGCTGCAGGAGGAGCAGGAGCGTTCCGAGCGCCTGCTGCTGAACATCCTGCCCGCGCCGATCGCAGAGCGCCTGAAGAACTCGGAAGCCGCGATCGCCGACGGCTACGCGGATGTGACCGTGATGTTTGCCGATATCGTGAACTTCACGCGGCTCGCCGAGGACATGGCGCCGCGGCAGGTGTTCGCACTGCTCAACAGGATGTTCTCTGAGTTCGACGCGCTCGCTGACGGCTACGGGCTGGAGAAGATCAAGACCATCGGGGACGCGTACATGGTGGCCGGAGGCCTGAACCAGGGCAGCACCGAGTACAGCAGCGCGATCGCCAGCCTGGCGCTCGACATCCGCGACCTGGTGGCGCGCGAGTTCCAGGTCGACGGCAAGCCGCTCGCGCTGCGCATCGGCATCGGCACCGGTCCGGTGGTGGCCGGCGTGGTGGGCAAGAAAAAGTTCATCTACGACCTTTGGGGCGACACCGTGAACATCGCCAGTCGCATCACCACGGAAGGCGCGCCCGGCATGATCCAGGTCGACCAGGCCACCTACCGGCGGCTGCGAGATAGCTACGAGTTCCTCGAGCCGCAGACCGTCTACCTCAAGGGCAAGGGCGATACCACGGTCTACCGCATGACCGGGCGCCGCCAGTCCGCGCTGCGGGAGGCGGTCTAGGACGAGACCGTCGGGCCCGACAGCGCGAAACAGACCTCGCCGTCCCGATTACCGCGCAGGGCGAGTTCGAAGCCCGCCGCTTCGGCCTGGCGCGCCGCCTGGTACAGGCCGATGCCGAGGCCGGTGCGCGAGTCAACCGGTGCGCGCAACAGCTTCGAGGCGATCTCCGACGGAACCACGCGTCCCGTGTCGCACACGCGCAGCTCGATGCGACCGTCGCCGCACTCGAGCGCGACGCGTACGCGCAGCGCGCGATCTTCGCGCCTCTTCGCCAGCGCGTTCTGGAGCAAGTTGTCGGCCACGCTGCTAAACAGCGTGCTCGGCACCTGCAAGCCCTCGCGCAGCCCGTGCGCGGCGAACTCCACGCGGTCGTCGCGATATTGTCGCGAAAGCGCTTCCCACCACGCCCCTACATCGGCAGCTTTCTCGCCATCGGCCTGCGGTCGTTCGAGCTTCTCCAGCGTCTCGCTGAGACGCTGGGCAATCGCGGGCAGCTGCCTGCGCACCAGCGCCTGGAGCTCGGGGGAGTCCCCGTCGTGCTCGCGCGCCGCCACCGCGCACAGCACGTTGAGCGATTGCAGCAGGTTCTTCACGTCGTGTGTCATGCGCGCGCCGGTCTCGTGCACTGCCTTGAGGTAGCTTTGCTCCTGGAGCTTCTCCTCGCGCAGCTTGCCGACGTAGAACTCGGCCAGCAGCTGGCCCAGCACGTGGAGGTGCCAGTGCAGCGCCGGCCCGGTGCGATAGCGTGAGTAGATCGTGAGCGACAGGTCGCGGCTCTCGAACTCGACCGCGTACGGGCTCCTCGCGCCCGCCTCGCCCTGTCCGTGCGCGCCGCGCCATGTAGCGCCCGCCACCCATTGCAGCCGCGCGAGGCCCGCCACTGACTCGGCGAGGAAGCGCTCCGGGCGCCTTTCGATCTGAGACAGCTCGGCCAGGAAGTACAGCCACTTCTCGATCGGCAAGCCGATCGAGAACAGGTATCTGGAGAACAGTACGCTCAGGCCGGTGAAGCCGGCGCGCGGGTCCCAGGCCAGGCCGATGACGAACACCATGGCAGCGATCAGGAACACGGTGTAGGTGAGCGCGTGCAGGTAGGCCATGCGCCCGAGCGTCATGAACGTGAAGCTGCCGAGCGTCACGATGCTCAGCACCAGCATCACGAACAGGCTGTAGAAGAAGTCGATCACCTGCGGCGAGTCGCCCGCCTCGGGCTCGGTCGGGAACAGCACCGCGAGCAGCAGCAGCACGGGCAAGCCGTACTCGAACATCGTCCGCACCTCGGCCGTGATCTCGCGCCGGGGCGCGATTTCCGGCAGGATGATCACCGCGAGCAGCGCGATCAGGTACACGAGCACGACCATGTAAAAACGGCGCTGCCAGCGCGCGTGCTGCTGATAAACCCTGCCTGCGACGAAACCCGCAAGCATCACCACCCAGAACGCGAGCAGCCACCAGCCGAGCCACAGCATCACCGCTACGGCCGCCACGGCGATCAGTGCGGCCTGCGGCAGGGTGACCCGGTCCTGGCCGCGCAGGAACGGCTGCCACAGCAACAACAGGCCGAGGTGCGCCAGGAGCAGCGCGCGCGCCCAGTCGTCGGCGACGCCGCGAACGGCGGCGACGTGCAACAGAAAGAACATCGCCACCACCACCAAGCGCCAATTGCGCCGGCTGAATCCGGAGACAGCGTCTGCGACGCGCGTGAACCCCGCCGTGCTCAAGCTGCCCGCTTGCATGGCCGGTGCCCGCCCGCTAGCCTTGCTCTTGGAATGTGCACATCGCGATTGTAGCCATGCCGTCAGCCACCATCCTCGCACGCTTCGTGCTGCTCGAGGCACGCCGCAGCGGCCTTCCCTGGCTGGTCGGCGCCAGCCTCGCGGCGGCGCTCGGGCTGGCGGCATTCCTGTCGCAGGTGGCGCTCACCGAGAGCGTCGCGCTGCAAGCCGCCTTCGCCGCGGCGCTGCTGCGCGCCTGCGCGGTGTTCCTCGTCGCCTCCCACGTCGCCGCGAGCACCCTGCGAGAGATCGACGACAAGGGACTCGAGCTGATGCTCACCCTGCCGGTGTCGCGCAGCGCCCATTACGTCGGCCGGCTCGGCGGTTACATCGCCCTGGGCGTCGCGATCTCGCTGTGCTTCGCGCTGCCGCTGCTGCTGTGGAGCCCTCCGGCGGCGGTCGCGCTGTGGGCAGCTTCCCTCGGCGCCGAGACCGCGCTGGTCGCCGCGGCGGCGCTGTTCTTCTCCATGGCGCTGGTGCAGCCGGTGCCCGCGGTCGCCGCCACCGCTGGCCTTTACCTGCTGGCGCGCGCCGTCGGCGCCATCCAGTCGATCGCGGCGAGCCCGCTCGCCGAGCCGACGCTGGCGCACCGGATGGCGCAATGGAGCATCGACGCGGTCGCGCTGCTGCTCCCGCGGCTCGATTCGGCGACGCGCACCGACTGGCTGATCTACGGCGCGCCCTCGGGCGCCGAGTACGCCACGGCACTCGTCGGAGTGGTGCTGTACACGCTGCTGCTGGTCGCCGCGGGGCTGTTCGACTTTCACCGTCGCAACCTGTGAGCCGCGACGAGCGACCGCTGGGTGCGGTTCCTCGCTGGATTTGGGCGGGGCTGGCCGCCTGCCTCGCGCTGCAGCTAAGCTGGCGCACGGCGCAGCCCGCCACCCCAACCGCCGCCGAGGATCTGCCAGCCGCGCCAACCCCGGCGGCGCTGCGTCTGGCAAGCTTCGGGGAACCCGCCGTAGCTGCGCGCCTCGCCATGCTCTACGTGCAGGCCTTCGACTTGCGCGGTACGAACGATATCCCGTACCGACGCTTGGACTACCAGCGGCTGGTCGCCTGGTTGGGTGCGATCGTTGAAGTAGACCCAAAAAGTGAGTACCCGCTTTTTTCGGCTGCTCGCGTTTATGCCGAGAACCCAGATCCGGCGAGAACCCGGATCATGCTCGAGTTCATCTATCGGGAGTTCCTCAAGGACCCAAACCATCGCTGGCAGTGGCTGGCGCAGGCCGCGCTCGTTGCCAAGCATCGCCTGCACGACTTGCCGCTTGCGTTGCGCTACGCTGAGGCGGTCGACCGCCTCACCAGGGCCGCCAACGTGCCGTTATGGGCCAAGCAGATGCGTATCTTCATCCTCGAAGACCTGAACGAGCTGCAGGCCGCAAAAGTGATTCTCGGCGGCCTGCTGGAAAGCGGCGATATTAGGGACCCCGCGGAGATCAGGTTCCTCAAGCGCCGCCTCGAGGAGCTCGAGGCGCGGATGCGCCAAGCTCCCCGCCACGCCCCGTAGCAGGGAAGCGTATGTCACGGACGTGTCAGATCTGTCGAAAGATCGACAATATCCAGCATGGTTTCCCGGCTTACCCCCCGTATTTGCGGGCCTTCGGGCCAGGCATGGAGCTTGCAGAACATTGATCGCCCAGTCCGACTATTTTGGGGTAACAACATGAAATCCATGCAAAAAGGCTTCACTCTCGTAGAAATCGCGATCGTCCTCGTCATTATCGGCTTGCTGCTCGGCGGCATCCTGAAAGGCCAGGAAATGATCACTCAGGCCAAGATCAAGAACGTGATCGGCGACTTTTCGGGTATCTCGGCGGCCTACCACGGCTACCAGGACCGCTATCGTGCGATCCCGGGGGACGACCGGAACGCAGCGACGCGTTGGACCGGCGCCGTGGCCGGCGACGGTGACGGCCAGCTCGGCGGCCTCTACAACAGCACCTCGAGCAACGACGAGTCGCGCAAATGGTGGGACCACCTGCGGCGCGCGGGCTTCATTTCCGGTACGGGCGACCTGCAGCCGTTCAACGCGGCGAGCGGGCTCATCGGGGTGCAGACCGGCGACGGCGCAGGGGCGCCAGCGCTGGGCGGAGTCACCGCACTGATCATCTGCTCGGCCAACCTGCCGGACAAGATCGCGATCGCTGCCGACACGCAGATGGACGATGGCCTGCCGAACGCCGGGACAGTGCGCGGCATGCTTCAAACCACGGTCAATCCGTCGATTGCCGGCGCCACGCCTCCGGCGAACTACGCGGAAAACGGCACCAACACCTATACGGTCTGCCGCTCGCTGTAAGCGGCGCGTCCCAGGGGAGAGAGAGGCCGGCGCGAGCCGGCCTTTCCTTTTTTTGGCGCGCGCCTCAGCCCTGCAGCAGGCGCGTCTCGGCGAGCGCGATCATCTCGGGCGCGCCGAGCAGCACCACCACGTCGCCCGGCTCCAGGGGGCCAGCGTCCTGCGGCGCGAGCTTGCCGCCTACCCCGGGGCGGCGCACCGCCCTGACTTCTACCCCCGCGTCCTCCAGCTTGAGCTCCACGAGGGGCCGGCCGACCGCATAGGCGCCGACGCCGAGGGTCACAGGGTGAAGGCGCGGCGCAAGCTCCTCTCCCGTCTCGGCCTCGTCGCTCGCGCCGTGAAACAATCCGCGCAGCAGGCCGTATTGCTGATCGCGAACCTGGCGCACGCGCCGCACCACGCGATTGAGCGGCACGCCCACCCAAACCAGCGTGTGCGAGGCGAGCATCAGCCCCGACTCGAAGGCTTCGGGCACCACCTCGGAGGCGCCCGCGGCGGTCAGCTTCTCGATGTCGCGCTCCTCGTGCGCGCGCACGATCACCGGCACCGACGGGTTCAGGCCGTGGATGTTCGCCAGCACGTGCACCGCGGCGGAGGCGTCGGCGAAGGTGATCACCACGGCTGCGGCCCGCGAGATGCCCGCCGCGACCAGCGCCTCGCGCCGCGCGCAGTCGGCGAACACGACGGTATCGCCGGCCAGCGCCGCCTCGCGGACGCGTTCGGGATCGAGGTCGAGCGCGACATAGCGCACCTTCTCGGCGTCGAGCATGCGCGCCAGCCGCTGCCCGTTCCTGCCATAGCCGAGGATGATGACGTGGCGCTCCGATTCGATCGACTGCACCGCGATGCGGTGCACTTCGAGCGCGCGCATCATCCATTCCGAGCGCGCCAGGCGCATCACGACGCGGTTGCTCGCGGCAAGCACGAACGGCGTCGCCAGCATCGACAGGATCATCGCCGCGAGCAGCGCCTGCATGAGCGGCTCGGGCGTGATCTGCTGGCCGTGCGCCAGCGCCAGCAGCACGAAGCCGAACTCGCCGCCCTGCGCCAGCGCCAGCCCGACGCGCAGCGCCGTCCCAGGCGAGCTGCCAAAGGCACGCGACAGCAGTGCGATCAGGCCGAACTTCGCGCCCACCAGCAGGACGAGCAGCAGCAGCACCAGCCCTGGGTGGCGGACCACCAGCCCGGCGTCGAGCATCATGCCCACGGTCACGAAGAACAAGCCGAGCAGCACGTCGCGGAACGGCTTGATGTCCTCCTCGACCTGGTAGCGATACTCGGTCTCCGAAATCAGCATGCCCGCGAGGAACGCGCCAAGTGCAAGCGACAGGCCCGCCAAGCCGGTCACGAAGGCCAGGGTCAGGGTGATCAGCAGCACGTTGAGCACGAACAGCTCGGTCGAGCGGCGCCGCGCCACCACCCCGAGCCAGGCGCGCATCGCCTTCGGTCCGACCACCACCAGGATGCCGAGGGCGACCGCCGCCTTGGCCAGCGCCAGTGCGATCGCGATGCCGATCTCGCCTGCGGGCTGGCCTAGAGCTGGAATCAGGATGAGCAGCGGCACTACCGCGAGATCCTGGAACAGCAGCACGCCGATGATCTCGCGGCCGTGCGGCGTGTCGACCTCCATGCGCTCCGCGAGTAGCTTGGAGACGATCGCTGTCGAGGACATCGCCGCCGCGCCTCCCAGCGCGAGGCCCGTCTGCCAGGAACTGCCGAGCGCGAACGCGGCGGCGACGCACAGGGTGATGGTCACCAGCACCTGCGCGAGCCCAAGCCCGAACACCACGCGCCGCATGACGATCAGCTTCGGCATGCTGAATTGCAGCCCGATCGAGAACATCAGGAACACCACGCCGAACTCGGCGAGGCGCCGGATTTCCGCTGCGTCCTCGATCAGGCCCAGGGCCTGCGGACCCAATATCACGCCGGTGACCAAGTAACCGACGATCGGCGGCAGCGACAGCCTGCGGCAGGCAGCCACGGCCAGCACGCTGCTCGCGAGCAGGACCAGCACCGGTTGGAGGGAAACGCCGACGTCGTCCATGGGGAATCGGAGCGTGAGAGGGGGCTTGGGCTATACTTCTTGGCTATGATAAGCGCAGCGCCAACGCCGGGACAGGGCATGCCGGCGACCGAGGCCGCCTCGCCTCACGGCGCCGCTTCGTCGGCCGCGCTCGAACTCGCACGTCGCGTGCTCGCGATCGAGGCCGACGCGGTGCGCGCGCTGATCGACCGCCTCGACGAGCGTTTTCTCATGGCGGTGTCGCTGATCCTCGGGCGCCGGGGGCGCGTGGTGGTGAGCGGCATCGGCAAGTCCGGTCACATCGCGCGCAAGGTCGCATCCACGCTCGCCAGCACCGGCACCCCCGCGTACTTCGTGCACCCGGCCGAGGCTAGCCACGGCGATCTCGGCATGATCCAGGCCGAGGACATCTTCATCGGCATCTCGCACTCCGGCGAGAGCGAAGAGCTGCTCGCCATCATCCCGCTGCTCAAGCGCCAGGGTGCCAAGCTGATCGCGCTCACCGGGAACGCGCAATCGACGCTGGCGCGCGAGGCCGATGTCCATCTCGACGCGGGCGTCGCGCAGGAAGCCTGCCCGCTCAACCTCGCGCCGACGGCGAGCACCACCGCAGCGCTGGCGCTGGGCGACGCGCTTGCCGTGGCGCTTCTCGACGCGCGCGGCTTTTCCGCCGACGACTTTGCGCGCTCGCATCCGGGAGGCAGGCTCGGCCGCCGCCTGCTCACCCACGTGGCCGACGTCATGCGCCGCGGCCCCGAAGTGCCGAGCGTGGCGGACACGGCATCGCTTCGCCAGGCGGTGCTCGAGATGTCGCGCGGCAGGATGGGGATGACGGCGGTGGTCGATTCGGCAGACCGGCTGCGCGGCATTTTCACCGACGGCGACCTGCGCCGCGCGCTCGACAAGGTGACCGACTTCGCCGCCGCGACGGTGGTCGACGTCATGACCCCGGCGCCGCGCGCCATCCGGCCGGAGGCGCTGGCAGTCGAGGCCGTGCAGCTCATGGAGCGCCACAAGATCAACCAGCTCCTGGTCGTCGACGACCAGGAGCGGGTCGTCGGCGCGCTCAACATGCACGACCTATTCCGCGCCAAAGTCATCTGATCCGATGGCGGCGATTTCGAGCGACGCGCTGGAGCGCGCCCGGCGTGTGCGCCTGATGATCTTCGACGTCGACGGGGTAATGACCGACGGACGGCTCTGGTACGGGCCCGAGGGCGAGACGCTGAAGGTGTTCTACTCGCTCGACGGCCACGGCGTGAAAATGCTCGCCGCGAGCGGCGTGCCGAGCGCCATCCTGAGCGGGCGTAGGTCAGCCGCGGTCGAGCGTCGCGCCGCCGAGCTCGGCATCGCGCACGTGCTGCAGGGAATCGAGGACAAGCGCGCAGCCTACGCGGGCCTTCTGGGCAGCGTGGGCGTCGAGGCGGCGGCCACGGGCTACGTCGGCGACGACGTGGTCGACCTTCCCGTGCTGCTGCGTTGCGGCTTCGCCTGTGCGCCGCTCGAGGCGCCGCTCGCGGTGCGCGAGCGCGTGCACTACGTATGCGAGGCGCCGGCGGGGCGCGGCGCCGTGCGCGAGGTGTGCGAGCTGCTGCTGCGGGCGCAGGGCGCGCTGGACGCGGCGCTCGCGGCATACCTGGCGTGAGACTCTCGGCGACCCCACTGTTTCCGCTGCTGCTGATGCTGTCTCTTGCGCTGCTGACTTTCTGGCTCGAGCGCGCGGTCCGGGAGGAACAGCCGCGGACCACGATCAGGCGTCACGACCCCGACTACATCGTCGACAATTTCGTGATCACGAGCTTCGACGCCAAGGGCGCAACCGAATCTACGCTCTCGGCGGCGAAAATGTTACATTACCCCGACGACGACTCGACCGACTTGGTCACGCCGCGCATCGTGCAGACCAAGCCCGGCGAACCCCGCATGACGCTTAGCGCCGACCGGGGAACACTCTCGCAAAGCGGGGACGAGGTCTTTCTTTTCGGCAACGTCACGCTGCTGCGCGACGCCGACGCTTCGCAGCCCGAGATGCGCCTGCGCACGACCTTCCTGCACGTGGTGACCGCCAAATCGCTGCTCTTGACCGACCGTGAAGTGACGATGGTGGACGACCACCGCTCGCTCAGCGGACGCGGGATGGAGTACAACAACCAGCTTGGCCTGCTGCGGCTGATGCACGACGTGCGCGGGCGCATCGAATCCGGGAAAATCGCCCAGTGAGCACCAAAGGACCACTCAGCGCCTCGCTCGTCGCCGCGTGCACCGCCGCCGCGGCGCTGTGCCTGGCGCTGCCGGCGCGCGCCGAGAAAGCCGACCGCGACAAGCCGACCAAAATCGAGTCCGACCGCATGACCTCGGACGACGCGCGCCGCGTAACGATCTTCGACGGCAACGTGGTCGTGACGCAAGGGACCATCGCTGTGCGGGCGGACCGTATCGTGGTGCGACAGGACCCCGATGGCTTGCGTCACATCACCGCCACCGGCGGCCCGGTGCGCTTCAAGCAGAAGACCGATGCGAGCGGCGGCAAGTCCGGCGTGTGGATCGAGGGCGAGGCGCTGCGCATCGAGATCGACGAGCGCGACGAGAAGGTCGACCTGTTCGACAAGGCGCGCCTGACGCGCGACCGCGACGAGGTGCGCGGCAACCACATCTCGCTCGACGAGCGCGCCGAGTCGTTCTCCGTGACCGGCGGAACGCAGGCGCCCGAAGGAAGGGTGCGCGCGGTGATCCAGCCCAAAGCGCCGCCGCCGGCCCCGCGATGAGCCTGCTGCACGCCGACAGTCTGCGCAAGCGCTACAAGTCGCGCACCGTGGTGCACGACGTATCGCTGGAGGTCTCGAGCGGCGAGGTCGTTGGCCTGCTCGGCCCAAACGGCGCGGGCAAGACCACGTGCTTTTACATGATCGTCGGACTGGCGGCCGCCGACGAAGGCCGCATCGAGCTCGACGGACGCGATCTCACCCACCTTCCGATCCACGCCCGCGCGCGCCTCGGCATCTCCTATCTGCCGCAGGAGAATTCGGTGTTCCGCAAGCTGACGGTGGAGGAAAACGTCCAGGCGATCCTCGAGCTGCAGGGGCTCGCCCCCGGCGAGCTCGAGCCGCGCCTGACCGATCTGCTCAAGGACCTCAACATCGCGCACTTGCGCAAGCATACGGCGCTGTCGCTCTCCGGAGGCGAGCGCCGTCGCCTGGAAATCGCGCGCGCGCTCGGCACGCGCCCGGCCTTCATCCTGCTCGACGAGCCGTTTGCCGGCGTCGATCCGATTGCCGTGCTCGACATCCAGCGCATCATCCGCTTCCTCAAGGAGCGCGAGATCGGCGTGCTGATCACCGACCACAACGTGCGCGAGACGCTCGGCATCTGCGATCGCGCCTACATCATCAACGAGGGAGAGGTTCTGGCCTCCGGTCATCCGGAGGAAATTGTCTATAATGACAGCGTGCGCCGGGTCTATCTCGGCGAGAACTTCCGCATGTAGCGCGCATCGCGCCGCGCTCCCAGTCATGAAGCCGACCCTGCAGTTCCGGCTGTCGCAGCATCTGACGCTCACGCCTCAGCTGCAGCAGTCCATCAAGCTGCTGCAACTGTCGACCGTCGAGCTGAACCAGGAGATCGAGCGTCTCCTGATGGAGAATCCGATCCTCGAGCGCGAAGACGGCGACGGCGAAGCGGCCGCGCCCGTTGCGCAGGGCGGTCCCCCTGGGGAAGCCGCCGCGCCCGCCCCGGCCGGCGAGGAGCCGCGCCCCGAGCCGCGCGAAGACTGGGGCGCAGAGCTCGCCACGTCGGGACGCGGGCCAGACGACGATGACGAGGGCGACCGCAGCTTCTCCGCCCCCGATACGCCGAGCCTGCGCGATCACCTCATGGAGCAGCTTTCGCTCACCAATCTGGGGCAGCGCGACCGCGCCCTGGTCGGCATGCTGATCGACGCGCTGGACGACGACGGCTACCTGACGCAAAGCCTGGAGGACATCGCGGCGCTGCTGCGGCCCGAGGACGAAGCCGGCGTCGAGGAGCTCGCGATCGCGCTCCGGCATCTGCAGAATTTCGAGCCCGTCGGCGTGGGCGCACGCTCGCTCGCCGAGTGTCTCGCGCTGCAGATCCGCGCCGGAAGCGCCGACGATGCGCTGCGTCGCCTCGCACTCACCATCTGCGAGCGTCACCTCGAGCTCCTCGCGAGCCGCGACTATGCGCGCCTGAAGGCCGCCACCGGCGCGAGCGACGACCAGTTGCGCGAAGCGCATCGCCTGATACTCGCCCTCAACCCGCGCCCCGGCGCGGCCTTCGCCAACGTCGAGGCGCGCTACGTCGTCCCGGACGTGATCGTGCGCAAGGTGAGGAACGTCTGGCGCGCGAGCCTCAACCAGGAGGCGCTGCCGAAGCTGCGCATCAACCGCCTGTACGCGGAGCTCGCGGGACGCCGCAATGCCGGCAGCGCGCTCGCGTCGCAGCTGCAAGAGGCGCGCTGGCTGATCAAGAACGTGCAACAGCGCTTCGAAACCATTCTGCGCGTGTCGCAGGCGATCATCGACCGGCAGCGCAATTTCTTCGAGCACGGCGATATCGCGATGCGCCCGCTGGTGTTGCGCGAGATCGCCGAGACCCTCGGCCTGCACGAGAGCACGATCTCGCGCGTGACCACCCAGAAGTACATGGCCACGCCGCGCGGCACTTACGAGTTGAAGTACTTCTTCGGCAGCCACGTGGCGACCGAGGCGGGCGGCGCCGCGTCCTCCACTGCGATCCGCGCCGCGATCAAGCAGCTGGTCGCAGCCGAGGACGCCAAGGCGCCCCTCTCGGACGCCCAAATCTCGCAAATTCTCAGGCAACAAGGTATCGTAGTGGCGAGACGCACCATCGCGAAATACCGGGAATCCCTGCAGATCCCTCCGGTCAATCAGAGAAAGTCCCTCTAGGAGAAGAGAGCATGAATCTCAACGTGAGCGGTCACCAACTAGAAGTGACGCCGGCGATCCGCGGCTACGTCCAGAGCAAGCTGGAGCGCATCAAGCGGCACTTCGACCACGTGATCGATGCTCATGTGATCCTTTCGGCCAGCAAATTGCGCCAGAAGGCCGAGATCACCCTGCACGTGCGCGGCAAGGACCTGCACTGCGAGTGCGAGGAGGGCGACCTGTACGCGGCGATCGACCTGCTGGTCGACAAGCTCGACCGCCAGGTCCTGAAACACAAGGGCAAGGCCTACGACAAGCCGCATGACGCTCTCAAGCACCGCGAGGTGCGCTCCTAGGAGATTTGCCCGGGGGGTGCCAAGCCGTATCAAGGCGGGGCGACCCGCATTTGGGCTATAATTCGCGCCCTCTGAAGTCCCCGCACTCCGAGGCATGAGCCTAGTCGCGAAACTTCTCCCCCCCGCGAACGTGCTGCTCGATCTTTCCGTCTCGAGCAAGAAGCGTTTGTTCGAGCAGATCGGCCTGCTGTTCGAGAACAACCACGGCATCGCCCGCAGCCTGATCTTCGACAGCCTGTTCGCGCGTGAGCGGCTCGGCTCCACCGCGCTCGGCCAGGGCGTCGCCATCCCGCACGGCCGCATCAAGGGGCTGAAGGACGCGCTCGGCGCCTTCATCAGGCTCGAGCAGCCGGTCCCCTTCGATGCGCCCGACGGCAAGCCGGTGAATCTGGTATTCGTGCTACTCGTTCCCGAGCAGGCGACGGAGAAGCACTTGCAGATCCTGTCCGAGCTCGCGCAAATGTTCAGCGACAGGACCTTGCGCGAATCGATGACCAACGCCCCCGACGCGGGCGCGCTGCATCAGATCGTCGCCGCCTGGGAGCCGGATGTTTCAGGTCAACGTCGCGCGGTTGCATGAGGACAACCGCGAGGCGCTTTCACTCGCGTGGATCGCGGGACGCGACGGCAGCGGCGCAGTGCCGCGCGAGGCCGCCGCTTCGGCCGCGCTGATCGGCCACCTCAACCTCACCCACCCGAACAGCATCCAGGTTCTCGGCGCCTACGAAGCCGCGATGCTCGCCGGCGGCGACCGCGTCGCGCGCGAGCGCTTCGCCACGCAGCTCTACGCGCCCTCGCCCGCCGCGGTAATCGTCGCCGACGGCGTCGGCGCGACCGCGGAGCTGATCGAAGGCGCGACGCGCGCACACATTCCCCTGCTCACCACGCCGCTGTCGGCGGCACGCGTGATCGAGAAGCTGGCGCGCTATCTCGCCAAGGCGCTCGCCGAAACCACCGAGCGGCACGGAGTGCTGATGGACGTGCTCGGGCTCGGCGTGCTGATCACCGGCGACTCTGGCGTCGGCAAGAGTGAGCTCGGGCTCGAGCTCATCAGCCGCGGCCACGGCCTGGTCGCCGACGACGTGGTCGAAATCTCGCGCATTGCCGCCAACACGCTGGAGGGGCACTGCCCGAAAGTATTGAGAGACTTCATCGAGGTTCGCGGCCTGGGATTGCTCGACGTGCGTACCATCTTCGGCGAGACCGCGGTGCGGCCCAAGATGAAGCTCAAGCTCGTCGTGCACCTCGAGAAGCCTGCTCCCGGCGGGCGCGACACCGCCGAGCGGTTGCCGCTTGCCGAGCTGTCCGAGGAGATCCTCGGCGTCACCGTGCGCAAGGTGGTGATCCCGGTGGCCGCGGGCCGCAACCTCGCGGTGCTGCTCGAGGCCGCGGTGCGCAACTACATCCTGCAGCTCCGGGGAATCGATTCGATGGCGGCGTTCATGCAGCGCCAGAAGAAGGAAATCGACAGCGGGCCCTGACGCGGGCCCTCGTCGCGCATGCAGCTCATCCTGGTCAGCGGCCTTTCGGGTTCGGGCAAGAGCATCGCGCTCAACGTGCTGGAGGACGGCGGCTACTATTGCGTCGACAACCTGCCGGCGACCTTGCTGCTCGACGTCGCGGACTTCCTGGCCGACGCCGGCCATGAGCGTGTCGCGGTGAGCGTCGATGCGCGCAGCGCCGCGCTGCCGGCGCTGCCGGAGAACGTCGCGCGTCTCAAGGCGCGCGGCATCGATTGCCGCGTGCTGTTCCTGGAAGCGACGCCGCAGACGCTGCTTAGGCGCTTTTCCGAGACGCGGCGCCGCCACCCGCTGACGCTCAGCGGCCTGTCGCTCGCCGAGGCGATCGAGCGCGAGCGCGGCCTGCTCGCCGGGGTCGCGGACCTCGGCCACCGCGTGGACACCAGCGACATGCAGCCGCGCGTCCTGCAGACCTGGATCAAGGAGCTGCTTGGTCTGGGCGGCGCCTCGCTCGCGCTGCTGTTCGAGTCATTCGCGTTCCGCGACGGCATTCCGCTCGACGCCGACTGGGTGATCGACGCACGCATGCTGCCCAATCCGCATTACGTGGCCGAGCTGCGGCCGCTCACGGGATGCGATGCGCCGGTCGCCGGCTATCTCGACGGCCAGGAATCGGTGCAGCGCTTTCTCGGCGACGTGCGGGAGTTCCTCGCGCGCTGGCTGCCCGAGATCGCGCGCGAGAACCGCAGCTATGTCACGGTGGCGATCGGCTGCACCGGCGGTCGGCACCGTTCGGTATACCTTGCCGAGCGACTCGCGGCCGCGTTTCGCGCGCATTGGAGCGTGCTCGTGCGGCACCGGGGGCTCGCGCGTCCGGAAGCGGGGGACGCACCCTGAGCCGGTCGACCGCGCGCGAGGTGGCGATCTTTCCGCTGCGGGCCGTGCTGTTCCCCGGCGGGCTGCTGCCGCTGCGGATCTTCGAGCAGCGCTACATGAACATGGCGAAGGACTGCATGCGCGACGAGCAGCCTTTCGGCGTGTGCCTGATCCGCGCCGGCGAGGAGGTCGGCGCGCCGGCCACGCCCGAGGACGTCGGCTGCCTCGCGCGCATCGTGCAATGGGACATGCAGCAGCTCGGCCTGCTGCAGATCACGGCGCGCGGCGAGGAGCGCTTCCGCATCCTCGCGCACCAGGTGCTCGCGAGCGGCCTGACGCGCGCGCGCATCGAGCCGCTGCCCGCGGACCTCGACGCCCCGCTGCCCGACGAATTCCTCGCCTGCGCGCGCCTGCTGCGGCTGGTGATCGAGGAGCACGGCGCGCGCACCATCGAGGCGCCGTTCCGCTTCGACTCGAGCTCGTGGGTGAGCTCGCGCCTGTGCGAGATCCTGCCGGTGCCGCTCGCCGCAAAGCAGAAGCTGATGGAGCTTGCCGACAGCCGGGAGCGGCTCGAGATACTGCAGAAATTCCTCGAGCAGCACGGACTGGTCAAGCGGACCTAGAGGCGAGCCGCGCGAGCAGCTTCTTCACCGGCACGGGAGCGGCCGCGCTCTCGGCATCGGCGAGGTCGAGCCACAGCCGCCCGGGCTGCTCGGCGCGCGACGCGGCCTTGCGCACGCCGTACAGGATGGGACGCGCGCGCAGGCGGAAATGGGTGAAGCCGTGCTCGAGCGGCTCCAACCGCTCGAGCAGCCGCACCTCGCAGCCCAGTTCCTTGCGGCAGAACTCCGCCGGCCGCCCCGCGCCCATCTCGGGAAACGCCCACAGTCCGCCCCACAGCCCGGGCGCCGGACGACGCTCGAGCAGGACCCGCCCGGCGTCGAGCAGCACCAGCCAGGTGACATCCTTCTGCGGATACGGCCGGCGCGGGCGCGCCGCGGGAAGCTCGGCCACGCGCCCCTCCTTGCGCGCGACGCAGCGCTTCGCGAGCGGGCATGCGGCGCAGCGCGGGCGCGCGCGCGTGCACAGCGTCGCGCCGAGGTCCATAAGCGCCTGCGTGTAGCGCTCGATGCCGCGCCTGGGCAACTGCTCCTCCGCCAGCCGCCACAGGCGCGCTTCGATCGCGCGCTCGCCGGGAAAGCCCTCGATGCCGAAGGCGCGCGCCAGCACGCGCTTGACGTTGCCGTCGAGAATCGCGGCGCGCCGTCCGAAGGCGAAGGCCCCGATCGCGGCGGCGGTCGAGCGGCCGACGCCGGGCAAGGCCGCCAGGCCCTCGACCGTGTCCGGAAACCGGCCCGCGCGCTCCTTCGCCACCAGGCGCGCGGCGCGATGCAGGTTGTGCGCGCGCGCGTAGTAGCCGAGCCCGCTCCACAGCCGCAGCACCTCGTCCTCGGTGCCGCGCGCCAGCGCCTGCACGTCCGGAAAACGCTCGACAAAGCGCTCATAGTAGGGAATCACCGCCTCGACCTGCGTCTGCTGCAGCATCACTTCCGAGAGCCACACCCGGTAAGGATCGCGCGTCGCCTGCCACGGCAGGCCGTGGCGGCCGTGCACGCGCTGCCAGGCGATCAGCGATTTCGCGAAATCGGACACGGCGCGATTCTAATCGGCCGCGGGCCCCGAGGGGTTTGACGCCAAAACGGGAACACGGCAACATTTGCCGGCCCCTCTTCCGGGGACGCGTTCCCGGCAATTCTCATGCTCGCGTTCGTACTTCGCCGTCTTGGACAGGCCGTGCTCGTGATGCTCGCAGTGGGGCTGATCGCGTTCGCGTTGTTCCATTTCGTCGGCGACCCGGTGGTATTCATGCTCGGCCAGGATGCGACGCCCGCGCAACGCGCCGCAATGTCGCGTGCCTTGGGCCTCGACCAGCCGTTCTGGGTCCAGTACGCCGAGTTCGTCGCACGCGCGGCGCAGGGAAATTTCGGCCTGTCGCTGCACCAGCTGCGCCCGGTGTCGACGCTGTTCGTGGAGCGGCTGCCCGCCACGCTCGAGCTGTCGCTGGTGGCGGCGCTATTCGCGCTGCTGGCCGGCATTCCGATGGGCGTATACAGCGCGCTCAGGCGCGACTCGTGGCTCGCGCACCTGTTCCAGGCGGTGTCGCTGATCGGCGTGTCGCTGCCGACCTTCCTGATCGGAATCCTGCTGATCCTGCTGTTTGCCGTCGTGCTGGGCTGGCTGCCGTCCTTCGGGCGCGGCGACACGGTGAACATCGGCTGGTGGTCGACCGGGCTGCTCACCGCCTCGGGTCTCAGGGCGCTGATCCTGCCGTCCATAACGCTCGGGCTCTATCAGATGACGCTGATCCAGCGGCTGGTGCGCGCCGAGATGCTCGAGGTGCTGCGCACCGACTACGTCAAGTTCGCGCGCGCACGGGGTCTCAGCGACCGCGCGGTGCATTTCGGCCACGCCCTGAAGAATACGCTGGTGCCGGTGATCACCATCACCGGGCTGCAGCTTGGCGCAATCATCGCCTTTGCGATCATCACCGAGACGGTCTTCCAGTGGCCCGGGATGGGCCTGCTGTTCATCCAGTCGGTCGCCTTTGCCGACATCCCGGTGATGGCCGCCTACCTGTGCCTGATCGCCCTGTTTTTCGTCGTCATCAACCTAGCCGTTGACCTGCTCTACTACGCCGTCGATCCGCGGCTGCGAATCGAGCGTCCGGCAACTGCGAACTGAGGTACTCGATGAGCTCACCCATAGACAAGATCCGCAAGTACCACCCGGAACTGCGCGAGATCCGGCACGATATCCACTCGCACCCGGAGCTCGCCTTCGAGGAGAAGCGCACCTCCGAAATCGTCGCCGGCAAGCTCGCCGCCTGGGGCGTCGAGGTGCACCAGGGCATCGCCAGGACCGGCATCGTCGGCGTAGTGCGCGGCAGGCGGAGCGACAGCGGCCGGGGGATCGGCCTGCGCGCCGACATGGACTGCCTGCCGCTCCACGAGACCGGCGACGTGCCCTACCGCTCGCGCCACGACGGCCGCATGCACGCCTGCGGCCACGACGGCCACACCACGATGCTGCTCGGCACGGCGCGCTACCTCGCCGAGACGCGGCATTTCGACGGCACCGCGTACCTGATCTTCCAGCCCGCGGAAGAAGGCGGCGGCGGCGGCCAGGTGATGGTGCAGGAAGGGCTGTTCGAGCGCTTCCCGGCCGACGAGGTCTACGCGCTGCACAACTGGCCCGGCCTGCCGCCGGGCAAGATCGCGGTGCGGCCCGGCGCGATGATGGCGGCGACCGACGAGATCCAGATCACGCTTCGCGGCAAGGGCGGCCATGCGGCCATGCCGCACCTCACGGTCGATCCGGTGCTGGTCTCGGCGCACGTCATCACTGCCCTGCAGACGGTGACCAGCCGCAACATCAATCCCGTGGACGCCCTGGTGATCAGCGTGTGCTCGATGCAGACCAGCCAGGTGGGCGCTTTCAACATCATCCCCGACTCGGTCAAGCTCGTCGGCACGGTGCGCAGCTTCCGGCCCGAAACGCGCGACCTCGCCGAGCAGCGCATCAAGGAGATCGTGACCGGCGTGGCGGGCTCGCTCGGCGCCAGCGCCGAGATCGAGTACCGGCGCGGCTACCCGCCGACCATCAACACGGCGCGCGAGGCGGAGTTCGCGGCGAGCGTCGGCGACCGGATTTTCGGCAAGGAGAACGTGGTGCGGGACGCAGAGCCGACCATGGGCGGCGAGGACTTCTCGTACATGCTGCTCGCGCGCCCGGGCGCCTACGTGTGGCTCGGCCAGGGCGGCGGCCCGAGCGGCTGCTTCCTGCACAACCCGGGCTACGACTTCAACGACGACGTGATTCCCCTCGGCGCCGGCTACCTCGCGGCGCTGGTCGAGCACGCGTTACCGCTGAAATAACACATCGGGAGGAACACATCATGCACTTCACCCGCATCGTCACCGCCGCCGCGCTAGCCCTTGCAGTCACCGCGGGCGCGCAGGCGAAGACTTTCAGGTACGCGGACCAGGGCGACTCGCTTTCCATGGATCCGTACATGCTGAACGAGTCGCTGCTGCTCAATTTCACGGGCAACATGTACGAGCCGCTGGTCGATCGCGGCAAGAAGCTGGAGCTGGTGCCCGGCCTCGCGACCAGCTGGAAGCAGACCTCGCCGACGGTATGGCGGTTCAATCTCAGGAAGGACGTCAAGTTCCACGACGGCACGCCGTTCACGGCGGACGACGTGATCTTCTCCTACGAGCGCGCCCGCGGCGAAGGCTCGGACCTCAAGTCGTACGTCGGATCGTTCAAGGAGGTGCGCAAGATCGACGACCACACGGTCGAGATCGAGACCACCGCGCCGTTTCCCATCCTGCCCGACGTCATCAGCCAGTGGCGCATCATGTCGAAAGCGTGGTGCGAGCAGCACAAGGCCATGACCCCCGTGGACGTCCGCAAGGGCACCGAGAACTACGCCTCGACGCACGCCAACGGCACCGGCCCGTTCATGCTCAAGGAGCGCCAGCCCGGCGTGAAGACGGTGCTGGTGCCGAACCCGAACTGGTGGGGCAAGCCCGAGCACAACCTCACCGAGGCGGTGTTCACGCCGATCGCGAACAGCGCGACGCGCGTCGCGGCGCTCATCTCGGGCGAGATCGACATGATGGAGCCGGTCCCGCTGCAGGACGTGGCGCGCATCGCGGCCAGCCCGAACCTCAAGGTGCTGCAGGGTCCCGAGCTGCGCACCATCTTCCTCGGCATGGACCAGAAGCGCGACGAGCTGCTGTTTTCCGACGTCAAGGGCAAGAATCCGTTCAAGGACCTGCGCGTCAGGAAGGCCTTCTACCAGGCGATCGACATCGAGGCGATCAAGTCGCGCGTCATGCGCGGCGCCGCAACCCCGACCGCGCTGATGGTCGCGCCCGGCATCAAGGGCTTCGACCCGTCGCTCAACACGCGCTATCCCTACGATCCGAACGCATCGAAGAAGCTGCTCGCCGAGGCCGGCTACCCCAATGGCTTCGGGGTGGGGATGAACTGCCCGAACGACCGTTACGTGAACGACGGCGAGATCTGCCAGGCGGTGGCCGCCATGCTGGCCAAGGTGGGCGTCAAGGTGAATCTGATGGTCGAGACGAAGGCCACCTATTTTCCGAAGATCCTGAGCCGCAATACCTCGTTCTACCTGCTCGGCTGGACGCCGGGCACCTACGACTCCCACAACCCGCTGTTCGCACTGATGGCGACGCCCGGCGACGGCGGCCAGGGCCAGTTCAACCTCGGCTCGTACTCCAACAAGCGCATCGACGAGCTGACCGCGGCGATCGCCTCGGAGACCGACCAGAAGAAGCGCCAGGACATGATCTCCGAAGCGTTCCGCATCCACAAGGAGGACTTCGGGCACATTCCGCTGCACCAGCAGGCGCTCGCCTGGGGCATGAAGAAGAGCGTCGAGCTGGTGCAGCTGCCCGACAACTTCAACTACCTGCGCTGGGTCAGGATCAAGTAACCGGCGATGCGCGCAGCGCTCGCTCGCGCCTGGGACTCCGATCTCGCGTACAGCTTCCGCAGATCGCCCGTCACCGTCGCCGCCGCGCTCCTGACGCTGGTGTGCGTCGGGGGCGCGCTCGGCGCGCCCTGGCTCGCGCCGCACAACCCCTTCGACCTCGCCTCGCTCAACCTGCTCGACGCGTTCACGCCGCCGGCCTGGTCCGCCAAGGGCAGCGCGACGTTCCTGCTGGGCACCGACGAGCAGGGTCGCGACGTGCTCTCAACCATCATGTACGGAGCGCGCATCTCGCTCGGCGTCGGCGCCGCCGCGGTGCTGTTCTCGATGCTGGTCGGCGTGACGCTGGGGCTCGTCTCGGGCTACCTGGGCGGCCGGCTGGACGCCTTCATCATGCGCGTGGCCGACGTGCAGCTGTCGTTCCCCGCGATCCTGATCGCGCTGCTGATCGACGGCGTGGCGCGCGTAGCGCTGCCGCGCGAAGCGCACGACGTCATCGCGGTCCCGGTGCTGATCCTGGCGATCGGCGTCTCCGGCTGGGTGCAGTACGCGCGCACCGTGCGCGGCTCGACGCTGGTGGAGAAGAACAAGGAGTACGTGCAGGCCGCGCGCGTCATCGGCCGCCGACCCGCGGCGATCATGCTCGCGCACGTGCTGCCGAACGTCGCCGGCCCGGTGCTGGTGATCGCCACCATCCACATCGCGACCGCGATCATCACCGAGGCGACGCTTTCGTTTCTCGGCGTCGGCGTGCCACCGACGCGGCCGTCGCTCGGCACCCTGATCCGGGTGGGCAACGACTACCTGTTCTCGGGCGAGTGGTGGATCACCGTGTTTCCCGGCCTCGCGCTCGTGACGCTGGTGCTGTCGGTCAACCTGCTGGGCGACTGGCTGCGCGATGCGCTCAACCCCAAGCTGCGATGAGCGCCCCGCTGCTCGAGGTGAGCGACCTAAGAGTCGAGTTCCCGACCAGGCGCGGCACGCTGGTGGCGGTGGACGGCATCTCGTTCTCGATCGCGCCGGGCGAGGTGCTCGGCGTGGTAGGCGAATCGGGCGCCGGCAAGTCGCTCACCGGCATGGCGATCATCGGCCTGCTCGAGCCTCCGGGCCGCGTCGCCGCGGGCGAGATCCGGCTCGAGGGCGAGCGCATCGACCGCCTGCCGCCCGAGCGCATGCGGCGCGTCCGCGGACGGCGCATCGGCGCGATCTTCCAGGATCCGCTCACTTCGCTGAATCCGCTCTATACGATCGGCGCACAACTCGTGGAGACGATCCTCACGCATCTGGATCTCGGCCGGGCCGCCGCGCGCCGGCGCGCGATCGAACTGCTCGGCGAGGTGGGCATTCCGGCGCCCGAGGCGCGCCTGGACCACTATCCGCACCAGTTCTCCGGCGGCATGCGGCAGCGCGTGGTGATCGCGCTCGCGCTCGCCGCCGGGCCGCGCCTGGTGATCGCCGACGAGCCCACCACGGCGCTCGACGTCTCGATCCAGGCGCAGATCATCGCGCTGCTCAAGCGCCTGGCGCGCGAGCACGGCACGGCGGTGATGCTGATCACCCACGACATGGGCGTGATCGCGGAGACCGCCGACCGCGTCGCTGTCATGTACGCCGGGCGCATCGCCGAGATCGGGCCGGTGCGCGCAGTGATTCACGCGCCGCGCCACCCTTATACCGTCGGCCTGATGGGCTCGATCCCGCGCATCGCCGCGGGGGCGGGCTCGCGCCGCGGGCGCCTGGCGCAGATCGAGGGCTCCATGCCGCGCCTGAACGCCATCCCGCGCGGCTGCGCGTTCAACCCGCGCTGCCCGCGGCGCTTCGATCGCTGCCTCGCCGAGCGTCCCGGGCCGCTGCGTCTCGAGGCGGGCCAGGTGGCCTGCTGGCTGTACGCCGATGAGCGGCAATGACCGGGCTTTGGTCCGGCTGGTCGCCGTCGGGCGGGACTTCGACGTCTCGCGGCCGTGGCTCAATCGCGTGCTCGAAGGTGCGCCGCGCAAGCTGCTGCGCGCGGTGGACGAGGTCTCATTCGAGGTAACACGCGGCGAGACGCTGGCGCTGGTCGGCGAGTCCGGGTGTGGCAAGTCGACCATCGCGCGCCTGATCGTCGGCCTGTACGCACCCTCGCGCGGCACCATCGCGTTCGACGGCCTGGAGCTGACCGATCCGGCGCGCGCCGCGGAGGCGCAGCGCGCGCGCCGGCGCATGCAGATGATCTTCCAGGATCCCTACGCGAGCCTCAATCCGCGCTGGCGGGTGCGCAACATCGTCGCCGAGCCGATCCGCGCGCTTGGGCTGGCGGCGACGCGCGCCGAGGTGCATGCGCGCGTCGGCGAGCTGCTCCGCCAGGTGGGGCTCGCGCCCGAGGACGGCGAGAAATTTCCGCACGAGTTCTCGGGCGGGCAGCGCCAACGCATCTCGATCGCGCGTGCGCTCTCGGGCAACCCGGAGTTCCTCGTGTGCGACGAGCCCACGTCGGCGCTCGACGTCTCGGTGCAGGCGCAGATCCTCAACCTGATGACCGAGCTGCAGCGGCGCCTCGGCCTTACGTATCTTTTCATTTCCCACAACCTGGCCGTGGTGTCGCACGTGGCGGACCGCGTGGGCGTCATGTATCTCGGGCGCCTGGTCGAGCTCGCCGACGCCGGCGAGATCTTCGCCCGTCCGCGGCACCCGTACACGCGCATGCTGCTCGACGCGGTTCCTGACCTGGATATGACGGGCCGGAGCCGCACGCCGGTCGCGGGCGAGGTCCCCAATCCGCTTGCGCCGCCCGCTGGCTGCGCGTTCCACCCGCGCTGCTCGCATGCCAACGCGCGCTGCGAGGCCGAGCGTCCGCCCCTCGCGCTCGCCGGGCACGCGCTGGTCGCCTGCCACGCCGTCGCCGAGGGCCGCATTGCGCCCTGAAACCTGCAATTTGCGCTTGCCCGGAAGGACGCCGCTGCGCAGAATGCCGATTGCCCGATGCTGAAAAAGCAGCTTTCCGTCGACGAGTTGCGCTACGGGATGTACGTCTCGGAGCTCGATCGTCCGTGGACCGACACGCCATTTGTGTTTCAGGGGTTTCTGCTGCGCACGCCGACGCAGCTCGAGGCGCTGCGCAGGTATTGCAAGCACGTGTTCGTGGATGTCGAGCGCGGCGTCGAACCCGACGACAGGCGTCTGGCCGGCGAGGGCCCGATCCCCGGCGCGCACGAGCAAGTGCGCGGCAGCACCGGTTACCCGGAGCTCGCGGGGGTCGAATCCGAGTTCGGGCGTGCGCGCGATGTCTACGCCGACAGCATCGCGCTGGTCGAGGACATCATCCGCAGTGCGCACACCGGCGAGGTGCTCGACGCGCGCCGCGTGCGCGAAGCGGTCGCGCGCATCACCGAGACCATCGTGCGCAACCCCGACGCGCTGATGCTGGTATCGAAGCTGCGCGAAAAGGGCCCGCTGACGCTGACCCGCGCGCTGGACGTTTCGATCTACATGGTGGTCTTCGGCCGCTTCCTGCAGCTGCCGCGCGACGATCTCGAGCTGCTCGGCATGGTCGGCCTGCTGCAGGATGTCGGCAAGGTCCGGCTGCCGAGCACGCTGCTCGAGAAGAAGGGTCGCCTGACACCCGAGGAGACGGCGCTGGCGCGAAGGCACGTCGAGTATTCGGTGGACATGCTGCGCGACACCCCGGGCATGCCGCCGCGACTGATCGAGCTGGTGCCGTTGCATCACGAGCGCCACGACGGCAGCGGCTATCCGCGCGGGCTCAAATGGCCCGAGATCGGCCTCTACGGGTCGCTCGCCGGCATCGTCGACACCTTCGATGCGCTGACCACGATGCGACCCTACGCCGAGCAGATGTCCCCGTCCAACGCGCTCGGCCTGCTCTACAAGGAGCGCGGCAGCAATTTCCATCCGGCGCTGGTCGAGCAGTTCATCCAGTGCATCGGCATCTTCCCGGTAGGCAGCGTGGTCGAGCTGAACACCGGCGAGGTGGGAATCGTGATCGCGCAGAACCTGGTGCGGCGCCTGAAGCCGCGCGTGATGGTGGTGCTCGACGCCGACGGCCGGCCGATGCGGCCGCACAAGATCCTCGACCTCGTCAAGGAGCCCAAGGCGAGCGCCGACGAGGCTTACCACATCCGTCGCACCCTGGAGCACAGCAAGGTGCAGCTCGACCCACGTGAATTCTTCCTCTGACCCCGCAGCACTGAGCCCGTCGGTCGCGCCCCAGGGGCGCCTGCACATGCGCGACGAGGCGCTGGTCGGCGACGCCGCGGCGCGGCTGATGCGCGAGTACGGCTTGGACGACGAGCGTATCGCGGAGCTCACCGAGCTCGGCCGCGCGGTTTGCGAGTCGGCGCCCGAGCTCGCGTCCCTCGCGCGGCGCGAGGCGCTGCTGTCGCACGCGGTGGACACGTTCCAGCGGCCCCTGGTGAGCGCCGGCATGTCAGAGCCGCAGCGGCAGCTGCTCGACGCGCTGCTGCGCGGCGAGCTGGACCGCGATCGGCTGAAGACGCTGCTCGCGCGCTGGGCCGCGAGCGTCAACCCGGAGGAGCTGATCGATCGCGTGCGGCTCGATTGCATGCGGCTGCACGAGTTGCTGCGCGTGGGCGCCCTACGCGTGTACGGCGCCGATCCCTGGCGCTGCGAGATGGCGCTCGAGGCCCTCGAGCGCCTCGCCTTTCTGCAGCTCGCGACGCTCACCTGGATCGCCGATGCCGAGGGACGCAATCCCGCGCCGCAAACGCTTCCCGATTACACGCCGTTCATGGAGAAGCTGGGCGAGCAGCTCGCCGCGCGCCAGGCCGACGGGCACGGCCTCGCGGTGCTGACGGTCGACTGCGGCGTGATCTCGCGCCTGGACGGTCTATGGGGGTTCCACGTCGGCGACGCGGCCCGCACGCGCATCGTGCAGCGCCTGCGCATGGGCGTGCTGCGCGCGCGCGACGTTCTCGGGGAGATCGGGCGCGACGAGTTCGCCTGCGTGCTGTCGACGATCTCCGGGCCGGGGGTCGCGTTGCTGGCCGCGCAGAAGATCCTTCGCATGCTGGCCGCGCCGGTAATGGTGGGCGAGACCGAGATCTTCGCGCGGCCCGCGGTCGGGGTGGCGATCTATCCGGACAACGGCGCAGACGCCGCCTCGCTGCTGCTGCGCTCCAAGATCGCGTGCCACGCGGCGCGCGACAGCGCCGACCGGGTGGTCGTTTACCGCGAGAAGCAGGAAAACCCCCGCCTGCAGCTGCTGCTGTACGAGAGCAAGCTGCGCGCGGCGATCGACGAGGGACGCCTGGAGCTCGTCTACCAGCCGCAGTTCGAGCCGCGCGGCCTGCGCCTGCACGGCGTCGAGGCGCTGTTGCGCTGGGAGGACAGCGAGTTCGGCGCGATCTCGACGCACGAGGCAATCGCGGTAGCCGAATCCGCGGGACTGATCAACGAGATCACCTGGTGGGTACTGAACAATGCGCTGCGCCAGTGCGCGGAGTTTCGCGCGCGCGGCCTCGAGGTGTCGGTCAGCGTCAACCTTTCTCCCAACAACCTGCGCGAGCCGGACCTTCCGGATTTCATCGACCGCGGCCTGCGCACCTGGGACGTGCCGCCGCAAGCGCTGGTGGTCGAAATCACCGAAACCGCGGTGCTGGCGGCGCCCGAGCTGGTGTCGGAGACGCTCCTGCGGCTGAAGAGCCTCGGCGTGCGCCTGTCGATAGACGACTTCGGCACCGGCTACTCGTCGATGTACTACCTGGCGAGCATGCCGCTCGACGAGATGAAGATCGACCTCTCGTTCGTGCGCGACATGCTGAAGGTGCCGCAGCACCAGCGCATCGTGCACTCGATGATCGAGCTGGGGCACAGCCTGGGGCTCACGGTGGTGGCCGAGGGTGTCGAGGGGCAGGACGTCGTGGAGCGGCTTGCCGAGCTCGGATGCGACCGGGTCCAGGGATACTTCACCAGCCCGCCGCTAGCGCCCGCCGAACTGCTGCGGCGCTACGCGCCGCCGCGCGAGGGCGACGCCGCCTAGCGGCGGAACAGCCCGCGCAGCTTGTCCTCGACGCCGCCGCCGTCCTTGCCGCCGAGCTGCTCCTCCAGCTTCTTGGCCGCCTGAGACTTCACCGCCTCGGTGGCCACCGCGCCGTAGTCGACCTCGTACTTCAGCGCGTCGAACGGCCCGGTGATCCTCACCGGCACGGTGACGCCACGCAGCTCGGAGCGCTCCCTGCCGCCCTGCCCCTTGGAGGTGCCGACCACGGCCGCTTTCGCGCGGTACTCGATGCGCGAATTGCCGATGTCGATGTCGCCCGCGCCGCTCAAGCGGAACAGCGGCGCCTTCGCGCTCAGGTCGTCGTTGTGCGCCACACCGTTGCGAATCACGAAGCTGGCGGTCATCTCGCTGAAGTCGGTCTGCTGCGACTGGTCGGCAGCCTGGCTCTGCGGCGCCGCCTTCCCCGTCAGCGACTCCGCCTTGCGCAGCGCCTCGCCGAGGTTGAAGCCCTTGATCGCGCCGTCGCGCAGCGCAACCTGCGCATTGCCGGCGAGCGACTTCTTCATGGCGTTGACGCTCGCACCGGCAGCCTGCACGTCGAGCGCGACGTTGCCGCGCCCTTCCATCATATCGCGCTGCGCCAGATCCTTGATCAGCGGCCCGATCGAGACGTTGGTCAGCTTGTCCTTGAGCGCAATGCGGTTGGCGTTGGCGTCGAGCGTCAGCGCGCCGGCGAGCGCTCCCTGGTACAGGTTTGCCGAGTGCGGGCTCAGCTCGGCGCGGCCATGCGCCGCCCGCACCTCAGTATTGACCTCCGCGAGCTTGAGGTGTTGCACCTGAAGCTGGCCGACGTGCAGCCGCCCGCGCGCGTTCAGATCCCTGAGCCCGGAAAGATCGACCGGCGTATCGGCAGCGCCGCCGCGCGCCGCGCCCCCGCGCGAGCCGCTCTTGGAAGCCGTTTCGGGCGGCAGGTAACGGTCGACATCCAGACGATCGATGTCGACGTCGAAGCTATACGACGCGGGCGTTCCACCGTCCAGGCCGAGCTTCGCGCGGATGTTCGAATCGTCCAGCTTGGCGGCGAGGTCGGCGTGCACCGTGCCCTTGCCGAGGTCTGCCTGCGCCGAGCCCGTGATCGGGACCGTCAGCGTCTTCTGCGGCAACGCCTGGCTGCTCACCGTGATGCGGCTCGCCAGGCCGGTCAGCTCGGCGGTCTTGCGCGCCGTGTCGAAGCGATAGCCGGTCGAGAGGTCGAATTTGCCGTCGATCGAGGGCTTGCTTCCCTTGATCACCGCGGAGAACTCGAGCTTGCCCGGCACGCCGCTGGCGATGCGCCCGGTGCGCAGCCGCAGGTCGCTGACCGCGATCTGCTGGCCGCTCTTCAGGTCGCGGTACGACATGCTCGAGCGCTCGATGCGCACCTCGGAGATGTCGAACACCACCGGCGCTCCGCCGCCTGCGTCGCGCCCCGCCGGCTTGCCCGCGGGACCTTCCGCCCCCGCGCCCAGCAGGTCGTCGAAGTTGAACTTGCCGTTCGCGCCCTTGACGAGGTTCACCTTCAGGCCCGAGAGGTCCACCTGGTCGACGAGGGTCTCGCCGCGCAGCAGCGGCCAGAGCGCCACGGCCACATGCGCCGAGTCGATCGACGCGAACGTCGCCGCGCTCGTGCGCTCCGAAAGGCTCGCCCGGCCCATCGAGGCGCCGATGCTCGGCCAGAACGCGAGGCGCAGATCGCCCTCGAGCTTCAGCGTACGCCCGGTTTCCTGCTTGACCACGCGCTCGATCTCGCCCTTCAGCTTGTTGGCGTCGAACAGCACCGCCACCGCGATCGCGACGATGGCGGCCAGCGCGAGCAGCGCGCCCACGACATAGAGCAGATTCTTGAGTGCTTTCATGACGCCTTGCGTGCGATATTCGCGATGCCGAAAGGCACGTGACCGGTCGCCACGTGCCTACGCGCGGATTCGACATGGCCGCGCTGGTCGTCGAAGAAGAAGTCGGGCTCGAATGCCCGCAGGAACTCGCTTTTGTCCAGGCCGCCCAGGAACATCGCCTCGTCGACGCCGACATTCCACTGCATCAGCGTACGCACCGCGCGCTCGTGCGCCGGCGCGCTGCGCGCCGTGACCAGCGCGGTACGCAGCCGCATCGGCACGTCGGTTCCGGCCGCCTGCTGCAGGCGGTGCAGCGCCTCGAGCAGCGGCTTGAACGGCCCCGGCGGCAGCGGTCGCGCCGCGTGCTCGGTCTCGTGGCGCGTGAACGCGTCCAGCCCGTCCGACTGGAACACCCGCTCGGCCTCGTCGGAGAAGAGCACCGCGTCGCCGTCGAATGCGATGCGCACCTCGTCGGCGTGGCGCTCGGCCGCCTGCGCTGAATCCGGATAGACGCGCGCCGCCGGCACCTTCGACTCGAGCGCGCTCCTCACGTCAGCCTCGTTCGCCGAAAGGAACAGGTTCGCCTTGAGCGCGTCGAGATAGCGGTACGGCGTTCTGCCGCGCGTGAACACGCCGCGCTCGAGCTGCAGCCCGGCGCGGCTCGCGGAGCGGAACACCCGAAGGCCGCTCACCGGATCGTTCTTGGACAGGATCACGACCTCGACGCGCTGCGCTCCGGGCGTGTTGAACGCGAGCAGCTTGTTGACCAGCGGAAAGGCGACGCCCTCCTTCGCCGGCACGTCCAGGCGAGAGAGCTGCAAGTCGACGTACTCGCGCTCGCCGCGGCCCTCGAACACCGCGTTCTCATCCTCGAAGTCGAACAGCGCACGCGAGGATATCGCCACGACCAGCTTGCCATCAAAGGAGACGGGCATTGAGATTGAATTCTAGGCGCGCCGCGCCCCCTGGGCAATGCGCGCCTGGCCGATCATTGCGCATCGTGCGACACTCGCGGTCACGGCGGCTCGGGTTGGTCTACGAGTGCGGGGAGATGGCTGGAGCATGAACGCGATCCGGAAAATCTACGTGCCTCCGTTCCTTGCGGCCTGCGCCGCGCTGATGGCGCATGCGCCTGCCTCCGCGGCCGGGCACCATCACGTCGATATCGTTTATCTGGCGCCGAAGGACCCGGGGCACCTTCGGATCTACGAGACGCTGAAGCAACGCCACCTCCTCGAGGAGTTCCGCGAGGTCCTGAGCCCCTTCGACCTGCCGCAACGGCTGACGCTCAAGTTGAAGGGCTGCGATGGGACCGAGAACGCCTGGTACGACGACGAGGACCATTCGGTGACGGTGTGCTACGAGTATCTCGCGCGCGTGGCGCGCGACGTACCGCGCGAAACCACGCCCGCGGGCGTGACGCCCGAGGACGCCATCGTCGGCCCGACCGCGGAGGTATTCCTGCACGAATTCGCGCACGCGCTGTTCGACCTCCTGAAAATCCCGGTGCTCGGGCGCGAGGAAGACGCCGCCGACATGGTGGCGGCCTACACGCTGCTGCAGTTCGGGCCAACGTTCGCGCGCAGCGCCATCGGCGGCGTGGCCTACATGTACGCAAAGCAGGCGAACGACAAGCCGCTGACCGTCGAGCGTGCGGCCGAGGTGCATCCGCTCACCCAGCAGCGGTTCTACAACCTCCTGTGCCTCGCCTACGGCGCTGACCCCAAGAACTTCGGCGACGTCGTGAAAAAGGGCTACCTGCCCGAGGACCGGGCCGAGAACTGCGTCTACGAGTACCGGCAGATCGATTACGCCGTGAAGAAGCTGCTCCAGCCGCACATGGACATGGCGCAGCGCGAGAAAGTGCACGCCAGGATCGTGCGCAAACTGCCGGGGAGCAGCGCGAACCCATCGACCAGGTGAGCTCCGCGCCAGTGTGGGACGCTGCGACGACCTGCCGCTCCGTCGCGGCAATCTCCACCTGTGCCTTCGCCATGTCCATCTCCTGCTTGCGGTCGAACAGCGGGATAGCAGGCAAACTGGCCGTTTCGTGCGAAGTTGGCACCCACAAGAGGGGATCCGATGAAATCGATCGACAAGGCGGACATCGCTGGCCTGGCGGCCAGCTTCCAGGGCCAGCTGATCCAGCCCGACGATCCGAAATACGACGATGTGCGCCAGATCTGGAACGGCCACATCCAACGCCGACCGGCTCTCATCGCACGCTGTTCAGGCGTGGCCGACGTGATCGCCGCGGTGCGATTCGGCCGTGAGCACGAGCTCACCCCGTCGGTACGTGGCGGAGGACACGCGGTCGCCGGCCATGCCATGTGCGACGACGGGCTCGTGATCGACTTGTCGATGATGACGGGATCGAGGGTCGACCCGGTGGCGCAGACCATCCAGCTTGAGGGCGGCTGCCTGAACGCGCACCTGGACAGAGAGAGCCAGGCGTTCGGACTCGCTGCCACGGGTGGCATCGTGAGCCACACCGGCGTCGCCGGCCTGACACTCGGCGGCGGGATCGGCCATCTCATGCGCAAATTCGGGTTGTCGATCGATGCGCTGCGTTCATGCGACGTCGTCACCGCTCAGGGCGACTTCGTCGTGGCGAGCGAACAGGACAACCCCGACCTGTTCTGGGGCCTTCGCGGCGGTGGTGGCAATTTCGGCATCGTCACGAACTTCACGTTCGAACTCCATCCGCTCGGACCCTCGCTGCTCGCTGGCATGGTCGCGTGGCCGATGGCCGACGCGCCGCTGGTGCTCCGCTTCCTCCGCGAGTTCGTCGCCGACGCGCCCGACGAGATCGGGATCATGGCCAACCTGCGGCTTGCACCACCGCTCCCCCTGATACCTGCCGAGCTTCACGGCAAGCCCATCGTGGCACTCGTCGCCACCTACGCCGGACCGGTCGACGAAGGAGAAGCGATTCTCCGACCCATCCGCCAGATCGCGACCCCCGCGGTGAACGCGATCGTGCCGAAGCCCTACGTCACGCATCAGAAGATGTTCGATGCCGCGCTCCCGCATGGGCGCCACTACTACTGGAAGTCGCACAAGCTGGGGCCCCTCACCGGCGAGATCATCGACGTGCTCGTTGAGCATTGCGAGCAGATCACCTCGCCGATGTCGACCGTGCCGATCTTCTCCTTCGGGGGTGCCGTCGCACGAGTGCCGGACGACGCCACCGCCTTCCCCTACCGTGACGCCGCTCACGACATCAACATCGTCGCCTCGTGGCTTCCCGAAAATATCGGCGACGCCGAGCGGCACATCGAATGGGTACGGAAGTTCTTCGGCGCTCTCGAGCCGCACAGTCGAGGTGTGTACGTCAACTTCACCAGCGATGACGCCGCCGATCGAGTTCGCGCCGCCTACTCCGACCAGCAGTGGCGCCGGCTCACCGCGCTCAAGGCGAAGTACGACCCGACCAACTTCTTCCGGATGAACGCCAACATCCCGCCGCACGAAAGCTGATTGTTCCCCACGAAACGATTGGGTCACTTGAGAGAACCCTGGAGCGGGTGAAGGGAATCGAACCCTCGTATGCAGCTTGGGAAGCTGCCGTTCTACCATTGAACTACACCCGCGTGCCCCAATTCTAATGAATTCGCGCAATCCGGAGAAACACCATGAGCAAGTACGCTTTCGGCAAGACGGTCGCGCTCGACCCCGCCGCCGCGGCGCAGAAGGTCACCGAAGCGCTTTCCAAGGAGGGGTTCGGCGTGCTCACCGAGATCGACGTCTCGGCGACCCTGAAGAAGAAGCTCGGCCTCGACCTGCCGCCCTACAAGATTCTCGGCGCCTGCAACCCCCATCTCGCAAGCCAGGCGATCGCCGCCGAGCCTGCAATCGGCGCGCTCCTGCCGTGCAACGTCGTGGTGCGCCAGGACGCCGAAGGCCATACCCGCGTCGAGTTCATGGACCCGTGCGCGGTGCTGCAGCTGGTCGATCGGCCCGAGGTGAGCACCCTGGCCGCCGAGGTGCGCAGCAGGCTCGAGCGCGTGATGGCGGCGCTTTGAGCGCCGCCGGGGCCCGGGGCCCGTTGTAGAATTTCGGTCGTGATCCAGGTAACCGTGAACGGCACACCGCACCGCTTCGAGCGACCGCTCGACGTGGCGGAGTTGGTCGCGCGACTGCAGCTGGCGGGCAAGAAGATCGCGGTGGAGCGCAACGGCGAGATCGTGCCTCGAAGCGCGCACACCGCCACGCAGCTCGCCGACGGCGACGCGCTGGAGATCGTCGTCGCGGTGGGCGGAGGCTGAGCATGGCAAAGCAAGACGAGCTGGTCGTCGCTGGACGGACCTATTCCTCCCGCCTGCTGGTCGGCACTGGCAAGTACAAGGATTTCGCCGAGACGCGCGCCGCGATCGAGGCTTCGGGCGCGCAGATCGTCACGGTCGCGATCCGGCGCACCAATATCGGCCAGACCAGGGGCGAGCCCTCGCTGCTCGAATTCCTCCCGCCGTCGAGGTTCACCTACCTGCCGAATACCGCCGGCTGCTACAACGCGCAGGATGCGATCCGGACGCTGCGCCTGGCGCGCGAGCTGCTTGACGGCCACCGGCTGGTGAAGCTCGAGGTGCTCGGCGACCCGCACTCGCTGTACCCGAACATGCCCGAGACCCTGGAAGCCGCGAAGCAGCTGGTGAAGGAAGGCTTCGAGGTGATGGTGTACTGCTCGGACGACCCGATCCAGGCGAAGATGCTCGAAGACATCGGCTGCGTCGCGGTAATGCCGCTCGCCTCGCTGATCGGCTCCGGGATGGGGATTCTCAACCCCTGGAACCTGCAACTGGTGATCGAGCGCGTCGGCGTGCCGGTGCTGGTGGACGCTGGGGTGGGTACGGCCTCGGATGCCGCTATCGCGATGGAGCTCGGCTGTGACGGCGTGCTGATGAACACGGCGATCGCCGCGGCGAAGAATCCGGTGCTGATGGCGCAGGCGATGAAGAAGGCGGTCGAGGCGGGCCGGGATGCGTTCCTCGCCGGCCGCATGCCGAAGAAGCTCTACTCCGCGACGCCGTCCTCCCCAACCGCAGGAACCATCACGCCCTCGCAGCCCAAAGCTGCGTGACGCGAACGATCCGCAGCTACGTGCTGCGCCAGGGCAGGATCTCGCCCGCGCAGCGGCGCGCGCTCGACGAGCTGACTGCGCGCTACGGCATCGAATTTCGCGACGCGCTGCTCGACCCCGAAAAGGTCTTCCGCCGCAAGGCGCCGCTGGTCCTGGAGATCGGATCGGGCATGGGGGAGACCACCGCGGCGATCGCGCAGGCGCACCCTGGCACGGATTTCATCGCCCTCGAAGTGCATGCGCCGGGGGTGGGAAGCCTGCTGCGCAGGATCGAAACGCTCGGGCTGGGCAACCTGCGCGTCGTGCGCCACGATGCGGTCGACGTGCTGCGGCACATGATCGCGGACGGCGCGCTCGCGGGTATTCACCTGTTCTTTCCCGATCCCTGGCCGAAGAAGCGCCATCACAAGCGAAGGCTGGTACAGCCCGAGTTCGTCGCGCTCGCGGCGCGCAAGCTCGCGCCGGGCGGCATCCTGCACGCGGTGACCGACTGGCCTGACTACGCCGGACAGATGCTCGAGGTGCTCTCCGCCGAGCCGCTGCTCGAGAACACGTCCGGCGGCTACGCCGCGCGGCCGGCGCACCGGCCGCTGACCAAGTTCGAGCAGCGCGGCCTGGCGCTCGGCCACCCGGTGCGCGACCTGGTATTCCGGCGCCGCGCGCCCTAGGGCAGGAAAAAGCCGACCACCTCGTTTAGAAAGCGCTGCCCGCGCTCGGTAGGCCGGACGCGCTGCCAGTCGCGCTCGACGAAGCCCCGCTCCTCGGCACGCGACAGCGCGGGCTCGAGCGCTGCGGGCGGCAGGCCGGTGCGCTCGCGAAACAGCGCCAGCGGAAAGCCCCCGGTCAGCCTGAGCGCGTTCAGCATGAACTCGAACGGCAGCTCGGCCACGGGCACCACTTTCTCCTGTGCGATCGACCGGCCCTTCGCCTGCAGGTATTCGCGCGGCTGCTTGATGCGCTCGTGGCGGGTGATGCGGTCGCCGAAGCTCAGCTTTCCGTGCGCGCCGGCGCCCAGGCCGAGATAGTCGCCGAACTCCCAGTAGTTGAGGTTGTGACGCGAGCGCCGACCCGGCAACGCGAAGGCCGAGGTCTCGTAATGCTCGTAGCCGCGCACGGCGAGCGTCGCTTCGGCCGCGAGCTGCATGTCGGCGCAGGCGTCGTGCGCGGGCAGCTGCGGGCGCTTGCTCCAGAACACCGTGTTCGGCTCGATCATCAGCTGATAGGCCGACAGGTGCTGCACGCCGAAGGAGACGACCTCTTCGATGTCGGCGCGCGCCTGCTCCGGCGACTGGCCCGGCAGCCCGTACATCAGGTCGACGTTGACGTTGCCGAACTGCTCGAGCGCCCAAGCCACCGCGCGGCGCGCCTCGTCGGCGGAGTGGATGCGCCCCAGCGCCGCGAGCATGCGATCGTCCAGGCTTTGCACGCCGAGCGACAGGCGATTGACGCCCGCCTCGCGAAAGCCGCGAAAGCGCGCCGCCTCGGCGGTGCCCGGGTTCGCCTCGAGCGTGATCTCGGCGTCGGGCTCCAGCGGCAGGCGCGCGCGCAACTCCGACAGCAGCCGGTCGATCGCCTGCGGCGAGAATAGGCTCGGTGTGCCGCCGCCGATGAACACGCTTGCCGCGCGCCGACCCCACACGGACGGCAGCAGCCCCTCGAGGTCCGCCACCAGGGCGTCGACATACTCCCGCTCGGGCAGCCCGCCCGCCCGCTCGTGCGAGTTGAAGTCGCAGTAGGGGCACTTGCGCACGCACCAGGGGATGTGCACGTACACGGCGAGCGGCGGCAGCGTCTCCAGCCGCACCGCGTCGCTGCGCTCAAGCTCGATCTTCATCGCGCAGGCGGGCAACCAGCGCCGCGAGCGCCCGCCCGCGGTGGCTGATGCGATTCTTCTCGGCCGCGTCGAGCTCGGCCGAGGTGCGACCGAGCCCGGGGATCAGAAACAGGGGGTCGTAGCCGAAGCCGCCGCCGCCGCGCGGCACGCGCGCGATCTCTCCGTGCCACACGCCTTCGGCGACGATCGGCAGCGGGTCGTCGGCGCGCCTCAGCAATACGAGCACGCAGCAGTAGCGCGCGCGCCGGTCGGCAGCGCCCTCGAGAGCATCGAGCAGCTTGGCGTTGTTGCGCGCGTCGCGCTCGTCGCGGCCCCCTTCCTTGCCCGCGTAGTACGCGGAATCCACGCCCGGCTCGCCGCCGAGCGCCTCGACGCAGATGCCCGAATCGTCCGCAAGCGCGGGCAGGCCAGACGCCGCGCTCGCGTGCCGCGCCTTGGCGAGTGCGTTCTCGAGGAAGGTCTGGTGCGGCTCCTCGGCCTCGCCGATGCCCAGCTCGGACTGCGCGATCACCTCGATCGCGAGCGGCGCGAGCAGCGCCCGGATCTCCTTGAGCTTGCCCGGGTTGTTGGAGGCGAGGACGAGCCTGTTCACAGCTCCAGCGCGGCGCGCTGGCGCGCCACCAGCTCGGCGATGCCCCGCTCGGCGAGCGCGAGCAGCGCGTCCACCTCGGCGCGCGAGCACGGCGTGCCCTCGGCGGTGCCCTGCACCTCGACGAAGCCGCCCGCGCCGGTCATCACCACGTTCATATCGGTGTCGCAGGCGAAGTCTTCGGCGTAATCGAGGTCGAGCACCGCCTTGCCCTGGTACACGCCGACCGAGACCGCCGCCACGAAGTCCTTAACCGGCAGCGCGGCGAGCATGCCGCGCGCCTTCATCCAGCCGAGCGCGTCGTGCACCGCGACGAAGGCTCCGGTGATGGACGCGGTGCGCGTGCCACCGTCGGCCTGCAGCACGTCGCAATCGACCTGGATGGTGCGCTCGCCGAGCGCTCCCAGGTCGACGACCGCGCGCAATGCCCGGCCGATCAGGCGTTGTATCTCGAGGGTGCGCCCGGACTGCTTGCCGCGCGCCGCCTCGCGCTCCGAGCGCGTGTTGGTCGCGCGCGGCAGCATGCCGTACTCGGCGGTGAGCCAGCCACGGCCCTTGTCGCGCAGGAAAGGCGGCACCCGCTCTTCGACGCTCGCGGTGCACAGCACGCGGGTTTCGCCGAACTCGACCAGCACCGAGCCTTCGGCGTGGCGCGTCCAGCCACGCGCAATGCGCACGGCGCGCAGCTCCTCCGGCCCCCTGCCGCTCGGCCTCATCGCGTGCCCGAGTGCTTGCGCAGGGCGCTGCGAATCTCGGCGATCGCGCGCTCGATGTCCTCGTCGGTCATCTTCATGAAGTCGGAATTGATTGCGGCAAGGTCCTGCACGTCGGTCGGCAGCTCGTGGAACGGAAGCGTGTGCGGCTCGTCGGCAGGTGCGAGCTCGCCCTCGCCCCATGACATCGCCACCGCGGAGACATTATCGCACTGCGGGCCGGCGCGGGTCTCGGCGAGGGCCACCAGTTCCGCGATCGCCGGCTCGAGGTCCTTCGCGATCAGCGAATGCAGCAGCTGGCGCTGCGTGAGCGGACCCCACAGGCCGTCGGAGCACAACAGCAGGATGTCCCCCATCACCAGCCGCGCGCTGGACGCGGGCTCGAGCCTCGGCGGCTTGTCGCTGCCGAGGCATTGCAGCACCTTGTTGCGGTCCGGATGCGTCGCGACCGCCTCCTCGCGGATGCGCCCACGGTCGAGCAGCTGCTGCACCCGCGTGTGGTCCTTGGTGCGCATGAGCACGCGGCCCTTGCGCACCAGATACAGGCGCGAGTCGCCGATGTGCGACCAGTACGCATAGCCGTTCTGCACGACGCAGGCCACGATCACCGTGCGCGGCGTCTCGGGCAACCCGAGCCTGCGTGCCTGCTGCTGCAGCAGCAGGTGTATGCGCCCGATGCTGCGGAACAGGAACAGGTCCGGGTTGACGAGCTTGGGCTTCGCGTCGCGCTTGAACGACTCGGCGAGGTGGTCGAGCGCAATCTGGGCCGCCACCTCGCCGTTCCGGTGTCCGCCCATGCCGTCGGCGACCATCATCAGCAGCGAGGCTTGCGTCGACCAGTAGCCGACGCGATCCTGGTTGTACGGGCGCGCGCCGGCGCGGCTATCGTGGACGATCGAGTACTTCATGTCCCGCGTGCGCCGTCATGCCCGACGCTTCCCCAGCCTTACAAGCGCCCCCTTGAGCTGAGCGAACGCCGCCACCCCCGTCCTGGGCGTCGGCTCCGCCTTCCCGAGGAGCGCCTTCTGCAGCGCGAATCCGCTCTGTGGCCGCTGCAGGTGATCGAGCCGCAGGCACCAGTCGACGATGTCGAGCAGCTCATTGGAGTATTTTCCGGCCCAGCCCTTGCGCGCCGACAGCAGCCGGTCCTTCTGCAAGCGCTGGTCGGCCGGCTGCGGCGCGCTCGCACCGAGGCAGGCGTAGATGCTCGCGCCCACCGAGTAGATGTCGCTCCACGGGCCGAGGTGGTCGCGCTTGCCGTGGTGCTCGGGCGAGGCGAAGCCCGGCGTGTACATCGGCGGCAGCTTGGTGCCTTCCTCGGACAGCGTCTGGCGCGCTGCGCCGAAATCGAGCAGCAGCGGCGTGCCATCATTGCGCACGTAGACGTTGCCGGGCTTGATGTCGAGATGCAGCAACTTGTTTGAGTGCACCTCGCGCAGCCCGTTCAGCAATTGGGCGAATGTGCGCCGTACCCACGATTCGCGCAGCGCGCCGCGGTGCGCGTGGATGTGCTCCTGCAGCGTACGGCCGCGCTCGTAGCGCATCACCATGTAGACCGTTTCGTTGGCGCGAAAAAAATTGAGCACGCGCACCACGTTCGGATGGTTCAGCTTGGCGAGCGCCTTGCCTTCCTCGAAGAAGCAGCGCATGCCGTAGCGGAACGCGGCGAGATGGGACTCCGAAACTTCCGGCAAAGGGTCCTGGCCGACGCGCAGCGCGAGCGTCGAGGGAAGGAACTCCTTGATTGCTACCGGCGCCTCGTTCTCGTCGTGCGCAAGGTAGACGAACGAGAAGCCGCCCGACGCCAGCACCCTGAGCAACCGGTAATTCAGCAGCTGGTAACCTTCCGGCAGCGGCTGGTTGGCTTGCGATGGCATCCACCTTATGATACGCGCTCCCCTAGACGAACCGCGGCGCGACGTGGGCAGTTTTTCACGCCTGGCGCCGCGCCCATGCCAGACATGATTCACAGCATGACCGGGTACGCGGCCGCAACGGCCGACACGCCGCGCGGCGCGCTCGCCCTCGAGCTGCGCGCCGTGAATTCCCGCTATCTCGACCTGCAGTTCCGCGTGGCCGACGAGCTGCGCGGCCTCGAGCCGATGCTGCGCGAGCTGCTTGCCGCGCGCCTGTCGCGCGGCAAGGTCGACTGCCGCCTGTACTTCGCCGCCGGGGCCGCGCGCCCTGAGGGACAGTCGCTCAACCCGAACGCACTGCAGGACCTGCGGCGGCTCGCGCAGGAAGCCGAGCGCGCGTTTCCCGGCGCCGCGCCCCTGAGGCTCGTCGACGTGCTGCGCTGGCCCGGCGTGCTCGCCGAGCGCTCGCTCGACGAGGAGCGCACGCGCGCCACGGTCGAGGAGCTGTGCCGCAGGGCGCTCGAGGAGTTCCTCGCCACGCGCGCGCGCGAGGGCGCGAAGCTGGCACAGAGCGTCGGCGAGCGCATCGCCCAGATGCGCCGCAGGCTGGAGGAGGTTCGACCTCTGGTGCCCGCGGCGCTCGCCGCTTACCAGGACAAGCTCGCCGCCCGGCTGCGCGAGGCGATCGGCTCGGCCGACGAAGAGCGCATCCGCGCCGAGCTCGCGGTGTTCGCGATGAAGACCGACGTCGACGAGGAGCTCACGCGTCTGGAGACCCATTTCGACGAGGTCGAGCGCACTCTCGCCAAGGGCGGAGCGGTCGGCAAGCGGCTCGATTTCCTCGCGCAGGAGCTCAACCGCGAGGCCAACACGCTCGCCTCGAAGGCGGCAACGCAGAAGGTTTCGGACTGCGCGCTCGAGATCAAGCTGCTCGTCGAGCAGATGCGCGAGCAGGTCCAGAACATGGAGTAGGAACCGGCGTGGACGGCCTTCTATACGTGATCACCGCGCCCTCGGGCGCGGGCAAGAGCTCGCTCATCAATGCGGCCTTGGCCGAGGACGCCCGCGCCCGGCTGTCGATCTCGTACACCACGCGGGCGCCGCGACCCGCCGAGCAGAACGGGCGCGAGTACCACTTCGTCGACGATGCGACCTTCATGGCGATGCTCGAGCGCGGCGAGTTCCTCGAGAGCGCCCTGGTGCACGCTCACCGCTACGGCACCTCGCACAAGGCGATCGCCGCGGCGCTCGCGGGCGGCTACGACCTGGTGCTGGAAATCGACTGGCAGGGCGCGCAGCAGGTGCGTCGCCTGCTTCCCGAGTGCGTTGGGATCTTCATCCTGCCGCCCTCGCTCGACGAGCTCGAGCGGCGCATGCGCGCGCGAGGGCAGGACGCCGAGGAGGTCATCGCGCGCCGCATGGCGAGCGCACGCGAAGAACTCTCGCACGCGCCCGAGTCGGATTATGTTATTATTAACAAAGACTTCGATACCGCCAAGCGCGATCTGCTGGCGATCATGCGCGCTTCGCGCCTGGTTAGCCGCCGGCAACTGGCGCGCCACCCTGAACTGTTCTGAACGGAAACGCACCCATGGCCCGCATCACCGTAGACGATTGCCTGAAGAGAATCCCCAACCGCTTCCAGCTGACCCTGGCTGCGACCTACCGCGCGCGCCAGCTTACGGCCGGCGCCTCGCCACTGCTCGAGCCGAACAGGGACAAGGCGACCGTGATCGCATTGCGCGAGATCGCCGTCGGCAAGGTCGGTATCGAGGTGCTGAAGCGCAATCCCACCCCCTCTGGACCTGGCGCGGTCTGATCGGCTGAGCCGCTTGCCGCCCGGGGACGGGGCCCGGGCAGGTGTTCGCAACGCCCGCCTCATCGGGTACGCTCCCCGGATGGCCGCCGTACCGACGCTCGACGAGACCCACTTCGCCTACCTGAAGCCGGCGGACGTCGCGCGCCTGGCCGACGCCTACCGCTTCTCGGAGGCCGCGCACGCCGGGCAGAAGCGCCAGTCGGGCGACCCCTACATCTCGCACCCGCTCGCGGTAGCCGACATCCTGGCCGGCTGGCGCCTGGACAGCCAGACGCTGATGGCGGCGCTGCTGCACGACACGCTGGAGGACGCCTCGGTGACCAAGACCGAGATTTCCGATACCTTCGGCAAGCCGGTCGCCGAGCTGGTCGACGGTGTGTCCAAGCTCGACAAGATCGAGTTCCAGTCGGCCCAGGACGCGCAGGCCGAGAACTTCCGCAAGATGCTGCTGGCGATGGCGCGCGACGTGCGCGTCATCCTGATCAAGCTCGCCGACCGGCTGC
>Ga0316628_100000096_pt1 | contig 50178 bp, 48 predicted proteins | sample OWC_Aug_M2_C1_D5_FD_207648 | JGI IMG/M metagenome (GOLD analysis project Ga0316628, IMG submission 207648) | Wetland soil microbial communities from Old Woman Creek delta, Ohio, United States - OWC_Aug_M2_C1_D5_C | ecosystem: Environmental > Terrestrial > Soil > Wetlands | place: USA: Ohio...
GGCAACCTGATGGTGTACGGAGGCCACGTCGACGCCAACGGCATGCACGGCATGTACATCTCCGGCTGCACCGCCTCGACGATATCGGGCGGCGGTGGCGGAGGCGGCGGCGGTGCTTCGAACAACGCGAGGGACGGCATAGTGCTCGCGGCCTGCGACGGAGTCCTCGTAACCGGGGTCACTGCGACCGGCAACAGCTGGTACGGGCTGCACATGATGAGCTGCACCGGCTGCACGTACGTCGGCTGCGACTTCACGGGGAACGGCATCGGGCCGACCTATCCGTGACGATGCGGCAGAGAAACCCTTTCCCATCTTCTTCTTTTATTTTTCCCCCACAAGCGGATGAGCCTTCGCCGCTCCTTGGCCGCGACAATCGCCCGGACGCAGCCATCGCGGGTGGAAGCTTTATTACACAGCAGGATTACTAGACTTCCATGGCCGAGGACATCTCCAGGTTCCTCTCGGAGGACATAGGGGACGGCGACATTACTACGGACGCGCTCATCGGCGGCCAGACGGCCGTCGGCGTCATCAGGGCGAAGTCCGACTGCGTGGTCGCCGGGCTGGCGGAGGCCGGCGAGGTGTTCGCGCGCATGGGCCTCAAGGTCGAGGCAAAGGCGAAGGACGGCAGCGCCGTCAAGAGCGGCAGGGAGGTCATGCGGGTGAGGGGGGCAGCGAAGGCCATGCTGACCTCCGAGAGGCTCGCGCTCAATTTCATCATGCTCATGAGCGGCATTGCGACCGCCACTGACCGGCTCGCCAGGAGGGCCAAAGCCGTCAACCCGGGCGTGAGGGTCGCGGCCACGAGGAAGACCACCCCCGGCTTCAGGAAGTACGAGAAGAAGGCGGTCATGCTCGGCGGCGGGGACCCGCACAGGCATAGGCTGGACGACCTCATACTGGTCAAGGACAACCACCTGAAGCTGGTCGGCAGCGTCACAGAAGCAGTGAGGCGCGCGAAGCGCAGCAGCTTCTCGAAGAAGATAGAGGTCGAGGCGGAGACTGTCGCGCAGGCGGAGGAGGCGGCAAAGGCAGGCGCGGACGCGATACTGCTGGACAACATGACCCCGGAGCAGGCGAAGAGGGCATACAGGCTGATCAAGGCGATCCACGCCGACATCACCGTGGAGGTCTCGGGCGGGATAAGCCCGAAGAACATCGCTTCCTACGCGAGATATGCGGACGTCGTGTCGGCCGGCTACATCACCCATTCGGCGCCGGCGGCGGATTTCTCGATGGAGATAACAGCGGGGCGGGGCAGATGAGCGAGTGGATAGAGAAGGAGAAGTGCGAAATCTGCGGGAAGCCCGCGAAGAACTTCCTCTTCGCTTCGTTCGTGTGCGAATGCGAGGAGTGCATCCAGAAGGCGAGGGAGCGCCGCGGCGGGCCGGGCGGGCACCAGGCGAAGAGATGGGCCGAGCCGAAGTGAGCCCTATCGGTCCGCTCCCGATCTCCCGAACTCCTCATAGCTCACTATCTTCGAGGGCGCCTTCCTCCTGCTCCCTCCGGTCACCGCCCTCGATATGTCGAGCTTCTCCCTGGGATAGCCGAGCGCGAGCAGGCAGACGACGCCGAAGTCCTCGGGGATCTTGCACAGCCCCCTGACCTCGTCCTCGTCGAAGTCCCCTATCCAGCACGTGCCGATGCCCTCGCTCGTGGCGGCGAGCACCATGGTCTGCAGCGCTATGCTGACGTCGATGACGTACCAATCCGCATCCTTCTTGTCGCCGCAGCCGACTATGACCACGGGCGACTCGGTGAGGAACTTCGTCCACCTGTGCCGCGAGAGGATCTTCCTCTTCGCGGCGTCCCTTACGACTATGAAGTGCCATGGCTGGGTGTTGCTGGCGGACGGCGAGATGCGCCCAGCCTCGAGTATCCTCCCCAGGACATCTTCCGGTATGTCCTTTTGATCATAAGCGCGGACGGATTTGCGGACCCTGATGGCTTCCGAGACTTCCAAACGATCGCCCCCTCCGTAATCCCCTGGCACGGATTTGATTCTTGCGGCGCCCTCCGGTCATCTCGCCATCCTCTCGACGACGAGCTCCGTGATGTCCTTGACCGCGATCTTCCCGCCCCTGCCCCTCGCCGCTTCGGAGAGGGTCTGCTCGCAGAACGGGCAGGAGGTGACGAGGACCGACGCGCCGGTCTGCTCCGCGTCCTCGATGCGCTTCGCGGCGACCTTCAGCGCCAGCCCCTGGTCGAGTGTCTTCAGCCCCCCTCCTGCGCCGCAGCACCTGGCCTTCTCGCGGGTGCGCTCCATCTCGACGAGCTGTATCCCGGGCAGGCGGCCCAGTATCTCACGCGGCCAATCGTACATCTTCGTGTGCCTCCCAAGGTGGCAGGGGTCGTGGTAGGTGACCTTCGCCGGCCCCGCGTCGGCCGACAGCGGTATCCTGCCCGCGCGGAGCAGCTCGGCCAGCAGCTGCGTGACGTGCTTGACGGGCAGCCTCTCCCCGGTCAGCGCCGGGTAGTCCTGCAGGAGCGCCTTGAAGCACCCGGCGCAGGCGGTCACGATCGTGCTGGCGCCGGTAGATCTGAACGCCTCGACGTTCCGCTTCGCGAGCTTCCTCGCCATCTCCACCTCCCCCAGCCTCAGTAGCGTGGAGCCGCAGCACTTCTCCTCCTTGCCGAGCGTGCCGACCCTGATCCCCGCGGACTGCAGGATGTCGGCGAGGTTCTCCGCGACGCGGGCCATCTCCGGGTCGTACGATGCGGTGCAGCCGACATAGTAAAGGAGGTCGACCTTCTCCTTCGTCGCGTCGAGGACGTTCGGGTGCCTCCTCGCCCAGCGCCCCCTCTGCGCCCTCGGCTGCATCCAGGGGTTGTCGTAGTTCTCGATGCTGCCGATCAGGGCCTCGTGCGCCTCCATCGGCCCGAGGCCGGATCTGACGGCGGCGCCCCTAAGCGCCTCCCACATCTGTATCGTGTCCAGCGACAGCGGGCACGCCTCCCCGCACATCCCGCAGATCGTGCACTCGTAGAGGCTCCTCGCGAAATCGCTCCGCATCGCCTGTAGCCGCTCCTCTCCGGCCAGCACCCTCCTCACGGGGTTGCCCTCTATCCTGCGGATCCTCTTGACCGCCCGGATCTTCCCGCGCGGGGTCCTCTCCTCCTTCTCCTCCGCCTCGCCGCCCGTCGGGCACTTTATCGAGCACTCGCCGCACCTCGTGCAGGCGTCGAACCCCACGAGGCTCTTCACCGGGACGCCGGATACGTCCAGCTTCCTGCCCGCGCGGCTCATCCCTCCCCCTCCTTCACGATGTGCTCGAGCTGCACCGCTAGGGGCGCGGCGATCAGGTGGAACAGCTTGCTGAACGGTATGTATGCTATGAACGCGAAGCTTATCGCCGCATGCACGAGCCAGAGCTGCCCGTAGACCTGCGCCGACACGGACGGGAGGATCTGGGCGAACGCCAGCCCGACGAAGGAGTACTCGGAGGGGGACTCGTGCCCCGGCATGCCGCTGCTCATGGCGATCCCCTCGAGGACGAACCCGGAGAGGACCACGATCAGCAGGAAGAGGATCGAGGCCGCATCCTCGCGCCCGGTCACCAGCTGCTCCGGCCTGCGGACGAACCTGCGGACCGACGCCGCCGCAAGCCCGGCCAGCAGCATGAGGCCGAACAGGTCGAAGCCGAAGTCCCTTATCCAGAGCTTCCCCCAGCCGAGCGGGTCGATGAACTGCTGCGAGCGGAGGAGGTCGACCCCTATGACAGTGATCAAGTCGAGCAGGAACGTCCCGAGGAAGCCGAAGAGGATGAGCGCGTGGAAGAGCCACCTCGCCCTGCTGACCCCCCTGAGCTTCCTCAGCAGGAGCGACTCCGCCACGAAAACCCTGAGCTGCCTAGTGAAGTCCCTGCTGAGGACGGCGCGGAGGAACCTGCTCACGGATATGGCGAGCTTGCCGCTCCTGGGCGCGCCCGCATCGACGCCGGACAGCTTCCCCTCCATCCAGACCATCGCGTTATAGAATATGCCCAGTATGAACACAATCGTCGAGGCGGCGGCCATGATGGCGAAGTAGGTCCTGTACGCGCCGTCCGCCCCCGATCCGCCGATGTAGGTGTGCTCGAAGGGGACGAGCAGGATCGCCGCCGTCGCGAGGGAGAGGACGGCCAGCAGGCAGAGGTAGACGCCGGCGCGTTCGAACAGATACCTCCTTCCCCCCCGTCCGTCCTGAAGATTATTCATGAACGCGCTCCCATCTTTCCACAAGCGTTCAGAATCATATAAAGGGTTCCGCATCTCGCCCAGCGGAGGGCGTCCAGGGCCGTCCGCCCGCACGCCGGTCCCGCCCCGCGAAAGCCATTTTCGAAGACCCCCCGGGGGCGGATGAAATAAGCAGCAAGGGCGGCCCCGGTCTTCCACCAATTCCATGGTTCTCCCCCGGGGGGATTCGATTAACAGCGTAGAATTCCGCTTGACTCACAACATGTCTGTAGAATCGGTATTATTATTAACCACGAATGATGAACATAGTACATACAAAGCAAAAGCGAGGTGATGATAAGTGAGCAGACAGTCAAGGACTCTGATTACGGCTATTAAGGTCAATCCAGTATCTTACACGCCGATGAAGCACGAGCTCAAAGTGCCGCAGAAGCCGGTGTACACTCTGAAAGGACGATTCTAATCGTCCAAGCGCGGCAGGCCCGCGCTTCTGAGTGAGGATCAATGAACACAAGCTCCGGGCGCGGACCAGTTCCGCCCGCGGGGCTACATATTTTTCGAGATCATCGATGACTCTTTTCGCACAGCCGCCCGAAGTGCGCCGTCAGGAAGAGCGATGCGGCCATGGAGAGGTCGTCGACGGCGGCCTCGAGGACCCGCCCGTCGCCGCCATCCTGCAGGGCCCTGAGGCCGCGCTTGGCGCTCTGAAGGCGGGCGAGGGTGCCCGACGAGACCGCGGCATGCCCTCCCTCCCCCCCGATCCTCTTTCTTATCGCGTCTATGTAGAACAGCAGCTTGTCGCTCTCCCAGTACTTGACGCCGATCTTCCATGTGCGCGCGTCAAGGGCGCTCGCGAGGACGCGGAGGTCCGCCACGACGCCCCGCACTTCCTTGAGGTCCGCGCATCCCTCTGCCCGCAACCGTTCAGGCCGCTCTCCTTGGGGCATCTCTAGTAGCAGATCGCGGAGGTAGTCGTTGGCCTGAGGGTAGTCGGGGTGCTCGAGGTGCGGCGCTATGGCCAAAACCCTCCCCCTGCCGTGCCTGCCCTCTATGCAGGCCGCCTTGCCGCTGGCGATGCGGTCGTAGCACTCCCTGCCGACGAGGAGCTCCGTGCCGTCGGTGACCCCGGAGAAAGTCAGATGGACCTTTTCCCCGCCCGAAGGCGCGAGGAACGGCCCGCCGTATATCGGGGCGATAAGGTCCCTGTCCCCGGACAGCTTGACCGGGCCGCGGGCCGGATGGAACACGTAGGAGCAGCCGTAGCGGACGGAGTGCTTCTCCGGGTCGGCGATTCCCGCCGGGAGGCCGGAGGAGATGTTGGATATCCTCGCGGGCAGGAGGTTGAAGCTCGACAGTGGCGCAATAGAGCTCTTCAGCGGGAGGTATGCCCCCGCGCATATGCCGACGTACCCCATCCCGCCAGAGATTTTGCCTTTGAGGGCCGCGAGCCCGCTCTCACCGAAAGCCTCGGCTATGCGGAAGGTGTCGCCGCCGGGCACGATCAGGGTCGAGCCTGCCGGCGCCGAGAGCACCTCGCCGGGGTCTGCAACGAACCGCGACCCGAGGAACCCGTGCCCCTCGAGGAAGTCGGCCATCCATATCCACGAGTTCGAGGAGCCCGGGCCCGTGTAGACCAGGAGATTCCCGTTTATCGATTCATCGCGTGTCATGTCGCATCCCGAATGAGCGCGGGACAGTCTATTATAGCCTTCCCATCGCGGCCATGGCTCGCGGATATGGCCGGAAAAGCATCCCGCATGCAGAAAGAGTTATACTGAGGTTCAACTTTCTTGCACCCCGCAAGGGGCCCATGGTCTAGTGGTTATGACGTCTGCTTGACACGCAGAAGTTCTCCGGTTCGAATCCGGGTGGGCCCACTTACTTACCAAAGCATTTATCTCGGCTTGAATGGCAAGTTAAGACTTATCTCCTAACGGATGGGATGGAAAAGATTCTTCTATTCCTGACCATTACTCGATTCGATGATTGAAGGCCTCACTTTCAGGAATTATGGGAAAAAGGACTTCCAGAGATGCGTCGAAATTACGGCCAAAGCTTGGCCGGAGCTGACTGGAGGGAGAGCCGCGGCGGATGTCGAAGGGTACTTATGGCCGTCGACCTGGAGACAGCTTGCTTGCATGGACAACGTCCCTGTAGGGCTTCTATTCGGCACAATATATCGCGATCTCGGGGCGCTCAGGAAGCTGAAAGTGCCGCTAATGCACGCCTCTGTAAATGCGAAGGTGCTAATGGGGCTTTACGGCAAAACACCGGACAGGCTCGCCTGGATTGTGGGGGGAATTGCCACTGAAAAAGATATAAAGCGCGGCAGGGCCGAGGCAGATGGCAAAATCGATTTATTCGTAATCGATCCAGCCTACCAGGGGAAGGGCATCGGCAAGGACCTGTTGCAGGGGTTCGTTGAACATGCGATCAGCAGAGGAGCAAGCAGGATATCGGTAGATTCCTTGGAATTCGAGAGCTGGGGATTCTATGTCAAGAATGGCTTCACTAAGCTCAATGCTACCTTCCGCGACGCCCTTCATTCAAAAATCAGGAACGAAGATGTAAAGGGATATCAATTCGTCATGGACTTTAAGAAATCTTGAAAGGTTTCAGTGCGTTCTCCCGAAACCTCCAAACCGCAAAATAGATTTTATCCAGTAAGTCATAGTCGGCGCCGAGTGGACCCACTTTTCTTGACAAAGCATTTATCTCGGCTGAAATGGTAAATCGGAAGAAAGCCTTTCTCCCGATGAAGGGGAAAGGCTCAATAGATCATCGATATTTTGCAGGTATCTTGTCCACAACTATTGTGAGCAGACCGAAGATAACTAGCAGATACCCGATCACGCGTAGAACTAGCAGAGCATCGTATAAGTCGCTGTAAACATCAATGACCGTTGCGAAATGCGATATTCCAAACAGACCGAAGCCGCCTCCGATGTATAGGGGCAGTTTGCTCTTCTTCTTCATGTATGCCCAAGTTGCCAACAGAACTATTACGATGCATAGGGCCAGATTTGCGAGTGCAATTGCATCCATGCTACCATCCTTGCGGAGGGATGCATTATCTCGATAATAATCCCTCTCATCAAAAGGTATCACATATAGGTAGGAATTTCCTTGTGAGAAGGGGCGAAGGGCGTTGTAGCCCATTCATAAAAGCATTTATCTCGGCTTTGTGGGGCGGAAGATGAAATGTTCCGTAACTCCCTCGTAGTCTCCAACTATTCATTCCCGAAATCCAATGTATGTTCGGGCAGCTTCCCGTACTCCTTGAACCCGTTCTTCTCATACAATCTGAACCCCTCGACGGTCGAAAGGACCACAGCGAACTTGAACCCCATCGCCCTCGCATCCGCGAGCGCATTCCTGATTATCGCGGATCCGACCCCTTTCCCCCTCGCAGAATGGATCGTGCCGACCATTTCAAGGCCGACGATTTCATCGCTCCAGACCAGGATGGATGCGCCGACCGCTCTCCCATCTAGGAATCCGAGATACATCCTCCTCGGGAGCGAAAGCCCCATCTTGCGCTCGATGGAAAGATTGAAGCAGGCATTTTGCAGCATCCAAGACTCGGTATTCTCCGGCGACTCCCACGAGCGAGCAAGGCACCGCGCCCAATCATTGCAGTCTTGCATACTATTGACGATCCCGACGGTCACGCCTTCGGGAGGATGCAGGTCATCCATCGATTCCAGGTCCACGGCCATCGCGGCCAGGTCGTAGTCATGCGGGAATCCTTTGGCTTCTAGACGCTTCCCGACGTCTCTGGGTTCGGACAACAGACCGGGATGCCAGAGCAGAGGTATGCGGCGGGATCTGTAGTCCTCGATGGCCCTTTCGATTTCATCGTCGACGGTCTCCGGATTGAGATTGCATTTAAGGACCACGTTGAAGACGTCCTGGCGTATGCCGGTGATGCACTGTGTTATGCCTCCCCCCTCCGAGAACTCCGCATTGGGGGATGCGCCGACGCATCGCCAGTAGTTGATGTAGTTCTCTTCGCACGCCCTGATGACATCCTCCGCCAGGAGTTCATCGAGCGATCTTCCCCTGTTGCCCTTCAAGTCTCTCGGAAACCGCGATAGTCGTCTTTATGATAAATAGCCTCTCGCGCTCATCTAATACATATCGTTCTCGAATTAATCGGTCCCCTTCGTGAATCTCGTCAGCGCACACCTCTCAGTTCCTTGTCCGTCGCGCGGAGACGGCAATCCGGGTGACATGCGCAAGGATTCCCGATGCCGTGCTTTGGATGCTATTCTAAGGATGCTTCGATTGCCTTGGCGATATCCGGTCAAGCCGGGGAAAACCATCTCCCATTGAGGCGGGAGCATTCAGCCGTTCGTCAAAGCATTTATCTCGATGAGGGGGATTCAACATTTGGTAGTGAGAAGATGAGAGCAACAGATCCGTTGAATAGAACATTTAGACACAAGACAAAGAAGTTCAAGACGAAGACCGTAACTGAAAAGAACTATAGGAAGTTCCATGCGGAGAAAAAATCCCTGCATCGCGCGGAGAAAAAATCCGTAACCGTGAATACCGTTTGTCCTCATTGCGGAAAAACCATAGCCATAGTCATCAAGTAATTGGGCTCGTTCAGTCCGTCAAAGCGTTTATCTCGGACGATATCCCCCTCTCTGTCGATTCGAATTAGACCGCCTTTGCCCCCTCTGCTGTTTCGGCGCCGGCCTTGCAGCGGCGCCGGTGGCGTTCTTCGCCGTGTCAGAATGGAATGAATGGGGCATCACCTCGATGTTCTTCCTTATCAGGCTCTCGATCTCCCTCAGGGCGTTACGTTCATGGCTCGCGCACAGGGAATACGCGGTGCCCTTGGCCCCCGCCCTTGCCGTGCGGCCGATCCTGTGAACATAGTTGTCGACCTGGTCGACCGGCAGATCGAAGTTTATCACATGGGAGATGTCGTCCACGTCGATGCCCCTCGAAGCTATGTCGGTCGCGACCAGCACCCTCGCATGCCCCGATTTGAAATCGCCCAATGCCTTCGTCCTTTGATTCTGCGATTTGTTGCCGTGTATGGCCTCGGCCGGGATCCTCTGGGCGGTCAGCGCCTTGGCGACGTTGTTGGCCCTTCTCTTGGTCCTCGTGAATATCAACACGCGGTCCAGATCTTCGTGCTTCAGCAATTCCAGCAGGATAGGGATTTTGTTCCCCTCATCCACGAAGAGGACCTTCTGCTGGACCAGCTGCACCGTGGTGGCCTGAGGGGCGACCTCGACGCGCACGGGATGGCGGAGCAGCGTGTTCGCGAGTTCGCTTATCTTCGGCGGCATCGTCGCGGAGAAGAAGAGCGATTGCCTGTGCGCCGGCAACCTCGATATGATCTTCTTGACATCATGAATGAATCCCATGTCGAGCATCCTGTCGACCTCGTCGAGGACGAGGAATTCCAGACTGTTCAGGCGCACGTGGCCCTGGTTCATCAGGTCCAGGAGCCTGCCGGGCGTGGCGACCAGGACGTCGACGCCGTTGGAGATCGCCCTGACCTGGGCGCCCTGGCTGACGCCGCCGAAGATCACGGCGTGCCTGAACTTCATGAACGAGCCGTAGGTCGCGAAGCTCTCGTCTATCTGCGCGGCCAGCTCCCTGGTCGGGGCGAGGACCAGCGTTCTCGGGGAATTGGGGATTATGCGCCTTGGCGATTGCGCCATTATCTGCAGCAGCGGCAGGACGAATGCGGCGGTCTTGCCTGTGCCGGTCTGCGCGATCCCGATCAGGTCCCTGCCTTGGAGGACATTGGGGATCGCCTGTTCCTGTATCGGCGTCGGTGCGACATAGCCCTGCCTGGCGACCGCTTCCAGGAGGGGGTTTATGAGCTTCAGGTCTCTGAACATCATTTGCTCTTCACTCCAATCGCCATCTCCCATCACGAGATAAGCCTTTCCAGCTTAAGCATGAATAGTGCGCTCAAAAATAACGGGAGCATCGGTCCAAGATCGAGGGCACCTTGTATTCGCCCGCCAAAGCATTCATCTCGGCCGAGAGGGAGGGAAAAGACTTATTTGGCCGTGCCATTCAAGGGAGCGGACGAAATCATGCCAGAAATAGATAGGTCGTCGGAAGGGCCGAAGAACAACTTCAAAGGCAAACTGCTCGCGACATTGATCGCATCGGCTGTCGTCATGAGCTTCATCGCGACCATGATCATCGCCTCCGTCCCCTCCGAAGGCAATTCTCCGGCTCGAATCACATATGAGATACATAACCCGATATTGATCAACAACAGCGCGGACTTCGCCTCTCAGGCCGTCAACGAATCATGGCTTGGCGACGGCACCTCTGAAACCCCTTATATCATCCAGGGTTACGAGATAAGTGCGTCTTCAATGCCAGGGATCCAAATATTCGATTCGGACGTGTATTTCATCATCGAGGGTTGCTACATCCATGACGGCGGTGCGGATGTCATCGGTCATCACGGCATCTATCTGGACACATGTACGAACGGCGCTCTCACCAACAACATCTGCTCGAACAATAATGACGGCATCCTGCTTTGGGACTGCACGGGCAGCAACACCCTGAGCAACAACAACTGCTCGGGCAATTACTACGGCATCTATCTCGAATCGTCGGGTGGCAGCACAGTGAGCAACAACATCTGCAGCTCGAACGTTAATGATGGCTTGCATCTACCCTCGTCGAGCTACAGCACGGCGACCAACAACACCTGCATCTCGAACGGTGGGCATGGCCTATCTCTCGACACATCGAACTTCTGCACCCTCACCAACAACACCTGCAGATCGAACGATCATAGCGGCATCTTTCTCTACGAATCGATCAACAACACCATCTCCGGCAACAATTGCAGCTCGAATGTTCAAAACGGCATATTGCTCGATACATCGTGCAGCCATAACACCCTGAGCGACAACCACTGCTGGGACAACGACTACTACGGCATAGATGTCAAGTCAAACAGTAACAACAACACCGTCATCAATAACGATTGCCAGCTAAATTACAACGGCATAGTCATGGAGCATTCCAGCGGTAGCGCTCTGAGCAACAACACTTGCTATGACAATTATTATGGCATATACCTCTATATTTATTGCGATCACAATGTCTTGTACAACAACAGCTGCTTGAGCAACACTGACGGCATCTATCTCGACTCATCGAGCAACAACACTCTGTTCAACAACACCTGCTCGAACAGCAGTTCGTCCGGCATATACGTCGCAGTGAGTAGTTTCTACAACACGATCTGGAACAACACGTTCTACCACAACAACGGCGCCGGAGACACCTACTCCGATGCGCACATACAGGCCGCCGATTACGGGGCGAACAACAGGTGGAACAGCACCCGCGGCTATGGCAACTGGTGGAGCGACTGGACCACGCCCGATGTCGCCCTTCCCACAGGCGTCGTGGACAACCCGTACAACGTCACCGGAACCGCGCTGGCCCAAGACCGCTATCCGCTCACCGCGCCGGGCGTGATCGTGCTCATCCCCGAGTTCTCGGCGGCCATCGTCCCGATGACCGGGCTTATGCTGATCGCGCTGTTGCTCGGAAAGACGAGAAGAAAGCCGTTGACGTAGCCCATCAAAGCGTCCATCCCGGCCGAGGGGGGCGGAAAAGGCTTATTATGCCTCGATGCTCAGGGGAGCGGGGGAAAAAATGCCTCAGATAGACAGGACGTTGGAAGGACGGAGGAACCGTTTCAAAGCCGGGTCGCTCGCCGCATTGATCGCATCGGTCATCGTCATCAGCTTCATCGCGGCAGTGTGGGCCCCTGCCCTTCCGGCAGGCGAGGCTCCGGCCCAGATCACATACGACCCGCATCCCCCGATATTGATCAACAACAGCGCGGACTTCGCCTCTCAGGCCGTCAACGAATCATGGCCTGGCAACGGGACACAGGGCAATCCCTACGTCATCGAGAACTACAGCATAGACGCGTCCTCCAACGAGGGGATCGCGATCCTTGACACGGATGTTCACTTCTCCATCAAGAACTGCTGGATAAACCTCGGCAACATGGGGCTCGGGACCTTCGACGGCATCTACCTGTACAATTGCTCGAACGGCACGCTGATCGAGAACGCCCTCACGGCCAATTATCACGGCATACGGCTCGAATCTTCTAGCAACAACACCCTGATGAACAACAGCTGCGCCGGGAACGACATCGACGGCATCATGCTCAGCGCCGATTCGAATGACAACGTTCTGATCAACAACAATTGCACGGGCAACGGCTTTTACGGCATAAATGTCAAGACCTGCAGCGGCAACACTCTTTCCAACAACAAATGCAACATGAACATTGATTCCGGCGTATTTCTCAACTCTTCCAGTTACACCACCCTGAACAACAACAACTGCTCGGACAATACCAATCACAGCATATATCTCGTAACATCCAACAATACCACCATATCGAACAACAGTTGTTCTGGCAATGATTATTACGGGATAGCTCTGATCAGGTCGGACCACAGCACCCTGAGCAACAACACCTGCTCCTACAATGACTACGGCATCGGGCTCGGATTCGCGAACGATACGATTCTGGACGATAACATCTGCTCGAACAATAATAAAGGCATAACCATCGAATATCCGAGCAGGAACGACATCTTCTCAAATAACAGCCTTATGGACAATACAGTGGCGATACACTTGAGCGGTGCAATAGAATGCACATTGGAGAACAACTCCGGATCCGGGAGCCAGAATTTCATCGAAATCTACAGCTCCTACCGATGCACCGTTTCAAACAACAACTGCTCGGGCAATGACTACGGCATATATCTCGAATCATCGAGCAACAACACCCTGAGCAACAACACCTGCAACTCGAACACCTATTTTGGCATCCTGATCTACCAATCGAGCGACAATGCGGCGAACAACAACAACTGCAGTTCGAACGATGGCGGCATCAGGCTTTCCGAGTCGAGCCACAACACCCTCAGCAACAACACCTGCAGCTCGAACACCGATTATGGCGTGCATGTATTCTTCTCGAGCTGCAATAACACCCTGGCCGGCAACAACTGCAGCTCGAACGGTTATTATGGCATATATCTCGAATCGTCCAGCAGCTACAACAACATGGCCTGGAATCATTTATACAATAACATCGAGTATGGGATAGCGGTTGCGTCCGGATTAAACAACAACACGATCTGGAACAACACGTTCTACCACAACAACGGCGCCGGAGACACCTACTCCGATGCGCACATACAGGCCGCCGATTACGGGGCGAACAACAGGTGGAACAGCGCGAGCGGCTACGGCAACTGGTGGAACGACTGGACGACGCCTGATGATTCCCCCAATGATGGCATAGTGGACAACCCGTATCACATCAACGGGGCCGCGGAAGCGAATGACAACTATCCTCTGACGACGCCGTCGGTGCCGCCCTGGATCCCAGAGTTCTCGGATATCATCATCCCGATAGCCGGGCTGATGCTGATCGCGCTGGTGCTAGGCAGGATGAGGAAGGAACCTTAGTCCTCCGCGCCAGAGCGTTCATCTCGGCTCAAGGGGCGGAAAAGCCTTATTTGCCCATTCTATAGAGGGGACGGGGGAAATCATGCCTCTTATCGATGGATCATTGGAAGGACATAGGGACCGCGGAAGAAGCAGGCTGCTCACGGCATTGACCGCATCGGCTTTCGTCATGAGCCTTGTCGCGACCATGCTCATCGCACCTGCCCCCTCAGAAAGCAATGCTCCGACACCGAATGTCCCAGCTCGAATAATGTATGCCCTGCATAATCCCATAGTAATTGACGGCAATTTCTCGGAGAAGGCCGCAACGGAGGGATGGTCGGGGGACGGGAGCCTCAGCTCACCTTTCATCATAGAGGGATACAATATAGACGCTACCGGATCCACCCATGCGATATACATCCAGAGCAGCAGCGTCTATTTCGAGATAAGGGACTGCTATCTGCACAATGCGACCAACAGCGGCATCCGGCTCACATCGGCTTCACACGGCAATCTGGTGAACAACACCTGTCTGAACAACACCTACGGCATGTACCTCTCCTCATCCAACAGCAACAATGTCACAAACAACAACTGCTCGGACAATAACGAGGCCGGGATATTCATAGGCGCCAGCGGCGGCAACAACATAGGAAACAACACCTGTTCGAACGATACTCAGAACGGCATAGTGCTCGGATCCTGTGACAACAACACTCTTTACAACAACACATGCTCGTCGAATCAGATAGGCATTTTCTCACAAAATTCCAACGACAACACGCTCTTCAACAACAGCTGCTCGGCCAACTCCGCGAGCGGCATACGTCTATTCAACTCCAACCGCACCACGCTCTTCAACAACAGCTGCCTGGACAATACAGAAGGCATCCGGCTCTGGGGGACCAACAACTGCTCTCTGTCCGATAACACCTGTTCGGACGATACCTACGGGATATACCTCTACCTGTCTGGGAACAACAGCGTCCTCGACAACAATTGCTCGGTCAATACCTGGGTCGGCATCTATGTGCAGTCATCGAACGACAACACCCTGGACAACAACAATTGCAGCTCGAACCCCGAGAACGGCATGTACTTTGAATCGTCAAGAGACAGCACCATCAGCAACAACACATGCTCGAACAACACTCGCGGCATCGCCATCACCGCCTCATCGAGAAACAATACCCTGTTTCACAACAATTGCTCGGTCAATACCTGGCTCGGCATCTATGTGCAGTCATCGAACAACAATACCCTGGACAACAACACTTGCAGCTCGAACACCGAGAGCGGCATATACCTCGAATCGTCAAGAGACAACATCATTAGCAACAATACCTGTTCGAGCAACGACCACGGCATCGTCATGGGGTCGATGAGCGAACGCAACAACATAAGCGGCAATACCTGCAACTCGAACAACAATGGCATAACCCTGGGCTCGTCCGGCAACAACTCTCTTGTCGACAATATCTGCGGTTCGAATAACTATGGAATTTTTATCACATCTTCGGATGGGAGCTACATCGGCGGCAACAACTGCTCTGACAACAGCCAGCATGGCATATACCTCTCGGCATCGGACAACAACAGCATCGGCAACAACACTTGCCTGTCGAACGACTGTTATGGCATATACCTGTTCACGTCGGGCGACAACAACACCATAAGCGGCAACAACTGCAGCTACAATGTCTGGCAAGGCGTTTGCATCTACTACTCAAGGGACAACCTGATCTGGAACAACTCCTTCTTCGGGAACAACGGCGCAGGCAGCGTCTACGACTCCAACTACATCCAGGCGTACGATGAGGGAACGAACAACCGGTGGAACGGCACCAACGGCTACGGCAACTGGTGGAGCGACTGGACGACGCCCGATATCAACGGTGACGGCATCGTGGATAACCCGTACAACATCTCCGGAAGCGCGGGAGCGAAGGACTTCCGCCCCCTGACTGCTCCCGGTGTTGTCTTTGTGCCGGAGTTTTCCGACTTTTTCATCCCGGTAGCCGGCCTGATGCTGATCGCGCTGGTGTTCGGCAGGACGAGGAAGAAGCTGCGGACTTAGTCCGTCAAAGCATTTATCCTGGCTGAGGGGATTGACGGACGGAGGAAATCGTGTCGAGCGAAGAGACGCCCGCCTTGCCAAAGAAATGGTGGAGCAAGCGGAAGAAGATCATCGCATCCACAATCCCGGTGATACTGATTGTTCTGCTCGCCTGGTACGTTACATCCCCCAAGGGCATCACATCCTGCGAACCCGGAATGGGGGCGACCGAACATTCCACGGCAACCAACTACACCTTCACGATTTCATATATGCGGACATGCGGTTCCCCGGCTCCTCTCAAGAGCGATGTATATGTGCAAGTGAAGAACGCCATCGGCATTATGGCGATATACACGACACAACTTGCATCCGCCTCCGGCACGCAAGGATTCAACTACACTCCCGCATCCACCGGGGATCGCCTATCCGTTGGCGATGTGTTCAGCCTTGACAGGACCCTGTACGCATATGGCTCAACTATAGCCCTGGTTATGGCAGATGGCATGGGGCAATACGCAATCTTCCAGGTGTAGTCGATCCTGACCCGCCCGTCAAAGCATTTATCCCGTCCGATGGGGATTTGTGAACGAGGGAACGGAATGAGGCGGCAGACCGCAGGGTTTGGGTCATTGACCATCGTCGGCGTTCTGCTGATCATCTTCGGATCTCTCTTCGGCATGATCTCATGGGATCCGAGCACGATTCTCCTATTGGTTCCTGGATGCGGATTCATGATCGCCGGCATCATCGGGCTATTCATGGGGGAAAGGAAAGGGTAGGGATCCGGGCGGACCCACTTGCGATAGCGACTGAAAAGGTCCCTATCCCCGCCTCTTCTCAAGGGATATCGCATTGAGCGGGCACGCGGTCACGCATACCCCGCACCCGAAGCATCTCCCCTTCTCGAAGGCCAAGCGGCCGTCGATCATCTCCCTCGCCTTGAAATGGCATTTCTCCGCGCACGAACCGCAGTCGTCGCACAGCTCATCGTTCTGAGCCGCCACCATGTCGGAGGAGACGATCGCATCGTTGTACCCGAACTTCTGCATCGCGACGAAGGAATGGCAGCAGCAGGAGCAGCAGCTGCAGATGTACTGGGGCTCCTTCTCTCCGGTGTCGGTCAGGGCGACGTGGACCAGCCCGGCCCCGTGCGCCCTTCTCAGAGCGGCCAAGGCATCCTTCAAGGAGGCCTCCCTGCCGAGCCCCCTCCCGATCTGCTCCTCCGCCCCGTCATTAAGGTACAGGCAGACGTCGACGGGGGCGTCGCACCCGCAGACGGCCGTCCTGCATTCGCAATCCGTGATCGCGATCTTCTTCGCCCTGCGCAGCAGCTTCTCGACATGGTCAAAACACAGGATCCTCTGTTTACCCTCGAACGTGAAATTCACGGGGATGGTGACGCCCTTCAGCTCGTCGACGTATTTCCGGACTTCCTTTTCCGTCCAAGCCTTCCCGTACGGCATCGGTTCCCCGGCCATCCTAGCCCGCCGGCCGATATTAACCTTCTCAAGGGGCGGGCAGGATGTTATAGGCAGATTTCCATACCTCCAAGGAAGACGACGGGGCACGCCTGAGGGGAGAGCGATGAAGAACACGGATTATGTCATCTATATGACGACCTCGCGCGGTCGAACTTGGAAATACCTCAAGGACGAGATCGGCTGGAAGCAGATGGGGCCCGAGGGCCAACTTCATAGAATGACCGCGGAGCAGCTCCTGAATCACCTCCTGCCGGCCGTTGCGAGCATCAAGCCGATCGCTCTCAAAGTGGTCTACAAGAAATCAAGACCGAAATGATGCCGATGCGATCAGACGGCCCCCCTCGTTTGCGTCCAACTCTCATTGAATCATAATCGGAATGATTTTATTCCCGGTTTCCGTTCCCTGGAAGGAGTTGGCAGTTATGAAGATCGAGTACTTCCACGCTTCGAAATTCGGGAACGGGGCAATGGTCGCCGAGGAGTTCAAGAAGGTCATGGCGGGCAAAGGGGTCGCCGTCAACGTGCATCATGTGAAGGACGCGAGCCCGAAGGAGATGCCGCCGGCCGACCTGTACGTGCTCAGCTCGCCGGGCCGCATAGGCAAGCCGATCGGGGGGATGAGGAAATTCCTGAAGAAGCTCAAGCTGCCCCCCGGGTCCCGCTATGCGCTACTCACCACCGAAGGCAAGCCCGTGCCGAACAAGAAGACCGGCATAGTGCCGACCGAGGAGGAGTTCGCCAAATATCAGCGCGTGAGGCCGATCATGAACGGGTTGCTGCAGGCAAAGGGGCTGAGGATGGTCGCGGAGGACAAGGTCTATGTCACGGGCATGAAGGGGCCGCTCGAAGAGGGCTGGCAGAAGAAGGTGGAGGCGTTCGCCGCAGCCATCGCAGCAGATGAGGGGCAGCGCTGACGGGGAGAATAGGCACCGCCCCCGGAGTACAGGCGTTCTATCGGCATCTCGGGAAGGCTACAAAGGAGAGGCCGAAGGCCCCCCGCAAACCTATACAAATTAGATTCTGGTAAGGAAGATTTTCTTAGATCGGGTGGGTCCACTTCTTACTTTCTAGTAAATTCTCAATCGAGCTACTACCTTCGCTTTAGCATGGTTCATGGGCGGATGTAAATGCCTTTTCTTTTGCAACGCTTATCTCCCAGGTGAGGAAATCAAAAGGAGAATATGGAAAGGGTTTACACCATTGCCATCCGCGCCTAAGGAGTCGGCGGTGCCTGCGGTGGCGACTGCTGATCGCTCTTCTTCCGGCGCTTCATCAATATTGCGACCAGAATCAGGGCCGCGATCACAACTACGATGATAATGATCAATTCCAGCGTCAAGATGGCTGCCCCTCCGGCGCCGTTGTCTACCCATATCGTCTTGACCGCTTCCGCATTCCCGGCGTTGTCCGTCGAATAGTACTCGATCGTGTTGTTCCCCGCCCCTGTCACTTCGAAAACGCCGCTGTATGTCTGCCAGCTGCCGCCGTTGACCCTGTACATGGTCGAATTCAAGCCGCTGACCGCGTCTGTCACGTTCAGAGTGACCGCGGAACCGTTCTTGACTGCGGACGATGTCGGCGCGGTCTTGTCGACCTTTACGGTGACGGTCTTGGCGCCCTCGGTGTTCTGGTTGTTGTCCGTAGAACGGTACTGGATGGTGTGCACGCCATCCGTCGAGATGGTCACGGGTCCTGAGTAGGTCGTCCAAGATCCACCGTCCAGGCTGTAAGCAATATTGTCAACGCCGCTGCCCAGGTCGCTCGCAGAGAGCGTCAGCGAGGCATCGGAGATGTACCAACCGTTATCCCCCGAGCTGCCGTTGGTCGAGGCACTGGTCGTGGGCGCATTGACGTCGGGTATCACGCCGAATGCCGTGCAGAGCGGATACAGGTCCTTGGCCCCCGCAGCTCCAGATATGTTGTAAGTTTTATCCACGACGCCCAGAGGCGAGGCGACATCGGGCCCGGTCCAGTCGCTCCACCAATTGCCGGTGCCGTCGGGGCTGTTCCACGAGTTGCCCGCGCCCTCGTCATATGCCTGTATGTGGGCCGGGTCGTAAGTGCCGCTGGAGCCGTTGTTCCCAATGAAGACGTTGTGGTATGCCGCGTTGTAGGCGCAGTCCCACCAGATGCAGACCCCGAATTGCAGGTTGTCGATCAGCCAGTTCCCGACAATCGTGTTGTTGCATGACAAGTCAGGGCTGACCGAGAAGAGTTCGATCCCGTAATGGGCGTTCGACGAGCAGTTGTTGCCGCTGAGCATGTTGCGACTCGATTGATCGACAAGTATGCCGCTTTCCCCGATCGAACAGTTGTTGCCGATCAGAGCGTTGTCGCAGCTCGACCCCTCGAGGATTATGCCGTATACCGTGTTCGAGTTGCAGGTGTTGTTCTCAATGGTGTTGTTGTCGGAGAGGGCGAGTTCTATGCCGTTGTAATTGCCCAAGCAGCTGTTGTTGCTCACAGTGTTGTTGTACGAGCCTTCATAGAGGTATATGCCCGCATAATTGTCCGAGCAGTTGTTGTCTTCCAGTGTGCATCTCCAGATGGATCTGAGGCGTATGCCGTTGGAATTGCCAGAGCAGCTGTTGTTGCTCAGTATGTTGTCGATGCTGTATTGGGTGACGTATATGCCGTAGATGTTGTCCGAGCAGTTGTTCCCGCTCAGAGTGTTGTTGTTGCTGCCATAGGCGATGTACATGCCATTGAAATTGTCCGAGCAGTTGTTACCGCTCAGAGCTATATTGCTGCAGGAAAAGAGCGCTATGCCGTCATTATCGTTGTTCCAGCAGCTGTTGTTGCTCAGGGTGCTGCCGCCGGAATCGGTAATAAATATCCCGCAATAATTGCCAGAGCAGCTGTTGTTGCTCAGGGTGCTGCCGCCGGCTTCTGTGAGGTGCATGCCATAGCCACCGTTGCCAGAGCAGCTGTTGTTGCTCAGGACGTTGTTGTCGCAGGAGTAGCTGAACAGGATGCCGATCCAATTGTACGAGCAGCCGTTGTTGCTCAGGGTGCTGTTGACGGAGCGGGAGAAGGATATCCCGTAGTCATCGTTGTTCGAGCAGTCGTTGTTGGTCAGCGTGCCGTTCGTGGAATATGCGAAATTAATGCCCCTGACATTGTCGGAGAGGTTGCAGTTATCAATGGTGATGTCCGAGCAGAAGCCGACTGTGATTGCATAGTCCGTCTGGCTTATGTCATAGTCGATGATGCTGAAGTCCGTGCAGTTCGCCAGTATGATCTCCCCCGCCCCCGGCAGAGCGTTGCCGGAGCTGAAGTTCCTGTAGTAGTAGATGGGATTCCCATTCACGGTGTTCGACGTATCGATGCTGTGGGTGTTCCAGTGGGCCAGGGACGATCCTCCGTTAATAGTCACCCCGTCGTCTACGAAGGTGTTCCTCTTGAGCAAGTTGTTGCTGCAGACTTCGAGCGATATGCCCATCTCGTCGTTCGAGCCGATGCTGTTGTCCATCAGGGCGTTGCTGTCGGATAGGACGAGGTACATGCCAGCAAAGCCGTTGTTCCAGCAGCTGTTGTTGCTCAGGGCGTTGCCGTCGGCATTTTCGAGGCGGATCCCTTCATTGTTGTCGGAGCAGTTGTTGTCGCTCAGCAAATTGTTGCCCCAGTCTTCGATGTATATGCCGGCGCCGAGGTTCAGGTCGCAGTCGTTGTAGCTCAATTCACTCTCGCCAGAGGAGGAGAGGTGTATGCCAAATAGATCGCCCGAGCAGGTATTGCTGGTCAGACTGTTGTAGCCGGAGTAGAGCAGCAGGGACATGCCAGCATCGCCGTTCATATTACATTCATTGTTAATCAGGAAGTTGCCGGTAGAATGATCGTTGAGCTCTATGCCCCCCCCTCCGTTATTCGAGCAATTGTTACCGCTGAGGGTGTTACTCATGCAATAGTCATTCAGCCCTATGCCGGCGACGCCATTGGAAGAGCAGGTGTTGCTCTCGACATCACTGCCCATGCAGCAGGTGTTGAGGTATATGCCGTAATAATTGTTCGAGTCGCAGGTGTTGTTTCGGAGAACAGACGTGAGAATGTAGTTGTTGATCTCAATGCCGTAGTCGTTGTCCGAGCAGACATTGTCGATGATGGCGTTGGAGTATGAGCCCGAGCCCGAGCTGTATACCCTGATGCCGTAACCGTTGTCCGAGCAGGTGTTGTCGCTGATGGTGCTGTTGTGGGGGGTTACAAGGTATATGCCGTAATTGTTGTTCGAGAAGCAGGTGTTGTTGCCGATCAGATCGAAGCCGGAGTCGGTGATGGAGATGCCGCGGTCTGAGTTATAGTTGCATGTATTGTTATCGACAACGTTGCTGTCGCAGGATGAATACAGGGTGATCCCGTAGTAATTGTTCGAACTGCAAGTGTTGTTGCTCAGGAAGTTATTGCTGGAAGACTGGAGGTAAATGCCGTACCAACCGATTCTGCAGGTGTTGTTGTCCAGGACGCTGTTGCTGACGGAGTTGAGGAGTATTCCGTAATAATCGTTGGTGCAGTTGTTGTTTATCAGATCCCCGTTCTGCAAGTTGTAAAGGTATATCCCGTAGTGCAGGCCGCCCAAGCCGTATTGGATCAGGCAATCCCTGACAATGAAATGCGCGTTGGAGTTCCTTATATCGATGCCGTTGGCGGATCCCGCGTTTATGCTCAATCCCTCGATTATGTAGGGGTCTAAGGCGGTCCCGCTCCCCGAGCCTACGCCGTTCGCCGGAGTGAAATCAGCGTTCCCATTTATTTGGATAGGGGCATGCGTGATGTAAGCCGAGATGGTCGCCCTCTGCGGCTGCTCCCCCACGGAGCCCGGCACCGCCGTCAGCACGGAAAACGACATCGCGGTCATCAGCGCTGCGATCACAAGCGAGCATAACAGGTACCCTCTCTTCATCCGACTCACCCTTTTCGGAGTTCCCACCTATACTCCGAGCCCTGCATCGAGAGATTGTCTATTAAACATATGCACCGCCTGGTCGGCGTTAGGAACCGCAGGCGTCGAAGCATTCGTCTCGCGAGGCAGAAAGGGTTATACCGCGCCTGCACTTTCTTGCATCCTGTCAGAGGGCCCATGGTCTAGTGGTTATGACGGCGCCCTTACAAGGCGCAGATCACCGGTTCGAATCCGGTTGGGCCCACTCAATTCCCCCCCTTTGCGAGTTTTTTTAGACCGCGCGATTTCAAAGGGGTAGAAATTCCGTGGTTTCTATAGCATGTTTTATGCCTTTGGATTCCCACTTACGGAGACCGTCCATGAACTTCGAATTCTCGATAAGGGGAAGCCCGTCGGAGGAGCTTCGCCGCATAAGGACGGAGGCGGCGAAGAGCGACATCGTCTTCGTAGGGGATGCCAGCGAGGGCACGTTCGCCGGCGGGACGGCCGCACTCGGCTTCTCGATCAGGGGCATCTACGGCATCTCGGGCAACAAGATGCTCGTCACCATCCTCGACAAACCGATCGACGGCTCTTGGACACAGGTCAAGACCATGCTGAAGAACTTCATCGAGAGATGATGCGTCGGCATGGGCGAGAAAGCGGACGGAATGCGGCTCTCATCTACTTCCTGCCGACGGCCTTCAAACCCTCTTCCAATATTCTCAGCCCCGAGTCGAGTAGCTCCTCGGTTATGACAAGCGCGGGCATTATGCGCGCGACGTTGCCGGCCCTGCCCCCCTTCCAGACTATCAACCCCTTGGGGAAGCACTCCTTCTGCAGCTTCGCAAGGAGGTCGGCGTCCGGCGAGCGCGCCCTGTCGTTCTTGACGAGCTCCATCCCGATGTAGAGGCCTCGGCCTCTGACATCGCCGATCGAATCGTATTCTGCCTTTAACTCCTCGCATCTCTTCAGAACCATCTTGCCGAGCTTTGCCGAGCGATCCGCTAGCCTGTGTGCTTCCATGAAGCCGATCCCTGCGACTCCGGCCGCGCACGACAGAGCGTTCCCGCGGAATGTCCCGACATGAGCCCCCGGGCCCCAGGCATCGAGTTCCTTTTTGAAGACGATCCCGGAGATCGGCAGCCCGCTCCCCATGGATTTCGACACGGTCATGATGTCGGGCGTGACCCCTTCGTGCTCAATGGCGAACATCTTGCCGGTCCTGCAGAACCCCGTCTGAATCTCGTCGGCGATCATCAGCACGCCGTTGTCGTCGCATATGCGCCTGATCTCCTTCATGTAGCCCGCCGGTGGGACGATTATGCCCCCCTCTCCCTGTATGGGCTCGATGATCAGGCTCCCCGGGGCGGCAAGGCCCGTGTCCGGATCCCTGATCATGTGCTCAAGGTAATTGGCGCAGGCAAGGCCGCAGTCCGGGTGCTTCAATCCGATCGGGCACCTGAAGCAGTACGGGAACGGGGCGAAGTAGATCTCCGGCACGCCCGGCAGGTAGTTGGCCTTCGCCGCACGCTTCGCCGTCAAGGACAGCGACACGCCGGAGACGCCGTGCCATCCGCCCTCGAAAGAGACGACCCCGGGCTTCTTCGTCGTGAACTTCGCGAGCTTTATCGCGCCCTCGACCGCATCTGCCCCGGTAGGTCCGCACATTAGTACCTTGGAACATCCCTTCAATTTGCCAGGGGCCAGTTCTACCAGCTTCCGGGAGAGGGCGACCCTCGATTCGGACGGGAAGTCGAGGCCGTGGGTGAAATTGTCCATCTGCCTCTTCACGGCTTCCACGACGTCCGGGTTCGAGTGCCCGACGTTGAGCGCCCCGACCCCGCCGCTGAAATCTATGTAGATGTTCCCGTCGAGGTCCTCGACGGTCGCTCCCAGCCCTCTCGCGATCGCGAGCGGCACCTGGTTCGGGTAGACTAGGGCGTTGGAATCGTACTTCCTCTGCTCGGCCAGCAGTTCGGCCGACTTCGGCCCCGGGCTGCGACTGCCCGTTTTGATGGTCTTCTTGAGATTGTATCTGTCGAAAGGGTCGTTCGCCAAGGTTCGCTCACCGAATCCCCGACTGCGGAAACCGCTTAAAATCATTTCGAGCCGTCCATTGCAAGATTTTCAGTCGGCGCGTCAGGTCCGCACATGGCAACCCTTATGACGCAGCCCGGTCTAACGAGGGGGCGGGCGGCATGAAGCGACTCTCAATCGTGATCATATCGGCCATCGCGGCGATGGCATTGGTGCTCGGCGTCTTCTCGCTGATCTACCTCTCCAATCCGGGCGGAGGGGACGAGCTCTACCAGGTCTCGACCCTGCAGGCGCTGTTCGACGGCGAGATGGCCGGGGCGTGCTCCGTCGGCGACCTGCTGAGGCACGGCGACACGGGCGTGGGGACGTTCGATTCCCTCGACGGGGAGATGATAGTGCTGGACGGGGCCTGCTACCAGGTCACACACGACGGCAAGGTGCACGTCGTGCCCGTGGGCAACATGACGCCGTTCGCGACCGTGGCGTTCTTCCATGCCGACGAGACGGTCCAGACCAGCGGGGGCAATTACTCGGAGTTCACGGCGGAGGTCGGCTCCGAGCTGCAGAATCCGAATTCGTTCTACGTCATCAAGATCCACGCGGTCTTCTCCGACCTCACGCTGAGGAGCGTCTCCCCCGCGCACCCTCCATACCCGCCCCTCTCCCAGATAGTCGCGAACCAGACCGTCTTCAGCTACCAGGACACGGCCGGCACTATGGTCGGGATATACTCCCCGGGCATGATCGGCACGCTCGACTCCCCCGGCTTCCACTTCCACTTCCTCAGCGACGACAAGGCGGAGGGCGGGCACGTCCTCGGCTGGGAGTCCGCCTCCCTGTCGGTGCAGCTGGACCTAAAGGAGAGCATACAGATCGACCTCGTCCCCTATTGAGGGGCGAAAGCCGCCTGACAAACTTAATATTCGGATTGCACGCTCTCCTGCCGAGGAGAATGGCCGACAAGCCCCAGATAATACGGGAACTGGAGAGGAAGCTCAAGGCGGAGTATCAGGCCCTCGACAAGAGCGACGAGGACAGGCTGCTCAACGGGCTGCTGAAGTTCAACGAGATTTTGAGGAAGAAGACAGACCTAAGGGCGATACTCGCCGATTGCGGTATGGCAATCTACCGCCTCTTCCCGTTCAAGGAGATCGGCATCGGCCTCTGGAACCCCATCGAAGGCTTCTACCGCTACGAGTTCCTCATGGGGCACTCCCCCGCCGCGCAGGAGGCGCACAAGAACATCAAGCTCTCCTACGATGACATGATGGTGGGAAAGGATCAATGTTATATCCAGATCACAAAGTACACCCAGCTCAACTACACCGAGGGGCTGAGCGACGATCCAAAGGCCAAGGACGAAGCACTCTTCAACCGCCCGTCGAAGCTGTCGGAGAAGAGAGAGTCGATGGACATAATGATGGAAGGGGACTACTTCGACATTTACATGTTCAACCAGCGGGAAGAGATGATGGGCTGGTTGGAGGTGTGCAACACCAAGGATGGCAAGTTCCCCTCGATGAGAGAGATCAAATGGCTTGAGCTTTTCATCTGCACGCTAGCCCCGACCATCGAGAGGGAGCTAGGCGCCGTCAAGATCGGGCGCTGACGCGCGATCCGGATCCGCACTGAGGCCACGACAACTCACGAGCCATGCACTCACAAGGAATCAGTAAGGAGCTAAGAGAATGACAAAGCAGATAACGGCGGCGATCCTCGGCTGCGGCGGGGTAGGGCAATCGGTGGCGCTGGACCTGGCGAAGAGCCAGCTGGTCGATGAGCTGATACTCGCGGACATCAACCCGAAGGGCCCGGAGTACGTCAAGGAGCGGACGAAGTCCGACAAGATAACCATCGCGAAGACCGACGCCTCGAAGCCGAAGGAGGTCGCCAAGGTCGCGAAGAAGGCGGACATCGTGCTCAACGGCACCGCCATCGAGTTCAACCTGACGGTCATGGAGGGCTGCCAGATGGCCGGCGCCAACTACATCGACATGGCCAACGGCGACACCGAGTTCGGCGGGCCCATGTTCGAGGACCAGCAGAGGATGGACGGCAAGTTCAAGGACGCCGGCATATTCGCGCTGTGCGCGCTGGGCATCGACCCCGGCGCGTCGAACATATTCGCGAAGCGCGCCGCCGACAGGATGGAATCGGTCGATTACGTCAAGGTCAGGGATGCGGACACAGGGCAGCTCGAGGGATACGAGTTCGCGACCTACTTCGCCCCGCTGGGCATGCTCGAGGAGTGCATCAAGGACCCGCTATACTACGAGGGCAACGGCAGGGACATCCCCAAGAGGCTCACGGACCCGGGCTACAAGCGGTCCCCAGCGCTGACGGTCAGCGAGGTCTACGACTTCCCGAAGCCAATAGGCCCGATGAAGGTGTTCCGCACGGACCACGAGGAGGCGGAGCTCGTGCCGAAGTTCATCGGCAAGCCGCTGAAGGCGTGCAGCTTCATGATAAGCCTGGACCCGACGTTCGTCGAGTACGTCAAGGTGCTCAAGAAGATCGGCATGACCTCCCACAAGCCGGTGAGGGTGAAGGGGACCGAGATGGCCCCGATCGACATGCTGATCGCGGTGATGCCAAGGCCGGACGACCTCGGCGGCAAGATCAAGGGGGACGCGATGGTGCTGACGGAGGTCGGAGGCAAGATGAAGGGCGAGAGCACGGTGATCCGAACCTGGACGCACATATCGCACGAGAAAGCCTTCGAGATAAGCGGCCTCCAGGCGACGGTATACCAGACGGCCATGCCCGTCGCGGTGGCCATCGAGATGTTCGCCCGCGGGGAGATCAGGCTCTCAGGCGTGAAGTCGCCGGAGTCGGTCGACCCTGTCAAGTTCTGCGAGTACCTGCCTGCGAAGGACACGCCCGTTTTCGAGGAGATCATAAGGGGCGGGGGTAAGAGACCGGCGTAGTCCCGGGCCGCCCGACATCACTTAAAAGGCGCAGGGACACTGGCGCTCTGCCAGCTTCCTAAGAAAGATTGATTAGCTCTACCGCGGATTACCGCCTGCCCAGGGCCCAGGGTGAGGCCGGGCGATTCGGAGAATCCGGTCGCGGGATAATGGTAAGCGCCGAAGAGTCAGCGAGAAGGATTGACGCCATTCTGAGGAACAACCTCCGGCAGCTCCCCAAGGATGATAACGAGAAGACGCTCGGCCATCTCTGGAAGTTCATCGGCGACGCGATAACCAACGATTACTCCCAGAAGCAGATCTGCGCCGAAGCCGTGAAGCTGATAAACCGCTCCCTGCCGTTCGGCGAGATATCGTTGGCGCTCAGGGTGCCGGGAACGAACACATACAAGTACGAGGCGCTGGTCGGATTCAGGCCAGAGGTCGAGAAGGAGCTCAAGAACCGGGTCTATTCAGAGGACCAGGCGGTCAACTCCGACCGGGAGCCGCACATCCGGCTCGACAACTTCCTTGATTTCGAGCTCGCCGAAGGGACGTCGAAGGTCGACCACGACTACGAGCAGCTCGAATACAACCGCCCGACGAGGCTGCTCGAGGCCAGAAAGATGTTCGACGAGATGAAGGACGGGGACTATATCGTGCTTTTCTTCAGGGGGATACGCGGGGAGCTCCTCGGCTACGTGGAGCTGGAGTCGCCGAGGAACCGGAAGCTGCCGCAGGGGAACGTGCTGAAGTGGCTCGAGATATACGGCATGATATTCGGGATACTGCTCCAGTCGGCCAAGGTCCACGGGTAGTGCGGGAACCCTGCAGAACCGGGGCCGGATTCACATCGCGCATGGAAAGATTATTATCGAGGCTTCCTATTGGCGCGACGGGAGAATAGACGCGTATGCCAGGGACGCCGCCGATTGTTAGGGAGATAGAGAGCCATCTGAAGGTCAGTTACGCCTCGGCCTCCAAGGGCGATTGCGAGAAGATGATGGACGGGACTCAGGGGTTCGTCTCGCGGATCCACATGAACAACTCCATGCAGCGGCTCCTGCAGGACGCCGCGAGGACGGTGCACAGCATTTTCCAATTCCAGGAGGTCTCCATCGGCCTCAAGGACCCGGTGGATGGGAAATATCGGTATCTCGCCATCGTGGGCTACACGAGGGAGGCCGAGGACGCGCTGAAGAAGGTGTCCTACACCTACGAGGAGTTCATCAGCCAGCAGGAGTTCCCAGCCATACGGATCAGCAAGATGCTGGACATGAACATCGGGGAGAACCAGCCGAACCTGGAGAAGGAGAAGAAGTGCTGGAACAGGCCTTCGCAGCTCACCGACCCGCGCAAGTCCCCGGAGGATTTCACCGAGGGCGATTACCTGGACGTGTACATGTACGCGTCGGGCACCGACCTGGTGGGCTGGATAGAGGTCTCCGCCCCGAGGGACGGGAAGATGCCCAACGGACGGACGATGAAAGGCCTGGAGCTCTTCGGCTCCATGCTCACAATCGCGGTCCTTTATCAGATAAGCAGAACGAAATGAGCATTCGGGAGAGTCTCTTCCGCTGCGAAGATTTTTTAATCCGCGGCCTACTATCACTCGTCCATGCAGAGGACCCCCGCCATCAGCGGCTTCCAAATGCCGGCGGAGTGGGCCCCGCATGCGGGTTGCTACATCTCGTGGCCTGTCAAGGAGGAGACGTGGTTCGGCTTCATCGGCGAGGCGAGGCGGGCATATTCCGAAGTGATAAAGGCGATCCACCGCTTCGAACCGGTGACGGTGCTGTCCGACCCATCGACGGCGAGGGGCGCTAGGGCGGCGGTCGGCCCGGGCCCTGAGATAGTCGAGATGCCCCTCGACGATGCCTGGATCAGGGACAACGGCCCGATATTCGTCCGCAACGAAGAGGGCGAGGTCGCGGCGGTGAGGTTCGGCTTCAACGGCTGGGGAGGCAGGTTCCCTCCCTACGAGAAGGACGCCCAGGTCCCGCTGTCGCTCGCCAGGATGCTGGGCATGAAGTGCTACGAGGCCCCCATGGTCCTTGAGGGCGGCTCCATCTGCGTCGACGGGGAAGGCACGCTGCTGACGACCGAGTCATGCCTGCTCAGCAAGAACAGGAATCCGCAGCTCAGCAAGGAGGGGATCGAGGAAGTCCTACGCTCCTACCTCGGCGTGAAGAAAGTCCTCTGGCTCAAAACCGGGATACACAAGTCAATGATCGACGGGCACGTCGACGGCGTCGCGGCCTTCGCCCGCTCTTCGACAGTGATCCTCGCCCATACCGACGACGAAACGAACCCCAACTATCTCGGCATGAAGGAGAACAAGGAGCGCCTCTCGACCTACACCGACGCCAAGGGCCGCCCGATAGAGGTCATCGACTTTCCAATGCCGGACCACACCGAACTGGCTGGCAACAGAATCGCCGCCTGCTATCCGAACTTCTACTTCACCAACGGCGGGATCGTCGTCCCGATTTTCGGCGAGGAAAAGGACAAGGCCGTGATTGAAATCCTCGAAAGCCTCTTTCCTAGCACAGAGGTCGTAGGGGTGCGGTCAGAGCATATCGCGATCGGCGGAGGGGATGTGCACTGCATAACGCAGCAGATCCCCGACGGCACGCCCGCACCATCGAATCCAGACTGAAAACCTTATCTGTGAGCAGATTTTACGGTGGAAATAGAATGAACGTTATCAACGAGACCGAGAGAATACTGAAGACGGAGTATTTCGGCGCTCCAAAGGATCAGACTGAGAACATAATGTCCGCCGTTATCTCCCTCGCATCGCGTTCTTTGGGGGAGGAGTCTGCGGAAAACGTCCTCAAGGACGCCCTCAGGAACATCCATCGACTTTTCGACTTCCAGGACGTCGCAATCGCTATCAAGGACAGGGACGGGATGTTCAGGTACAAGGTCCAGCTGGGCCTCTCGGTGGAGGCCGAGAAGAAGTATTTCGAGATCGAGTACTCGCCAGCCGACCTGTTCGACGACACCTCCTTCCCATCCACCGCCGTGTCGGAGATCACGAGGTTCTACATGGCGGAGAACGCGCCCTACAAGGCCGACGAGGTCGGTTCGTATTCCAGGCCGATGCATCTCTCGGACAAGAGGATGATGGCAAACGACATGATCGAGGGGGACTACATAGACATCTACATACGCGACTGGAAGAACGAGGTTATAGGGTACCTAGAGCTCGCGGCGACTAGGGGCAAGAAGCTTCCCACGCGGGACACGATACGCTGGCTCGAGCTCATAGCGACACTGCTCGGATTGATCATCTCAAAGAGGTAACGGAGTGAGAAGCGGATGATGGGCGGGAAGGTGAAGGACACAGGCCAGGAGAAGTTCCTTTTGAGGATGTACTCGTCCGGCTCGGAGACGGACGACGAGGAATTCCTCGGCGGGATGAGGGACTTCCTCGAGAGGATAAAGGCACCGAACGAGACGCTCGAGGCCGTCCTACACGAGGCGGCCATATACATCGAGGCGTTCTCCCAGTTCAAGGAGGTGGCCATCGGTGTGAGGGGGAGCGATGATTTGTACCGCTACTCTGCGCTGGTCGGTTTCACAAGGGATGCCGAGGCGGCTAGGAGGAAGATGACCTTCACATCTAGGGACATGAACGATCTCTCCATCGGCAGGCCCATCCGGATATGCAGGGTGTCGCAGTATTACCTCTCGGAGAGGAAACCCTTCCAACAGGGGCAGGAGAACACATACAACCGGCCGAACCTGCTCGGGATCCCGAGGCAACGTGCCGATGAGATGGTCGAGGGGGACTTCATCGAGATTTCCCTCGTCGGCAAGAACAAGGAAATCATAGGCTGGATTGAGATTTCCGGCACGATGATTGGGAAACTGCCCAAACGCATGGTGATTCTGCAGATGGAGTTCTTCGCCTCCTGCCTGTCGCTCGTGCTCAGCAAGATCATCTGATCTCCCCTGGCATCCATCCGCGGGCATGCAAGATTCATGCAATAACAGCGTTGTGAGGGGCGGGGCCGACCAGCGGGGCCCGCTTTCTAGAAAGTCTCTTATCCCAGCGGGGCGATTCCAATGCGGGACGGATTTGGCCAAACAGTACAGGTTCCAGATAGGGAGCGACTGCACCGAGAAACTGGACTTCCTGAAGAAGACCTCCGCAGAGAAGGGGATAACCTTCAACGGGGACTGCAACAAGGGGAGCTTCTGGGGTCACGGCCTCATGTGCCACTACTTCAAGGTCGGCAGCGAGATCATCCTGAACATCGAGAGCGTGCCGGCGAACACGGACATCGACGACATGGCGAAGATGCTCGAGAAGTTCTTCACCGAATGAGCGCACTTTCATTCTCATATCCCATAGTTAGTCAGATAAATCTTAAGTCCTAGCAATACTTTAGAGCACAAGTCAGGCACTGGAACCAACATCGCCAAGCTAATACCAGGCCTCAGGATCGGGGCGCCGCATGCAAACCAACAAGGCCGATTTGTCGGATAAGACGAGGCAGATAACGAAGTTGCTGAAGGAGAGGTGCTCGCCCATCCCCCTGGACGACACCGAGCGGATAATGGCCAACATCGAGAAGTTCCTTCAGAGGAACAGCTCAGCGACCGTGACGACCCAGTCGTTCGTGGAGGACGCCGCAACCACCGTAGCGCGCATGTTCGACTTCACCGAGCTGATCGTGGCCCTCAAAGACAAGTCCGATGGGAAGTACAGGTATGTGGCATTCGTCGGCATGAGGGGGGAGGCGATATCCGCCTACAAGAAGCTCGCCTACAGTTACGACGAGATGGTCAGCGCCTCGAAGTTCCCGAGGATAAAGCTGGACAACTACATCGACTTCTTCCTAGGCGAATTCACCCCCATCAGAGAGGGGGAGATAGACACCTACAACCGGCCGAGCATGCTTTCCACGGACCGGAAGGCCGAAGACGAGTGGCGCGAGGGGGACTACATGTGCGTGTACATGCACGGTTCCGGCAGTGAAATCATCGGCTGGTTCGAACTCGCCCGCTCAATGAGCGGGAAGCTGCCGTCCAGGGAGACATTCAAGTGGCTTGAGCTGATGGTGTCGATCGTCAGCATGTTCCTGTACGAACGCGAATATTCGGGCATGCGGCGATGAGATGACATCGGATGCCCTGACGGGCAAGCTCTCTCGCTTTTTATCAGGTCGACTGAGGCTTCCCGCGCGCCCTGATCCTCAGCGCCGCGGTCATGACGGCATATGAGACCGCGGAGAGGATGATTATCGTCGCCCCGGATTCGATGTCGAGGATGAACGACATCCAGAGCCCGGTAGTTATCAGCGCTATGCTGAGCACGATGGAGAGCACCATCATCTTGCGCATGTCGTGAGTCAGCTTCCCGCTTATCGCGGCGGGGATCGTCAGCAGCGCGATGGCGAGGATTATGCCGACTATCCTGATCAGCGCGACTATCGTTATCGCCACCAGCACGAGCGTGAGGTAGTAGAGGAACTTCACCGGGAGACCCGACACCGTCGCGTACTCCTCGTCGAAGGCAACGGCCATCATCTCCTTGTAGAGCAGGGCGACCGTGCCTATGACGAACAGATCGAGCGCCAGAATGAGCAGCAGGTCCGACGCGGGGACGCTGATGATGCTGCCGAAGAGGTATCCGAACAGGTCCGGCGCATAGCCCGGCGTCAGCCCGATGGCGAGTATGCCAATCGCCATTCCGGCGGCCCAGAACATGCCGATGACCGTGTCCTCCCTCTCCTTCGCGTACTTGGACACCGCCCCTATGCCGATGGCGGAGGCTATGCTGAACACCAGCGCGCCGTGGAGCGGGTTGACGCCGAGGTAGTATCCCAGCCCTATCCCCCCGAAGGCGGAGTGCGATACGCTGCCGCTGAGCGAGACTATCCTCCTTATGACGACGAGCGTTCCGACAATCCCGCAGATGACGGAAGCCAGGACGCCCGCCATCAGCGCGTTCCTCATGAACTCGTACCCGAGGAAGTCGAGCATCAGCGCCCACCCCCGTGCTCGTGCTCCTTGAGCACCCTGTGCGGCACGCCGTGGGCCAGCATCTCGACCGGGCACTTGTATGTCTTCTCGAGCACCTCGTCGTTTATCTCGGAGGGCAGGTGCATGAACAGCTGTTTGTTCAGGCACGCGATCTTGTCCACATTCACCGTGATTATGCTGATGTCGTGCGACACGAGGATCACGGCGATCTCCTTGCGCAGCTCCGCCAGCAGGTCGTAGAACCCCCTCTCCATCTTCTCATCTATGTTCGCGGTGGGCTCGTCCATCAGCAGCACCTTCGGGTCCGATGCGAGCGCGCGGGCGATGTACGCCCTCTGCCTCTCCCCTCCGGAGAGCACCCCGAGCTGCCTGTCCCTCAGGTGCAGCAGGTCGACCCTCCTCAGCGCCTCCTCGGTCTTCCGCCTGTCCGCGTCGTTGAACCGCCTGGCGAGCGGGCTCCCGGGCAGTCTGCCAAGCATCGCGAACTCCCAGACGCTGATCGGGAAGGTCTTGTCGAATTCGATGAACTGCGGCACGTACCCGACGAACCTCCTCCCCTTCTCAGGCGCCATCCCGAGGATGCTGACCCTTCCGCTGTCGGGGGCCACCAGCCCGAGTATCAGCCTGAGGAGGGTGGTCTTCCCGCTGCCGTTCGGCCCGATTATCCCGACGCAGTCCTTCTCATAGACGGCGAAGTTGATCTTGTCCAGCACCGTCTCCCCGTCGAAGGCGACGGTCACGTTCTCGAGCCTTATGATCTCCTCAGCCATTCGCGCTCAGCCCCTCCGCGATCTTCATCGCCACGGACTCCAGGTTGTCCACGTAGTCCCTCGCGAGGTCGTCCACTATGACCACCGCGCCGCCTATCTCCGCGGCGACATCCTCGGCCATCCTCGTGCTGAACTGCGGCTCGGCGAACACGACGGAGACGTTGTGCTGCTTCGCAAAGTCCAATATCTCCGCCATTCCCAGAGCCGTCGGGTCCCTGCCGTTCTTCTCGATCGCGACCTGCGTCAGGCCATACTCCTCCGCGAAGTATCCCCATGCCGGGTGGAGCGCAAGGAGGTTCCTGTTCTGCAGGGGCGCGAGGGCATCCGATATGTTCCTGTCCAGTCTGTCGAGCCTCTGCAGGTACGCCCTCGTATTGTTCTCGTAGTCGCTTGTGTTCAGCGGGTCGATCCTGATCAGGCCATGGCACAGGTTCTGCACCATCGTCATGGCGTTCTCCGGCGAGAGCCATATGTGCGGGTCCGTTGCGCCGCCCTCGTCCATCTTCATGAGGCGCACATCCTTCGAACCGTTCACGACGAGCATGTCGCCGTTCAGCTCGACGAACCTCGGCATCCAGACCAGCTCGAACTCCAGACCTGCGCCTATCTCGAAGTACAAGTCCGCCCTCTCAAGGGCCATCATCTGGCTGGGGATCGGCGCGTATGTGTGCGGCTCCCTGCCGGGGGGCACCATCACCGTGACATTGACGTGCTCCCCCCCGACCGCCTCGACGAACTCGGCCTGCGGCAGTATGCTCACCATCACCCTGATCCTGCCGTCGTCCGAACTGGACGCGGGGTTGACACTCACCATCAGTGCGACCAATCCGGCTGCGATCAGCGTCGCTATGGCTGCCTGAGGTGCATGCCTGCCGTGGTGTAGGTCTGCCGACATCCGATTCCTTCGATTGACGTCTATTTATTAATAATTTGGTTCGGATTCGTAACACTTATTCATCATTCTATATTTAATCCAGTCATGAAAACGATTGCGCCCAGTGCGGTAGCAAACATCTCATGTAAGATTATTTGAGTATGCATGCTCCTTGTATCCCGCAGGGTTCGGAATGAGTGATTGGGTCGCGCTGATCGTCTCGTTCGCGGTCTGCATGGCCGCCGCATCGGTGGGCGGGCTGCTGACGACCCGAGCGATCAATGAGTGGTACGGGGGGCTGCGGAAGCCTTCCTGGAACCCGCCAGATTGGGCGTTCGCCCCAATCTGGACAGTCCTGTACATCCTGATGGCGGTGTCCGCCTGGCTCGTCTGGGAGCAGGGCGGCCTGTCCTTGCAGGCGATTCCGCTGTCCATCTTCGCAGCGCAGTTGATCCTCGATGTAGCCTGGTCGGGGATCTTCTTCTACAAGCGGATGATCCTCGGCGGGCTGATCGAGGTGCTCGTCTTCTGGACCACGATATTGGCGACGGTCATCGCCTTCTGGGGAGCGTCGATCCTCGCGGCCGCTCTCCTCATCCCGTACCTGGTGTGGGTCTCGATCGCATCATACCTGAATTACACGATATGGAAGCTCAACCGCGTCGGATGAGCGGGCGCCAGCAACGCCAGTCCAGGCCCACCGAGAACTAATAAATAGCCAAGTGCTTTCCCAGTAGCGTCAATTCACGGAAGTGTGGGCAACATGAGTTGGGGACTCGAGAACCGCCTTGCAAGATTTGTGAAACCGGAGACGGGCCATACGGTCATGCTCGCCGTCGACCACGGATATTTCCTCGGCCCGACCTCCAGGCTCGAGAGGCCGAAGGAGGCGATCATGCCCCTGGCGCCATATGCGGACACCATCATGCTCACAAGGGGGGTGCTCAGGAGATGCATCCCATCATCCGTCGATGTCCCGGTCGTCCTCAGGGTCTCGGGAGGGACGAGCATAGTCGGCCCGGACCTCTCGGACGAGGGGCTCATCACATGCGTGGATGACGCGATGAGGCTCAACGCATGCGGCATCGCTCTCTCGATTTTCGTCGGCACCGCCCACGAGCGCCAGACGCTGCTGAACCTCGCCAAGCTCGTCGACGAGGGCGAGGCGGCCGGAATGCCGGTGGTCGCGGTGACGGCCGTCGGGAAGGAGCTGGGCAAGAGGGACGCGAGGTTCCTAGGGCTGTGCTGCAGGATCGCCTCTGAGATCGGGGCGCACATCGTCAAGACCTACTACTGCGAGGACTTCCACAAGGTCGTCGACGGCTGCCCGGCGCCGATAGTGGTCGCAGGAGGGCCGAAGCTGCCTGAGAAGGAGGCGCTCGAGATGACCTTCAATTCCATGCAGGGAGGGGCGATCGGCGTCGACATGGGGCGCAACATCTGGCAGTCTGACCACCCCGTCGCCATGATCAAGGCGGTCCGGTCGATAGTCCACGACGGCTCGAACGTCAGAGAGGCAATGCAGGTCTTCGAGCGGAACGCCAAGACTCCGAAAAAGAAGAAGTGACGCCAGAGGTCTGCAAATGCGCGTCGCGATGTATTACCGGAACAGCGACGTCCGCCTCCAGGAGGCCCCCAAGCCGAGTGCGGAGGCCGGCGAGATCCTCGTCAAGGTCCAGGCATCCGGGATATGCGGCAGCGACGTTATGGAATGGTACCGCATCAAGCGCGCGCCGCTCGTCCTCGGGCACGAGATCGCCGGGGACATCGTCGAGCTGGGCGAGGGCGTCGAAGGGTGGAAGGCGGGCGACCGGGTGGTCGTGACGCACCATGTTCCTGACAACTCCTGCAAGTATTGCCGATCGGGGCACCACTCCGTCTGCGACACACTGAGGAAGACCAACTTCTACCCCGGGGGCTTCTCCGAGTACGTGCGGATCCCCAAGATCAACGTCGAGAACGGGACGCTGAGGATGCCGGACGAGATGACCTACGAGCAGGGGACGTTCGTGGAGCCGCTGGGATGCGTCGTGAGGGGGATGAGGCTCGCGAACCTCTCCTGGGGGCAGTCCGTCCTCGTGCTCGGGGCGGGGATCGCCGGCTCGCTGAACATCAAGATGGCCAAGGCGCTCAACGCCGGGGAGATAATCGCGACCGATGCGAACCCGGGGAGGCTCAGGAGTGCGAAGGAGTTCGGCGCGAACCACGTCATCGACGCGAAAGACGACGTGCCGGCGAAGGTCAGGAAGATAACGGATTCAAACGGCGCAGACCTCGTCATTGTGTGCACGGGCGCGCTGCCGGCGTTCGACCAGGCGATCAAATCGGTCGACAGGGGAGGAACTGTGATGTTCTTCGCCTGCCCGAAGCCGGAGGAGCTCGTGCCGCTCCCGGTCAACGACCTCTGGAGGAACGAAGTGAAGCTGATGACATCTTACGCCGCAGCGCCCGGTGACCTCAGGCAGGCGATGTCGCTCATCGCATCGAAGAAGATCGAGGTCGATGACATGATAACGCACCGCCTACCGCTGGCGGAGACGCAGAGGGGGTTCGAACTCGTCGCCGCCGGAGGAGATTCCCTGAAGGTCATTATCGAACCGCAGAAGTAGCACTGTCCTATAGCAGATGAATCCCGCCATAAAAAATGCACGCCAGAACACCACATAAATCAACAGCATTGCACAGTAATATATATCAGAAAAAAGGTAATCGTACCCAAGCGCGGAATCCGAGAGGATCCTGCGCAAGAACATAGGAGAGATAAAAGAATGAGTGACCAGCCGCAGAGAGGCGGAGGTCGTAGATTCGATTCGGCTCCCAGGGAGATGTTCACGATAACATGCTCCGACTGCGGATGCGAGTCGCAGGTGCCCTTCAAGCCGGCCGAGGGGCGACCAGTCTACTGCCGCGAGTGCTATGAGAAGCACAGACCCCCGAGAAGGAACAGGTTCTGAGCAAGCAGTTTTTCTGATTAGCTCGCAAGAAACCGATTAGTGATTTTTCCCGTTTTTTATTTATTCCCCAGCGCGAGCCACACTAGTGCGCCTCGTGGACCGGCGGCTCCAATGGCGGTTTGACTTCGGATTTTATCGTCCCCATGTCGACCTTCCCGGTCAGATATCTCCGGAGGGCGAAGTATCCGATCGCCGTCGGGATTCCAATGGCTAGCATGACAATCCAGGTGTACCCCCTCACCGCGAGCAGGCCGAGCAGCGCCATCCCGGCGAACATGCCGAGCGAATCGCCTATCCCGAACGCAACCCCGGAAACCCCCATGTACGTTCCGCGAAGCTTCTCGGGGGCCATGTCCGCGACCACCGTCGTGTATATCGCCGAGTGCACGAGCTCCCCGATCGTGAACACCGCCATGGCGATCATCACCCCCGCGAGGTCGTGCACGAGGAATATGGATCCTATCCCCAACGCCATCAGCGCCTGCCCTGCCCCCATCGCCGTCGACCTCCGGAGTTTTACCGCCACCCAGGTCATCGGTATCTGCAGCAGCACGACCATCCCGGCGGTCATTGCGAAGACGAGCGAATATGCGCTGAGCTCAATCCCAAGGTCCTGCGGGGCGGTCGCATAGTTGGGCAGCGAACTGATGGCCTGCGCATAGAGGAAGAAAGTCATGGAGATGAGCACGCAGAACCCCATGAATACGCGGTCCTTCGCGGCAATCCTGATGTCCTTATATTGGAACTCATCCCCGGGCTTCACGCTCAGGGTCTCCCTGGTCCAGAAAACAATGAACAGCCCGGCGATGCCGACCATCACCCCGGCTATGACGAACATGCTGCGGAAATCCATCGTAATGATCAGCAAGGCTCCGACAAGCGGCCCGATGGCCATGCCTGAATTGAAGCCGATTCTGAGCAGGCTGAACGCCTCGGGGCGCCTATCCGGCGGGACCATATCCGCCATCATCGCGCCCGCGGCGGGCTGGTAGAGCGAGCCGACCGCGCCCTCGGCCAAAGCTATCGCCAGGAACCCCCAGAACTCCCCTGCGAACGAGTACATGCAGAGCAGTAAAGCCTCGCCGATCGTGCTCGCTATCATTATCTTCCTGCGCCCGAACCGGTCCGCCCAGGCACCGCCCACGACCATGAAAAACGTGCCAGTCGCCATGTAGGCCATCATGATGATGCCGGTCGCCACATCTCCCAGGGCGAGGCCGCCGTGGCCCGCTTGGGCCAGATATATCGCAATGAAGGGGAAGACGACCCCGAAGCCGAACGCCGCGACGACGGAGACCAGGAATATGACCCAGATCTGCGCGTCGAAGCGGTACCTGCCGAAGCCTATCTCTCTCGCCATGGTCGCCCCGCAGAAAACCTGCGGGGTTATCCGTCTGTCGGTCTCACTTCGGCATCGCGAACCCGCTCATCACCGAGCTGAACAGGCGCCTGAATATGCTCGTGCTCTCGTCATACTGGCTAATCAGCGATTCTGCCACCTCTGGCGGGAGCCCCTCTCCGCTTATGCCCTCCCTGAAGCTCTTCACCGCCCTGCGCGACTTCCTCTTGATCCGCATGTACGACACGGTCATCCTGAGCATGAGCATCGGCATGGCCCAGATTATCACAGGGGCGACCTTCACGATGTCCTCCCTGCCGCCTTCATCCATAGGTCCACCCCCGCTCAGTCGTCCTTCATGTTCTTGCCCATCGCCGTCGCCGTCTTGAGCCCGCTGCTTATGAGCCCGCCTAGGCTGAAGCTCGCCATGTAGTCCCTGGTCATCTCGTACGCCTGCTGCGGCGTCATGCCGGCGGCTATGAGCTCCTTGTAGAACTGCGCGACCGCCTTCCCGATCTGGTTGGCGTTCTCCGGGTTGCTGAAGACCTTGCCTATCGACTCCAGCAGCTTCGGTATCTCGGTCGACACCGTGTTCAGTATCTCCTTCAGCTCCTTCGCGTCCATCTCGCCCTTCTCGCTCATCCTCTTCACCTGCCTCCTCGGCTGTGATGCATAGATGCGTGGTCACCGGATAACAATGAACCGGTCACAAGTGGCCAACAGGTGGACGGAGAATGTGCATTTGCATTCAGGATTGAATGTCATTGGGTCGGTGTACTCTTGAATATCAAGATTATATAATCGGAAAAAAGCTTCGGTTCAGGAGGTTCGCATTGTCAGAAACAAACATGGGCGGCGTTTTTCTCTGTCTCATGACAGTCTTCCTATTGGCCCTCATCACACTTTCAACTGCGTATCTCCGAAGGAGTGAGTTCAGGCGCGTAAGACACTTCGCCGAAGACAGACGCCTTCGCGGTTCATTGCTCTCAACCGATGACAAGCGAATCATCCTTGTTAGACACGGCATCGGGATGAAATTCGAATTGTGCCTTTTGATGCTGATATCCTGGGTCACAGCAATCGGATGGAGTCATGAAACAATGGGAGAATTCCCCAGCGGAGCGGCCATTGGGGAATACATGCTCTCGTCCGAAGGCATCGTTTCGATGTTCCTCATGATGCTAGTCATCGCCATCCCATGGATGTTCACAATACTCGTCCTGAATCGCATCGTGCTGATCGACTCTGAGGGGGTATTCAAGAAAGGTTCGCTCAACGGTGAGATCTTCATCCGGTGGACCGAAGTCAGTGGCATATTCATGAGGCGGAATCCATTGTTCCCTATCAGCATCCACTCCGAGAATGGAAAGAAGATTCATCTCGGAGCAAGGAACAGCGATTATGACCTTCTCGGAGAATTCGTCTCAAGATATGGCGTAAAAGTCACGAAATCGACGAATAAAGGTAACCAGCTCGGCAACCTATTGTTGTACATTGATTCTCGTAAAGAATCGGGGCATGATGAAACAACTGGCTCTCTGAGGAAAATAAAAGCAGAGCCCAAGCACCCCTCCGAAAACAGATACAAGATCGGGGAGGGGCTGATATTCCTTTCAGGCGTGTTCGGTATCCTCAATGGGCTGTACTATTGCGACCCGACGGGCTTTTTACCGTTGAGGCCGTTTCTTGGAAACGACTTGCCGAACGAGATAATTCTCCCAGGCAATATGTCAGATTGGGGTCTATTCTTCTTAATGTGCGGGGCAATAGCATCGGCGACCGTCTTCACATCTTACATGTCAAAAGACCGCCGATATGCGATTATCGGCTCCTTCTTCGGCATGCTCGGCTATGCGATGCCTTGCTTCTTCCTCGCGTTGATCGGCCTGCTGTTGCTGATGCATGAGGATGAAAGATACTTCAATATTGAGGAAAGAGCTCTCTTGTCAGAACAAGGATCGAAGGTCTGATCTCAGAACCTTCCACTGCAATCACGTTCAACTTCAATCGGATCATTCCTTGTTGCCGAATAGGAGCGAATGCCACTTCTCCACAAGCGACTCGGAGAGGGAGTATAGCGCGGTCTTACCCATCTGAGTCTTCTTGACGAATCCCAATGCTTCGAGTCTCAGGATTCTCTCTCTCACGATTCGCCTTGATGCTGTGCCTCGGATCTTCTTGAGCTCCCTCGTTATCTCCGAGAGGTTGGAGCCCTCCTCCTTGTCCGCCCTGTCTAGCAGTATTCTCACTATCTCCTTGGAGATGGGGTCCTTGATGTCCGGGGCGGCGAGGTCGACCGATATCCTTCCATGCTTAGTGTACAGGTCCATGAGCCGGAAGTACCTGCTGGATATCTCCTTGAGCACCTCCATGTACTGGCCGAGCTCGGCGTAGCCTCCCTTGATCTTGCCGATCGAATCCTCCAGCTCGGCGAGCTTCTTCGCGGCGTCCCCGGTGTCGTTGCCCTTTGTCACAACGCCTCAGCTTCGCTCCGGAGACCGCCATCGGCTCAGATATTGTTTTTCATTGCTTACGCTGCTTGTAGATAGTGTATCGGCGGTGTCGTTGAGTCTGGGATTACTTTTTGCTGCCCCAGCGGCTAATCACGATGATTAAGATCACTAGGACGACCGTCAGCACGACAGCCGTGATAAGGTATCCAATCCAGCCTCCCATGCTAATGTCCTGGAAGGTCGTATCAATGCCGCCTACTTTCAGTCCGCCCATGACGACGCTGTTCCACAACAGACCGATGACGAAACCAAATGCTGTGCCCAGAGACGTGGATATCGTTCTTCTGACCTCACTCACCGACAGCTTCTTCTCCTCCGCTTCCGTCATTCTGACAACCTCTGAGGCCAGATACTAATTTGACAATATATAGAAGTTTCGGAATAAAAGCTCTGTTCATAATTAACAAGAAAAGTATAAAGTCGCGCCAGCTATAATCGGAGCCGTGGACTTATTCACTCAGGGAGATCTGCTGGGGTTGGCGGGCGTCTACGGGTACGTCGCCTGCATACTCGTGATTTCCTTTTTCCTCAGGCATAGGGTGAGCAACCCTCGCAAGCTCGTGCACATCCTCACTGGCGGCATCGTCTTCTTCTGGTGGAGCTTCGACTCGCAGTGGGTTATGGCCGGCCTGGCGGCCTTCCCGTTCGTCCCGCTCCTCCTTCTCACGACCCCGCTTTCGCCGTTCAAGAAGCTCAAGGGCAGCATGCTCGGCGAGATCTCGTCCGAGGGGCACGAGTACGGCCTGGTCATGTACGCGATATCCTGGACAATCATCGCCTTCTTCATGTTCGACGACCTCTTCGCCGCCTCGATCGCCATCGCGGCGATGTCCTTCGGGGACGGGATGGGGGAGGTCATCGGCCGCCGCTTCGGCAAGCACGAGTTCCTCACGCACAGGACCATTGAGGGGAGCCTGGCGGTGTTCATGGCCACATTCGTCGCGATAATCGCCATCGCGCTGTTCTACTTCGATGTCATCGCATACTCCGGCGGCAACGAGCCGTTCATGCTGGTGCCGTTCTCGCTGGGCATCGCGGCGTTCGTGACGGTCCTCGAGGCAGTGACGCCGGGGAAGATCGACAATCTCGTGCTGCCTTTGTTGGTCGGAGGTTTCCTTCACGTGATGGGGGTCTGAGCGTGAGGTTCATCGCCGTCGACGGCCTGGACGGCTGCGGCAAGGACACCCATGCGAGGAGGATCGCCCGCCTGCTGGAATCGAAGGGCGAGAAGGTGACGATCGTCTCCCACCCGTCGAACAGGCGGTTCGGCAGGATTTCGAAGAAGTCGCTGGAGGGCTCAGGAAAATTGGCGAGGCTCTGGGCGACGGTCTTCTACATACTGGACGTGCTCGTCTCGGTGAAGGGGCTGAGGAGGCAGGAGGGCACCGTCATCTTCGTCAGATACCTCATGGGCGCCGCCTACCTGCCGAGGTCGCTCGCCCCCTACGGGTACAGGGTGTTCAGGAACCTGCTCCCCTTCCCCGAGTTCGCCCTGTTCGTCGACATCGAGCCCGCGGTCGCAATAAGGCGAATCGAGGAGAGGGACCACACCAGGGAGATGTTCGAGACCGAGGAGAAGCTGGTCGCCGTCAGGGAGGTCGCGAAGTCGCTTCTGTCGGGAGAATGGGCCGTCATCGACAACAGCCGGGACGGCGAGGAACCCTTCAGGGAGGCAGAGGGGCTCCTGAGGGATCGGTCAATCATCTGACGGGTCAATCGGGCAAATATAAATCTCCGTGGCGGCTTTCATCACATGTCATAGGCGGCGGTTCAATGATAGGCCCATGCTGTCCGGGAAAGCCGGTCGCGAAGCGGATTCGAATAGGCAACCAGATGATAGGCCTCGCCGAGCTGGACGAGGTCATCGACGGAGCGCTGAGCATCGCCGGCGCATCGGACGAAGAATTGAAAGCGATCCTTTTGTCTGGAGTGCAGAAGTACAACTACATTCCTGCGGAGATGGAGGACGAATATTCGGCGGCCATCTGGGAGGAGTTCCTGAAGCGCAGGTCGAAAGGACCCTCCTGCTCCTGCTGCGGGAAAGGGTGAATGCCGTCGTCGGGGTGTGGATGGAATGAAGGATCCGAAATCTAGCAAGAAGATCCCCCGCGAAGCGATCCCCTGGAATCCGACGATAGATGCGGAGAAGTGCACAGGCTGCGGCACCTGCGCCGATTTCTGCCAGCACGGGGTCTACGAGCTCGACGGCGACAAGGCGAATGTGTCGAACCCGACCGGATGCGTCGTCGGCTGCACCGGCTGCCTGAGCAAGTGCCCCGAGGGCGCCATATCCTTCCCGGACTCCAAGGATTTCATCGAGACCCTGCGCAGGCTCAGGGCCGAGCGCTCCTGATTCACAACTGTTCGAACGCAGCACCGCAAGAGGGAAAGCATGGCCAGCGAGAAGTCGTACAAATGGACCGTGCTCCTGATCACCTCGATCGGGGCGATGATGGCGCCGCTGGACGGCAACATCGTGAGCGTGTCCCTCCCGGTCATAACACAGGGGCTGCACATGGACTACGTGTCGGTCATCTGGGTCCCGGCCGCATACCTCGTCGCCCTGGCCGTGGTCCTTCTGATCATGGGCAGGCTCTCTGACATAAAGGGGAGGAGGCCGATATTCATCACCGGCTTCGCCGTCTTCGTCCTGAGCTCGTTCCTCTGCAGCATAGCGCAGAGCGGCGCGGAGCTCGTACTGTTCAGGGTCATCCAGGGGGCGGGAGGCGCTTGCTTCGCGGCGACCTCAACCGCCATCGTGACCGACATCTTCCCGGCGAAGGAGCGCGGCAAGGCGCTGGGGATAAACATCATGGCGGTGTACATCGGAGGCGCCCTGGGTCCGACCCTCGGCGGAGTGCTGACCTATGCCCTGGGCTGGCGCTCCATCTTCTGGGTGAACATCCCCATCGGGCTGCTGGTCATCTCGCTGGCCCTTTGGAGGCTGAAGGAGAGCGCGCCGATGAATGAGAAAGTGCCGCTCGACTTCCCCGGCATGGCGACCTACGCCATCGGGCTGGTCAGCCTCCTGGTCGCGATGACCGTCGGGGAGTCCATGGGCTGGACCGCCCTCCCGATCCTCGCCCTGCTCGCCCTGTCCGTCGTCTCCTTCCTGCTGTTCATACCGCTGGAGCGGAGGAAGGGGCGGGGAGCGATGTTCGACCTCTCCCTGTTCGCCCACAACCGGCTTTTCACCGCGGCCAACATAGCCGCACTCCTGAACTACACGGCGTTCTTCGCGAGCGCGTTCATCATGTCGTTCTACCTTCAGAGGGTGCTGATGCTGGACCCCCTCGCGACGGGAATCATCCTGATCAGCATGCCGTTGACAATGGCCATCCTCGCGCCGATAAGCGGCTGGGCCTCGGACAGGGTCGGGTCGAGGGTCCTCGCGACCGGGGGCATGGCGATCATCGCCCTCGGCCTGCTGCTCCTCAGCAGCCTGACCACCGGCTCCCACCCCGCGACCGTCGCGATCTACCTCCTGATCATCGGCGCCGGTATGGGCCTCTTCTCATCGCCGAACACGAGCGCGATCATGGGCTCGGTCGAGAAGAAGCAGCTCGGCGTCGCCTCCGGGATGGTCGCCACGATGAGGACGACCGGGATGTCGCTCGGCCTCGCGTTGACGGGGGCGGTGATGGCGGTGGTCATCTCCACCGATGTGATCAACTCGCTCTTTGCGGGGACCGATCCCTCGCAGATCGCGGTCGAGTCCGCGGAGTTCGTGCAGGGGATGAGCCTCGCGTTCATTGTGTCGGCCATCATCGCGGCGATAGGTGCCGTCTTCTCCGCCGCGAGGGGAGAGGCGGAAGCGGCGTCTTCGAAGGGATAGCGCCCCTGTCAGGCGGCTTGCTCGGTAAAGAAAAGTCTTAGACCGTCGACCGCGTTTCCCTGGTCGGGCGTGCAATCTTGCTCCGTCCTATCGCGCAGGGGAAGAAGGTCAAGGTAGTCCTTCAGAGGAAACTGAACACCTTCGACGTGACGAACCTCGTTGTCGGGTCGATCATCGGCGCCGACATATACGTCGCCGCGGCCATCGGCGCCAAGCTGGTCGGCCCCTCCTCGCTGATCGTCTGGCTCGTCGCCGGATTCATGGCAATCGTAATCGCCCTCTCCTTCTCACATTGCGCGATGCTTATGCCGCGCGTGGGAGGCCCCTACGCGTACGTCAAGGAGGTCTCCGGCCGGTTCCCCGCGTTCGAGGTCGGATGGGCGCTCCTGCTGGCGGAATGGTTCTCGCTCGCCGTCTTCCCGGTTGCGTTCGCCCAGTATTTCGTTGCCTTGGTTCCGGGCATCGACCCGAACGGCCAGGTGATCTTGAAAGGGGTCTTCATCCTCATTATCTTCCTTACGAATGCCTTCGGGATAAAGGCCGCTGGAAAATTCAACGACATCCTGACAATCGTCAAGCTTGCGCCGCTCGTCTTGCTGATGGTCAGCGGGCTCTTTTTCTTCGCGTTCAACTCAAGCCAGGTCGCATCGAATTTCCAGCCTTTCGTGACTGGGGACCTGGGCGCTTTCGGCCAGGCGCTTGTGCTAATCTTCTGGGCATACGCGGGTTTTGAGATATCTACGCTCCCGGCCGAAGAGGTCGAGAAGCCGGAAAGGACGATTCCCAAGGCGATAGTCCTCGGCATGATGATCGTGATAGTGTTCTATCTCGTCACGAATTTTGTAATAATCGGGACCGTCGACCAAACGTCGCTCTCATCGACCCCGAGCCCGTTGATAGATTCATCAAGCCAGATATTCGGCTCACTCGGTGTGCTATCATGGATCGTCCCCCTGTTCATCGGAGTCGGTGCGCTGATATCGATTCTCGGTGCGGATGAATCCGGGACCATCGGCACATCGAGGCTATCATTTGCGTTGTCGATGGATGGGCTGTTGCCTAAATCCCTCAGCCGCCTTCATGGGAAATACAATACTCCTTACATCGGGCTCGTGGTGATATGCACGACCGCCTTCGTAGCATCAGTCTTCGGAGGTCTGACGCAGCTCATCAGCACATCCGTGTTTCTCCTTTCATTCACTTACCTCGCGACGAGCGTTTCGACGATAATGCTCGAGAGGAAGTATCGTGAGAAATCTAGGAACATAAAGGGGAAGCTGTCAATCCCGATCGCCGGGATCCTGTCTTCGGGATTGTTGCTGGTCATGGTCGACATCCAGTTGATCGGGTTCTCGTTGATCCTCCTCGGCATCGGAGTCCCGATATATGCGTGGTTCTCGCCGAAGAAGGAAATGGAGGCATTGCGCGAGGCCTTCCTATCGAGAGAGGCGGTTCTGCGCAGGGCATATGAGCAGAGCGAGAGGTTCCTCGCGTACCCGATTCGGAGGATCAAACGGTGGTTCTACAGGCGCAGGAATGTGGTGCCGGCATGGAAGCTGGAAGAGAATATCCCTGGCGACAATCGCCCGCCATTGTAGAAACGGGTTCTGTATCAGCCAGCCGCAGTGTCGGGCTGGCGGATCTCGTTATCCGTATAGGTCAACAATCTCAATTCCTTCTTCGGCTCCTTTTCGTAGCCGAGGACGATCTCATACATGCTAGCTTTTCAATTTACATGGCCAGGCATCATTTTCAAGCACGGCCTGGGGGATGGAAAGGTATTTCGTGCCCTAGCCTGATGCGATAGTGGTTGAAGGAGATGAAATGGGAGAGGGCGGTAGCCCTATTGATCGTATTCTCGATGGTCGCATCGGCCCCGTCGTTGTTCGGTATCTTCCGATCAGGAGGGGAAGACGATGACGCAGAGAAGGCGATGATCGCCACCTCCTTCTCCCCATCAGTGGACATCTACAGCACTAGCGGCACAAGATATCTCGGCGGCGACATATACAAGGGGGCCAACTACTTCTACGCGTACTCGAACAAGTATTCTACCTCCGGCTACGCATATGTCAAGCGCAGCACGGACGGCGTCACCTGGTCTAGCCCGACCACCATATTCTCAGGCCTCGATCGACAGCAGGGCGGCTTCTGCGTCTATACTGTCGACGAATCGGACTACATAATCGCCTCTACCATGGGGTACATCAATAGGAGCACGGACAACGGCTCGACATTTACCTCGCTAGCATCGCTCGGAGAGGGCGTCACCTTCGGGTACAATACCCCGGCCACCAATATGAGCATGGATCCATCGAGGCCGTACGATAACGACATCTATGTGGTGGCGAGCAGAGCCACCTACGGGATATATCTGAAGAGGTCGACCGACGACGGCGCCACATGGTCGACCCATACCGTGACGAGTTCGACTGGAACCTATGCCATCCTCACCCGCAACAGTACGAACCTGTTTTGTTTCTACTCCTCAAATTCTTACAAAGACATATACGTCAAGAACTCCACCGACTGGGGCAAGACATGGGGCTCGGCCACGAAGGTATTCACCGCGAGCGGAATCTACGCATCAACAGGGCATGTACAGTATATCGACGAACAGAAATGCCTGATGACCATCCAGGATACATCGTCTACGCCAACGAGCAGCAAGGGCATCTACGGCTACTTCTGGTTCTGCAGCAGCACATTCCAGGAGGTGGGTCAAGAAACCGGCTCGGCATACAACAGCCCTGACGCACACAAATATTCCGGCATAGCGTTCAGCGACGCCTATGGAACCAACTACACATCTGTGTGGTGCTACGAAGTCGTCCCCTCAGTGGAGAACCGCATAAAAACGCATTATTCTCATGATTCCGGCCTGGACCTGCTATACGTACAACGTCCGGCAATCGTCAACTCACCAACAACTTTTTGCGCAGTCGACATCGAATACTCGTTCAACGCTTCGGCGACCGCCCCTGACAACGGGCCGTCCGCATGGGCCCTCGCCACAAACGCCACATGGCTCTCAATAGCATGGAGCGGCAACACCAGATGCCTCGTCAAAGGGACCCCCAGCGTCTTCGGCGTCTATTGGGCAAATCTGACGGTTGCAGATTCAAACAGCTCATACTCTATAAACTGGACACTCAGTGTTATCGAGGATACGACAGCACCGGTTTGCATAATAACCTCGCCATACGAAGAGGAATTCTTTACCGATGGGGCCATCCTCACAATTGCAGGAACGGCCTCGGATGATTTCGGCGTAGCCTCGGTGGTTTGGAGGAACATGGCCACCGGAGCCTTCGGGACCGCGGTCGGCACGAGCGATTGGAGCTTCGCGGTCGATCTCACAGATGGAGAGAACCTGATATACGTGAACGCTTCAGATTTGGTCGGCAACATCGGCTCCGATTCGGTCTTAATAATCTATTTCCCGCCTCCGCCGCCTGACACCTCACCTCCTTGGATAGGATGCTCATCCCCCGGGGAGGCAACGACGGTGGATTACTTCTTGGTGGAAGGGAGTGCATGGGACGAAAATGGCGTGGATGGAATCGAATACTACTCCGCTTTTTTTGACAACGGCGAGTTCTACTGGATATACAGTAATCCCGGTTGGCCAGATTATCTATACTGGGAGGGCGAGACCATTTATTGGTCGTTGGATATTTTCTGCTCCTACAGCACCTACTACTCGTACAGCTTCGAAGCATGGGATACTTCGTACAATTCTGCCTATTGCGGGTTCGGTTTCGTAAAAGACGCATACCCTCCGGAATGCTCGATATCATCGCCGACGACCAATCCTACATTCGTCACCGCATCCTCGTCGGTCAACCTCAGCGGTCTCGCATACGATCTATTGAACCCAGGAGGCATCGACCATTACGAGATGTCGGGGGAAATAACATCAATCACTTGGACGAACGCCGCGACCGGCTTGTCCGGCGAAGCCGAATTCACCTCATATGTGCCATCCAAATATCATGAGGAACCTCCTGTGCCTTGGGACATCACAGGCGTGCTCCTCGCACCGGGGGATAATCTGATTACGGTGACGGTCGAGGACTGGGCCGGCAACACTGCATCGGATACGCTCACAGTGACCCGCGCATCCTCCCCGCACGCCCCCATCTACATCTGCGGCAACGCGGATTTCGCCTCGAAGGCCGCGGCCGAGGGATGGCCCGGCGACGGCAGCGAGGGCAACCCGTACATCATAAGCGGATATGAGATCAACTCAACCTCCAACAACGGGATACTCGTCAAGAACACCGACGTCCACTTCACAATCAGCCGCGTCCTTGCGGTTTCGACCAACCACGCCTACAGAGGCATCTATCTGAACAACGCGACAAACGCCCGCGTCGAGAACTGCTCGGCAACCGACAACCTCTACGGCATCTATGCCGCTATGTGCGGCAACCTCGAGATATACGGCTGCAACGTTTCTTCCAGCTCGGGGAACGGCTTCTACATCCTTTCCTGCGACAACGTCACGATCTCGGACTGCGACGCTTATTCGAACGGCGACAACGGAGTGCACCTCCATGGTTGCACGGATGTCACGGTGACGGACACGGACACGACGTACAACGGCCTGAACGGCTTCTACTCCAAGAACTGCCCCGGCATGAGCGTCACGGGCGGCTCGCACAGCAACAACTCGTGGCACGGCCTGAACGCCGTCTACTGCAACTCGACGGTCGTTGAGGGAGGCGACTACTCAGACAACGGCAGGAACGGCCTCTACATGTACGCGTGCAACGACCTCTCCATCGCGAACCTCACTGCATCGCAGAACACCAACGGGTGGAACGGGATCTTCATAACGGGATGCGATCGGGTGAA